>OGFG01000404.1_pt1 | contig 52458 bp, 45 predicted proteins | sample 1570761 | NCBI WGS metagenome assembly OGFG01 (sample SAMEA2581938, study PRJEB24529) | metagenome | biome: Human gut stool | place: China | collected 2011
GGGGACTGAACGGATATCACCGGAAATGCTGAACGGGTATCCGCCGGAATATGCAGTCTGTTCCTTTTTCAGAGGTTCTTTTACATGTTTAGTTGCCTCATTAGTCTTGCCTTCATTATTCACGGCAACCTGAGTCTTGTTTTCTTCAGCTACAGCAACAACCTTCGCTTCACCCTGTTCCTGTTTCCTGTCCGGATTCCATCTGTAAAACCTTGGTCGGTTTTCTTCCTTGTCAAACTTAACGTATGCATTGAAAGGCTGTCCGGCTCTATCAACCATATTCTTGATGTAGAGTGTACGTCCTTCATTAAGTGCAGTCTGCTGCTTTTCTGTCAGTTCCACTCCGCAAATTTTCCTTGAAACACCTTTCTGCTGTTCCTGATTTATATGCTGAGTCACACTCTGCCTTAGAGTATTGTCAAACTTGAATTCGATACCCTTCTTATCGGCATTAATCTGAATCTGGGCATTGAAAGGCTTACCGGCTTTGGAAATCATATTCTCCACGGCAACAGCCTTACCCATAGCAAGATCAGTCTTCTGTTGTTCAGAAAGCTTAACACCCTTGATTTCATCAGGGACACGTACACGGTCAGCCCTCAAAGCTATCAGCTCGTTCGTTTGTGTATCAACAGATATGAAAGCCTTGAACGGCTCTCCGTTTTTAGGAGTAACGTCAGCCAGTCTTCCAAGATTACCCGTTTCACGGAGCATCTTCTTGTCTTCCTCTGAAAACTCAACACCCATGAAAGGAAAGTCCAACCGTGGCTCTTTTCTGATTGTATGAATAGCCAGTGCCAGATTACCGTCAATATCCTCACGAAAAGCAAGTCTGGCTTCCGTATAGATAGTCTTATCGCCAAAAGGGATTGCAATAGGCATCAGATTACTCTTTCCCCATCCAAGCATCTTTTCAAGATTACCAGAAGCCTTCAACTGTTCACGGGTGATGCCAATTGCCGTAAGCTCATTCCAGTCAATACGTTCTTCGTTTACCCGGCCAAGCTGTTCTTTTGGAGCATAATCCTCCAAATTTACACGCATCAGTTTCAGCTGTTCTTCATTCTCTTGCGGTTGCTGAAGCATTTCCTGGAGAATCATTACAGAACTTTCCACTTTGTCTGCAACTAGTCTGTACAGTCCGGTTCTTGAAGGATCATTAAACTGTCTGGTAAAGTTTTCCATGAAATTCTTGAAAATACTGTCATTTTCACTGAATTTCATGAACTGTCCTGAATGTGCATCAAGCGGCTCAACTGTCTGTACCTTACCTTCTGCATCAACTGATGAAACTACTGATAACTTTTTCGATTCCTTATCCTCCAGTACAAGGATGTAGTCATTGGTGTTCGTATCCATAATTCTAAATTTAATGGGTTTGAACACCAAATATATAGCTTACTTATGCGGATAGTGCAAGTGAGGGAAAAGTGGGGAAAATGGGGGAAAATTTGAAACTATTTATTAAACCATAAATCATTTCATCTGTTCCTTCAATTTATTTATGATATCAATTTTGAATTTTGAGAAAGGACGTTTTGCATAATTCTCTTTTTGGGTTTCAATGCCAAACAAAAGACGGTAAGCATCTTCTTCATTCATATTAGTGTCAGCCAATACTTTTTTAATCAAATTCGATATATAGTCGTGCGGATTTGCTCTAGCAAGCTCAACCAAATCCCGTAACTCAAGACCTTCGTGAGCTGAATATATTTCCTCAATTCTAAACAAATCCAAAGTTTTTCTAATTCTCTTTTGTTGTTTTTTACTGCAGGATTCAACTTGACAATCAACCTGATAATGCTCAATCCCATCTTTGTCTTTTCCTATTGTATGATAATCAAATCTAAAGCCAATATCATTATCAACATATGGATGAATATACTTTTTTAGCGTCATTGATTTACCGTGTTTCAAAGTAGAATTGCATAAAGAACAAGCAGGAATAAGATTGAAGTATGACAATGTAAAATCAAGATATTTCGATTGTGGAAACCAATGATCAAACTGAGGGCGAATTATATGTGAATCATTCTCATTTATAGTTAAAGTATATTGTCTATTACAATATGTACATGTATTGGTTTCCATTAAAGTAGCTACCTCATAACTAAAGTCAGTCATATCATCTATGGCACTTTCATAATTAAATATACGTTTTAATGCTTCCTTCTCTTCATCAATATTATGTCTTCCATCGTATATCACTTTAAATAAATCATTATGCATTTTAATTAAATCCAATGGCTGAGCTTTTAAATACCTTTCAAAAACAGACTTATTAATTGTTTTATACACATAAGTAGTTTGCAAATTGGTCATATGTGATTTATAACCATCTTTTTTAAAGTATCCTGGATGATATTTCCAAAATAGCTTTATATATTTATCTGCTTTTGCTGTGTCAGTCTTTATTATCCACATACTTTTCTATTTCTTTAATTTGTTTTTTCAGAGATTCTCTAATAATAGGTTCTTCTATTATCTCCACCATACTGCACCAATAATCATACCTATTATCATAGAGTTCCATTCCATATTGAATTATGCTATTATCATCCATATCTTCATTATATAGTTCTGTACTCAAAGTACCTAACATTATATAATTAGCCATTTTGATTCTCCTTTTTTCAAATTCTAAATTATTACCTGTCAGATATTTTTCTCTAATAAAATTTAATTGGTAGCAATATTTACAAAAATTAATCTCTTGAATTATTTTATTAATCTCTTTTTGAGCAAATTGTCCCATAGTTCCATCCTTCAAAAAAAAGCTATTTTTCAAAATATGATGAATATTTGCTCCAAAAGTTTTCATATCTTCTTGAGTACTAGCATGACCATCACTCTTTAAAAAAAGTACATTAATTTTAGGTATATCTGATAATATAAATGGAGAATGAGTTACAAGCATAATTTGAATACTTCGAATATTTTTTAAACTAAGTTGACTAATACCATCTATCAGATTTGCAATGAAAGTACGCTGCATCTCAGGATGAAAATACAATTCAATTTCGTCAAAAATTATTGTAACATGTCTAAACTTGAAGTTTGTCGATGCCACATTATTTTTAACTGGAACAACATTCTTATATTTATATCCTCCAACCTTTACAGCAACATCATGTTTGGAATTTAAGTTCATCAAATGATAATAGAAAGAAGTTAACGTATAGGTAACCTGCTTTTCTCCGGAGCTCAATGTTGAAAATGGAATACGCTTTTTTTGCTTAATGTCATTAATATCATAGAGCAAAAAATCCACATCAAAAATTGGTGGTGGAAGAAGCTCATCTAAACAATATGGTGGATAAATCATCTTTTCATTAATGATCAATTGAGCAGATTTAAGATAATCATTAACAATAAAAATCCTTTTACGACCTATAATGTTAAAACGCAAATAGTTTATAGTACGGTATAATTTACGAGTTATATGAGAATGATCAATCCATAAATGCAATAAATGCTCTTTAATATTATGCTTATCATCATCTGATAAACTATCTTTAATGGATAACAATGTACCTCTAATTTGAGAATACCTCGAATATGTAAACGTAATTTTGATTATTTTTGTAATTATATAATTCCAGGCATCATCTTTTAATGCTATTTTTTCTTGTAAAGGTATATTAAAATCCGATACAACTTTATCTTTTATAAATTGAAATAATATTTCACAGCCATTCTTTGTTATACCTTTCAGGTATCCTTGTAATGTATTATACACATTTCTTATTTTCTGATTACGATATGTATTAGCTCTGAGAGAAAAACCACTAATAAGTAATTTCCTATTAATTGTATTAAAAAAACGTTCACCTGTTTTTAAATCATACATAAAAACTAATGATAGCAAACGTTCTTTGGCAAGGTTATATTCTGTTCTCATATTTATTCCCCCATTCTTTCGAAAAGGATTAAGAACAATAGGAGTCTGATAACCATCATTTTTATGAAATAATCCTTGCAACCAGCTTGTAGCTGACACAAGAATTCTATCATCATCAGTTTCTTTTGCCTCCGCTTTTATATCTTTGTACAATTTGACATCATCATCAAATTTTTTGCCATTATTTCGTATTCTAATTTCCTTATTGATTGGCGTAGATTCTTCTATATAATTATCAGGATTAAATGCATATAGCGAATAGTTTACAACAACTGTATAACATAAGTTTCTAATTATATTATGTAAATCAGGATGTTCTGAAACGATATCATTATAATTAACATAATCGCTAAATCGCAAAGCTGCATCAGTTTTCAAGAATTTACTTTTTTCACCATTAAATGAATATGAATCCAGACATATATGATTTCCTTGACATTTAATTTTAAAAATATTAGTCTCAATCAAAATATATAGTTCTGCATAAACATGAGGAATATAATGAAGATGTTCAGCTTTAGGAGATCTATAATTCTCACCCATTACATATGTAGCAAGGTTATTTAATATGCGAATTATATACTCCACAATCGAACTTTTACCGGAACCATTTTCACCAACTATTGCGCAAAGATTTAATTCTATTTTAGAACCATCTATGTTTTCAATACGATATAATTCTTGTGGGACAACGTTATTGAAACATATAGAATTATTTTTAATTTCTATACCACTATAGAAATAATAAAACTCATTAGTATGCAATATTTTTTGCATTTGTCTTGCGATTTCATCATTCTCTGAGTCTAATATTCGAAGTGCAAGATACTTGACATTATTAAGTATAATATCCATAAAATACCAGTTATTACTTTAAGTCAAATTAATAAATCAAATTTAATGACAACATGTTTATAATACCATGAATATCATTATTTTCTCCAAAATTGAAGCCTATATTAATACATAAAAGAAATAGAATTCAACTCTTCTATTTATAATTTAAATTTTGGAATATAAAATCCGTCATTATTAACATATGCAAAGATAAAAAAGCTTATCAATTATTCATCGTCTCAATGTATTTGTTTGCTTTATAAATTATGAATTAGTTTAATATTAAGGCAATACTATTAATAGAATTATTATTTATTCAATTTAAATATCGTTACATTTGCAATCAGCAAATAAAACTAATATATTAATTAAGAATTCAAATTTTAAACAATAATGAGAATAGATCATATCCATATACGAAACTTTAGAAAACTAAAAAATTGTCGTATTGATTTTAATAAAGATCAAACAATCTTCGTTGGTGCTAATAATAGTGGTAAGACATCTGCTATGAGTGCTATAATTTGGTTTCTAAAGGATCAAAATCGTTTTACGACTCGTGAATTTACATTGACGAATTGGCGAGATATCAACGAACTTGCCAATAGTTGGCTTGCCGTTAATGATGAAGTGAAAAATAGAGAAGAGCTCCTTGCATCCCTTCTTTCACCAGAACAATGGGATAATCTTGTCCCTTCTTTGGATTTATGGATTAATGTAGACGAAAGAGAAGCATACATGGTTTATAAATTAATTCCTTCATTAGAGTGGAAGAAAGATTTAGTTGGTGTAAGATTACGGTTCGAACCCAAGGATATAAAAAACCTATATGCAGATTTTCGAATAGCCTCTTTGAAAGTTAAGGAAATAAAGGAAAGTCCTCAATACAAAGACGCAAATAACGTAGATTTATTTCCTCAAAACATGTGGGATTTCCTAAATCGTAGAGGCAATTTAAATAAGTATTTTGAAATAAAATACTATGTTTTAGATTCGCAAAATATTGATTATGAAAATCCAGACTGTAATGTTCAAGCGACTCCATCAATTTCTCTAGAAAGTAATCCTTTGGTTAGCCTAATAAAAATTGATAGTATTGAAGCATTCCGTGAATTTTCAGATCCAGAAGGTAGAAATGATAATGATATTGATACTTTATCAAAACAGTTGCAATCATATTATAAATCTAATTTTGAAGATGAAACACAAATTGAATTAGATGATCTAAAATTACTTGGAGAGATGAAAAGGGCTACTGAAACCTATGATGAAAAGCTAGATAGGAGTTTCAGGGCTCCTATTGCAGAACTTAATAATATTAATTATCCAGGCTTTCAGAATCCAGAAATTCATGTAAAAAGTCATGTTAGCATTGTTGATTCAATAACACATGAATCTTCTGTTCAATTTACTGTTCAAGGTGATGCAGAATTATCCCTACCAGAAAAATATAACGGTTTAGGGTTGCGTAATCTTATCTCTATCTATTTAAAAATGGTTCAGTTCCGTGAGCAATGGACTAATTTAGATAGAATAGAAAAAGCAGGTATAAATCATATTGAACCTATTCATCTTGTCTTTATTGAAGAACCTGAAGCTCATTTGCACGCACAGGCACAACAAGTTTTCATTCGCAAGGCTATGGATGCCCTAACGAATGATAGTGCTAATGAGATACTTAGAAACAATAAAAATTTGACAACTCAATTGGTTGTTTCAACCCATTCAAATCATATTGTAAACGAAGTTGATATGTGTCATCTTAGATATTTCAAAAGAATTATTGATGGCGACATTAAAATTCCAGTATCAGAAGTTGTTAATCTTTCTCGTACATTTGGAAATGACAAAGATACTAAAAGGTTTGTTACCAGATATATAAGATTAACTCATTGTGACATATTCTTTGCTGATGCAATAATTCTTGTAGAAGGGGCAGCAGAAAGAATTCTTATGCCTAAATTTATTCGTGATGAAAATATGGATAATTTCTATATTTCTGTCATAGAAATAAATGGAAGTCACGCTCATAGATTTGATTCTTTAACTCAAAAACTAGGTATACCAACATTAATTATTACTGACATAGATGCACAGGAGGAACAGTTGAAAGATGGTGAATTAAAATGGACATCTACAATACCTCAAAAAAATAAAAAACAAAAAACTAATAATGATACAATAAAGCATTGGCTTAAAATAGAATATATTGATATATTGTTAGAATTACCTTTCCAGAATAAACAGAAGGATAATATTTGCATATCATATCAGACACCAATATCAGTAAATTGGACCAATCAAAAGAAGGAAGATGAATTATATGAAGTATACCCATATACTTTTGAAGATTCATTGGTATTTACAAATTTGAAGCTATTTCAGGGAGATGAGAAGATAAGAAAAATGGGAGTAATAACGACCTTTTATAATTACCTCAAAAAATCAACTTCTTTAGAAGAATTTCATAAAAAGATTTTTTCTTGTTTGGAAAAACAAAAAAATGCAAAGGCAGCCTTTGCTACGGATATACTCTGTACGGAACAATTCGACAAGATACAGGCTCCTTCTTATATTAAAGATGGATTAATATGGCTACAGGAATGTTTAAACAATAAAATTCGTAAATAGTATGAACAAATCTGTTGATAAAATATTGGAAGAATGTATCACAAAAGGGAGTCGTAAAAGTTTCTTTCTTTTCGCGGGTGCAGGCTCTGGGAAAACTTATTCGCTTGTTGTACTTTTAAATAAGATACGAGATAAGTGGGGACAAAAGTTCAAAATAGAAAATAGACATGTGGCCGTTATTACATACACAAATGCAGCCACAGATGAAATAAATTCACGCTTAAATTACAGTCCACTTTTTCATGTCTCTACAATTCATAGCTTTGTTTGGAATGTCATTCAATCGTATCAATCTGATATTAAAAAGTATTATTTAAAATTTAAAGAAGAAGAAAAGGCTGAATTAGAAGAGAAAATAAAGAAAGCTAGAAAAAAAGAAGGTAAGACCTATTTAAATAATGTGGACAAATTTAATAAAGTTACCAAAGGCATTGCTAAAATTGAAACAGTACATAAATTTATATATAATCCCAATGGGAATAATTTTGAATATAATGCTCTTAGTCATGCAGAAGTGATTAAAATAGGAGCTAAAATGATTGTAGAGAATAAATTACTTCAAGAAATTATTGTCCAGCAATATCCATTTCTTTTGATAGATGAAAGTCAAGATACAAAAAAAGAACTTGTACAAGCCTTTTTTGAATTAGAAAGAAATTTTGGAGGTGAGAATTTTACGCTGGGATTTATTGGTGACCAAAAACAACGTATATATACTGATGGAGAAGATAGAATAACAACAATCATTCCAAAAGAGTGGGAAACGCCTATTAAGCCTATAAATTACAGATGTGATAAAAGGATAATTAAGTTATCAAATAAAATCAGTGAATCTATTGAGCAAAATGCTACGCAGAATCCTAGAGAAAATGCTGAAGAAGGATTGGTTCATCTATTTTTGATCCGGAACGACGATGAGATGAATAAATTTGAAAAGGAAGCTAGTGTAGTCTTATCAATGAAGGAATTAACCAGCGACAATAAGTGGTCAATGGAAAATAATAACATAAAAATACTTACCCTTGAGCATATGATGGCTGCAAGAAGGTTGGGCTTTGAAGATTTTTTTGGTATCATGCGACATGTAGATAAGTATAGTCAAACTTTACTTCAGGGTAAGGTTGATGATATGGACGTATTTTCCAAACTATCATTTCCATTAATAGATTCATTAAAAAATGGTGATAATTTAAATGCTCTTAATTTGTTAAAATCATATTCTCCATTATTAATAAATTTGCCACCAGACAAAGCATATGAAACATTGTCTAAATGTCGAGAAATATTAGATGGTTTACAAAAGATGGATTTAGGCAAAGTCACTATAAAAGAATTCTTAAAGAATATTGTAGAGGCCAATTTATTCAATGTTCCCCAATTATTGATAGATGCTTTGTCAGTTTCATTGGAATCATTAGATGAGCAAAGTGATGAAGTGCTTTATGCATGGGTTTCAGCTATGAATTTACCTGTAATCCAGATACTCAGATTTAATAATTACATTAATGGAAATTCTATGTTTGGTACTCATCAAGGTGTAAAGGGTCTTGAATTTGATCGTGTTTTAGTTATTATAGACGAAAAAGAATCAAATATGTTTCTCTTTAATTATAATAAACTTTTTGGAGTGGAACCATTGTCTGCAACTGATATTAATAATAGGAAAGAAGGAAAAGAAACAACTATAGAGCGTACAATGCGTTTATTTTATGTAGCGTGTACTCGAGCACGTCATTCATTAGCTATTGCTATTTATACAGATAACCCAGAAGTTATCAGACAAACGGTAATTGAAAATGGTTGGTTCAATCCAGATGAAATATCAACAATATAATATTTTACCTTCTAATATTCAAATGATAGATTCTGTATCATCAAAATAGAAGTAATTTACAAATATTATTTATTAAATACAAATCTACTCAATTCTGGATCATTCTTTATACGTTCAGTTTCAGACTCAACCAAAGCAATAATCTCCTGCTTAACTCTGCGGTAATTGCTTTCAATAGTCTCACGAAGAATATCGTTCCCGTCACTGTCAGTAAACTCGGCAATGACGGGAATTTTCTTATACGCCTTCATTTCAGCAGAAACTTTGGCAGAATCTACTACAATTTCAGCATGGAAGATTTTCTGCTCAATTCGTTCATCAAAGTTATCACTGACTGCACCCACAAACATACCCTGAGTAAGATTAGAAATCTTGCTTGCCGGAATAAGAGAATCCATTTGTGTTGATATGGAAGTGGATTTATCATTGCGGTTAATAGTCATGGATTGGCGTTTCTGCAACACTTTCCCGAAGCGTTCAGAAAGATTCTTGGCTGTTTCACCGACAACCTGACCACTGAAGATATTACCAACAGTATTCTGAATAACCTTGCTTTCCTTATCTCCATAGTCACGGGTAAGCTGACTGAAATCCTGAAAGCCTAAGCACACAGCAACCTTGTTGCTTCGTGCGGTAGCGATAAGATTATCAAGACCTCTGAAATAAATTGTAGGTAACTCGTCAATGATAACAGACGATTTTAATTGTTTCTTCTTGTTTATCAATTTTACTATTCTACTGTTATATAGACCAAGTGCTGCAGAATAGATATTCTGTCGGTCGGGATTGTTTCCCACTACAAGAATCTTAGGTTCTTTCGGATTGTTTATGTCAAGTGAAAAATCATCTCCTGTCATTACCCAATAAAGTGCCGGAGAAATCATTCTTGACAATGGTATTTTAGCAGAAGCTATCTGCCCCTGGAGCTGATCTTGCGCATTTGACTCCCATGCATCCATGAACGGACTGAGGTAGTTCTCCAGTTCCGGATATGATGTCAGTATCGGAAATATTTGAGCGTATGGACGGTTCAGAAATTCTATGGCATGAGGGAAAGTACAATACCTGCCGTTGTCATAAATCTTCAAATACCAGATTATAGCTGCAAGCAGAATTATTGGCGACTCAACAAAGAAGTCTCCCTGCTTCTGAATCCAGCTTCGGTTAAGGTTCAACATAATGGTATAGGCAGATTCATATGCATCAGATATGTCAGTCATGAAGTTGGGATTGATAGGGTTACACCGATGGCTTCTTCTTGGATCATCAAAGTTGATTACATAGAATGTTGGTTTTACCTCGTAACGGTCGGCATATTTAAGAAGATGATTATAAGCTATTTCAGACAAATCCGGGAACTTATAATCGTATATATACATAGCAAAAGACTTCTCAATCTGCTGTTTGATGAAGTTGTTTACCACTGCATACGACTTTCCTGAACCGGGTGTGCCCAATACTATGGTTGCTCTAAAAGGATTCACAACATTTATCCAACCATTGTTCCATTTCTTCTGATAGTAAAAACGTGTAGGAAGATTTACTGAATATTCGTTTTCCATCAGTCTTGTTTCCTGCATGAAACTTTCATTCTCGATATTGAAAACATCATCCATAAGATTATTTTTCAGCAGTCTGCTCATCCAAGTTCCACCCATGAGCAAACATATATAACCGATAGCAAGAGAACTGATATAAAGTATTGCCCCTACTTCCGGAATAGCTAAAAGCATCCAATTAAGAAAGAAAGTGATGAAACCCACGACAAGAAGTATTATAATGTTTCTCCATGTAATTTTCTCGTCCTTCACGCCACGTGTACCAAGACATGACAAGCCTAAGAACAAAACAGCAAACAGTTTGGTCCATAGCAATGAAGAGAAGAGTCCAGTGTTCTTCTGAAAGTTAATCAGTATTCTGTCCACGACTTCTATAGTAATATTCCATTCACGGAATGATTCATAACAGAACCAATAACAGTGTATCAAAACAAACAATATGGATATGGCACGCATAAAGTCAATGACCTTAGCCAATCCTCTCAAATCATCTTCCTGTGACATAACTTTATTTTTTTCGTTTTAATTTACCAGAATATAATCTTCTCATTTTGCGCTGGAACGCAAGTTCTCTGTAATCAATACCGTGCGATGTGCCATCAAGCAGTGAACCTGTCATTTCTGTAATCATATCATCACCTGGTGTATCTGAATCTATAATCTGATCAACCTGCACATCCTGAGGTAAAGCAGTAAGGAACGGATTGTCTCCATTTCCATTAAAATATTCGTTGAATACTGAGGCTGCATATCCCTTTCCAAGTCGTGAGCCATTAGCTACAATACCATTTTCATGGTCAATAAAGGTAATACCATAGATCCTTCCGACATTGTTTTCACGAAACACCACATCTATACCTTCAGTTTTAAGCATTTGAACAAACTCCTTTCTATCAGGATTCATCATCATAGCTTTACGTACCTTGTTTCTTAAATCCGGCTGTACCTTTTTAAATTCTTTCTTTGAACGTGTTATATGATTATGGATAGCATTATATCCATACTTGCGGCCAAGTTTTGCAGCGTCTATAGGAACAGTAAGTTTTCTGCCCTCTGAATTTGTAACAGAATACACCATACCATTATATTGTTTTCCGTTATGCTCCTTCTTCACTTCCTCTGCCATTATATTATAGGAAGAAAGAACTGCATTCAGTTCTCCAATGGACTGGAAACTGTATTTCTTCAATATGACAGAAACAGTTCCGGCAATCTGTTTTCTTATATCTCCTTTGTCTATATCTGCCTTTTGCAGCTGCTCCCTATCTGGAATATTCTGTTCTTTACAAGTATTCAGATTCCATACTCTTTTAATCTCCTTACGTACTTTGTCGCTTCGTCTGAACTCATGGCTGTCATTTATCTTCCGTCCATTGGAATCAACGCGAAGAGAAACTATGTGTATATGTTCCCGTTCAATATCACTATGCTTGAAAACGATAAAAGGCTGACTGCCGTATCCCATCTTCTCCATATAATATGCGGCAATATCACGTAATTCTTCATCACTCAGTTTATCGTCCGGATGCGGATTCAGAGAAGCATGAAATACGGTTTTCTTTGTCCTCATGGATGAAGGAAGCAACCTTTGCATATCCTCAAGGGCACGGTTCATATCGGTGTTGCCATTATTGTCAACACTCATGCCTGAGACGAGCAAAACTTTTGCCTCTCCAGCTTCCACTTTATGGAAGTTATAAGCAAGTGCCCCTCCAAGGTTTGATGTGGAACTTATTTTTGCAACCATTTGTTTCTAATCTCTTCTGCAAGACTTATCGAAGTTTCAAGAAGACCTTGCAACTCTGCTGTATTATCATTCAGTTTCTCCAATAATGTATGTGCCACTTTAGCAGAATGATAGCTGTTTATGGCCCGTACAGTCTGATTATATAACAGTCCGATTTTTCGGATCTGCGCGTTCACTTCTGTCAGTCTGTTGTAAAAATCCACAGTGGATTTATCGGTAGTAATCACTTTGAATGTATGCGAAAACAGGCGTGCACGAATAAAATCTGACTTGGTTCTGGCACCGGAACGTTCATACAGACTGATAAAATCGGTATTCTCTTTTTCATTCAACCTTACATAATATCTGTAAGACGGTGTAGCGGATTCCTTATGCATAATCATTGTTTTTAGTATTCAACTTGCGACTTTGGAGCAAGTATCTTCCCCTTTTCAGGGGCAAGAGTTTTTGGCGGACAAATTTCGGTTTGTCGGACAAAAACACATCTTGCCAAAGGTTATAAAAAAACAGAGATAGTATTCCTTTCAGTCATACTCTGCTTCGCTACAAAGTTAGTCTGTTTATTATCAACAGCTTCCATTGAAGCTGTACGCAATTTTCCACAATATTACCCGGTATTCTCCGAGGTGCGCCAGCCTGTGTTTTTTAGATGTTTATTTGCAGTTGTAAGTATCTGCACGCACTGAACAAGTGCATAAATTTACGCACATACACACATTTGCAGATGTGTGGAAACATACATACTTACACACTTATGCAGATATGCACAAATATATAAATGTGGATATGCATATATACATACAAATGGAAATACAGATATGAATATGTTACCAACCATATAAACATTTACAGATATGAAAACAGAAACAGATGCAACTACACACATACGTGTAGGATTCGGCTCCCAGAAAGGGGGCATCGGGAAAAGTACCATTGCCGAAGTGCTTGCAAGCTATCTCTACTATGAGAAGAATATCAAACTGCTGATAATGGACTGTGACTATGCACAACACAGTTTCTACAGACTTAGAGAAAGGGATAAAAAAGCTGTTGAGGAAAGTACGGCTCTGCAGGAAAAATTGAAGGCATATATCAGGAAAACAGGAAAGCGTTCATACCGTGTACTGAAAGCTAAACCTCAGGAAGCCATAAAAGTAGCCGAAGAATACATAGCAGAGCACCCGGAAGAGGAAATTTCTGTTGTAATCTATGATTTGCCGGGACGTTCAGACAGTTCCGACCTTCTTTCACTTGCCCTTGAAATGGACTATATCATTTCACCTATAGAAGCAGACCTCCAGTCAATAGCCTCGTGCATGGCATACGCCATTACAATCCGTGATATGGGTGTAATGTTGAGTGAAAGCAGGATAAAGCAGATATTCATGATGTGGAATAAGGTGGACCGGAGAGTCAATACGAGGATAATGGAAAGCTATGACAAGGAAATCGAAGAATACGGACTTGGACTGCTCAAAACCCGCTTGCCAAGATCTGTAAAGTTCAGCCGTGAACTGTCTATGAATACCGGAGGTGTATTCCGTTCCACCTATATGGCTCCCGAAAAAGACCAGCTTGCCGGAAGTAATATTGAAGAACTTGCCAATGAATTAATAGAAATCTTATCACTGAAAGCATATGAACAATAACAAAGGAATTTTAGAAGCCAGAATAAAGCAGATGGCCGAAGGAAATTATAAGGAAATGGACAAAGAGTTTTCTCTTGATGACTTTGATCCAAAACCTGCCGAGAAAACAACACAGGAGGAAACTGAAACAATAGAAAACAAGAAACCTGAAAAGCTGACAACCAACAAGAAAAAGCCTGTAGAAAGAAATGATCCGTCTGACATGGAAGAATACAGGAACAGATTCCTGGTAAGCCGTTCCTTCGACAAAAGAACATCTTTTCCGCTAAACCGTGTAACACTGGATATACTGAAAGACATATTACATGACACAAACAGTCGTGTAAGCCTTTCATCCTTCGTTGAGAACATTCTGCTTGACCATCTGAACAACTACCGTTCACTAATCAATGATGCCACAGCCAAGAATATAAGAAAACATACCATACCAAATATGTAAACAATTATGGATGCAATATTGACATTAATACTTTCCATTGTGCTGATGGGAACAGCTGCTATTTTTTTGTGGCTATTCCTGCACACCGGAAAGAAAGTAAGTGAAAATACGGATTCTATCCGTGAGAAGAAACATCCCCAAAAAGAAGGAAACACCTCTTCCGTTATAGGCAGGACAAAAACAGATATTACCCAATATTCTACAGTTTTACCCAATAATCCTGCTCCCGTAAAAGATGTAGATAATAGCGATAATTTTACGGGCGAGGAAAACGAGTTCTTTCCTGATATTGACGAAGTTGACGAGGAAGAAGTTGAATTGGAAGAACTTTTCGAAGTTACAAAAGATGAAATCCGACTTAATGGAACAGAACTGATTAGTAAGGAAATATCCTTGCTTAAAAAAGTCGGCAGCAATGATTCTATTGAGGAAGAGGAAAAGGTTCCCGTTTCAGAAACCATATCAAAGCTGAATGGCAGTGATTTCCTGAAACTGCTGAAAGAGAATGAAGCAAAAGCAGAGAAGAGAAACCAGGAACTCATGCGCATGATAGAAGAGGAAGAACTCAAATCCCCAAAGCCGGCACGTAAAAAGAAAAACAAGCCGGAAGAGATTTCACTGGAAGATTTTTTATAAACCTTTTAAACGGTATTTGTATGAAGAATAAAATGATTATTACACTGCTCATAGCATGTATGCTTGTCCAGCAGACAAGAGCTCAAGGTAATGGACTTGCCGGAATACAAGAAGCAACACAGATGATTACATCTTATTTTGATCCGGCTACCAAACTTATCTATGCCATTGGTGCAGTTGTAGGACTGATTGGAGGTGTAAAGGTGTATAACAAGTTCAGTTCAGGTGATCCGGACACATCAAAGACTGCGGCATCATGGTTCGGTGCATGTATCTTCCTGATTGTGGCTGCAACCATATTACGTTCATTCTTCCTGTAATTATGGCCGGATGGGAAATAAACAAGGGAATCGGGAGGTCAGTGGAATTCAAAGGACTGAAAGCACAATACCTTTTCATCTTTGCAGGAGGACTGCTGGCTGTATTTTTGGTTACAGTCATACTTTACCTCTGTAATGTGGACCAGGTTCTCTGTCTTGTCATGGGAGTATTGGGTGCCACAGTTGTTGTGTGGCAAACTTTCTCCATGAACAGTAAATACGGTGAACACGGACTTATGAAAAGAGGTGCTGTCCGTGGCCATCCCAGATACCTTATTAACCGTAAGACGGTGTTTCATATATTCCTAAACAACAGACGATATGAGAAACATTAGCAAAATGTCCACACTTGAACAGAAGTTTCCGCTTTTAGCCATAGAGAACGGATGTATCATTTCAAAGGATGCCGATATTACGGTAGCCTTTGAAATGGAACTTCCTGAACTTTTTACCATCACCTCTGATGAATATGAGGCAATGCACTCCACATGGTACAAGTCGATCAAAGTGCTGCCTAATTATACTATTGTACACAAACAGGACTGGTTTATCATGGAAAGGTATGAGTCGGAACTGCAAAAGGAGGATATTTCATTTCTTGGCAGAGCCTATGAAAAGCATTTTAATGAAAGACCTTTTCTGAACCACTCGGTATATCTCTTCATCACAAAAACCAACAAACAGAAGATGATGCAGCAGAGTAATTTCTCCACCTTATGCAGGGGAAACATTCTGCCAAAAGAAATTACAGACAAAGAAGGAGTCAATGCTTTTCTTGAAGCGGTAGATCAGTTTGAAAGAATAATGAACTCATCCGGATTCTTTACTCTCAAACGGTTCGATGCTGATGAAATAGCCGGGACAAGTGAGAAACCGGGACTCCTGGACAGATACTTTTCACTTTCAGAAAGCAACCATGCTTCTTTGGAAGATATACGTCTGGGAGCTGATGAAGTACGTATCGGTGACAAGATTCTTTGTCTGCATACTTTATCTGATACGGACGACCTTCCGGCTCATGTAGTAACTGACTACAGACATGAAAGACTTTCTACTGACAGAAGTGACTGCAGACTATCTTTTGCTGCTCCCGTTGGATTATTGCTTTCATGCGACCATATATACAACCAGTATATTTTCATTGATGACAGTGCGGAAAACCTGAAGAAGTTTGAACGTCAGGCCAGAAATATGCACTCCCTTTCAAGATACAGCCGTGCCAATCAGATAAACAAGGAATGGTTGGAAGAATATATGAATACTGCACATTCAAAAGGACTGACTTCCATACGTGCACATTTCAATGTATTGGCATGGAGTGACGACCGTGAACAGCTGAAGCATATTAAGAATGATGTCGGTTCTGCCTTGGCCATGATGGAATGCAAGCCGCGCCATAATACCATCGATACGGCAACTCTCTATTGGGCTGCCATGCCGGGTAATGCTGCGGACTTCCCAGCAGAAGAAAGTTTCTATACTTTCATTGAACCTGCACTATGTTTCTTTACTGCTGAAACGAACTACAAGGATTCTCTTTCACCATTTGGTATCAAGATGGCTGACCGTATGTCCGGAAAGCCTTTGCATCTTGACATTTCAGACCTTCCCATGAAGAAAGGAATAACAACCAACAGAAACAAGTTTATCCTTGGTCCATCCGGTAGCGGAAAGAGTTTCTTTACCAATCATATGATTAGACAATACTATGAGCAGGGAACACATGTACTGTTGGTAGATACAGGAAACTCCTATCAGGGACTTTGTTCACTTATACAAAACAACACAAAAGGGAATGACGGTATTTACTTTACTTATACGGAAGAGAATCCTATCTCCTTCAATCCCTTCTATACAGACGACAAGGTTTTTGATATTGAAAAGGAAGAAAGTATATGTGCACTGATTCTGACATTGTGGAAGGGTGAAGATAAGTATATTGAAAAGACTGAATCCAATGAACTCGGAACAGCCATACACAATTATATAAGGATGATACAGAAAGACGAGAAACTGATTCCGTGTTTCAACACCTTCTATGAATATCTGCGTGACGTATATCGGGTTGAATTACAAAGCAGAGATATAAAGGTATCAAAAGATGATTTCAATATAGACAATCTGCTGACTACACTCACTCCATATTATCGTGGCGGAAGGTATGACTTCCTATTGAACTCACAACAGAATATTGACCTTCTTAGCAAGAGATTCATTGTCTTTGAAATTGATGCCATAAAGGACAACAAAGACCTTTTCCCGGTTGTGACCATCATTATCATGGAAAGCTTCATCAACAAGATGCGCCGGTTGAAAGGTATCAGAAAGATGATTCTCATAGAAGAAGCATGGAAGGCTATCGCTTCAGCTAATATGGCCTATTATATAAAATATCTTTACAAAACAGTAAGAAAGTTCTTTGGTGAAGCTATCGTTGTCACTCAGGAAGTGGACGACATTATTCAGAGTCCTATCGTCAAGGAAAGTATCATCAACAACTCCGACTGCAAGATTCTGCTTGACCAGCGAAAGTACATGAACAAGTTCGACATCATCCAGAATATTCTTGGACTTACGGAAAAGGAACGTTCACAGATTCTTTCCATCAATCAGGATTTGGATCCGAAAAGAAAATACAAGGAAGTATGGATAGGACTTGGAGGAACACAGTCTGCCGTATATGCCACAGAAGTTAGCATGGAAGAGAACCTGGCTTATACAACAGAGGAAAGAGAGAAGATGGAAGTAATGGACAAAGTTGAACAACTGAACGGTGATATAGAAACGGCTATCCGTCAGCTTGCCGAACAGAAACGTGAGATAATCAGGAAAGAAGAATCAAGTCAAACTTAATACAATGGAATTATGAAATCAAGACTTATCATCATGGCTTTGACTTTATTGTTGTCAGGACATGAAGTTTATGCACAATGGGTCGTTACAGATCCTACCAATTTTGCCGGAAACATAGCCAACACCGTTAAAGAGATTGCCACAGCATCCAAGACGGTAAACAATACACTGAACAATTTCCGTGAAGTGGAAAAAATCTACAGACAAGGCAAAGAATATTATGATGCCTTGCAGAAAGTAAAGACTCTTGTATCGGATGCATATAAGGTAAAAGAGACTATCCTAATGGTTTCAGATATATCCGGTATTTATGTCAACTCATACAAGAAAATGTTAAGTGACAAGAACTTTACTCCAAAGGAGCTGGATGCCATAGCCTTCGGTTATGCCAGGTTACTTGAAGAAAGCAGCGAGTGTCTGAAAGAACTTAAAGATGTGGTGAACGTGACCTCACTTTCCATGACTGACAAGGAAAGAATGGATGTGATAGACCGTGTATATCGTGACGTGAAAGAATATAAGGGACTCGTAAACTATTATACAAACAAGAACATTTCCGTAAGCTATTTGAGGGCCTTGAAAGCCGGAGATACAGAAAGAGTACTATCACTATATGGTACTGCATCGGAAAGATATTGGTAAAACTAACCTGACTTTACTATGGATGTAAGCAATCTTCACGAGATTCTGAGAGATCTCTACAATGAAATGATGCCACTTTGTGCTGATATGGCCGGAGTGGCAAAAGGGCTTGCCGGACTGGGTGCTCTTTTCTATATAGCCATGCGGATATGGTCAAGCCTGGCACGTGCAGAACCTATAGACGTATTTCCTTTGCTTAGACCATTTGCACTGGGACTCTGTATTCTTTTCTTTCCGACTATTGTACTTGGAACAATCAACGGACTGTTATCGCCTATAGCTCAGGGATGCCATTCCATTGTTGAATCACAAACTTTCGACCTGCAGAAATATAAGGAAGAACGTGACAAGTTGGAATATGAGGCACTGATGCGTAACCCTGAAACTGCATACCTGGTATCTAATGAAGAATTTGACAGAAAGCTTGATGACCTTGGCTGGTCTCCTTCGGATTTAGCTACTATGACTGGTATGTATTATGACAGAGCCATGTACAACACCAAAAGAGCAATATCGGACGGATTCCGTTCCTTGCTTGAAATGATATTTGAAGCTGCCGGACTAATCATTGATACGATACGAACATTCTTTCTGGTCGTACTATCAATACTTGGACCGATAGTATTTGCCTTTGCCACATGGGACGGATTACAAGGTTCATTGGCAATATGGTTCAGCAGATACATTTCAGTATATCTGTGGCTCCCGGTTTCAGACATTTTTTCGGCAATGCTTACCAAAATACAGATTCTTATGATGAAGCAGGATATTGAAGCACTCAGTGATCCAACATTCGTACCCGACCTGAACAATACGGTATATATCGTATTTCTGCTTATTGGAATCATTGGATTCTTTACCGTTCCAACTGTATCTGGATGGATTGTCGAAGCCGGTGGCGGTGTTGGTAACTATGGTAAGAATATCAACGATACATCAAAAGGTGCAGGCAAAGGTGCGATATCAGGTGGCAAAGGTGTTGCTGCGGCATCAGGTGCAGCCGTTGGAAACATAGCCGGAAGAATAAAAGGAACACTTATAAAGTAATGATACAAATATAAATATTTCTGATTATGGAATTTAAGTCATTGAAAAATATTGAGACTTCATTCAAGCATATACGGCTGTATGTAATGGTATTTGCAGGGCTTTGTCTGCTGATTTCCGCCATTGCCATATTTGCCTCCTTCTCATTTGCAAGGGAACAAAGAGAAAAGATATATGTACTTGATAACGGTAAATCGCTTATACTGGCATTGGCACAGGATGCAGCAGCCAACCGTCCGGTTGAAGCAAGAGAACACGTAAGAAGGTTTCATGAACTGTTCTTTACACTGGCTCCGGACAAAGATGCCATAGAAAGCAATATGAAACGTGCCTTTATGCTAACCGACAAGACTTCTTATGATTATTACAAGGATTTGGCTGAGAAAGGATATTACAACAGAATCATTTCCGGAAATATCCATCAGCGCATAGAGATAGATTCTATAAGCTGCAATTTTGATTCACATCCTTACAAGGTAGTGACATTCGCCAAACAGTATATCGTCAGAAGTAGTAACACTACCATAAGGTCATTGGTAACTGAATGTAATCTTGTCAACTCTGTACGTTCAGACAACAATCCTCAGGGATTTACCATTGAGAAGTTCGTAGTATTGGAAAACCGGGATTTACAAACCATAAACAAATAAAAGCATGGGAAATATACTGAAAGGCATTAAGGAAACTATAAAAGAAAGATGTGAAGCTCTTTCTCCCAAACAGAGAAAACGGGTGCTTATAATCATGTGTCTGCTTTATTTTCTTGCATCGCTATGGATGATAATGGGCTTTTTTATAAATGACAGACAAAATGAGCAACAAGACTTCATGGAAATGTTTGACGGTTCAATATCTGAAGATACTCTTGACATGCCAGAACTTATGAATAACAATAACCAACCATTAAACAATCAAGATTATGAGCAGTGACAAAAGCAAAGGAACTGACCTTATAAAAAAGGAGAAAGCAAAGAAAGTTCTTGTCTTCGGAGGTCTTGGTATCCTCTTTCTGGCTTCAATGTACCTGATATTTGCGCCAACAGACGCAGACAAGGAAAAGGAAGCGTTACAGTCCGGACTGAACGTAAATATACCTCAGGCTACGGACAACAAACTGACAGACGATAAGCAAAAGGCATACGAATTCAGTTCTGATGAAAAGAAAAATAAAGACAGGGAAAGAGCTATCGGGACATTAGCTGAAATGTATAGTTCTGAAAATACAAATGAACCTGATACAGAAAACAGCAATAACAGTAATACAACTGTAAATAACAATAATGAAAGTAGCAGTCATATAGACCGTTCCGTACGTGAATACCAGGCAGCTTCACAAGCTGTTTCCAATTTCTATGAAAATGATTATGACTACGAAAAGGAACAAATGCGCGAGGAACTGGAGTATCTCCGTCAGGAACTAAAAGATATGGAGGAAAGCCAATCAGAGGAAGAAAAGCAGTTGGAACTACTTGAAAAATCCTATCAGATGGCTTCAAAGTATCTGCCAACAAATATGAATACACAGACATCTGTCAGTGATACAACCAATAAAAGCCATATAAGTTCGACATTCAATGGCCAATCAATGGAGGTGCTTCCGGCTTCAAAACCGGTTGTGTCTTCATTGATTCAAACAATGACAGACAAAGAATTTACAGAGAAATACTCCAAGGAAAGGAATATGTCATTTATCACACCTACAGCTAATACAGATAATTCACAGAAAAATACAATTGCCTGTAAAGTGGATAGAACTACTACAATCAGAGACAATGAGACTCTGCAGCTCAGACTGCTTGAATCGGTACGTATCGATGAAAACATCATTCCAAGAAATGCACTCCTTACAGCAATAAGCAAACTGTCCGGTAACAGAATGATGCTTTATGTTACAACCATAGAACTAGGAGAAAATATCTATCCGGTGAAACTGACCGCATACGACATGGACGGGCTAGAAGGGGTATTCATTCCCGGATCTGACGAAATGGATGCATTGAAAGAAGTAGGTGCAAACGTAGGCGGTTCAGTTGGAACAAGCTTTACATTCTCATCATCGGCAAAAGACCAGATAATATCTGATGCAGCAAGAGGACTGATGCAGGGAACTTCCAATTACCTGGTCAAGAAAATCAGAACAATCAAAGTAACATTCAAAAGCGGGCACAGACTTATGCTGATGCCTACCAAGTAAAACAATAAAATCAGAAAATATGAAAAAAGGATTCTTAGTTGCGGCTATATGTGTCGCATTCGGTTTGCAGACAATATCAGCACAGGATACAGAAGTAAAACCACACGGTGACTTGTTCCAGGGAATGAGCAGAACCATACCTCAGGGACGTGTGGTACTCCCATACGGACTTGAAGTAACTTTTGAAAAGACTGTTCATCTAATTTTTCCGGCTCCCATAAGATATGTGGATTTAGGCTCGTCAAACATTATTGCCGGACAAGCTGATGATGCAGAAAATGTACTTCGAGTAAAAGCTGCAGTACGTGACTTTGAAACAGAATGCAATCTTTCCGTTATCTGTGATGATGGCAGTTTCTACTCATATAATGTAAGATATGCGGAAGAACCTGAAAAGCTGAGCATAGAAATGAAGGATTTTCTTTATCCGGGAAACAACAATCTGCCTGTTAATAAAGCTGATATCTATTTCAAGGAATTAGGTAATGAATCTCCCGTACTTGTGAAACTTATAATGAAAACCATATACCAGAACGACAAGAGAGAATTCAAACATATTGGCGCAAAACAGTTTGGTATGCAATTCTTACTGAACGGACTTTACACCCATAATGGACTTCTATACTTCCATACCGAAATAAAGAATAGAACCGATATGCCTTATAACGTGGACTTCATTACGTTTAAGGTAGTGGATAAGAAGGTTGCCAAACGTACAGCTATTCAGGAAAGAATACTCCAGCCATTAAGGGCATACAATCAGATTACCTGGATAAAAGGTCATAGGGAAGAAAGGAGCATTTTTGCACTCGAGCAGTTCACACTACCTGAAGACAAGCGTCTGGAAGTTACTCTATACGAAAGAAATGGTGGTCGCACAATGACGTTTTATATGGAAAACGAGGATTTAATAAGAGCAAAAAACATTGACAACCTCAAACTGAAATTCTGATGAAAAGGATACTTGTTATTATAATTGCTATTGTCGGTTTGAGCATACCGACAATGGCACAACGATTATTACCACACCAAAAAGGAATTGAGTTCTATGGTGGTGTACCTTTACAGAAACATAATACATTTGGAGACGGTAATTTCAATGCCGGATTTAACTTTACAAGGTATATCCGCAACTATCACTATTATCATTTCGGACTAAATTATCTTCAGCAGAACTATCACTATAATGAACTGAAGGTTCCAGTCCGTGATTACATGGGTGAAGGTGGATTTATGTTTCACTTGGTTTCAAGTCCGGGAAAAAGTTTCCTTGTTTATGGTGGCCCATGTATTTCACTAGGTTATGAAGAAGTAAATGACGGAAACAAGTGGCTGCCTGATGGTGCATACCTTGAAGCAAGAAACAGATTTGTTTATGGTGCTGGCGCTCAATTATCTTTGGAAGGATTCATAACGGATAATGTAGTGGCTCTCGCTAAAGCCAAAGGAACATTCCTTTTCGGAACAGATCTGGATTTATTCAGACCTTCAGTATTGATAGGAATCCGTATTATCATGTAATATCAGTCAAACGAAATCAGAATCAATGTAATAACACATTATGAAAACTATAAAACATATACAGTCACTTCTTGTGATAATAATTGCCTGCATGACATTTGGTTCATGCAGCAATGAACTTGATGTCACAAAATCATTTCCGTTTAATGTAGAAACTATGCCTGTTCCTAAGGAACTCAGTCAAGGGGAAACGATTGAAATCCGCTGCACCTTAACCTGTCCAGCCGACTATTCCGGAATTCAATATACTATCAGATATTTTCAGTATGATGGCGACGGCATACTCCGTATGGGGAAAGATGGTGAACCATTCATCCCCAATGACAGATATCTGGTAGAAAAAGGTGACTTCCGTTTATATTATACCTCACAATCTACAGAGCAGCAAAGCCTTGAGATTGTTTTTGAGGATAATATGGGGCATTCTCAGGTGGTGGAGTTTGATTTTAATGATTCAGGAAATAATTCAAACTAGTTAGGGATAACCCCTAACTAGTCTATTTTTTTTAGTAATATAGCATTGTTAATCTTACTTTTACGTAAAAGTAACAATGAATCAGAACATATTTTGATCAACTGACAAATATCATCATTAGAAAAAATGATACGTTTAAAATGATTCAATTGAATATTTTCAAAATTTATATTTACATCATAATGCTCTACAACCCATTTACACAACCTATATTTAATCGGAAACGAATATTTTAGTGAATAATAAAAAGTATTTATTATGCATAGGGGTACATTAGGATTCTCTTTATATCTTATGTCCATAGCATGCGGTATTTTAAAAAACTCTAGAAAAGATTCATCATATATAAATCTTTCATTATTAAAATCATATACTATAGAAGAAAAATTAAAGAAAGCTGTTCTTATCAAACTATATGGAGTATTCTTTAAATTAAGTTTTTGTATCCCCCAAGTATTATTGAGTTCCCACATGTCAACAACAATTTTTCCTACTTTCAGTTTATATCCACCAAAACTATTTCTTTTATAATATATTTTATTTAGATATTTGTGTGGTATAGATATATCATCAATATTATCTATTACAATATCAAGATCCCTGTTTTCAAGATACCCCAACAGAAAATTCCTAATGACACCGCTAAAAATATACACGTTTGTCTGCTTGGATATTAATGTTAATAAATTCCAAGAATCACTATCCAACAAAAAATCTTTCAAATAGTTTTTAAAAGATCTATTTTGTTTGGATATACTATCACCTATATTATCAAATCTTCTGTCCATTTAATTTTCGAAGATGATTAAGGGCAAATTTATCTGTCATACATGCTATAAAATCCCTAATAACTCTAAATCTTTCTTCAACACTAAAATCTCCAACATCAAATTTGTCGTATAGTTCTTCAATAGTGTCACATCTACCTTCTATAGATACATGTTTTCTATAATCATCCTTTAAATTATCATCCTCTTGATGCTTTTCTACATATTCATGCAAAACTGTCATAAAGATAGATTTTGAAATAAGAGCTTTTCCTCTTGTTCGGAATGATTTCTCTTTATGAAAAAAATACTTTATATATGCATTCAAAATTCCTGAAATAACAGCTTCACCTGTTACTTCCAATGACATAATATCCCTATTTGATAGTATCTTATCTCTTGACAATCCTTTGAGAAGTTGTGTCACTGCATCATTCTCTATAAGTTCGTTATCATATGTTCCTTTAATTATGCTATCTAGGTTGTTTATAAATTCTTTTGTAGCTAATTCCATTAAATAGGTTATTAATTTGGTTCTTAAATCAACCCATTTCTTTTTTGTATATTTAATATTGTCTTTTTTGGAAAAAAATCTATTATAAAGATCTTCATTATCTAGTTTTTGTATTCCTTCCTCTAAATCTTCATATTTTATCCATTGCTTTTGAATTGCATCCTCTACATCCATTATATAATAACAAATAGAATCAGCGGCTTCCATTAAAAAGGCCAACGGATGACGACAAATACTTCCATTATCACTTATCAATTTACATTCTGTAATTATTTCATCTAATGCTTCTTTTTCTGTATAGAACACTCCATGTTTATGTACACCAATATATCCACCTTTATCTTTAGCCCCCAAATTAGGATATTTTAATGTTGCTGCTAAGGTTGCATATGTAAGATTCAAACCAAACAAGTCTCCCAAATATTGAAGTTTAGTCAATACTCTAAAACCCTCAGCATTACCATCAAACTGAGTATAGTCATATTTTAAACAATCATTTTGTAAAAAATCATTCAACTCTGCTCTCTGTGAATCATTTAAACTATTATAAATAAATCTACTTATTTCGCTAGAATTTTTATCGCCTTTACATAATCCTTCTAAATTTGCGAACAAATCTTTAAAATACTCTTGTATAACGACTTCACCAAAATGACCAAATGGAGGATTTCCAATATCATGAACCAAACAAGAAGTTTTTAATATCGGAGATATTTTCCTTAATATATCAATTTCACTAAGTTCTGTTTTTGCTTTAAATTCATCATTACCACATAAATATATGGCAAATGACAACCCTATATTCATTACTTCCATAGAATGAGTTAAACGAGAGTGAATATTATCATCAGAAGTTAGTGGAAATACTTGTGTTTTATCATGCAACCTCCTACACGATGAGCTGAAAACGACCCTACCAAAGTCACTTTCAAAAGAATTTCTACTATCAGTATCACCTGATATTTTCAATCTATTTGGATCGACAGAAGATTCCCTTCTTCTTCGATAATTTAATAATTTTTCCCATTCCATTTTTATAACATTTAGCTTCAATCTACACAAAAGTACGAAAACTTATTATAACATCAAAGTTTATTCTTCTACTATCTAATTGATTAATACAAAAATAACCATTATACTTTAATTTACTTATTAAAATATAACATCGGATTTTTGCTACTTTTTGTGCCGCCTGAAGCTCACTGTAAAAAGTAGTGGGCGGAATTTCCGCCCACATTCATTCTATTAACTTGAGATATTTAAGAGGTCCGAACTCATCGGATTTTCTTCCCCATGTCCAATCGTGTTCATACATATCATCTCCCCACTGCTGTGGGGAGTCAAAGACAACTTTTACGTTCACTGAATACTTACAATCTTCTATTTCAGTAATAGTACCTTTTACCACTATACCGGTGAACATACATTCACACCTTTTTCCGATTATACTCTGATTTATTTCTGTAGTTTTCATATCTCATATATCTGTTAAGCGACCAGACATTTCTGTATCATTCCCATATTTTGATTTACCAAGTTTATTATTTGCTCATGGTATTCGGTATTCTTATTACATACACCTCGACTTTGTACGACCTTTAAAGTTCTCAATGAAACCTCAATTGTTTCAATACGTTTACCTTCAATGGTAGCCGATAGTATCAAAGAGTTTTCTTTCAGATAGTAGGAATTTGAAAATACACAATGGTGCATTATCTCAGCTTCCTCAATAAAATCATGAACACTTCTCAAAACATGTACTTGAATTATGCCGTCTGTAAATGAAATACCGAAGAACTTACCCTTTTGCTCCTTATATATCCTTTCATTCTCAATAGCTTGAACCTTTTTGCGTTCATTATCTTCTCGTCTGATTTCATCATTCCTTCTTTTGACCAACTTGTCATGTTCGGAAACAATATCTTTCGGACAAACGTATTTGGAATTATGAATGTCCATTCCAAAGTGTTTCAGCAATCTAATATAATCACACCATTCAGATGGATTGGTGATTTCATAACCATTACGGATACAGATTTTTAAGGCTGCCCAATATTCATTTATATCTGCATTTGAACGAATGAAATGACGGAACATTTCTATCTGACCGACTTTAAGTAATGTTTCCATTTTGTTATCAGATAGGATTGCTTTGAAAAAAGCATTGGGGGATATATCGTAAAACTTTCCCTTGAAACCATTTCGTCTGATTTTCTTTATAATTCTGATATGTGGATAGGTACATTGTGGAGTAATATCGTATGCAAAGTGATTACTATTTGACCTCAGTTCCATGCAGCTGTGTTCATTCCACAAATCATAATACATGGAGGACATACACCGTAAACGTGCTATAATTTCACCTATACCATTAGGAGCAATCCACTGCTGCACTATTTCACTGATTTCACATTTCGCTGGATAGCCAACCTTTCTATTGGCTCTGACTATAAAGAAACGGATTACCTGATAACCTTTACAGGTTGTAATAACAGAGAAATATTCTGTAGCTTTAAACACTCTCTGACGAGTTTTCATTACTTCCAATATACTTCCACAATGAGGACAAATACATTCCGCATGGTCTGAGGAAAGGATATTTTCACCCTTCCAAGAATGACCACAATCGGTACAAGTTACAATTCCCTTACTCGTCATATGTGCAATATGGCTGAAACAATGCTTGTATGCGTATGCCTTTTGTTTCTCTGATATGCTTTTCAGTCTTTTTGATAATGTAACAATTTCAGACTGGATACGTGTTTTCGGCTTCATAATCAAAAATCAAATAATGAGGGTTGAACATTGGTTGTCTGAGTTGCAGATGATTTCTGTTTTGCTCTGCTCTGTAACTTATTGAGTTCCATTTGCTGATATTGCTCAATAGCCTTTCTGCGTGCGTTCTGCTTTTCCTCTTCAGTAAGTTCAACATGGTGGTTTACCATTACTTTACAACTGATAGGCTTTCCGATTTCAATATCATCTTCATCATAGTAATGCATAGCCATAGAATAGATTTCATCATCATCAAATCCGTTCATTCCGCTTTTCTGAACTTCATTAAGTATATAGGTTATGCAATCGTCAATGTTCTTTGCCGGATTTGCGTATCGTGGTGCAAACAAATCGTCTGTCATTGCTCTATACTCCAAGTAGTTTTGGATAGCAGCCTTGAATAATTCAGTACCTTTCATATCTCACAAGTTTAATAGTTAAAAATTTTATGCGGATTCTAGAGCTGAGGGAGTTGAGTTTCAACCTTTGGTATCTGCCTCTCGTATATCCGACATTTTTTTTATGCGTCTTTCTTTCACTTCGGTCGTTTTCGTTTCAGGTGCTATAAAAGGTAGGTATTAGCAGATACAAGGTTTTTGTATAAAATACTACCCGAAGGGCTGGAGATTTTCTACAAAACCACCGGCTTGACCTTGTATCTGCGTAAAATACCGTAATTACCTTTGCACCGGAACGTAAATGGCCGTCAAAAGTGTGGAAAGAGAAATGAATGGAGGTACTGCGATAAAAGAGGCAGACAAATTAAACTTGATAGATATTTCTGATTTTGTCACAAAATCAAAAGTGTGTTTTTCATATTTCAGATTATTAAATCATAGAAGATTTTTCATTATTAGAAATATACTCTTTTTCATGCTCAGTCACATAATGCAGGAATTCAATTGTCTTCAGACGTTGTTCAACACTTGTTTTAGATACAAGTAGAGGTTCTTCATCACTGGCACACCAATGGGCATACATATCAATAAGTGCCTGGATTTCTTTCCTTATATATTGTGGAACACGCATGGTTACAGAAGGAGAATTTCCGGCAAGCTTCTTTCTGCCAGTTCCTTTTCTTCTTCCCCCTTTCTTTTGTGCTATAATCTTCTCAATATCTACAGAAGTTAGAATTTGAGGTCTATAATATTCAGGTAAACCACCCTTGGCCTTGTAATAATAGCTGCCATAAGGATTTCTCCATATCCGATCGAGTTTGTTCAACAAGTAGAGTCGAATAACTTCCTTGCACAATTCATGGTCGTAAATATTCCTGACTGATTTCGTCACATTTTCAGAGGTATAAAATGGTATAATAATATCGTATTTCGTAACGAGAGTATCTGTCGGTTTCATAATATAAAATGAGTTATTTGATTTTGTTACTTTTTCAAAAGGCATAATTAATGCTTATATAAAGCATAGCAACAACAGAATGATTGCAGCAATCGCAATCCATTTGACGATAGTGAGTATTACAGAGAATGCAAACCTCATTATGCTCGAAATGAGAATAAAGCCAATAAGTAACCCTATGGCTATAACCACTTCTTTGGTAATGATGCAGCTAAGCAGCCAGCAAAAGCCTATCAGAACAGCAATATAAAATGTCAGCTTGATTAGAGATATAACTCGATAATGTGAAGCAGGCTGATTTACAGGTTGCTTCTTCAATGATTCATTTGATATAAAAGTAGGTTCTGTTTTCATAAGCATCCATTTTAGAGAGTTATTATTAGGTCGGGATAGAACAACCTTTGTTTCAAGGGCTTTATAAAGGTCGGCTTTCAGAAAAGGCAAGGACTATGGGATAAATACAACCTTCAGGTGGAGATTTCTCCCATAGCCTTGGGAATCCTTGCCGATTGAAAGCCGGAAATTACCTTTGCACTTGAACAAAGGTTGTCCCGACTTTAACAGGTAAAACTGAATCAGAAAACAGGAAGCTCGTTTCTTTCAATAATAATCTGTATGCAACCTGTTAGTTCAGTGTAAAGTTCATCATACTCTGGTTTTCCGTCAAAATCATCATCAAGTTTATATTTGGCAAATGTTTTCTGAATGGCTGTATTGCCCAAAAGGATAGCTGCCAACCTCTCAGCAAGGCTCTGAGGTATATTTTCTGCAAACTCATTCCATAATACTTCTACAATTGTATCATACTTGGAAAAGTGAAGTCCATTGTACAGAACCTCATTTGCTGCTTCTTCAGCTTCAAGATCTGAAAGACCAATGGTTATGGCATTGGCATATACATTCAATGCTTCATCTGCACGGCTACTTAGGAAAGCTTTGTCATTGGACAATTCCGGATGATGCTCACTGATATACTTCCCCAATAAAGACTGGAAGTAAGAAAGTTCTCTTTTTTCGTTTGTTTTCATGTTACCTACTTTTTTATTTGGTTAATGGAATCATTGAAATTATCTAATTTACCTGCAAGTGCCAGCATATCTTCTTCTATCTTCTTGTTTGTTATACGGGCATATACTTGTGTAGTCCTTATATTGGTGTGACCAAGCATTTTTGACACAGATTCAATAGGAACACCTTTACTTAAAATCATTGTAGCAAATGTATGTCTTGCCAGGTGATAAGTCAAATTCTTCTTAATGCCACAAACATCACCGATTTCTTTTAAGTAACTGTTCATCTTCTGATTGGATAATATAGGAAGAAGTTTACCATCCTTAGTTCTTCCTCTATACTTTTCAATAATCATAGCTGGAATATCAAGCAACAAAATATTACTTGGGACTTTTGTCTTCTGACGTGTAGTCATTATCCATCGTTTACCATCAAGTGTAACTATATTATCTTGTGTTAGATTTGCGACATCTATGTATGCCAAACCACAGAAGCACGAAAAAATAAAAATGTCCCTTACAGCTTCAAGTCGTGCTGTCGGAAATTCCTTTTCCATGATACATTTTATTTCTTCATCTGTAAGGAAACCTCGGTCAACATATTCCAATTGGAAATGATGATTCATAAACGGATCATGAGTAATCAAGTCTTTCTTTTGAGCATCCCTAACAACAGTCTTAAAGAACTTCAACAATTTGGTTGCCGTATTGATTTTAAGATTAGCAACAGAACGTAGATAAGTTTCAAAATCATTGATAACCTGATGTGTCAGTTCTTTTGGCATCAAGTCTTTTCGTCTATACTTATATCGTAAGAAATTCTCAAAATGACGTTTGGTTCCTGAATATTTGTGATAGGTAGCTTTTGCTTTGATTGTTCCTACCTGCGCCTGCAGTTCTTTTAAATAATCATCATAGAATTCAAGAAAGGTAATTTTTGCCTTATCCTTCCCAAGAAAAAAATTCTTTATTTTTTCAAGAGTAATGTCTGCATCACTCTCATGGCGCTTAAAGATTTCCTGGAAAGATGTAGATATTTCATCCAATTGAGCATTGACAACCAATGCCTCCTGAGTACGCCCTTTCATTCGGCTTGTTGAATTACACCACAATTTCTTATCCACATAGATACCGGATGAACCTACATTAAGCATTTCTTTGTTTAAATAGATTCTGATCATCAAAGGAGATTTACCACTTTTGTTCTCGTAATTGGAGCGTACATAGAACGACACTTTAAAAATCATTCTCATAATAACTAATCATTTTTTAGTGTAGCAATTTTGCCACAAAGTTCGACATAATTTATTATGAATGAGTGATTTATAAGGCGTCAATTTGGCTATCTTTTGACCGTCACTGCTACATTTTTTTGCCAAAAATGCGAGGTCATTTTCTGTAGCAGAGAATTCTAGATGGTATTCATCTCAAATTTTCTGCTACATTTTTGTGACAGCAAAATTTCTGTAGCAGAAATTGTAGCAGAAATTGACTAAGATATGACTGCCAACCGATGCTGGATGGCCTTCACCTTGAAACAAAAATATACGAAAAAAGCACCGTAATCAATTGATATACGGTGCTTTGACTCCTTGAGTGAAGGTTTAATTGAATACCTTCTTTTAGTCTCGTTGCGGAAGCTGGGGGATTCGAACCCCCGGTACGGTTACCCGTACGGCAGTTTAGCAAACTGCTGGTTTCAGCCACTCACCCAAACTTCCAAATGTAGCGCATACGGGAATCGAACCCGTGTTTCAGCCGTGAGAGGGCCGCGTCCTGGGCCACTAGACGAAAGCGCCATATCTGTAGAAACTAAAAGCGGAAGCTGGGGGATTCGAACCCCCGGTACGGTTACCCGTACGGCAGTTTAGCAAACTGCTGGTTTCAGCCACTCACCCAAACTTCCAAATTTATTGTTTCTGCTTACGTTTTCTCTCAAACGCGGTGCGAAGATAGATGGATTTTTTGATTTGTGCAAACTTTTGCGATACTTTTTTTATGCCTTCTATGGTGTTGTTTCGATAGTTTTCTGATTCTAAACTGATTAAGATTTTTATTTTTTTTCTTTGAGTCGGACTGCTTGTCTGTATTTGTCGGATGTATTTTAATTTTTCAAAGGTTGGGATTTTTATATTCATTTTTGTAACTGTTGCAAATTGATAATATCACTAATTTTAGGTATTGTATAATTAGGCTTTATTGACTATCTTTGCATTCGGTTTTCAAATAGAGTAAAAACTAGATTAAATTATCAATTATGGCAATGAATTTTAAAGAAGGTCGTTGGAACCATGAAATCAACGTTACCGATTTCGTAAAGACTAACATTACCCCTTACGAAGGCGACGCCTCATTTTTGGCTGGTCCTACCGAACGTACAAAGGCTGTATGGAACAAGTGTCTGGAAGCTTTGGCTGAAGAACGTGCAAACAACGGAGTACGCTCGCTCGATCCTTCTACAGTTTCTACTATCACATCTTTTGCAGCTGGATATATTGACAAGGATAACGAAGTGATTGTAGGATTGCAAACTGATGAAGTGTTACGCCGTGCCATCAAACCTTTTGGAGGTATTAAGGTGGTAGAAAAAGCGTGCCGCGAAAACGGAGTAGAGGTTGACCCTAAGGTAAAAGATATTTTTACCCATTATCGCAAAACGCATAACGATGGTGTATTTGATGCATATACTGAAGAGATTCGTTCGTTCCGCTCTTTGGGATTTTTGACTGGATTACCTGATAATTATGCTCGTGGACGTATAATCGGTGATTACCGTCGTTTGGCATTGTATGGTATTGATCGTCTGATTGAGGCAAAACAGGACGATTTACGTCATCTTACAGGTCCTATGACTGATGAGCGAATCAGATTGCGTGAAGAAGTGGCAGAGCAAATTAAGGCTTTGAAGGAAATAAAAGTGATGGGACAGCAGTACGGGCTCGATTTGAGTCGTCCGGCTACTACTGCACAGGAAGCTGTTCAGTGGGTATATATGGCTTACCTGGCTGCTGTGAAAGAACAGGATGGTGCTGCAATGTCACTTGGTAATGTTTCGTCATTCCTTGATATTTATATTGAGTATGATATGGCTCACGGAAATCTTGATGAGTTGCATGCTCAGGAGTTGATTGACCAGTTTGTCATTAAGTTGCGTATGGTGCGTCATCTTCGTATGCAGGCTTATACGGATATCTTTGCCGGTGACCCGACTTGGGTAACGGAATCTATTGGTGGACGTTTTAATGATGGTCGTACGAAAGTCACAAAGACTTCATTCCGTTTCCTCCAGACTCTTTATAACCTGGGTCCTTCTCCAGAACCTAACTTAACTGTTCTGTGGAGTCCGCAGTTGCCGGAAGGATTCAAGGATTTCTGTGCTCGTGTGTCGATTGATACATCATCTATCCAGTATGAAAATGATGATTTGATGCGTGAGGTACGTAATTCGGATGACTATGGTATCGCATGCTGTGTGTCTTATCAGGATATAGGTCGTCATATTCAGTTCTTCGGTGCACGTTGTAATCTGGCTAAAGCTTTGTTGCTGGCTATTAATGGTGGACGCTGTGAAAATACAGGAACACTGATGGTGAAGGATATTCCTGTGCTGACGGGAGATGTACTGAACTACGAAGAGGTGCTGGCTAACTATAAGAAGGTCTTGAAAGAAATGGCTCGTGTGTATAACGAAGCGATGAACATCATTCACTACATGCATGATAAATATTATTATGAAAAAGCTCAGATGGCATTTGTTGATACAAATCCGGTTATCAATCTGGCGTATGGTGTAGCGGGTATGTCTATTGCTGTCGATTCACTTTCGGCTATCAAATATGCTAAAGTTACCGCTAAACGTAATGAAATCGGCCTGACTGAAAGCTTTGATATCGATGGCGAATTCCCATGCTTCGGTAATGATGATGACCGTGTAGACCATTTGGCTGTCGACTTGATTTATTATTTTGATGAGGAATTGAAGAAGCTTCCGGTATACAAGAATGCAAAACCAACATTGTCTATTCTTACTATTACTTCAAATGTGATGTATGGTAAGAAGACTGGTGCAACTCCTGATGGACGTGCAAAAGGTGTTGCTTTTGCTCCAGGTGCTAACCCGATGCACGGACGTGATAAGAATGGTGCTGTCGCTTCTTTGAGCTCGGTTGCTAAATTGCGTTATCGTGACTCACAGGACGGTATCAGTAATACGTTCTCTATTGTTCCGAAATCGCTTGGTGTAGATATGGAGAATCGTGTAGAGAATCTTGTTACAATGATGGATGGCTATTTTATCAAGGGTGCTCATCACCTGAACGTAAATGTGCTGAACCGTGAGATGCTGGAAGATGCTATGGAGCATCCGGAAAAATATCCGCAACTTACGATTCGTGTTTCCGGATATGCTGTCAACTTCATTAAATTGAGCCGCGAGCATCAGTTGGAGGTTATTTCTCGTAGCTTCCACGAACGTATGTGATTTTTGTAATCATTACTTGATATGTAAAACATTTGTCGTTCTCCTCGCTGAGCTGGGCGGCAAATGTTTTTTCTTTAATTAATATTGAACAGATGATTAGAGTACATTCATATGAATCGCTTGGTACGTACGATGGTCCGGGGATTCGCCTTGTTGTCTTTTTGCAGGGCTGTAATTTCCGTTGTTTGTATTGTGCCAACCCTGATACCATTGATGCAAAGGGAGAGAGTAAGGAAACTTCTCCTGAAGATATTTTGAAGATGGCTGTCAGTCAGAAACCTTTTTTCGGAAAGAAAGGGGGAATTACATTTAGTGGAGGTGAACCGACTTTTCAGGCTAAAGCGCTGATTCCATTGTTTCGGATGTTAAAGGAGGAAGGTATTCATATCTGCGTTGATACTAACGGGGGTATCTGGAATGAAGATGTAAAAGAACTCTTTTCACTGGCAGACTTAGTTTTGCTTGATGTGAAAGAATTCAATAATGAACGTCATAAGACTCTTACCTCACGTAGCAATGAGCAAACACTTCGTACGGCGGCATGGCTGGAAGAAAATGGAAAACCATTTTGGCTGCGTTATGTACTGGTGCAGGGCTATAGCTTCTTTCGGGAAGATATTGAGGCGTTAGGAGAGAATTTTAAAGATTATCGCATGATACAACGGGTGGAAATTCTTCCGTATCATACCTTAGGAGTACATAAATATGAAGCAATGAAGCTGGAGTATAAACTGAAAGGTGTGAAACAAAATACGCCCGAGCAACTGGAAGAAGCCCGGACGTTATTTGAAAAGTATTTTGATACAGTTTATGTAAATTGATTTATACGCTCTGAATATAATCTTTCGAGTTATTTGTCAGCCTGATGCATGGTGTTTAACTTTGCATCAGGCTTTTTTATTTAGCGGTTATTCTTTTGCAAATGGATTGCATAGGCCAAGATGACAATAAAACAAAGCAACGGAACGATAAAGCCTGTAGCTGTGCTTATTGTATCTGCGATGTATCCCATAATTATGGGAGCTATGGCTCCTCCTACAATACTCATAATAAGATAGGAAGATGCGCGTTTAGTATGTTCACCTACACCTCGTATGGCAAGTGCGAAAATGGTGGGAAACATAATAGATTCGCATAGGAGGCAAAGAAAAAATGCTCCTACCGATATGACTCCCATACCTAACATCACTAAGATCATGGCTAGAATAGCTCCTGCCGCCATATACGTTAATAAACGTTCGGCACGGATGAATCCCATCAGCCAGCTTCCTCCCATTCTGCCGGCCATAAAAAGTCCCATGCCGACAAATGACAACCAGAGGGCTGCCTCACGTGCGGATATACTGATGTGCTCTGTCACATAATTGATGAAGAAACTGTTAATACCTGTTTGAGCTGCAACATAAAAAAACAGAGCTATCAGTCCGAAGGTAAAATTGCGATGCTGCCATAAAGAACTTTGCTTATTGTTTGCAGTTTCGACTGGCTCTTCGGCAAGTGTAATTTCAGGCAGATGAATGCGTGAGAAAACAATTGCTACGAGCAGAACTAATATGCCGATAATGGCATAGGGGATAGCAATACTTCCGCTTCCTCCATCTGCGGCAAAGAGGAACAAGCCTCCTACCAGTGGGCCGCAGATCCAGCCCAGTCCATTGAATGATTGTGCCAGATTTATTCGTCTTTCGGCGGAGTCTTTATCGCCTAACACCGTTACATATGGGTTGGCTGCTGTTTCTAGGCAGGTTAATCCACATCCGATAATAAACAGTGAGAGTAAGAAAAATTCGAAAGACATGATCTGTTCTCCGGGGATAAACATGAGTGCACCGATGCCATAAAGCAATAACCCAGTGACAACTCCTGCCCGATAGCCATGACGACGGATTATTTCTCCTGCTGGCATGGCCATCAGAAAGTAACCCCCATAAACTACCGCTTGTATAAGTGCTGAATGAGTTTTTGAAATACTTAATGCATCTTGAAAATGTTTGTTTAGCACATCCAGAATGCTATGTGCAAATCCCCATAAGAAGAATAGTGTAGTGATAAGTACAAACGGGACGAGGTAATTTACCCCGTCGGCCGTTTGCACCAGTCTTATTTTTGGTTTCATATGTTTTTGTTTGATAGTTATTAACTACGGCTTACCTCCAGACCTTTATTGGAAAGGCTCATTTCTACAAAACGGGCACGGTCGTTTGGCGGGTTCTGGGTAAGTATTTTACGAATACGCAAGGCGGCTTCAGGGTCTTTGGCAACCATGTATAGATAGCCACCGCCTCCGGCTCCTGGAAGTTTATAACCCAAACAAAGATCATCTATCTGTTGGGTAATGGCCGCTACACTGTTAGGATTGGTTCCTGAATCGAGTGCCTGATTCTGTTGCCATGTTTTGCGTATTAATCTTCCCATTTCCTCGAAACTGTTTCGCTGGATTGCATCGTATAGATCGATGGCATGTTGTTTCATTTGTCCCAGTAAATTCAAGTGCTCTGTAGAATTGAGGAACATGCCACGTACGATTTCTGCCAAAATACCTTTTGCGGTACGTGTGATACCTGTATAGTATAATAGATGACATTTTTGATATTCATCGTGTGTAAACAAGTGTTCTGGCAACCAGCGTACCATTGGCTCCTGGTTCCATCCGGGTTGTGTCTGCAAGAGTTTCACACCTTGAAGCACGCCTCCGTATTGATCTTGCCATCCGCCTCCGGTTGTAAGCAACTGTTCTAATATCAGTGTACGGCTTCCGATTTCGTGTTTGTCCCAGTTTAAGCCACAAAAATCGTTTATTGCTCCTAATACAGTAGAGGCTAGGATAGAGCTTGTTCCTAATCCTGAGCCGGCTGGAATAGCAGACAATAGTGTTACTTCTATACCAGCTCCGAATGAACGTAATTTTTCTTCCAGTGAAGTACATCTTTCTGCCGAGAAGTCGGGATGGAAACCTGCCAGTACTAACGCTGCCTTAGGAATAGAGAAGGGAGAGCCTACTTTATTGAATGTATGTAGTTCATCGAAAGTGGTGATAACTTCCATTGCACCCAAGTCGATGGAACGAAGGATGATTTTATACTCATTACAGGGTTTGACATAGACTTGTAACGGGGGTTGACCGTTTAGCTCTATTGCAATGTTTACCACGTTTCCTCCTTCCATCAAACTGTATGGAGGGGTATCTGTCCAACCTCCAGCTAAGTCTATACGTACCGGACTGCGTCCCCATACAATCTGGTCCGGATACACCGAAAGACGAGGGTGCTGTTTATGGTCGACTGTTGAAGTAAGCCCTTCACGCATCAGGCTGAAAGCTTTTTCTTCTTCCCGTGCTATTTCTTCTACCAAATGGCCGTCTGAATCACGCAGTTGTAATGTTCGTGCACGGAACATTGCATCGCTGATACGGGTCATTAACGGTGCAGAGGAGGGAAGGGGAGCGGGTAATTCTAATTGATGATGTGCATATTCTTCGGCTGCTTCTTGCAAATTGAGCTGATAGAATACACTGCGTTCATAATTTTTAGCCAGGGCAGTCCAGCTGTTTTTACGGAAAGCTTCACGCTGCTCTGTCAGACGGCGCAGATTGGCATAAGCTGAAATCTCATCGGCTGAAACTTTTTGTGCGTGTATCCAGATATCTTTTCCCTCGTTCAACTTCGGCTCGTCTGTCATCCAACGCATGACAATTCCAAGTTCGTCGACAGATGTACATATCGGGAATATGCGTGCAGCCTGAAGATCATGGTTACATGCTATTTCATCAGCTGTCAGACCACGGTCTGATAACCATTTCTGAACCGGTATTCCTTGATATAAGGTTGAATCATCTTTCAGACTGCCTTTGAAAGCGTCATTAAATCCATAGGGACGGGCCACATAATTACTTTCTCCCATCGGTATGACGTCAATACAGATTCCCTCAGGAATATTGATGTGCCATTGATTGACAGGTACTCCTGTTATGATATTGCGCTTATGGAGTGTCCAGTTTTTACTTATGCAACTGTTTTCTATCCATACCTCTGAGTTTTCGGATGTCAGTGTATAGTCGGTCAGTGCATTTTGCACGAAGATAGCCGGATGAGGCTTTACTTTCTTGTGCATAATTGCTCTCTGGTCGATTACGCAATTTTGTATTGCCAGTGTAGACGAAATCATCTCCCGGCTTGTTCCATAGTGATGAAATTCACCACCCGGCAATGGCAGGATTGCTACTGTAAGTTTGTTTATTTCAGGATCGTTGATACGAGGATGGCTGCCTAGAGCTGGTCCGAAGTCAGAATACATATCGTAGAAGCCGATTGATCCATCCTCTTTGAGTGAACGTTTTACCATTAACTCTACAGCTCGGTCACTTAGCAGCCAGATGCCAATATCCATCAGAAACAGATAGTTTTGCATCAATGCTCCTAATTCATTTACACTCGGCTTTTGAAGCATGAAGTCCAGCTTTTCGGGAGTATTGCGTGATGAAACAAATACACCGTGATTCTTTGCCAGTTCAGGATCTACCCACAGTCCGTAACATACAACGTCTGCATCGGGGATTTCTTGTAAGGCTTGTTCTGCACGGATATATACATCTCCGCTGGCAATAAGTGTATGCAATTTCTCCGGGGCTTTCTGCATGATTTGCTCATACAGAGGAAGCTGAAGTGACAATAAGTTTTGTGTAAGCTTTTGACCACGTCCCCAGCGGAAAACTGGGATTGGGGTAAGTATTTTACCGGAAGGAGCATATGAGGGCAATCTCCGACTTTGGCCGCCGGCGTGTAGCAGGATACGTTTTTCGTGAGCAAGCCATTCTGTGAGTGGAGTAGTGTCACTTTCGCTGTTTTTGCATGCTTGTAATAGCCATGCAGTTCCACCACCTGAACCTAACTTTGAACCTACCGGATCGGATGTACAGAACCATTCTTGATGGTTGGCATGCTCTATATCGTGAAAACATTCCACCAGATTAGGTGGAAGCGATAAAAGTTTCTTCATATTGGATTATGTCGTTTGATGATTGATGCAAATACCTTTCAGATACCATTCGTAAAGGCGATGTATTCCTTCGTCAATTTCTACTTTGTGATGCCAGCCTAAGGCATGAAGTTTAGAAACGTCGGTAAGCTTACGCATTGTGCCATCAGGTTTTGATGAATCCCATTGCAGCTTGCCCTTAAAGTCTATTTCTTTCATGATTTTTTCTGCAACTTCACGGATTGACAGCTCTTTTCCTGTACCTACGTTGATGTGGCAGTTGCGTACTTCTTTTGCCCCTTCTGCATAGGTATCTTTGAAATCGACATTTAATAATACATGTACGCTGGCGTCTGCCATTTCCTCACTCCATAAAAATTCGCGTAATGGCTTGCCTGTTCCCCATAAAGTAACGGCTTGAGGGGTAATGCCGAATTTAGCCAGTTTATCAAGAATTTCCTGGTCTGTGCAGTTGCCGTCTACACCTTCTACCGGACGCAGGTTGATATCTTTTCGTACAGCTTCCCAGTTATTCGTATTCAAGCATTTAGCAAGATGGATTTTACGGATCATTGCTGGCAATACATGACTGTTTTCCAGATGAAAATTATCATTAGGACCATACAGGTTGGTTGGCATAACAGCAATGTAGTTCGTGCCATACTGCAAATTGAAACTTTCACACATTTTCAGTCCGGCTATTTTGGCGATGGCGTATGGCTCATTAGTATATTCTAACGGAGAAGTAAGAAGAGCTTCTTCTTTCATTGGCTGCATCGCTTCACGAGGGTAGATGCATGTACTGCCTAAAAACAATAATTTCTTTACCCCGTGACGGAAACTTTCACCTATTACATTCTGCTGAATCTGTAAATTGCGGTAAATGAAATCAGCGCGGTATTGCAGGTTGGCCATAATTCCTCCTACATGTGCAGCTGCTAATACTACGGCATCAGGCTGTTCTTTGTCAAAGAACTCTCGTACTGCTATCGGATCCAACAAATCAAGCTCTTTATGGGTACGTCCTACCAGATTGGTAAAACCGCGTTGCATCAGATTATTCCAGATGGCAGATCCAACCAGACCTCGGTGTCCTGCCACGTATATTTTTGAAGATTTGTCTAGCATTGTGATTCTCTTTTTTAAAGTAGGAACGCGAACTTAATCACTAAGTCCGCGCCCCAAATTCATTTTTAATGAATTTATCGGTAAAAATAAAGTAGTGTCTTTTGCAGGAAATGACACTGCTATATTGATTTATAATGCAATTTTTTTACGAATTTCATATCATGCTTTACCATGATACGGACTAATTCTGCAAAAGGCGTTTTGGTAGGATTCCATCCCAAAAGAGTCTTGGCTTTCGTTGGATCTCCTAAAAGTTGTTCTACTTCACATGGGCGGAAGTATTTGGGATCTACTTCAACTAATACTCGTCCGGTTTCACGGTCAATACCTTTTTCGTCTACTCCACTGCCTTGCCATTCAAGTTCAATACCTAAATAGTGGAAAGCTAGTGTACAGAATTCACGTACTGTATGCATTTCTCCTGTAGCAATGACAAAATCTTCAGGGGTATTGTGCTGTAAAATAAGCCACATGCATTCTACATAATCCTTAGCATAACCCCAGTCGCGTTGTGCATCTAGATTACCTAGATATAACTTATCCTGAAATCCTTGTTTAATGCGTGCTGCAGCCAATGTGATCTTTCGCGTAACAAAAGTTTCTCCACGTCGTTCTGATTCATGATTGAACAAGATACCGTTTACAGCAAACATATTATAACTTTCACGATAGTTCTTTGTTATCCAGAAACCATATTGCTTTGCTACACCATAAGGCGAACGGGGATAGAACGGTGTGGTTTCCTTTTGTGGAACTTCCTGCACTTTGCCAAAGAGTTCTGAGGTAGAAGCCTGATAGATGCGACAGGTTTTTTCCAAACCGCAAATACGTACAGCTTCCAATAAGCGTAACGTGCCTATGGCATCGGCTTCGGCTGTGTACTCTGGTACGTCGAATGATACTTTTACATGGCTCTGTGCTGCTAGATTGTAGATTTCTGTAGGATGAATATCACCAATAATTCGGATAAGCGAACTGGAGTCTGTCATATCTCCCCAATGTAGGTTCACCAAACGTGACTGCTTCATGTCGCGCACCCATTCATCCAAGTAAAGGTGTTCGATACGTCCCGTATTGAACGATGAAGAACGGCGTAAAATACCGTGCACTTCATATCCTTTTTCTATAAGGAATTCGGCAAGGTATGAACCGTCTTGTCCGGTAATACCGGTTATTAAAGCAACTTTTCTCATAAATAAAACTTTACTGAATAGGTTGGTTTTTTTATTTCTCAACACAAAGATATGTCAAAAAAGCTGTATTGCCAAGTGCGGTTTATATTATTTCCATATTATTCACGTCTTCTTGAAATTGGATTTTTCGGCAAATGGCTCTACGATTTATTTGTTTGCGTACCCAGTGTATTCCCTTTATTTTTATTAAGTTATAAAGTACGATAGGTAAAATCTGTTACATGCACTTCACCTTCACCTCCTGCATATATGCCAGGACGGAGAGAGAGGAATTCTCCCAATGTATTGTGATGGTAGCCTTGCATGTCAAATCCCCATGGATATTTGTGCCATGTCTTACCGTCGATGCTGTACCATCCGGAAATAATGTTGTCATAATTGCGTAAGCGTACCCATAAGCGGCATTTTCCATCATTTACGGTTATTTCCGTTTTGGGCTGGCTGGTATGTATGGCTCCACGGCGGTAACGAAGAAGTTCACCGGGACGGAATCCTAACCCAAAATGCATGTCTTTATTGTAGTAGATGACTAATCCGGCTGAAGCTTCTGCATTATTCAGTTCAAGGCATGCTTCGATTTCATACCGGTGATCACCTGCACGTGCAAGAAGGGGAGAGGCATCTTTGGGACTTTTACCTTTTGCTTTCAGTGTGATGAGTTCTGGAGTGACATGGAAGCGTGCGGAGAAGTTTTCTCCGGCTGCTTGCCAGATAAAATCCTTCGCTGTACGCAATGACGGACGTTGAGGCTCCGGCAATGGAGCGGGTTTGTCTGTGAGATGTAGCCATCCGTCATCACCTATAACAACTTCACGTGTTAAAGTTTGTCTTCCTAACGTAAGATATCCTTTCTCATATCCATGGAAAAAAAGCATCAATTTACCTTCTGGAGTATCAACTACTGATCCGTGTCCTTGACTCCACCAGGTTTCTTGTGGTGACTGAGTTCGTAATAATGGATTCTCTGGCGCATTTTCCCAAGGACCGTGTACGCTTTTTGAACGTGCCTGTACTACCATGTGTCCTGTAGGAGGTCCGGCAGTTCCACCTTCAGCCGCTAGTAGATAATACCAATCATTGATTTTTTTCACATTCAGGCCTTCTAATGAGAAGCTTTCTATATCCCATTCTTCAGGTATCTCCCAACCTTTATAGATGATTTCAGGCTTACCTGTAATGGATAGTCCGTCGGCGCTTAATGGGTGTAAATCGCCTGCGCTGAGTAATAGATATCGGTTACCTTTTTCATCCACTACATGCTCAGGATCTATTCCTCCTACTTTCAGATCCACAGGTTTACTCCATGGACCTTCAGGGCTGTCTGCCCATGTAACCATATTCGTTTTTTCTCCTTTTTCATTGCGGGTCGGGAAATAGATATAAAAACGGTTGTCGTACACACAAATATCAGGAGCCCAAATGTCACCTGTATATTCGGGTAATGCTGCCGAGCAGGGAGTCCAGTCTGCGAGATTTTTTGAACTGTATACCACTAGTCCCGGAGTGTAGATGAATGACGAATGTACCATGTAATAAGTGTTACCTACGCGTACTACTGATGGATCTGGCATATCGCCTTCCAACAGGCGAACTGTTGTTGAAACGGGCTCGGTTTTGTCTTGTTTTTTCTGATTCTCCGTAGCTGTACAACTTGTAAATAAGGCTGCAAGCAGAAGAGCATAAATGCTGGTTCTCATAGTTAATAAAATTTGTGTTAAGTGTTATGTTTCGCAAGTTCGTCAAAATAAGTGAAATATCCAAATATTTAGATATCTCAGGTAAATGTGTATCGATAAAATCAGGCGTTGAAGAAAAAATAACAGTAAATTTTGGAAATTCCCAATTCTTTTCAGAATCGGTAGGTAGTTTTGCAATAGAAAATTAAACGAAAACAAATAATAACTCTTTAAAAACTTATGATTATGAAAAAGTTAGTATTTTTCTTGGTGTGTTTGTTTACAATGCAGGTTGTAGTGGCTGACAATGATAAGCCTGTCACTTTTGAACAGCTTCCTCAAGCGGCTCAGAGTTTTGTAAAAAAACATTTTGCAGACCGTAATGTGGCTTTCTCAAAAATGGATAAAGATATATTTGATGTTACTTATGATGTCATGTTCGTTAACGGTGATAAATTGGAATTTGACAAGCAGGGTAACTGGAAAGAGATGAAGTGTAAACATGGTTTGGTGCCTGAAACTGCAGTTCCGGCACAGATTGTAAAATATGTAAAAACAAATTACCCGGAAGCGAAAATCTTGCAAATAGAAAAAGACCGCTATGAATACGAAGTAAAGTTATCGAATTTTTGGGATTTGAAGTTTGACTTGAAATTTAATTTGATTGATATGGATCGTGATGACGATTAAAAAAGGAAGATAATTTTAAAGTGGCATGCCTCCTCTATAGTATTAGAAAGCATGCCACTTTTTTTAAGGTTGTTTTTAGTATAGTTCTTTGCCGTAAGAGAACAGCCAATCTGCATCTTTCAATAGCGGATGGTGTTTGTCTTTTTCTGAAAGAATTACTTTCTCGGCAGGAATTTTCCAGTCTATGCCAAGAGCAGGATCATCCCAGGCAATAGCTCCTTCACTTTGAGGTGCATAGAAATTATCGCATTTATACTGGAAAATAACTTCATCAGTCAGCACGCTGAATCCATGTGCAAAACCACGTGGTATAAAAAATTGACGGTGGTTTTCTTCTGTCAGTTCTACTGCTACATGCTGTCCGAATGTTGGAGAACCTTTTCGGATGTCAACTGCAACATCAAGTACAGCTCCTTTTACAACGCGGACTAGTTTGCTTTGTGCAAAAGGTGGTTTTTGGAAGTGTAATCCGCGTAAAACACCATAACTTGATTTACTCTCATTGTCTTGTACAAAGCGTACGGTACGTACCTGCGCATTGAAATCTCTTTCGGAAAAAGATTCAAAAAAATATCCTCTGTCGTCCTTAAACAGACGGGGCTCAATGATGACTACCCCGTCGATTGCTGTTTTGATAACGTTCATCTTTCGTATAATCGTTTTTTAATCGTTTAGTCCCAATTCGTCTATTACTTTCAGCAGGTACTGACCATATTGGTTCTTTAGCATTGGTTGTGCCAGCTGACGCATCTTCTCAGCGGTGATCCAGCCATGACGCAAAGCTATGCCTTCCAGACATGCTACTTTTAGTCCTTGACGTTTCTCTATTACTTCAATGTAGGTGGATGCTTCGGCTAGTGAATCGTGAGTACCTGTGTCAAGCCATGCAAACCCGCGGCCTAACGTTTGTACTTTCAGTTCTCCGTCGGCAAGGAAGCGTTGGTTTACTGTTGTAATTTCCAGCTCACCACGTGCTGATGGTTTTATATTTTTTGCCACATTTACTACTTTGTTCGGATAGAAATAAAGTCCTGTTACGGCATAATTAGATTTCGGATGTTCTGGCTTTTCTTCAATGGAAAGGCAATTTCCAGCCTCATCAAATTCAGCAACACCGTAACGTTCCGGATCACTTACCCAATAACCAAATACTGTTGCTTTGGCTTCTTCTTCAGCTGTTCGTACAGCTTCTTTCAGCATAGCGGTGAATCCATTTCCATGAAAGATATTGTCACCCAATACCAGGCAGGCAGCATCGTTACCGATAAATTTTTCTCCAATAATGAATGCTTGCGCCAGACCATCGGGTGAGGGCTGTTCTGCATATTCAAAATGAACACCGAAATCGCTTCCATCCCCTAATAGACGACGGAATCCCGGAAGATCATGTGGAGTAGATATAATAAGTATTTCCCGGATTCCGGCAAGCATCAGTACCGAAATGGGATAATATATCATAGGCTTATCAAAAATAGGGAGCAGCTGCTTTGAAACTCCTTTTGTGATGGGGTAAAGGCGGGTACCTGAACCTCCTGCTAAAACTATACCTTTCATAATTCCTTTGTTGTGTATTTCTATTTCTATGCAAAGTAAAAAGTTTTTCTTATACTGGCAAAGTTTTTGGATATAAACTCATTATATATTGGATTTTCCTTATTTTTGTAAAGCTAATGAATTTATTGCACAAAAAATAAAGTTGAATGAATAAACGACATTATCTGGTAGCAGCCATGTGTCTGATGACGTTGGCGGCATGTACACAGAAAACAGAATTGCCTGAGAACCCGAAAGATAAAGAAGAATACCGAGATAGTCAGGGAAATAGCTGGATTTACAATGCGATGCTGATGCGTTGGGCACTTATGCCTTCTCTGACTAATGGCTTGAGTACCACTCATTATTATTATCCGAAGTCTGGTTCATGGACCGATGCCAATGGCTCTCGTGTGAATCCTCCTTCGGGAGTGAAAGTCAGCCCATCGGGTACAAGTAAATCGAAATCGAGTGGGAATGTATTTGGTACTACCCGCCGCTCATATAGCATTCACGGATAAATCAGGAGCAGATGGAAAGATTCAATATGACCCCTCGCTCTGATTATAGGGAGAAAATTGAAGCTATTGGGTTCGATTTTCATGGTGATTATTGGCGTGAGGAAGCTTATTACCGTTTTACTCCCGCAGAAATAGAGCGACTTGAAGAGGCGACAAGAGAAGCCTATCGTATGTATTGTGAGGCTGCTGAATACATTATTTCAGAAAAGCCGGATTTTATGGAGCGTATGTTGCAGATACCTGCTGAGGTATGTGAACGCATCTGTGAGTCCTGGAACCGGGATGAATTGAGTTTGTATGGACGTTTCGATTTTCTGCTTGACGAGAAAGGTGTTCCTCGTATTTTGGAATTTAATGCAGATACGCCTACATCCCTGCTCGAAGCGTCAGTCATTCAGTGGCAGTGGAAAGAAGAATGCTTTCCTGAATGTGACCAATATAACGGTATTCATGAAGGTTTGGTTCAATCGTGGAAAGATATATTCCCTGCGGGAAGCAATATACACTTTGTCGGAGCTCTTGATGATCACGAAGATACTGGAACATTACAATATCTGGCAAGTACTGCTATGGAAGCTGGATATTCTACACGTGTGCTTGACATTAATAGCATGAATTTGCAAAATGGTCTTTTTTATGACCCTTCCGGTGAATGTATTCAGAAATGTTTTAAACTTTATCCTTGGGAATGGATGATTGATGAAAGCCCGGATGGATGTCTGGCTCAGGTTGAGTGGCTGGAACCAATTTGGAAGCTGGTGATGTCGAACAAGGCTATTTTAAGTATACTGTATGAATTGTTTCCTGATTCTCCTTATGTATTACCCTGTTATTTGTCACGTCCACAGCAAGGAGTATTTTGTAAGAAACCAGTTTTCTCGCGCGAAGGGCACAATGTAAGTGTGGTTGATATTCGTCAATGGGAAGAACATGCGCTTCTGAAAGAGACAGAAGGTGATTATAATACGGGAGCTTATGTATATCAGGAATATGTAAAGCCTGTGGCTTATAGCGGACGATATCCTGTCATTGGTTCATGGATAGTGGGCGGAGAGCCTGCCGGAATCGGTATTCGTGAAAACCGAACAGAAATAACCGACAACCTCTCCGAGTTTGTTCCACATATTATTTCATGCCTCTAGCCTTGTAGATGCGTTCCTTTGCATTGTTGATGCTTTGGAACTTTTCCTCGGCAGCCTTGCGAATATCTTCTCCCAATGTTGCTACACGGTCGGGATGGTGTTTCAGCGCAAGGCGTCGATAGGCAGCACGGACCTCGTCGTCGGTAGCCGTAGGTTCTACTTCCAGAACTTTGTAAGCTTCCTCTAAAGAATTGCCAGACAAGTTCAGCATAGACTCTACCTCTTTGGCTGACAATTGCATAGACTGTGCAACTTCTTTTAAAGCATCTATTTCGGCGGCGCATACATTTCCGTCGCTGCGGGCAATTTGTGCCAGGAAGCTCAGAAGTTGCAAACGTTCTTCATAACTCATGTTGGCAGCAATCTGTGCTCCGCATTCGCGGATGGTATTCTGAAAAGCATAAGGATTGGTTGCTTCCATACGTTTGCGCTGTTCGAATAAGTTAAGCAATATCTGCTCTCCTTCGGCTACAGCGTCTTCTCCAAAATTTGTTCGCAGGAACCGCCGTACAAATTCCATTTCGCTATGCATGATTTTTCCGTCTGCGCGAATGATGTACGAAGCCATGACAAGCAGTGAGAACAAAAAACTATTTCTCTGTCCGGTATATGTTTCATTGCCGGCATCCATATTTTCAGGAGCGTATGCAGCTTTGTCGAACAGTGAACCGATTGCATAACCTGCAAGTGCACCTAGCGGTCCCATAGCCATAAAGCCCATGATGCCGCCAATCCATTTTCCTAATTTCATATTTTCTATCTTTGAGTTTGAGTCGGTAAAGTTAGTAAAAACAATGCATATTCTATAAAAGAATGCAGGATGATATTTCGCTGATATGTAGAAAACCTTTACATTTGCAGCATGATGAAACCACAATTATTAATTGGAGCAGCTACTTCAGGTAGTGGAAAAACGACTTTTACGATGGGACTGTTGCGTGCGCTGAAAAAACGTGGCTTACAGGTACAGCCATTTAAATGCGGTCCTGATTATATAGATACACAGTTTCACGCAATAGCATCTGGACGACTTTCGATAAATCTTGATACTTGGATGATGCATCATCATCACATGCAGCGCATCTATAATTTATATGCAGAAAATGCAGATGTATGCGTGACAGAGGGAGTTATGGGCTTGTTTGATGGTTATAGCCGCGATAAAGGAAGTGCAGCCGAGATAGCAAATCTGCTGAATTTGCCTGTTGTATTGGTTATAAATGCACGGGCAGCAGCTTATTCTGTTGCTCCGATGCTATGGGGATTCAAGCATTTTGCACAAAAAGTGAAGATTGCTGGAGTTATATTTAATCAGGTTTCATCGGCTTCGCATTATGCTTTTTTGAAGGACGCATGTACAGATGCTGGCATTGAAGCTTTAGGTTATATTCCTTTTGCTGATGAGTTGTATATTCCATCCCGTCATTTGGGACTTACGCTTACAAGCAAGTCTTCGATGAATGACGTAGCAGAAAAAATATCCATCCTGATAGAAAAATACGTTGATATAGATAAGCTGATTAGTTTATGTCAGGCTGTATTTCCATGTCCTTATACATTACCTTATGTATCGGAAGAAGGTATAAATGAGGTTTTTCAGCGGAAAATAAGAATTGCAGTGGCCAGAGATGAGGCTTTTTGTTTTACGTATCATGAAAATTTGAAGCAGTTGTCGAAATGGGGGCATATAACATATTTTAGCCCCCTGAGAGATAATAAACTTCCAGCTGCTGATCTGGTTTATCTGCCTGGAGGCTATCCGGAATTATATGTTCGTCGTTTACACCATCGTAAAGAGATGATGCAGCAGTTGCGGACTTATGCAGAGCGTGGAGGAAAAATATTTGCAGAATGTGGTGGAATGATGTATCTGGCACGTACGCTTACCGTCAAAAAAGGTAAGATATATGATATGGCAGGTATTTTACCCATAGACTGCACGATAGAGCATCCTTCTCTTAATTTAGGCTATCGGGAAATGAAATACAAAGGTGTGTTGCTTCGTGGGCATGAATTTCATTTTTCCATGACAACATCTTCTGACGTTTTGCATTCGGTGGCACAATTGTACGATGCTTATGGTTCTGAAGTCAACACCCCTTTGTACAGATATAAGAATGTTATAGCCGGATATACTCATTGGTATTGGGGAGAAACAAATCTTATGCAATTATGGGAATAGCTTATAGGTGAATTAGATTTTTCGGATGATACGGGCTGGTACACCTCCCACAATCGTATTTTCGGGAACATCTTTTGTTACTACCGCACCTGCTGCTATTACCGCATTGTCACCTATGGTAACACCTTGTAGAATGGTAGAGTTGGATCCAACCCATACGTTTTTTCCAAGTGTGATAGGGGCAGGATATGTTGTCTGGCGGTCTTCTGGGGCTAATCCATGATTTAATGTTGCAAATACCACATTATGTCCAATCTGGCAACCATCGCCTAAAGATACTCCTCCGTGGTCTTGAAAATGACAGCAGGCATTAATGAATACATTTTTCCCCACTGTAATGTTTTTACCAAAGTCAGTATAAAATGGAGGGAAAACTCTGAAAGATTCATCTACAGTTTTTCCAAAAAGGCGTGATAATAAGTTGCGTACTTCTTCGGGAGTATGGTAGGTGTTATTCAGTTCAAAAGTGATACGTCGTGCCTCATTGCTCATATCATTCATAAACTGATGTATTTCTGCCGTATTGAGAGCACGGTCTGTCTTTACGTATGCTAAAAATCAGAAAGCTCCATAGTTATAGTATTATTAATTTATGGCAAAGATACTTCCTATGGTACAATTTGGTGTAGATAAATTACAGATATTGTAACCTCTATTACAGATTTTAACGGAGATGTAAGTAAAATATCTCTTGGAATAGGAGTTTGATAAAATGCATAGCGTGATGGTTGGTAAATGATGAGTGTTTATGTTCCTCCTTTACTGTATGAAAAGAAGAACATAAACACGTAAGATTTATTTATTTTTCAGGAATTACTTCGTTCAGGCAAGTTATGGCATTGAGTGTTCTCGGATAACCTATATAAGGTAATAATTGGGTTGCAACTGCGAGTAATTTTAACTTGTCATTTCCGACATTTACGTTTCCTGTAATGTGTCCTTTTACTTGTGGTTCGCATCCTCCTAATGAGATCAAAATTGCAAATGTAAGTAATTCTCGGGTCGGTATATCAAACACAGGGCGGGTCTGGTAATCTCCAAAGCAATTTGCAGATAGGAATTTTTGTATGTGTAATTGATTCTCCGGAGATGTTTCATACATCCGGTCTATTTGATCGCCGAAGATACTCTTCTGAAGCGCGAGGCCTTTTTCCTGTCTTGTTTCGGGTTGCAGTATAGATTGCGGTGCCAAAGGCAGTTTTACACCTCTGTTTTCCAGAAATTTATTTGCAATTTCCACCATCTCTTCTACCTTTGCCATTCCGGCATAGGGTACGGCGTGATAAAGTACTTCTTTTATTTCTAGCGGAGTGATTCCGTTTGAAAGAGCTGCATGAAGTGTTTGGAGATATGTTGTTTTTGCATTTACTGTTATAGCCGAAGCCATAGTTACCAGAATACGTGTGCGGGTATCCAGGTTACTGTATTTTTGTACCTCACCAAAGGCAAAGTTACCAAATATTTTTGTTAACTCAGGATCAGAAACAGCCAGTTTGTCATTTACGCTGGAATACCATGTAGCCTGATTTCTTGCTGCTTCTGCTGAAAGTGTATTACTTTGTGAGGTCGCAGCAAGGTATTGCTCATCGTCAACAGGTTCCAGCCAGGTGTTTTTATTACTCTATGGGTTACATTCTATTGCGAGATGTGAAAACCAATTGTCAGGAGCTGCTCCGTGCCAATGAATTACGTTTGGAGCTATTTCTACGATATCACCAGGGAGTAGCAAACGTGCCGGTTTGCCTTTTTCCTGATAATATCCTTTTCCTCCTACGGCTATCAGGAGCTGTCCTCCTGTATGGCTGTGCCAGTTGTTCCTGCATCCTGGTTCAAAGGTAACATTACATACAGGAGTGTTTAGGTCTTTATTGCTTGTGAGCGGAGCCAGGTATGATTTCCCGATAAAAAATCTGGCATATTGTACATTCTCTTCACCTAAAGGAAACGCACTAAGGTATTCGGGGAGTTGTTTTTCTTTTTCCATATTCTGTGCTTTTAATGTAGTCATTGGGAACATTATTGCAGTTGTAATACATACTAATATAAAATCCTTTATTCTCATAGTACAATCGTTTTATGATTTGTCATATTCGTGTACTGCAAAAATATTGGCTTTTATATAATGCAATACTTCGGTAAATTTTTACCGATAAATTAAAATTAAACATAGAATCGGCATAATCCGGTTCAAAAATATATTCAAGAGATCATTGAAATACTGTCAAGAATGAA
>OGFG01000427.1_pt1 | contig 50628 bp, 52 predicted proteins | sample 1570761 | NCBI WGS metagenome assembly OGFG01 (sample SAMEA2581938, study PRJEB24529) | metagenome | biome: Human gut stool | place: China | collected 2011
AGTTTATACTCCTATTTACTCTTAAAAAACTTGCAAAAACCATAAGAATATGGAAGTACGGCTGAAACGGGTTTACGACCCTGAAAGTCCCGGAGACGGATTTCGGGTGCTGGTGGATAAACTTTGGCCTCGGGGCATTCGCAAAGAGGCGTTTCATTACGATTTGTGGGCGAAGCGGATCGCTCCTTCGACGTCGCTGCGGGTGTGGTATCACGGGGATCCGGCAGGCCGTTGGGCGGAGTTTCGGCGCAAGTACCTCGATGAGCTGGGGAGTTCGGCTGCCATGCAGGATTTTCTCGACCGCATTCGGACCTATCCGGATGTGACGTTGCTCTATGCCTCGAAGAACAGGGTTGAGAACCATGCGGTGATTTTGAAGGAGTTTATCGAGAAAAACCTGAATTGACGGTTTTGCCATTTTGCAGCGGGCCCGGAAGATCACTCTTCCGGGCCCGCTGATCGAGGGATCGTCGAAGTGTCTTTAGTATTTGAGTTCTTCTTTGGAGCCGTCTTGGGGTTTGCGGCTCAAGGCCCACCAAGCGTAGCCGATGTAGGCGACGACGAATGGAATGCAGAGCGATACGATACTCATGGCCTTGAGGGTAAATTCGCTCGACGACGAGTTGTAGATCGTCAGCGACGACTGCATATCGGCCAGCGAAGGATAGTAGGAGGTATCGTTCCATCCGGCCGTAAGCAGCAGGGCGAGCACCGTGAGGACCGTTCCCGATCCGCTCAGCCAGATCGCCTTGCGACTGCCGCGCCAGCCCAGCCAGATACTCCAGAGAACCAGCGCCACACCCGCCAGAAGCCCTATGCCGACGTAGGGCATGGCCAACAAATTGTGCAGGTATTTATACGGTTCCGGAGCGATGATTCCCGTCGCCGGATCGACACTCCAACCCTGGGCGAAGAGCAGGCTTACGAGGAATACGAGGAAAAACACGAGGAATGTTCCTGCGGTGCAGAGCGAGCGGCGGCGCGAGCGTTCGCGGATCTGTGTGTCGTCGATGTCGTTCATGAAGTAGTGGAGCGCCAGCATCCGCGAGAGGAACAGCACGGCCAGTCCCAGCGCCACATTGCGGTAGTCGAGCACCGCTTCGAGTCCGTGCCAGGGAGTCGTCCACTGCGAGATCGTGGTGTCGCCGCCCAGGTTGGCCATGTTGAACCGATCGACGGTGAAATTCGCACCCGTGAAGAATGTGCCGACAGCGGCGCCCAAGAGGATCGTTCCGAGAAATCCGTTGATCTTCAGGAACCAGTCGAAAGTCTTTTCTCCGAATACGTTATTGGGTTTTCGCCGGTATTCGTACGAAACGGCTTGTAGGACGAAGACCAGCAGAATCAGCATCCAGACGTAAAACGCCCCGCCGAAACTGGTCGAGTAGAAAAGCGGGAACGAGGCGAAAAACGCGCCGCCGAAAGTTACCAGCGTAGTGAACGTGAGTTCCCATTTGCGGCCCAGCGAATTGACGATCAGGTTGCGTTCGTGTTCCGTACGTCCGATGGTGTAGAGCAGGCTTTGGCCGCCCTGCACGAAGAGCAGGAAGACCAGCAAAGCTCCCAGCAGGGAGATCAGGAACCACCAGTAGTGTTGCAGCAATGCCAAAGTATCCATAATTTTTACTCTTTTTCAGGTCCGATCTTGATTTGTTTGCAGAGAATGCTGATTTCGGCCACGAGCAGTGCGGCGAAGAGCACCAGGAAGATGAAGAAGGTCGTGGCGACCGAGCCGCTGGCGATGCGCGAAGCGGCGACACCGACCGGCATCAGATCCTGTATCGCCCAGGGCTGGCGGCCCACTTCGGCGACGATCCAGCCTGCCTGGGAAGCCAGGTAGGCGAGCGGCATGCAGAGGAGCAGCACCCACAGCATCCAGCGCTTGCGTTCGAGCGTGTCCCTGCGGTTGAACCACCAGGCGGCAGCCAGCACCAGGATGAAAAGACACCCTGCGCCGACCATCAGGCGGAACGAGTAGAAAAGCAGCGGTACGTTGGGTACGGTTTGCGCGGGCGAGTCGAGGTAACCGTAGCCGAAATAGGCGAAATACTCTTTCAGGAAGACGGCTCCTTCGGGGGTGTCTGGATCGAATTTGGCCCGTATCTCGTCGAGGGTCGCTTCGTCGCCTGTTTCGCGGGCCTGTTTGAAACGCTCCAGTTCCGCGATGGCTACGCGGCCCCGTTCGATCTTTTCGATCGTCGGCATGATGCCGTATTGAGGGTTGCCGTTCACCAGGTCGTTGATGCCCGGTACGAAGGCGTCGGCGTCGCGGAAACTCATCAGCGACAGCATTTTGGGAATAGCGATCTTGAAATAGAAGGCATCCTCGTTGTTCGAGCGTTCGGCTTCGGGCCTCAAGATGCCGACTGCGGTCAGGGCTGCCCCCTCCTCTCCGTCGTAAAGGGCTTCGAGAGCCGCGAGTTTCATCGGTTGCACCCGGGCCACGATCGCTCCCGAGCGGTCGCCCGTGAATGCGGTAATCAGAGCGAATACCAGACCGAAAACCGAAGCGACGGCGATGCTCTTGCGAGCCATCTTCTGTTCGCGGCCGCGGAGCAGGTACCAGGCGCAGACGGCGCAGACGAACAGCGCGGCCAGCACGAACGACGAGGTGACCGTATGGGTGAACTTATTGACCGCTACGGGCGAGAGGAGTACGTCCCAGAAGGAGGTCATCTCGTTGCGGACGGTGTCGATGTTGAAGGTGCAGCCTACCGGATATTGCATCCAGGAGTTCGCTACCAGGATCCAGAGGGCCGACAGATTGGCGCCGACGGCCGTGAGCCAGGTGGCGGAGAGATGGAAGCCTCGGCTGACGCGGTTCCAGCCGAAGAACATGACGGCTACGAACGTGCTTTCGAGGAAGAAGGCCAGGATGCCTTCGATGGCCAGCGGCGCGCCGAAAATGTCGCCGACGAAGTGGGAGTAGTTCGACCAGTTGGTGCCGAATTCGAATTCGAGGATGAGGCCCGTGGCTACGCCGATGGCGAAATTGATACCGAACAGGCGCATCCAGAATTTCGCCGTGCGTTTCCAGAAGGGATCGCCCGTGCGGTAGTAGATGGTTTCCATGATCGCGCAGATGATGCTTAATCCCAGCGTGAGGGGGACGAACAGCCAGTGGTAGATCGCCGTCATGGCGAATTGGGCCCGCGACCAATCGACGGTTTGTAGATAGTCCGACAACATACTTTTGAGATAATTAGTTGAGTTTTAGTCTTCGTTTCCGCTGTCCGGGAGGGGCTTGCGGTGGCCTCACTTGCCGGAAACGTCGGGAATGGTTAATTGTTCGAGTACGTGTTCGCTGCGCTGTTCCTGGCTCATGCCGGCCAGTTGGTCGGGAAAGAAGAAAAGTCGCAGAATGGCGAACATGATGAAGAGTTTCAGTAGGATAATGGCCCAAAGCGTCCGTCCGAGGGTCATCGAGCGGAATCCGTCCACGTAGAATCGGAAGATGTCGGCCGGGGTCGGGATGCGTTTTGCCATTATTTGAAGTGTTTTCGATCAGTCAGGGCAGAGCGAGTCGATTCGTTATGCCGGGCACAAAATAGTCGAGAAATTCAACGATTTTAAAACACTCAAAAATAGAAATAATAGTTGAATCCGCCAAATCGGGACGGACTGTTGCGGAACTTGTGCCGTGAAAAATCGGGGTGCGATAAAATTCGATCTTTTATCGCACCCCGCAGAATCAGCTCAATCCTTCGATCAGTCCGTTTACGATGTCGATGTGGCGGGCCTGCGGCTCTTTCGGAAGACCCGGCATCCGCATGATTTCGCCCATGACCACTACGATCATCTCCGCGCCGTTGTTGATGATGATGTCGCGGACTTTCAGTTCGAAATCTTTCGCTACGCCGTACGCTTTCGGGTCGGACGAGAAGGAGTACTGGGTTTTGGCGATGCAGACGGGGAAGTGGGCGATGCCCAGCTTTTCGATCTCCTTGAGTTTCTTTTCCGCCAGCGTCGTATAGACGATCGAGGAGGCTCCGTAGATTCCTTCGGCGATTTTTCGCACCTTTTTCCGTATCGAATCGCTCTCTTCATAGGTGAATTTCAGGGGTTTAGATGTGTTTTTCTCGATGGTTTCGGCAACCAGCCGGGCCAGTTCCACTGCGCCTTTCCCACCGTCGGCGAAGACCGTGTTCACCGCAAAGCCGACCCCCTTTTCCTTGCAGTGTTCGGCGACCAGGGCGATCTCTTCGTCCGTATCGCTGGCGAAGCGGTTGAAGGTGACGATCACCTGCTGGCCGAAGTTTTTCATGTTTTCGATATGCTTGTCCAGGTTGGCGAATCCCCGGATCAACCCCTCCTTGTTGGGCTCTTTGATTTGTGCTTCGGGGACTCCGCCGTGCAGCTTCAGGCTTTGCGCTGTCGCTACGATAACGGTCAGTTTCGGGGACAAGCCCGCTTTGCGGCATTTGATGTTGAAGAATTTTTCCGCACCGAGATCCGCGCCGAAGCCGGCTTCGGTGATGACGTAATCGCCGTAGGTCAGGGCCATCTGGGTCGCCAGCACGGAGTTGCAGCCGTGGGCGATGTTGGCGAACGGGCCGCCGTGGATGAAGGCCGGGGTATTTTCGGTGGTCTGCACCAGGTTGGGAAGCAGGGCGTCCTTCAGCAGGACAGTGATGGCGCCTGCGATGCCCATGTCGTTCACCGTGAACGGCTTGCCGTCATAAGTGTAGCCCAGCAGGATATTGCCGACGCGGCGCTTCAGATCGTCGATGTCGGTGGCCAGGCAGAGGATCGCCATAATTTCCGAGGCGGCCGTGATGTCGAATCCCGTTTCGGTCGGAATGCCGTTGGCCGAACCTCCCAGCCCCGATACGATGTTACGAAGGCTGCGATCGTTCACGTCGAGCACCCGCTTCCACTTGACCTCTTTCAGCCCCTCGCAACTGTTCCGGTTCTGGTAGATGTAGTTGTCGAGCAGGGCGGTAATCATGTTGTGGGCCGATGTCACGGCGTGGAAGTCGCCCGTGAAATGCAGGTTGATGTTTTCCATCGGCAGCACCTGCGAATAGCCGCCGCCGGCTGCGCCGCCCTTCATGCCGAAGCAGGGACCCAGGGAGGGTTCGCGCAGGGCGACCACCGCTTTCTTTCCGATTTTGTTCAGGCCGAGCGACAGGCCGATCGATACCGTAGTCTTGCCGACGCCCGCCTTATTCGGGGTGATGGCCGAAACCAGGATCAGGTTGTGCTTCTCCATCTCTTTCTTGTCGATCAGGTGGATGGGTACCTTGGCGATGTAACGGCCGTAATTCTGGACTTCGTCGCGGGGAACCCCCAGTTTTTCGGCTACGTCTTCTATCTTATTTAATTTCGTTTCGCGTGCAATTTCGATGTCTGTTTTCATAGGTTTTGTCCGATTTATACGATGATGACAAAGTAAACTCAAAATCCCGAAATAACAAAATGTTTCGCGTGCATCGTTGCCTTCGGACAGCTTTTTGTCCCTTTTTCGGGGCCGTTTCAAGCGCTTGGACCGGTAAAAGCGAATGAATTCGCCTTTGTGCTCGGCTCCTTTGTAATTTTAGATATTTCGCCTCGGCAAAACGCAAATAAATTTGCTTTTGCGCTCGGCTTATTCGTATCTTTGGCTCGGCTTTGGGTGTTTCGGCCGATAGGGGCCGTTTTTACGGGGCAGGAACACGGCTCCTGCCCGTTTTCGGACTATTTATTTGTAATTCAAGGACTTGATATGGATACGAAATTGATGATTTTCGACCTGGACGGGACGTTGCTCGATACGATCGGCGATCTGGCGGCTTGCTGCGATCATGTGCTGGCTGCGCGGGGATTGCCCCTGCATACCTATGAGGAGTATTGCGGTTTTGTCGGCAACGGCGTTATGCGGCTGGTCGAACGGGCGCTGCCCGAGGAGCTGCGCACGCCGGAAACGGTGGCGGCGGTGCGTGCGGATTTCGTGGCTTACTATACCGAACATATCGACCGTTTTACACGTCCCTACGAGGGTATTCCGGAATTGCTCCGGGAGTTGGTGCAGCGTGGAGTCCGGCTGGCTGTCGCTTCCAACAAATTTCAAATCGGTACCGAGAAGTTGGTGCGGATCTATTTCCCGTCGATCCGTTTCGATGCGGTTTTCGGTCAGCGCCCCGGAGTCCCGCTCAAACCCGATCCGCAGGTGGTGCGGGAGATTCTCGCCGATACGGATGCGGAATCCGGAGCGGTGCTGTACGCCGGGGATTCGGGCGTCGATATGGATACGGCCCGGGCAGCCGGTGTCCGGTCGGTCGGTGTGACTTGGGGCTTCCGCGACCGGGCGGAGTTGTATGAACACGGGGCAGACCACGTAGTGGACCGCCCCGGTGAGATTCTCGAGTTGCTCTGAAATGTTTAACAGTAGAGTTCTACGTCGTTCGGTGTGATTTTGGTGCCGCTCAGGACCACGAGCCGCTCGATGACGTTGCGCAGTTCGCGGATGTTGCCCGTCCACGGCATTTGCCGGAGCATTTCGACCGCTTTTTTATCCATCGGTTTTCGCGGCATGTCGTATTCTTCGCAGATCATATCGATGAAGTGATCGACCAGCAGGGGAATATCCTCCGAGTGTTCGCGCAGGGGCGGTACTTTGATCAGGATAACGCCGATACGATGGAAAAGGTCTTCGCGGAAATTTCCTTTTTTAATCTCTTCTCGCAGGTTCTTGTTCGTCGCCGCGATGATCCGCACATCGACATCGACGTCTTTGTCGCTGCCTACGCGGCTGATCTTGCGCTCTTGCAGGGCCCGCAGCACCTTTGCCTGCGCCGCCAGCGACATGTCGCCGATCTCGTCCATGAAGAGCGTTCCGCCGCTCGCCTGTTCGAATTTGCCCTTGCGCTGTTTGATGGCCGAGGTGAAGGCTCCCCGCTCGTGGCCGAACAGTTCGCTTTCGATCAGTTCGGAGGGAATGGCCGCGCAGTTGACCTCAACGAACGGCGCTCCGGCCCGGTTGCTTTTGGCGTGGAGCCAGCGGGCGACGAGTTCCTTGCCCGTGCCGTTCTCGCCCGTGATCAGAACGCGGGCGTCGCACGGTGCGACCTTGTCGATCAGACGCCGGACGTGTTGCATTTGCTCGGAAGTGCCTATGATCTCTTCCGTGTGACCTGCCGAGCTGCGTTTCGCTTTGGCTTTTGCCGCCGTGCGCGGCGCTTCGGCTGCCTGTTCGAGTGTTTGCCGGATCGACTGCATCAGGCGGTTCATGTCGATCGGTTTGGTGAGGTAGTCCTGCGCTCCGTTCCGGAGTGCCTTGATAGCCGAATCGACCGTCGCTTCAGAGGAAAGTACGATGAAAGGTACGTCGCTCTCGGGAAGCCTCGTTTCATGATCCGAAATGATCAGATCGAAAGGGATACGTTCGCATAATACGGATGCCGCCGCTTCATTTTCAGCGCTTTCCGCCGCTATTCCTTCAAACTCCAGCCGTTCTCGCAGCGTGTTGCGTATGCTTTTCGATTGATCCAGGATTAAAACTTTTGCCATACCTTGCTTTTGTGATTTTTTTACGTACTTTTGTGACGAAGTTAATATATTATTCGCAGGAATCCAACTTTGTAGATAAAGTTGATTTCAAAGGTGAATTTACGATCGCTTTGAAATTTATATCCGCGAAATCTTTTCAGAATGTTATTGGAACGGTTCGCAATAACAATGCCACCGAACTCCCGCAAAAATTATGCAAAAAAATTATAATTATAAAAGACGGAAGCTTTTTTTGCCCGAATACGGCCGCCATATTCACGAAATGGTCGATTCGCTGATGCAGATCGAAGACCGCCGCGAGCGCAACCGGCAGGCCCGTGCGGTCATCGCCGTTATGGGAAACCTGAATCCCCTGTTGCGGGATACGGCCGACTTCACTCACAAGCTGTGGGATCACCTGTTCATCATGTCCGACTTTCAACTGGATGTGGACTCCCCCTATCCGCAGCCTTCGCGCCAGGAACTTACCACGGTGCCCCGGCGTATGCCCTATTCGTCGGGACATATCGAGTACAAGCATTACGGCAAATATGTCGAACGGATGATCCGGCGTCTGGCCGATGAGAAGAATCCCCAGGTAGTCTCGCGGACCGTCGATAACCTGGCGCGTTACATGCGCACCAAGAGCTACGAGTACAATCAGGAACATCCGAATAACGAGGTTATCATAAAAGACATAAAAAAAATGTCCGGAAATGCGATCCAAATCGACGAAGTGGCTCTCAATAATATCCGAAGCGATTATAAACAGCCCTTTATGGCGCATCCGCAAAAAGGTCAGAAAGGTCAGAAGGGAGCGCAGCAACGGCAACAGAAGAATCGGAATCAGCATCAGTCGCGCAATTTCAACGGCAAGAACGGGGGCGCACGGCACAATACCTCGAAATAGGGTTCCGTTTTTTGATAAACCATTTTCTCGCAACATGCGCAGCAGATTTTTTATTTCGATCGTTTTTCTGGCAGGGGCGCTCCTGGCGGTTTCCTGTCACTCTTCTACGGTTAAGATTTCGGGTCGTATAGTCGGTTCGGATTGCCGGATGATCTATCTCGAGCAGGTTACTCCGTTGGCGCAGACGCTCATCGATTCGGCGCAACTGGATGAAACCGGGAATTACAAATTGGAATTGTGCGATGTGGACCGTACTCCGGCGCTTTACAACCTGGTCTGCAACGGCGATAAGATTCCCCTGTTCCTGCAGGGCGGAGATCGCTTGACGGTCAGCTCGGTCGGACGTGTGGTGCACAACTATACGGTCGAAGGGTCTGAGGAGTCGGAGTTGCTGCGCCGATTTTATCAGCCGTTTGTGGCCGGGATGCAGCGGCTCGATGCGTTGAGTTCTTCGCCGGAAACTTACAGGATGACCGACGAGGAGATTCGACGGATCGAGTCTGAATATTGGGCCGAATACCGCCGGATCAAACACGAACAGATCAAGTTCATCGTCGAGCATAAGTCTTCCCTGGCCGGGGTATATGCCTTGTACCAGCGGCTTCCGGGCGAAACTTACCTTTTCAACCTCGACGGAGATGTGATTTACTACCGCATGGTGGCGGAAGCCATCGAGGAGCGTTATCCGGAGTCTTCCTACCTGCCGTTGCTGGCCAGTGAGATCGCCCGCATGGATGCGCGGCAAAATCTGATGTCGAATATCGCCGAAACGAATTTTCCCGATGTCGAGTTGCCCGATATGTTCGGCCGTAAAGTGCGTTTGAGTTCGTTGCAGGGAAAGGTCGTGCTGGTGGATTTCTGGTCGGCCGAATTGGGAAACAGCAACGCCATCAACGCCGAATTGAAGGAGGTTTATGCCGAATATGCCGACCGGGGATTCGAAATTTACCAGATCGGTGTGGATGTTTCGAAAGATATCTGGATCAACGCCGTGCAGGAGCAGCAGCTTCCCTGGATTTCGGTTTGCGATTTCCGGGGACGAAATTCTCCCGCACTGGGGCTTTACAACGTGCAGAAACTGCCTGCTAACTTTTTGATCGATCGTGAGGGTATCGTAGTGGCCCGCGATCTTTACGGTACGGGGTTGCAACGGGCGCTCGAAGCGCAATTCGAATAGGCTATGTATTACTTCGCATCGGACATTCATTTGGGCGCGGGAGGGCCGGCTGCGGCCCGTGCGGTCGAGAAACGTTTCGTGGCGTGGCTCGACGAAGTTTCCCGCGATGCCGATGCGGTCTTTATTCTGGGCGACCTTTTCGATTTCTGGTTCGAATACAAACGGGTCGTTCCCAAAGGGTTTGTGCGCGTATTGGGAAAGTTGTGCGAATTGACCGACCGGGGGATTCGGGTGGTTTTCATGACGGGTAATCACGACATGTGGGTTCGTGACTATTTCGAAGCGGAGTGCGGAGTGGAGGTCTATACTTCGCCCAGGATCATGGAGCTTGCCGGCAAACGGGTTTTCCTGGCGCACGGCGACAATATGAAGATCGATCATCTTCCTGTGCTGCGCTTTATGAATGCCGTGTTCCGTTCCAAAACGATCCGTTTCCTTTTTTCATGGCTCGTGCATCCCGACTGGGCGATGCGTTTCGGGCAGTGGTGGAGCGGCAAGTCCCGCAAAAGCCATCTGGTAAGCGAGATGGGCGACCATATTACCGACCCGCTCATCGAATATGCCCGCGAATATGCCGGTGCCGAACGCCCCGATTATTTCATCTTCGGCCATATGCACCAGCCGCGCGACTATTCCGAAGGAAATTTGCGGGTGCTGTGCCTTGGGGAGTGGCACTCCGATCCGGTCTATGCGGTCATCGACTCCGAGGGCAACGCCTCGTTGAAAAAATATTGATTCGACCATGCAACAGTATCTCGATTTGCTCCGTAAGATCCGAAAGGACGGCATTGTGAAGAGCGACCGTACCGGAACCGGTACGCGCAGCATCTTCGGCTACCAGATGCGTTTCGACCTGGAGGCTGGGTTTCCGCTGCTTACCACCAAGAAAGTTTTCCTGAAAGGGGTGATTTACGAACTGCTCTGGTTTTTGCAGGGCGATACCAATATAAAATACCTGTTGGATCACGGGGTCCATATCTGGGACAACGACGCTTACCGCTATTACAACGAACTTTGTGTCCGTCACGGGGTTTTGCCGCTGGAGCGGGAGGCCTTTCTCGATGCCGTGCGGCGGGAAGAGCCTTCGTCGATCGACGGTTACCGTCCGGGCGATTTGAACCATGTGTACGGGTATCAATGGCGCAGTTGGCCCCGTCCCGACGGAGGGTGCATCGACCAGATCCGGCAGGTGATCGACCAGATCAAACACAGCCCCGATTCGCGGCGGATGCTGGTGTCGGCGTGGAACGTGGCCGAGGTGGACGATATGGCGCTGCCGCCCTGCCATGTGCTGTTTCAGTTTTACGTGGCCGGAGGGCGCCTTTCGTGTCAGCTTTACCAGCGGAGCGCGGATACGTTTCTGGGCGTACCGTTCAACATCGCTTCGTACGCGCTGCTGACGATGATGATCGCGCAGGAGTGCGGATTGCGTCCGGGCGATTTCGTCCATACGCTGGGTGATGCGCACCTTTATCTGAACCATGCCGATCAGGTTGCCGAGCAGCTGTCCCGCACGCCCCGGCCGTTGCCGACCCTGCGGCTGAATCCGGCGGTGCGGTCGGTCTTCGATTTCCGTTACGAGGATTTCACGTTGGAGAATTACGATCCCTGGCCGGCGATCAAGGCTCCGATGTCGTTTTAGCTATGCGGGTAATTCTGTATATGCTGTCGGTCGCAGCGCTGTTTTTTTCGGCATCGTGTTCGCATGCGGACAGAGGCGGTAAGGTCGAAACGGAAGTTCCTCGAACTTCGATGGACCCGGAGGGATTGGGCGGCCGGCAGGTGCTGGTATATGAAGGAACTCTTCCGGCGGCTTCCGGCGACGGAATAACATGTGTTAAGCTTACGATCGAAAGCCGGGAACACAGCGGCGACGGTACGTTCACACTCGAGCGGTTTTATTCGGAAGTCGATGCCTGCCGGAGAGAGGTGTCCGTGAGGCGAGGCCGCAGATATACGTTACGGGGGATTCCTGAAAATGCGGATGCGACCGTCTGGCAGCTCGTGACCGAAGAGGGGGACGAAACGATCAACCTGTTGAAAGAAGGGGGTGATACGCTGACCTTGCTGGATGCGAAACAGCGGATCCTGCCATCCGTATCCGGCTTCGAACTGATATTAAAAGAAAAAACGATTGATTAGACATGATTGCCATTATCGTCGCAGTGGCCGAAAACGGAGTGATCGGCGGTGATAATCGCCTTTTGTGGCATATTTCCGAAGATTTGAAGCATTTCAAGGCCGTCACTACGGGACATCCGGTGGTGATGGGCCGCAAAACCTATGAGTCGTTGGGACGTCCGCTGCCGGGTCGGCGCAACGTGGTCGTCACGCGGCAGAATATTTCGATCGAAGGGTGCGACGTGGTGCATTCGCTCGACGAGGCGCTGGCGCTTTTCCGCCCGGAAGAGAAGGTCTTCGTCATCGGGGGGGCGCAGATCTATGCTCAGGCGCTGCCTCTGTGCGACGAGTTCTACCTGACGCGGGTGTTCCATGCCTACCAGGGCGATACCTGTTTTCCGAGGTGGGATGAACGGGAATGGGAAATTATTGACAGCGAGTCGTTTGCTTCGGGGAAGGAGTTTCCTTACCCCTTTGCGTTCGAACATTACAGACGGCGAAAATAGGTATTTCTACTACTGTACGGTACCTGGGGAATGGATAACTTTGCTGCTGCGAAGTTATCTTTTTTGTATGGGTAAGTATTTCGATATGCTGATGGAAGATGTGCGGATGAGGGAGGGCCTTCATTCGTGCATGAATTGCGGCGTGTGTACGGGTGTCTGCCCGGCGGCGGAGTTTTACAATTACGATCCCCGTCAGATCGTCAATATCGTGCAGACGCAGGACGACGATGCGATCGAGGAGCTCATGCGCAGCGATGTGATCTGGTATTGCGGCGAGTGTATGTCGTGCCGGCCCCGCTGTCCCCGAGGCAATACTCCCGCTTATGTCATCCAGGCGCTGCGGACGCTTTCCCAAAAGCTCGGTTTCTTCGTCGAGAGCGAGAAGGGGCGGCAGCAACTGGCCCTCAAGCGCACGATCGGGGAGAATATCCTCCGTACGGGTTACTGTGTGACCCCGAAACTGGTGAAGCCCGAGCTGCATCCCGAGCAGGGTACGGTTTGGGAGTGGATCTACGAGAACGATGAGGAGATTTACGGACAGTTTTCTGCCGCTTACAACCGTCCCGGTGCCGGGGCGCTGCGCAAGCTGGACGACCGGTCCATGGAGGAACTTCACCGGATATTCGACGTCACGGGCGGCAAGGAGTTTTTCGACACGATCGAAAAGCATTCCGACCGCAAGGCCCGCGAGATGGGATACGACGGTGCGGACGACGAGTACATGATGGATACCTACACCAAAAATTCCAACGAACATTATTAGCGTATGAAACGGTCGAGCTGGAGCGATTACCAGAAGGAGATCGCCGACGATAAATATTACTATGTGCGCAGCTGCATCCGTCAGAACTTTTTTCCGGGCAGCGAGAAGGCGTTTTTGAACATGTTGCAAAAGGATCTGGGACGCGATGTCTTCGACGATCCGCTGCACACCTCGTGTACGGGCATCGGCTACCATTCGGACATCGTGCCGCTGGATACGATCATGACGGTCGTGGCCCGGCAGTTCGCGCTGATGACCGATGCGGGGTATGAGAATTTCATCTCTTCGTGCATCACTTCGTTCGGCATCTATACCGAGATACTGGCTACCTGGGAGGAGTTTCCCGAGAAGGAGGAACAGACGCGCGAATACCTTTATAAGGCTACCGGCCGCGAGTTCCGCAAGCCGAAAAGCCTGGCCCACACTTCGGACATCGTTTTCCACTTGCGCGAGGAGATCGCCCGCAAGGCGAAATACCGGCTGGTCAATGCTGCCACCGGAGAGCCGCTGCGGGTGGTCGAACATATCGGCTGCCACTACGCCAAGATTTTCCCCAAGGCGGGTATCGGCGGTTCGGAATTTCCTTATGTGCTCGCCGGTATGATCGATGCGTGGGGCGGCCAGTGCGTCGATTATCCCGAGCGGCGCCATTGCTGCGGTTTCGGATTCCGCAACTACCTGGTGCAGGCCAACCGGGGCTATTCGGTGGCCAATTCGCACAAGAAACTCGAGAGCATGGCTCCCTACAAGCCCGATTTCATCGTGGCCAACTGTCCGGGATGCGCCATGTTCCTCGACAAATGGCAATATACGATCGCCGAGATGGAGGGCGTCACCTACGGTCAGGACGGACGAGGTATTCCGGTACTGACGTACGAGGAGATGGCCGGTCTGGTGCTGGGTTACGATCCCTGGGAACTGGGTATGCAGATGCACCAGGTGGATGTGGAGCCGCTGCTCGAAAAAATGGGCATCGACTACGATCCTGCGGCCAAATACCTGGGGCGCCACGGAAAATTCATCGGGAAACCGGCACCTTCGGCCGTCAATTGCGGCGTTCAGGATATGATCTATAATATCAAGGCACAATGAAAAGAGAGGTTATCATCGTAGGCGGCGGTGTCGCCGGTATTCAGACCGCACTGCGGCTTGCGGATCGCGGCATCCGTCCGACGATCGTCGAGAAAGAGCCCGATCTGGGCGGCAAGCTCCGGGGATGGTATCATCTGTTCCCGTCGCTGACGCCTGCGTCCGAGGTGCTTTCCGAGTTGCGTCGCCGACTGGCGGCACGCGATGTCGAAGTGATGACTTCCGCCGAAGCGGTGTCGATCACCCCCGGCAGCGTGACGTTGGCCGACGGCCGCACCCTGGAGTGCGGCTCGGTGGTCGTTTGCTCCGGCTTCACGCTTTTCGATGCCCGGCTCAAGGAGGAATACGGCTACGGGGTTTATGACAATGTTTTCACTTCGGCCGACATCGAGCGGATGCTCAACGAAGGGAATGTGACTACCTCCAGCGGTCGCCGTCCGCGTCGGATCGCCCTGCTGCACTGCGTGGGATCGCGCGACGAGAAGGTGTGCCAGGCGCATTGTTCGCGTGTTTGCTGCATCACGGGTGTCAAACAGGCCATGGAACTCAAGCGGCTGTTTCCGGATGCCGACGTCTTTAATTTCTATATGGATATTCGTATGTTTGGGCCAGGTTACGAAGAGATGTACCGCGAGGCTCAACAGAATTATAATATTCATTTCGTGCGCGGACGTATTTCGGAAGCGAGCCCGACCTACGACGGCCGGTTGCAGATCAAGGCCGAAGATACCCTGACGGGGCGTCCTTTGCGGATGAGCGTCGATATGCTGGTGCTGCTCGTCGGGATGCGGGCGAACGATTCGAACGCCGATTTCGCGGCTTCGGCCGGGTTGAGGCAGGCGCCCAGCGGCTTCATGGAACCGCAGGACCTCTTCTTGAACAGCGCCCGCAGCGGTGTGGACGGGATCTTTTACGCCGGTACGGTCACCGCGCCGAAGAATATCGGAGAAACATTGAACGAGGCCGATGCGGCAGTGGAAGCCCTGACGGCTTATCTGGGGAGGGTATAGTCATGGCAGCGATCAACTGGGGATATGCGATCAACAAGCCGCGCGTGATCGACATCGACAGCAACAACCTGCGCAAGAGCGACGAGATCCTGCGCGAGATGCCCGAATTGCAGACCTGCATCGGCTGCGGCGGCTGTACGGCGACCTGTACGGCCGGCAACCTTACGGATTTCAATTTCCGCAAACTCCATACGCTCGTGCGCCGGGGCGAATATCAGGGCGTCTATGAACAGATGAACAAATGCATGTTGTGCGGCAAATGCCGCCTGGTGTGTCCTCGTGGAATCAATACGCGGGCCGTGGTGATGCTCATCAAACGTAAACTGGGGGATTTCTGACGATGAATTTTTACGCGACATTCTCTATTCCGTTCATCGTGGGCGTCGTGACGATGTTCGTCGTTCTGATCGTCAAATACGGCTCCTGGATCTTCGGTCTTTCGGCTGCCGACCGCATGCGGATCGTCAAGGGCATTCCTTCGCGGCAGACGCCATTGGCGGTCTGGGAAGTGGTGCGCGAATCGCTGCTGCACCGCCGCATCTTCAAGGTCAATCCCTTGCTGGGCTATATGCACATGAGCCTGGCCTTCGGATGGTTCCTGCTGATCGTCGTCGGATGGATCGAAACGGTCGCCTACCTGGGGTTCCGGTACGTTCCGCTGCATGGGCATGTCTTTTTCAAATATTTCGCCACGGAACTGCCGCACAAGCCGGTCTTCGATTTCCTGATGGATCTGCTGCTGCTGTTCGTACTTTCGGGCGTGACGCTGGCTTTCGGCAAGCGTATCTATTCGCAGGCGATGGGCATGCACCGCACGACCAGGCACGTACTGGGCGACCGAATCGCCCTGTCGGTGCTGTGGCTGATCTTCCCGGCCCGCCTGCTGGCCGAAAGCATCACCTGCGCTCTGCACGGCGGCGGGGGATTTCTCACGGGTACGATCGGCGAGTGGATGGCGCATCATGTCAATCCGATCGTCCTGCAGACGCTGTACGAGCCGTTGTGGTGGGCCTATTCGATCTGTCTGGGGCTATTTTTCATAGTGCTGCCCTTCTCGCGTTATATGCATATCTTCACCGAAATTCCCCTGATTTTTCTGCGCCGCTACAAGCTGCATTCGACCGAGAAGGAGGGATCGTTCGACCGTTTTCAGACCGATGCCTGCTCGCGGTGCGGCATCTGCATCGACCCTTGTCAGTTGCAGAGCGAATTGGGGATCGACGACGTGCAGTCGGTCTATTTCCTGCGTGACCGGCGGTATAACCACCTGCGTCAGTCGGTGGCGAACAACTGCCTGATGTGCGGCCGCTGCGAACAGCGCTGTCCGGTGGGGATCGAACTCAATACGCTGCGTCTGAATTCCCGCGACACGATGCGCAATACGCCCGATGAGAAGCGCTACGAGTATTTTCAGGGGGTGGACCGTTCGGCCGGCGAGGGCCGCGTGGGTTATTTCGCCGGGTGTATGACCCTGCTGACGCCCCGTATCCTGTTGGCGATGGAGCGGATTTTCAAGGCTTCGGGCGAAGAGGTCTGGTGGGCGGACAAGGAGGGCGGCGTTTGCTGCGGCCGGCCTCTGAAGCTCTCCGGTGAAACCGATTCGGCCCGCAAGATGATGGATTACAACATTGCGCTTTTCCGCAAGCACCGGATTACGACGCTCGTCACTTCGTGCCCGATCTGCCTGAAGGTATTCCGGGAGGAGTATCATCTCGAAGGAATCGAAGTGCTGCACCATTCCGAGTATATGCTGCGATTGATCCGGGACGGCCGCCTACAGCTTCGCCGAGGGGCGCAGACATTCACTTACCACGACCCCTGCGAATTGGGACGCGGGAGCCGTATTTACGACCAGCCGCGCGAGGTGATCGAAGCGGTGGGCGTGCTGCTCGAACCGGCCCAGACGCGGGAACACGCCCTCTGCTGCGGCTCTTCGGTGGCCAATACGGCGATTTCGGACGCGCAGCAGCTTCGCTTGGCGCGTTCCGTGGCGAAGGAGTTGAGCGCTACGGGAGCGGGGACGATCGTAACGGCTTGTCCACTTTGTAAAAAAGCTATCGCACGCGGAGCTGACGGCCGGGAGGTGCTGGATCTAGCCGAGGTCGTGGCGGCTGCTTTAGTGTCGAAGACAGTGGCGGCTGTGCCCGACAAGGGCGTCTGACGTTCGTCTGCTCCCGATGGTATGTCCGGATGGAGCGGTGAGGAGGCGTATGAAGTAGGGTTTCTATGAGAAGGCGCTGTTGTGGCAGAACATCGTTGTAGAGCCGTATTGCGGAATTTTTCTGGGGTCGGGGAAGTATATTCGCTAATTTTTCGTATATTCGAGTCGTAGGGAATGGAGTCGGATGGCTTTTATCCGGCATTTAAAAAATCGAGCCATGAGTAAATACGGTTATGACGATACGAGACAGACGCGTTTTCGTCGGCTTCTTTTGGGAATGGGAGTCGCAATGCTTCTGTTCTTTTTGCTGTTGAAAATCTTTTTTGCGGAGCAATTGCCATTTACCTCGCTCCATTGGAAACTGATATTCGGCTATTTTCTTTTGTTGTCTGTTGCGGTACTGGTCTATCCTGTGTTTCGGAAGATGCGCGATCAGGATCGGTGGTCTATTCAGAATGGAGCGATCGAGATCGAGGAGGGAGTATTGCACCTCTCCGTGGTCCGTGGTCGAGAGACCCGACGGTTGAATGTCGAGATAAAGAACCTGAAGATCGTTACGAGCGATGATGTTCGGATTCGGATCGATACTCCGGTCGGACAGCTGACGATCAGTGCCGACAAATTCGTAACTCCGGAGGAGTATGCGAGCTTTCAGGCGGAATTGATTGGTGCCGGCTGCAAGCGCGAGGAGTGATTCATCGGCTTGAAGGCCTGCTTAATCGGTATTTGTTTTTGGGTTTATTGTCGAAATATTTGGCAGAACCATTTTTTTGTTTTATCTTTGCAGTCACAAAAGCGGAATATTCGCATCGAATAAACGATATATCGCGGGATGGAGCAGTTGGCAGCTCGTCGGGCTCATAACCCGAAGGTCGGAGGTTCGAGTCCTCCTCCCGCTACTAAAGTGGACAATTCGAGAGAATTGTCCACTTTTTTTATATTGATGATTTTTAATGGAAATGAGGTCTAATGATTGTGTTTTGTTCTTTATCTAATTGTTTTTTGATATCATGAAAAAAGTATTCGTTGTATTCTTGTTTATTTTTTCAACCGTTTCCACTTTTGCGCAAAGTGAAGGCGAGAGTGTTAAGCCAATAGGGGGAATTACTTTATATCGAAATGTTTCATTGGCGGCAATAGAACAGAACAATTATTTAGATGTGATTGTTAAATTTAAGGCAGCAGAACTTGGTGATTATTTTACCAATGGAGTCAAAGTAGTTGTTGTGGATAATAATACGGGTAAAAAGATTTATAGGAAGCGATTTTCTAAGTCTTATCTTTATGTGTTTTCTGATGGTACAATAGAAGTTGGTAAAGGGAATGCTCTTACCCAAATTATATTATTTAAATATAAGGATGGAAGTGGTTGGGGGATGATATTAAAGGAAAGAGGCATTTATTAGTTTCGTGGAAATATTATATATTTAGTCTTTCTATCTTATGTTAAAGCGTCCGGTTTACCTCTGGCGCTTTTTTTATATTTATAGAGGTGAAATTATTGGTAAACGAAATTTTTTGTTGAAAAAATAGTACTATGTATTGCATGGTAATTACTTTTACATTATATTTGTAGTGTGATAGAACTGTAAAGAATATACAACTCATTTATTAATGATAGATATTGACCATGAAAGAGACTATTAGCGTAAATTTGGCTTCCCAGGCATTTACTTTCGACAAGGATGCTTACCGTCGGTTGAAGGAGTACCTGGATGCGATCCGTCGGCGGTTGCCGGCCGGTGATCCGGAAATTCTCAACGATGTGGAAGCCCGACTGGCAGAGATTTTCCGGTCCAGGATTTCATCGCCGATGATGGTCGTTACCCTTCAGATGGTGCAGGGGGCGATGGCGCAAATGGGCGATCCTTCGGAATTCGGCGAGCTGCCGACCGGGGAGAAGCGAGACGAGGCGTCCGTGGATGCGGAGAGTGCCTCGTGCGTCAGTTCCCGGCACTTGTACCGTTCGCGGACGAATCGTTCGATCGCAGGCGTGTGCGGCGGAATCGCTGAGTTCTTCGGGATCGACTCGACGATCCTGCGCCTTATCACGCTGTTCCTGATTCTTTTCGGCGGTCTGTCGCTGTGGGTTTACATCATCCTGTGGATCGTGATTCCGTCGGAACCTTTGAATTGTATCTCTTCGAAATCTAAGAATCTGTTTTGAATTTTATAGATGAGTTGAACATTCGCTGTGAGAAAGTGTTTCGGCTTCTTTGAGCCTCTTTTCGGTATCTTCTTTTTTAGCTGGTTTTGAAAATAGCCCGCAATTTACGGCAACTACCCAAAAAGAATCTACTCGAAAACGGCTTTCGAATAATCTCGAATAAAATTCAAACAGCTTCTAAAAATGGAAATCTATGAAAGCAGAAAGAAATCATGCGAGATTGTACCGTTCGTCGGACGATGTAGTCATTGCCGGTGTGTGCGCCGGAGTAGCCGATTATTTGGGACTCCCGTCGGGAAAGGTGCGGCTGGCGACGCTGCTCCTGGTACTGGTCGGCGGTTTGTCGATTTGGGTTTATATCCTGTTGTGGATCGTCGTACCCAAAGGTCCCAAACGGCTCGAAGGGAATTCCCGGTAGGCCGAATCCGGGACAGCCCGGAAACTGCCCGGGGAAAGGGTTGCGTATTTCCGATATGCGGACCGGACCCGGAGCTGAAACATGAAATAAGAAATTCAATGTATAAACAACGATGATATGGTTGAGGATAACGTAAAGGCGCAGATGCGCAAGGGTATTCTGGATTACTGCATCCTGGCGATCCTCTCGCAGGGGGATTCTTATGCTCCGAAGATCATCGCCGAACTCAAGGAGGCGGAGATGATCGTGGTCGAAGGGACGCTGTATCCGATCCTGACGCGGCAGAAGAATGCGGGCCTGCTCACTTACCGGTGGGAAGAGTCCCCGCAGGGACCGCCCCGCAAGTACTATTCCCTTACGGACAAGGGGCGGGAGTACCTGGCTTCGCTGGATGAAGCGTGGGAGGAACTGGTAGGACAAATTCAAATGATTCGCCACCGGGAAAACGACCCGGCATAACCGATTGATTAATTAAAAAACTGAAAACGATGAAAAAATTGATGATGGCCCTGTTGGCAATGATGGCCGTTCTGTTCGGTACGACAGCGTGCGGAGGCAGTATCTTCGGTCAAACCCGGATCAAGGGAAGCGGAAATCTGATAACCCGCACCGTGGCGGTCGGAAACTTTCATACCATCGATGCTTCGCGCGGAGTGAAGGTCCTGCTTACCGACGAGCCCGGCGATATCGAAATCTGTGCGGATGATAACCTGATCGAGTACGTGCGGGTCGGGATCGATGGTGGCGAGTTGAAGATTACGGTCGCTCCTCGCATTCATGCAGTGCCTTCGGAGCAGATCCTGGTGCGCGTACCTTACAACGGAAATATCCGCAAATTGGAGGCTTCCTCCGCTGCGAAGATCGTGGCCAAGACACTCTTTACCGGCAGAATGCTGGAGATCGAAGCGTCGAGCGCAGCCAGGATCCGTGTGGATGCACAGGTCGAAACGTGTGAAATCGACGCTTCGAGCAGCGCTAAAGTCGTGGCGCAGATCGATGCGGACCGTCTGGAAGCGGATGCTTCGAGTGCATCGTCGATTCTGTTGCAGGGGGCGGTGCAGAAAGCGGTGTTCGAAGCCTCTTCCGCTGCGTCGATCGATGCCCGGAAGCTGGTCGCACACTTCTGCGAGGCGGAGGCGTCGAGCGCTGCCGATATTCGGGTCTATTGCGAGCAGGCTTTGCAATCCCGAACGTCGAGCGCCGGAAGCGTTTCCTATGCTGGACCGTGCAGTGTGAATTCTGCCGATACGAGCGGCGGTTCTACTCGCGGTGCAGCGAATAACGAACTCAAATAGACCGATCGCGATGAAAGAGGTTAAGAAATGCAGTATTTCGGGGATTGCCTTCACGATGGAGGCCGATGCCTTTCAGGTGCTTTCGCGTTACCTGGAGAGCTTGAACGATACGTATAGAAATACCGACGGCGGAAAGGAGATCGTCGAGGATATCGAGGCCCGTATCGCCGAGCTGATTCTCTCGCACCAGGATAATTCTAAAGTGGTGGAGCTATCGTTGGTCGAGGAGATTATCGCTCAAATGGGGTCTGCCGAAGCCATTCGGGAACAGGAGGGCCGTGAAGCCCCGCGCGGCGAAGGCCGGATTCCGCGTCGCCTGTACCGGGATATGGACCAGGCGCGCCTGGGCGGTGTCTGTTCGGGTGTGGCCAAGTATTTCGGGACCAGTCCCACGTGGATCCGTCTGCTGATGTTCCTGCCGCTCATTCTGTTGCTGTTGTTGGGATGGATTCCGTTTTTCTGGTGGCTTGTGCCGCTGATGAGCAACTTGCTCGGCGTGTTCTTTATTTGCTACCTGATTATGTGGTTCGCTGTACCGGCAGCCCGTACTGCGCGTCAGAAGCTCGAACAAAACGGACAGCGGATTACCGTACAATCCATCGAGGAGGCTTCGGCGGCGAATCACGATGTCGATGCCGATGCCAAACCGGTCGTTGCCAAGGCCGTTTATGCCTTGGGGCAGGTCGTCCTGATTGTATTGAAACTCCTGGCCGGCTTGCTGGTATTCGGGTTGATTCTGGGTGCATGCGCATTGATTATCGGTCTGTTTGCTGTCGGGATGGCCGGTCCGGAGGTTGTGTCTATCGATGCGGGCATCTGGACGGTGTCGCTGGGGATTATGACCGCGTTGGTGCCGGTGCTGTTGCTGATTTATGTGTTGATGTGCCTGATTGCTTCCCGCAAACCGAGCCGCCGGGCCGTCCTGACGACTTTCCTAATCTGGATATTGATTATTATCGGCCTGGGTGTTTCTGCGGTCCGGGAGCGTGAGCGGGGATATGAATGGTATGAGATAAGGACGGAAAGCTACGATCCGGATATGGAATTACCGGCTTTGCCGGACCCCGGATCTGCCGATAACTCTTTGTTAAGAGTGGATACACCCGAAGGCATGGTTGATTTGAGTGCCGGGGAAGGCCGGGTGAAGATCGCGGTGGAGGATAAGGAGGACGGTGAGAAAGTCGATATCCGTGTCGGTTCGAAAGGCGTGAAGATTACCGCGACGGAACCTGCGGCCGAATGCGATGATTTTGATTGATTTTGAATAAAAGCGTTGATCGAAATAAAAAGTTTTTTCAGGTCGGAGCCGGATCTTTTTCCTGAGGGAAAAGTCCGGCTCCGGTTTTTGTGGCGGACCGAAGGAGCACGCCGCAAGGCATATTGCACGGAAGTTGTGTGGCGGAAGGTGCGGACGTTCGGAATTTCCCGGCTCCGGCGGAGCGGGACTGCCGCGTGCGACGGTCGTTTCCCTCGGAGTAAAGTTGCGGAGGACGGTTGTTTTTCGTATATTTGACTTCGTCCAATATACTCGCGCTCGGCCGAGCTAAAATAAATTTTGCTCGGCACTCGACTTATTCGTATATTTGGCTTACCCCGAATATACTCCCGCTCGACAAAACCGAATAAAATTCGCTTTTGTTCTCGACTTATTCGTATATTTGAACGTTTTTTCAGTAAAAAGAAAAAGTATGGCTGCAATTAAGTGTATCGGAGTGCTGACTTCGGGGGGCGATGCTCCCGGGATGAATGCCGCGATCCGTGCCGTGACGCGTACGGCGATCTATAACGGGTATTCCGTAAAAGGTATCATGCGCGGTTATAAGGGATTGGTCGATGACGAAATCATCGACCTGCAATCGGATTCCGTGAGCAATATCATCCAGCAGGGCGGCACGATGCTGAAGACGGCCCGCAGCCAGGAGTTTATGACCCCTGAAGGGCGCCGCCGGGCTTATGAGAATATGAAGCGCAGCGGTATCGATGCGTTGGTGGTGATCGGCGGGGACGGTTCGTTGAAGGGCGCCTGTATTTTCGCTCAGGAGTTCGATGTGCCGATCGTCGGCCTGCCGGGTACGATCGATAACGACTTGGGCGGTACGGACGCTACGATCGGCTACGATACGGCGCTCAATACGATCGTCGAGGCGGTGGACAAACTGCGCGATACGGCTTCCAGCCATGAACGCCTCTTCTTCGTCGAGGTTATGGGACATACGGCCGGCTATCTGGCGTTGAACGGGGCGATCGCTTCGGGAGCCGAAGCCGCGATCATTCCCGAGATGGACACGGAGGTCGATCAACTGGGCGAGCTCATCAACCAGGGATTCCGCAAAAGTAAAAATTCGGCGATCGTGCTGGTGGCCGAGAATCCCGCTACGGGCGGTGCCATGGGGCTTGCCGAACGCGTGAAGCAGGAGTTTCCGCAGTACGATGCCCGGGTGACTATTCTGGGACATATCCAGCGGGGCGGGTCGCCGTCGGCAATCGACCGTATCATGGCTTCGCGTATGGGCGAAGCCTCCATCGAGGCGCTTATGGAGGGGCAGCGCAATGTGATGATCGGTATGAGCAACGGCCAGATCGTCTATGTTCCCTTCTCGCGTGCTGTCAGCCACGACCGGACTATCGATCGCGGAGCGGTGGATCTGGTGCGCATCCTCTCTATCTGACATTATTTTCGAACAATACTGACTTCATGAAACGCGTAATAGGAATAGGAAACGCTCTGACAGACATGTTGGTCAATCTGAAGACCGACAAAGTACTCGATACGTTCAATTTGCCGAAAGGTTCGATGAGCCTGGTGGATGCCGCCTTGCAGACCGAGATTTCGAAATCGGTCGCCGGTCTGCCTTACTCGCTCTCGCTCGGAGGATCGGCCGGCAATACGATCCGGGCGATGGCCCGTTTGGGTTGCGACGTGGGCTTTATCGGCAAGGTGGGAACCGACAAGACGGGAGATTTCTTCATTCAGGCTCTTGAGAACCTGGGTATAGAACCCTTTATTTTCCGGGGAAAGGAGCGCTCGGGACGGTGCGTGTCGCTCATTTCTCCCGACGGGGAACGGACGATGGTGACATTCCTGGGAGCTGCGCTGGAGTTGAGTGCGGCAGAGGTTACGCCTGCTATTTTCGAAGGTTACGACTGTCTCTATATCGAAGGTTATCTGGTGCAGGATCACGAGTTGATTGCCGGTGCGGTCCGTACGGCTAAAGCCTGCGGTCTGAAGGTAGCGATCGACCTGGCGAGTTTCAATGTCGTGGAGGCCAACCTGGAATTTCTGCGCTCGCTCATTCAGGATTACGTCGATATCGTTTTTGCCAACGAGGACGAAGCGAAAGCCTTCACCGGCGAGGGCGAGCCGCTCAATGCCTTGCAGATGCTTTCGGAGCTGTGCGAGCTGGCCGTCGTGAAGGTCGGTATCAAGGGGGCTTTGATCAAGCGGGGCAGCGAAGTGGTCCACGTGGGGATCATGGCCGCAGCCAAGCGGGTCGATACGACGGGTGCGGGCGATCTGTATGCTGCCGGATTCCTCTCCGGGTTATGCGAGGGGCTGACGCTGCGTCAGTGCGGTACGATCGGTGCCATCGTCGCCGGGAAGGTGATCGAAGTGGTCGGAACGACTTTCAGCGAGGAGGCGTGGCAGCACGCTTTCCAGCTGGTCGAGAAGGTCCGGTCGGAGAAATACCTGTTCTAAAGGGAACAAGTGTCGTAAAAAGAGAAGGGTGACTTTTACAGTCACCCTTTTTTCAATATTCCCCGTGTGATCTGCCTCCGCATCAGGAGCAGATAGCGGGCTTTGGGGACGGAGAACCGCAACAGGAAGCCGAGAGCCAACAGAAGCGTTGCGCCCCACTTGACAGCCTCGCCCGATAACAGACGTACGGTTTGCCCCCTCATTCCGGCTCGCAGACGCTGGGTGCGTCCGACCTGGCAGCATAGCGATTCGAAGTATTCCCGGGAGGTCTTTCGCGGCGGAATGATATGCCACATGATTGCCGTCGGAACGTAGTAGCAACGCTCTCCGGCATCTGCCAACCGCTGAAAAAGATCGCTCTCTTCGCCTCCGATCAGTTGCTCGCCGGTCCGCCCCAGCGAAGGGTCGAAGGCGCCGTATCGTTGGACCGTCGAACGCCGCAGGGCCATGTTGCCGCCGCCGGGAATACGTCCTTTCGGAAACGGGCGGATCTTTCGCCCCAGGTCGATCGGATTGGCTATCGGACGTTCGGTATAACTCGACATCCAGACCGGGCGTCCCGCAGGATATTCGGGTATGATAGGGCCTCCGGCCGATGCGGCGTCGGGGTAGGCGTCGAAGAGGGCGACGTACGAAGAGATGAACTGTTCGTTGATGCGTTCGTCGTCGTCGATGATGGCGATGTATTCGCCCCGGCTTTCGTCGATACCCCGGTTGCGGGCATGGGAGAGCCCCTGCCGGGTTTCGGTCACGATCCGCAGGTTGATTGCGGGATGTTCTGTTGCGAACGCTTCGAACCGGGCGAGCGTGTCGTCCTGCGAATTGTTGTTCACGACGATGCACTCCCACTCTGCGGCCGGAAAATCCTGCCGCACGACCGACCGGAGCGCTTCGACGAGCGCTGCGGAACGGTTGTAAGTGGCGATGATGAGCGATAATCGGATCATAGGGCAAAGATAGTGAAAGCCGAGAGAAAACGGGAACTTGTTCCCAATTTTCCGAGGCGTATCCTATCTTCTACAAAGATAGTGAAAGGTGAGGGCAATCGAACATTTATTCGAGCTTTGCCGAGTTTTCTTATTTGGGCCGACGGTTATGGTCCGATATACTTTCCCGGATGAAAAATACCCCTGCAGTTCGGGCAGGGGTATTCGGTCCGGCGGAATCGGTTTATTTCCGAATGACCAGGTATTTCGATATGCTCCAGAATTTTGCGGGATCGGTGATTTCGAGCGTTACCAGTTTGTCTTCGCCCGGTGTGAGCGTGTAGCTCTCTTTGGGGTGCGAGGTGAGCAGTTTGGGCTTTTTGCTGCCCGTTTCGATTCGGGTCAGATTCCGCAGGTCGGCCGATGTGAATGCCGATTTGTCGAAGTCGCCATCCATGATGCTCTTGGTTTTGAAGAGTCCGTTGCCTTCGACGATGCGAGCCTCCTTGAGCTGCTTCATATCGGCGATGCAGAACCAGACGACATTGAGCTGGCTATCCTGTTCCTCGATCGTAGTTTTTTGGCTGGCAGTGACTTCGTTCAATCCGGCGATGTCCTTGTTGAGCTCCTCGACCGTACCGGCGAGCTCCTCGATCTCAATGTTTTTTTGGGACAGCTCGGTCTGAAGCGATTCGATCTGTGCGACTTTCCGGGTCATTTCTTCCTGCAGACGTTTGATCGTCCCGGCCAGCGAAGCGTTCTTGCGGCCGCTTTGTGCGAATTGTGCTTCGAGTTCGGCGATTCGCTCCTTGTTTTGGAGCAGGATACCCTTGATTTGGTTGATCTGCGATACCATCTGTTGTTTTTTGTCCAGCGGCTTGTTTTCGATGTCGCTTATTTGAGTCATCACGCGGTCTTCGACTTCGCGGATCGACTGAAATCCGGTTTCGATCTCATTGAGGATTTCCAGCGTTTGATCGTACTTTTGCTCGACGGTGAGCAGCGAGTCCCGTTGGGCGAGCAGGGTCTGGTATTTTCCCGATTTTTCGACGCATGACACTGCGGTCAGCGCTACGGCTGCGAGAGCCAGAATAAGTCTGAATGTCTTCATTGGTATTGGAATTTGGTTTTTGCAATTAGAAATATCCAATCGTGTGCCATTGTATTCAAAATGTTGATTGATAATTTGTTGTTGCGATATTCGTGTGGCCGATGACTGTGGAATCGTGCCCCAAATGTGTGGAAGTTGTGTGGAAACGGGCAGTTTTCGGACTGTGTATCGCGGTGCAGTCGGATTTCCGATAAGCGGAGGCGGAAGTTTCGGATAAATTGCAAAGCCCCGGCCTATGAAAAGCCGGGACTTCGTTCGATGTTTACGATTCGGGGATTATTTCAGGACTTTCAACAGTTCGGGCAGCAGGCAGGAAATCGTATTCTCGTTCTGTGCCGTGTAGAAGTTGCCGTCGATGACGGCTTTTTCGTCCGTTCCGATACAGCTTTTGACGACCGGTTTGAGGAACGGATGCAGGGCCACCCGTCTGCCCTGTGCGATGCCGAGGTTGTCGAAGAGCAGTGCTGCGGCGCAATGCCCTGCGATCGTTTTTCCCTGGTCCGCAAAATTTTTGATGACGCTCAACATATCCACGTTGTAGGGTTTGTCTGCGTTTTCCGCGAATTTGGGCATGGCGTCGCCGCAGGCGAATACGAGGGCGTCGTATTCGTGTTCATGGCCTTTGAGTGAGGCGATTATATCGTCCGTCTGGAGGCGAAGCCCCGAGTTGGTTTTTACATTCGTGGTATCCGCTACCGCGAATGTCCTGAAGGGAATGCCGTTCTCGAAGAAGGTTTCCAAATACTGAAACAAGCCCGATCCGTTGACGGGGTTTACGACCAATACAGCTACTTTCTTTGCCATAATTTTTGAGTTTTTTATAGTTATTAATGATATGTTAGTTACTTTTGTAGTGCAAACATAAAATAAGTAATCGGGTTCTGCAAGAGGTGATTTTTTGGTAAGCGAGTTACAAAAAGGTAACCGATGTTGAACGACAACGAGATAAAACCGCAAAATAATGAAAACTTTTTTACACGAGGGAATTTGCCCGATTCGGGATATCTTGAGCCGCCTCGGTGACAAGTGGTCGCTGCTGGTGCTGACGACGTTGTATTCGAACGGGACGATGCGTTTCAACGACATTCAACGTTCGCTCGGGGATATTTCGCAGCGGATGCTGACCGTCACCCTGCGTTCGCTCGAAGCGGACGGGCTGGTCCACAGAGAGGTCTATCCCGAAGTGCCGCCCCGTGTCGAGTATCGTTTGACCGATTCCGGGGGCGATCTGATGCCGTATCTGAACAGTCTGGTGGAGTGGGCGTTGAAGAACACGCCGGCCATTTTGGAACGGCGTGCGCAGGCGGTGCGGGCGAAGTGATTTGCCGGAGGTATAAAACAAGTGTTTGCAGCGGGCTCGGATGCCGTGCTGCAAACACTTGTTTATCGGTAGGGGAGGCTTTTCCTACAAGCTGTCTCCGAAATCCTTGCGGAATTTCTCCATCAGGCGTGCCGGCCAGTCGGTGGTCGGTTCCAGACCGCCCATGAAGAAACGGAGCACGGGCGGCTCGTAGGTGAAGCGCAGACCGCCGATCAGGTGACGGTTCTCGTAGAGCCACTCCAGACGGTCGATGACGTATTTGATCTGGGAAAGCGTGAATACGCGGCGCGGGCAGGCGAGGCGTACCAGCTCGACGTCGGCCAGGATCTCTTTGCCGTTCTCGTCGCGGACGCTCGATACCGTACCGCGCTCCATACCGCGTACGCCCGAGCAGAGGTAGAGGGCTGCGGCCAGTGCTCCGGCGGGGTACTCCTCCTGCGGGATATGCTCGCAGAATTTCATGGCGTCCAGGTGTCCGCCCAGGACGCCGGCCGGAGTCACGACGGGAATGCCTTTCGGATCGAGCGTGTTCACCAGGTAGCGGATGTCACTAGTGTTCACTAAAAATTATGGACGCTTAAAAATTAAATAAACTTGGTTTACTTGAATCACATCGTTCATTGACGTTGTTGATATTTGATTTGTCAAAGAGTTCTTTGAGATTAGTCTTGTCAGTAAGTGAGATTCCTACAATTTGGAGGATTTCATAAACCGACCGTTCCAATTTCATATTGTGCTTTACACATATAATTAGACAGTAAGTAATTACGGCACAGTAGATTTGTATTCTGACAGCATTTTCACTCGTACCCCAGAACTTCTTGATTTTTAGATGTTGCTTCAACCATTTAAAAAAGAGTTCAATATTCCAACGATTGTGGTAAAGTTCTGCAATGACCGATGCAGGAAGTTCAAAGTTGTTTGTCAAGAACATGAATTCACGACCTTGTTCCTCATCAAGATAAACCACTCTTCTGAGTGTAGCTGGGTAATCTTTACTACTCTTATAGACGACAAACTCAATGGTAGAGTCGGATAAAACATTCTTTGGAAGCCTCCGTTTCCATGAGATTTGTTTGAACTTCAAGTTCTTCTTCGCACGTATTACAAACGTTGCTTCTATCTGCTCTATCTTGTAGAGATTGGCGAAGTCGTTGTACCCACGGTCGAAGATGTAATACGCCCCTTTTCGTATGGTATCTCAGGCATTACCTTTATATCACTGGTTGCCGCCACCGTGATATGAAAGAAAGCTGGGACTTGGGATTCAATATCATACAGCGTATGTACTTTGATTCCGCCCTTATGCTTACGAAACTTTGCCCATTGGAATACTTCAAGACATAAATCTATCGTTGTGGAGTCAAAGGCATATACATGACCGGTAAATCCGAACATCTTCTCGGTACTCTTGGAACGTGCCGCCGCCACCAAATGATAGGCGTATTCTTCAAAAATCCGATAGTCACGACCCTCATTCGCTTTAGCAAGATTGCTTCGGGTAACGGACTTGCCCATACCCAAGTGGTATAATTTGCTCCAATGAACTTCAAGAGCAATGATAAGGTCGCGTAAGCTTTCGCTTTTTGAGAGTTGTCCGAACATCATTACAAGTAACTGATTCCAGCAGGTGAATGACTTTACGTATCTGTCTCCCTGATACTTAGCAGATAAACGATTGAACTTGTTGCGGTCAAGAAATTGAACTAATTGAGCAAAAACGTATTTGTCTTTAAACATAACAGTCTGATGTAGACTGCAAAAGTAAATTCAAGTCCGTTTGCAAGAAAATCTCTTGTAACAAATTAAATATCAATCATTTCAAAAAAACTATAGCGATTTTTTAGTGGATACTAATGAGGCAAAATAATAAAACAACCACAAAAAAATCCGACACCATGAATTACGAAGAAATAAGACGACGCATTAGTATTCGGGCTTACCTCGCGGTACGGGGAATCAAACCCCGGTGAGAACGCGGCAACCGGGGCATGTACCTCTCGCTGCTGCGTGAGGAACGTACTCCCAGCTTCAGTGTCAGTTACGACAAGAACCTCTGGCACGACTTCGGAACGGGCGAGGGCGGCTCAATCATCGACCTTGTGCCCCGTATGGAGGGTTGTGCCGAGGGCGAGGCCGTCTAAAAGCTCGTAGTAGGCGAACACGAACGCTTGTATCCCTTTCCGACCAATCGCAAAAGACAGGCTGACCGGAAGCGCTCCGCCTTGCTATCCTCTCCGACCGCGAACAGATCCATCCGGCATTGGTCAGCTATCTCACGGGGCGAGGCATAGACCCTGCCATCGCCCGGACTTATTGCCGCGAGGTGCGTTACACGATCGGCGGCAAAGAGTATTTCGCCGTCGGTTTCCGCAACGACGCCGGAGGGTGGGAGCTCCGCTCCGCACGGTTCAAAGGCGGCTCCTCGCCCAAACATATTACGACACTTGACAACGGCAGCGATATGGCAATGGCGTTCGAGGGATTTATCGACTTTCTGTCCTATCTCTCGCTGAAAGGAACCCGTTACCGTCGATTGACAGCATCGTGCTCAACTCGGTGGTGAATCTGCACAAGGCTGTTTCGTTCTTCTCGCGCCACAGGGTCGTCCATGCCCTCCTCGACAACGACGACGCAGGGCAGAAAGCGTTGGCCCGACTGGGAGAATCCTTACCCTCGTCCGAAGTGATCGACCAGTCCGTTTTTTACCGCGACCACAAATACCTGAACGAATACCTGCAAGAGAAGCAGCACCAACAAGTGCAGCGCAAACAGCAACCACACGGGCATAAGGTGCGATAGCCCGATACCGGGGGGGCGTCGGACGAGCGGAGGGAGTGGCAAGGAAACTTCAAGGCTTGCCTTGATATAGCGAACTATAACTACCGGCTGCGCTTCGGTAGTTGTGGGCACTTCCGAGGGATTCAGGGCTCTGCCCTGAAAACCCGCGAGGGTCCTGCCTTCAACCCGGCAAAGGGTTTACTCCTCTGCACTCCCGCGGCGGTCTTTCGGACTGATGACCGCCGGAAGGCCCGCACAAATGTAATCATTGCATTCATTTCACAAATGGGAAGAACGTCTTTCAGACGCTCTTTCCATAACACTGACAATTATGGCAAAGACATCCATCAACATAAAGCCCTGCCTTGAGCGGGGCGCACAACAGACGGTTAGCGGAATATCTCGCTAATATCCGCAAGGGAAAGATCTACATCCGTACCGACCTCATGGCGAAAAACGAGGAATGGGTATCGCCTGAACTGGGCGATACCTCGCTTGAAGAACGAACAGGCTGATAGCTGCAATAGTCAAGAAAAAGACAGGCCGGGCTGTGCAGACCAAAGACCGGGAACGGGTGAACAAGAAGACGGGCAAGGTAACCGTAGTCCGTGACAGCACGCCAATCAAAAAGGGCGTGGTGGTCGTCAAGGAAGATACCGCAATGAAGCAGTTGCAGCGTTTCTGCGATGTGTGTAAGGTGCGATGGGGCATTACGCCGTTGCAAATCTTCATATACCGCGACGAGGGACATTACGAAATGCCCGACGATGAAACCTCATGGAAGCCGAACTACCACACCCATATCGTGTGGGACAGGATGAACCACAACACGGGCAAGTCTTGCAAACTCTTGCCGCAGGACATGAGCGAAATGCAGACCATATGGGCCGAAGCGCTCGGCATGGAACGCGGCACGTCCAAAGTGCAGACCGGACGTGAGCATCTGGAACGGACGGACTACATTATCGCCAAGCAGAAGCAGGAGGCCGAGAAAACCCGGATAGCCAAAGAACAAGCCGAAGCGGAACTGAAAGCGGTAAAAGGAGAGCTGAGAACCGAGAAGCTGAAGAACTCCACCGCCGAGGTAGGTACGACCATCCTCGACGGTATCGGCTCGAGGATCGGCACGTCGAAAGTCAAGCGGCAGCAACAGCAGATAGATGACCTTACCCAAAAGAACGAACGCCTGCACTCCGAGATACGGAGGCTGAACAAGACGATAGACAGGGAGAGGCGGGAGCATGAACAGACCGCCAAAAGACTGCAAGGCGAGATAGACCGCATTTACGGTTGGTTTCCCGACACGCCTCAGCTTATCCGGAGGGGAGAGTATTGCAGGGAGATAGGCTTCACGGACAAGATGGCCTGCGACCTCGTGAATATGCTGCCTGTCCATTTCTCCGGAAAGCTCTATTCATCGGAGCATTCCCAGCACTTCGAAAACGAACACTCGGAAGCCCGGCTCCTGCGGGATGAAAAAGGCCCTGGTGGGTTTCAACTGGTCATCGACTTGATACCCATTTTGCAATGGTTTCGGCAAAAGGCGGAAGAATTTTTGGAGCGCTTAGGAATAGAGATCAAAGACCGCGAACAGGGTCGGGGAATGTGGATGAGATAGAGTAAAATCTATTTCTGCGTATAGCTTATATGGGCAATACCCCGAATGAGTGGTTGTTCATCTGCGAATTATTCACTATATTTGTTGTAATCTGAAGTATCTTATTTGATTATCAACGCTTTGTAGAAAACTCGCATGAGAACGGGCAACGGATAAGAAAATTCCAAGCTGTTTAGAATCACTATATTCCTCATGCTTTCAAATAACTCTTTTTTCTTGATGCAAAGGTAGCATTTTTTCGTGATTGCCGGTAATTTTCGGGCATAAAATATCACGGTCATTTCAAGAAACATATACAGCGGACATGACAGCCATACCGTAGCCGAATCCCCGTAACTCACAGGCAAAGGTAACCCGTGTCCTGCTCGTACAAGCAAGGTCAAGCCCTCCGGGTGTCGTGGAAAAATCATCCTCGCCCGGAGGGCTTGCGGTATTTTTCCCGCCAACCTTGCATGTACGGGACACGACCTTTTATCGCCTGTAGTTACGGGAACTCCGGCCCCGACAAGCCGGACTAACAAAAATCAATTGTTATGTTACAGCAGGCAACAAAGGAAAAGTACAGTATCGAAACGCTCAGGGAACTGAATGTCTCATACGACCACGAGCACTGGCTGAGCCAGAAAGATGTGGATATGGCAAACAACTATGTGGAACTCATTGAACGGACACGCTCCGAAATCACACCGCAAATCGGAGACAGACTGATCTATGTGACCGAAGACGGTGATTATTACGGCAACGCCCTCATCGAAAACTTCCACCACACGAAAGAAGGACATTTTTCCATCTGCGAATGCCCTTACGTTCCTTTTGTATGGAAAGAGGGAGATAACCTCCGCCTGAGCGTCAGCGGAGGTGCATTCTGCGGTGTAAATCCGAAGGATATGAAGTTCCTGCGATGGACGGATGGAGCTTTTTGTGACTGGGGATGGTGCGGTGCTTGTGGAAACGGTGCTGTGACATTCATTGCCAGAGTGCCGTTATGGTTCTATGCCGCACCTAATCCCAAATACGGGAAATTCACGACCGAAACATACCGCAAATTCTACCTCACAAAAGATACAAGCGGCTCAGCAAGAAATCTTTATCAAGGATTCGATGCAGCTTTCAGTAATGAAGAAGATTTCCAACAGTTCCTGAAGGACTACGAAGGAACTGTATTCGAGGGTAATTGGGAAAGCAACATCGTAGTATGGTGCTTCCGTCGCAAATATGAGTTTCTGCCTCTCGCAGAATGGGAAAAGATAGATGTCCCTGCAGAAGAGCGCAGGCTCAACTTCCATCCTGAACAGGTGAAGATAGTCAAGGACATGGACAAGCATATCACCTGCTTCTACCGAATCAAGTCACAGAACTTCTAACACATAAAATCCAACAGTTATGCAAACGACAACAGCAATCAAGGCCGGCAACGCTCCCGACCTGCTTTCCGGTATTCTGAGCGTGCAGGTGAGAAACGAGGACAAGATTACGGAGCAAGACCGAATCTATTGTCAGAACCAGCAGGATCTGCTTTACAAGACACTTGACCAGATTGACCGCTGGTACGCCATCTTCAAGGAGGAAGCGGAACAATACAGTAAGGAACGTGATTTCCGGTACGAAGAGAACGGGAAAGTTACCATGCGTGATTTCTATTCCTATCACAACGACCGGGAGGATTTCTCGCACAACGAGTTCAAACCGTTCGATATCCTCAATGATATGGTCGATAAGAACTGTAATGCCAATAAGAATTTCGCAAGCCGCATTGTCTCCTATTTCAACAAGACCTATAATGTCTCCGTTCCCGTGCCGGAGATTGACAATAAAACGCTTACAATGGGGTTCCGCCCAGTCTATGAAACCTACGTGGATGCGGTCATAGAACATTTGGGCGGCAAGAGCTTCCGGGAGACGGCAGAGAATGAACTGTTGAACAGGTTTCTGAAGGTAGTGCAGCCGTCATGTTGGAGCAAGGTCAAGCCGGAGCTGAAAAAAGACAAAATCACGTTCCCAGACATTCTGAGATTTGACGAGTTCTACCTGTCATACAACCGCAACCAGGTTCATTACAACTACCGGGGCGACATAGAAACCTTCTGTGAAGGCATCGCGTTCGGTGCAGATGATACCATTCATGGTTCAAGCAATATGATTACCGGTTTCCAGACGGATAATGTGGATGTCTCCGGCTGGTACGATCTCACGACCTCCAACGCCGAGCAAATCCGGTTCTACAAGAACGGACGTATTGATGTCAAATTCAAGGACTGTGCGGCAGCCGAAAACTGTTTCAGACGTCTCCGCCTTAATGAAATCACGCTAAGAGAGAACTGACCGTGAAGATTAACTCACAGCACCCCGGAAGACAACCCTTGCGGGGTGTTTCCATTTTCAACCGTAAACAAACGACAAGATATGTATGCCATCATCCCACAACAGATACCGCAAGGTATGCGTGCCGAGGTCAACGAGAAGATACTCTTCGCCATAGATTCCGGCAAAGACCTCATACCTGCGGAAAGCATCTATAACTGCTACACCGGTATCGGCGGACTGCACAACCTGCGGCAGTCCGATTTCGCCAGTTACAACGAGTACGCAGAGGCAAAGAAAGAATTTGAGATGGGCCAGTTCTTCACCCCTCATGAAGTGTGCAGGGATATGGTGGATATGCTTTCTCCCGCAACATCCGAAATGATACTTGATATGTGTTGCGGCATGGGCAATTTCTTCAACCACCTGCCCAACCAGCACAACGCCTACGGCTTCGACATAGACGGAAAAGCCGTAGCGGTGGCCAAGTATCTCTATCCGGATGCCCATATTGAAAAATGCGACATCCGGCAGTATTACCCGGAGCAACGCTTCGATGTGGTCATCGGCAATCCGCCTTTCAACCTGAAGTTCGACTACAAACTCTCGCAGGAGTATTATATGGACAAGGCATACGATGTACTCAATCCGGCAGGAATACTGATGGTCATCGTACCCGAATCATTTATGCAGAGCGAGTTCTGGGAGAAGACACGCATAGCCAACATCAACAGTGACTTTTCCTTTGTCGGTCAGACAAAACTGAACCCGAATGCCTTCGCTTCCACAGGCGTACACAATTTCAATACGAAAATAATGGTGTTCCTGCACAAATCGTCCCATATCGAGATGCAGGCTTACAACGCGGAGGAATTCATATCGAAGGAAGAGTTGAAAGGGCGTATCAGCGAGGCAAGGGCGATGAAGCACCGGCTGCGTTTCGACCTGATGCGCGAGACAAACAGAATTGACAAGGAGGAACTTGAACAGTTCGAGTACAAGCTCGCCAAGTATATGTACGAATTGAAGGCGCACTCTAAACTGAACAGGCATATCGGCAAGGCGGAGGCTTTGGTCACGAAGTTCCGTAACCAGAAACCGCCTGAGAATGCCACACGGGAACAGGTGAACCAGTGGGAAAAGAACAAGCTGACTCCGAAGAAGGTGCTTGCCGTCATCCGCAGGTACATCACCTCGCAGCATATCGTGCCACGCAAGGAAGTGGCGTTGGTGAAGACCTCATACGGCTTCAAGCTGAAACAATACGCCCCTCGGCTACTTGATAAAGTGTCGCACAAGGCGGCAAGCTTCAACGACCTTGTGCTGGGGCGTGCCGAACTGCCCATACCGGAAGTTATGACGGAGAAAAATATGCGTCAAATCCGTGCAGCCGAGAAACTTATCCGCAGAAAGCGCAGACAATATGAAATCCAGAACCGTCAGTTTGCCGATATGAAGCCTGACACCCGACTGGCGGAATACCTTGATCGGGCGACATTCATCAATAAGGATGGCGAGGTATGCGAGTTTACCAAACTCCAGAAGTATGACCTGAACCTTGTCTTGCAGAAACACTACTCGCTGCTGAACTGGCAACAAGGCTCCGGCAAGACGGCGGCGGTCTATCACCGTGCCAAATTGCTGCTCAAATTCCGCAAGGTACGCAATGTCATCATACTGGCTCCAGCCATCGCCACGAATATGACTTGGATACCGTTCCTCTTGGTAAACAGGGAAAAATTCCGTGTGGCAAGGAACAATGCCGACCTGGAGACTGTGCCGGAAGGTGTGTTCATAGTCCTTTCCTCCTCCATGCTTGGAAAGTTGAAACGTGGTATGGCGAAGTTTGTCAAACGCAGTTCAAGAAAACTATGCCTTGTTTTTGACGAATCAGACGAGATAACCAACCCGTCGTCACAGCGGACAAGGCACATCCTCGGTCTCTTCCGCCGCCTCAAGTACAAGATACTCGATACCGGCACGACCACCCGAAACAACATCGCGGAACTGTACAGCCAGTTCGAGCTGCTGTACAACAATTCCGTAAACATGATTTGCTGGAGCAGACTGGTGTACCACGAGAACGGGGACAAGGAGATAGAACAGGAAGACAATGCCCATTACGGCGAACCGTTCCCTGCATTCAGAGGGCATGTGCTTTTCCGTTCCTGCCACTGTCCTGGAAAATCCACCGTGTTCGGCATAGAGAAACAGAACCAGGATGTATATAACAAGGAGGAACTGGCGGAACTTATCGGAAAGACAGTCATCACCCGCAAGTTCAGGGACTTCGCCGGTGAGAAGTACAAGATACGGACACACTCCGTCAGCCCGTCCGCTGGAGAGCGTGAGGTTTACCGTGTCATCATCGAGGAGTTCTGCCGCATCTGCGAACTTTACTATAACAGCACTGGAGACTCGAAGAAGGATGCCGGACTCAGGCTTATGCGGCAGATCAAGCTGCTTATCAAAGCCTGCTCCGTTCCCCATCTGATAGAAGGCTATTACGGTGACGGAATTCCGAACAAGACAAAGTACATCGAAAGATTGGTACGGAGGATTCCCGGCAAGGTCGCCATCGGCTGCACCTCCATAGCGGCATTCGAGCTTTACGAAAACCGTCTCCGCAAATGTTTCCCCGAAAGGCCGGTATTCGTGGTCAAGGGCGATGTCGCCTTCAAGAAACGGCAGAGCATCGTGACGGAATTCGACTCCACAATCAACGGAATACTGGTCTGCACGCAGCAGAGCCTGAGCAGTTCTGTGAACATTCCCACCTGCAACGACGTGATACTTGAATCGCTGCAATGGAACATCCCGAAGATGGAGCAGTTCTATTTCCGTTTCATACGCCTTGACTCCAGGGAGCTGAAGGACGTGCATTATGTCACCTACAAGGATTCCGTGGAGCAGAACCTGATGGCGTTGGTGCTGACCAAAGAGCGGTTGAACGAGTTCATCAAGACCGGAGAAGTGAAGGAACAGTCCGAAATCTTTGAGGAGTTCGATGTCACCATGTCCGTCATTGAAAGCCTGCTGGTCCGCGAACGCGACAGCGAGGGAAAGATACACATCAGCTGGGGAAGCCAGCGGATAATGAGTTGAAACAATGGATAAATGTATGAGAACCGCAGATTCCATTCCACAGGCAAAGGTAGCCCGCTCCCTTTTTCCGGCAGAGCAAGGTCAGGCCGCAGGCGGTTTTCGGGAAAATCATCCTCACCGGAGTCTCCGGTATTTTCCCGAAAAACCCTGCACTGCCGAGGGGCGGACCTTTAGAAGCCTGTGGAAAGAAATCCCCGGTTCCGCATCATAAACTATAATGAAGAGTATTATGGACTTGAATCAAGCAGAAGTGGCAGTGACCACGCAGCATCTTATAGACACGAGGCAGGAGAAGGACAGCCTGCTTCAGATGTCCGATTTCGGAGATATGGGGGAATTCCTATGCACCTGCACCGAACTGTTTCCCGAAGAGGAGGCACCGGAATACAGGTATGTCAGATGGGAGGAAATCCCGGACTCGCTCATCAACCGGGAATGGCTGTGTCCTAACTTTTTTGAGATAAGGGAAGCGATGGAACAGTTGGAGGAACCCGACAAGGACTTCTTCTTCGACTGGTGCGACCGTTACGGACACGATATCAAAACGGAAGACCCGCACCTGTTGGTCGCACATTACATAGAACTATTCGGGAACGCGACCTACATCGACGATGATCCTTACCCGGACAGCGGAGATGACAGCCTGCTGTACTATCCGGACATATCAAACAACTATTTCGATGTGGGCAATCCCCGCTTCGAGATATTCAATGACAATTACGATTAAAAAACACATGCTTATGAATATCAATTTTCTCGGACCGGTCCTGCCGACAGACCGTTTCGCACAGATTGCCTTCGTGGAAATCCTGAACATCATCCTGACCGCGAACAACATCACAGACGTGAACAGGATGATCATCGGACGGAATGCCAATCCCGCTTTCGGCTCCCTGTCGGGACATTTCCGGTGGTCATACTCGGACAACCATTTCACGCTGTGGCAACGGATGGCGTACAATTCTCCGCTCTGTTTCAGCCAACGCATCTTCAGTATCCATTTCGGAATGCTGGCGAGCCGTGACAGGGAAAGGGATAATACGATAATGAACTAAAACATATCAATATGAGTCACCAGATAATTACAAGAATGGCATACAATGCTAAAACCAAGCAGATAGAAACTTGGCAGCATTCCAACAACGTGTGGCCAAGAACCGATTATTACTATGCTTTGGATGTCAGGACGGACGAACAAATGTTCGGATTCATAACATTGGTGGCAGAAGGTGCATGGCAAGGACGCAAATGGGAAAAAGCGTTCAAGACCCTTTTCTGCGAATATCCCGAACTGGTTATGGATTCATACAAACATGAACTTAACAAATCCTATGAGGAGAATTGTGCCATCCGTCGGAAATATAAAGAACTTGCCCGAAGCAAACGCGATGAAATAGTTGCGCGATTCAAGCAACTGGCCGGAATTGTCTGACTCTAAAAGTGAAAGCATATGGAAATAATGAAGATTTCAAACCGCCAGATTGCGATGATGGCTTTCGACAGGCTCCGTAAGGAAGACAAGAAAGATTCCGCGTTGAAACTTGCCCGGTGCCTGCTATATGGCGCAAGCATATCACTTGGCATAGGTGATATAGACTGGGACATAGACTTGGCGATACAGCAGTGCGGAGGAGAGCCGAGGACTGGATACCGGTACACGGCGCATTTCCACTTCAACCGGAATACGGAGATGGAAAAGGAAAGATACGACGGGATAGTGAAGGAACTGTACGGATAATGAAACAGACACGGAGGCGGCCGGAAGGTCGCTTCCGCCATTTATAACGGTATGTACGGGAAAAAGAATCCTGCCGTACACAGGTAACAGAAATGGATGAACAGAAAGCATTGACATTGGATTTCATCAAATCCCTGATGGAACCGTCCTATACACTGATTTGGACGGATTATGATGACAATCTTGACAACCATCGGTGGTTGGTTCAAAAATGTCTTGACAGCAAAAGCCCCGAACATTTGTGGGAAAAGGCGGACGAGTGGTACAGCGATGCCGAATGGGAGGCTGTCCGTGAGATAATCGCCAAATTGAAAGAGGAATGTACAGTTTTCAATGACTTCGGTGAAGAGGATGTGGATACCTTCTTCGATGAGCACGAGGATGAAATCCGGGACGAGGTTTACAGCCGCAACGACTCGGATGTAATAAAAGACCTGATAAGGCACACGGACAACATTCCCATCCGTGTGGAGATGCTGTCCGACCACGACTGCATCAATTCCAACTGGTTTGAATCGCAGGGCGGCTACAGCTATGAGGAATCCTACTTCGGGGACATGGTAGACTGTCTGAACCTCAATCCGGCGAGGGTGAAGAGACTCCTGACTGAACACGGCTACAAGACATACGGACGTTTCCCGAACCGCAGAAGCCGGAACGGCAAGGAACAGGTTTCATACGAGCAGTTCTACAAGGAGTTGATAAATTCCTGTTGCGGCGCGAACCTGCTGGTCTATATAGGACGTGTGAACTTGAATGAACTGTACAATGCAGAGTTTTCGCTGAATGAAGTTATCATCCCGAAAGGCAACTGTTGCGGGCTGTTCAGCTCTACATTCGGTGGCGGAAGCCTGCTTGAAATGGAACTGAAACAGGATATACGCCTGAAGTTGGAAATCAAGGGCTATAACGGCTTCCGTTTCCGGCTGGATGACGAACGCTCCAAATATGACTATTCAGTCCAACATGTATATGGGGTGGACAATTCCTTTTTCGGGGATGCGGTACGCATTGTATCCTGACAAGAATCAAATCATTAACAATCAAACAATAGAAGATTATGACAAAGTACAATGTACAAGTAAGGTACATCTTCGAGGGTACCTACACAGTGGCGGCGAAAGACCGCGAAGAAGCGGAAAGAATGGTATCGGAAGACTGCGGGCTGGTATTGGGCGGCAACATCCATACGACACGCGATGACGATGAGGTGACGGACTGGAACTTCGGCTGCCATCCGGACTTGCAGGTCCTCTCCGTAAGGCAGAGAGGCGGGAAATCCCCCAAACTGGTGTTTGAAGACAGGATCGAGAAATTGCGGGAGGACATCATCGGTGCGATACGGCAGTTGCTCCATGACCATGCCATGAACGCGGTACGGTTTCCCGAAGAGGAGGATTATGATCCGGTCTGGGTGGTATGGTTCAACAAGAACGGAGATCCATACGAGTGCAAGGTGACAGGACTCCGGGTCACAGACAACAGCCTGACCGTCATTGCTGAAGAGAAGGAAAGCGGAGATGAGGTGGAGTGTTACAGCCCATTTGAACTCGGCGCAAAGAACATAGACTGGCTTCACGAGATGTATGATGCCGTATGGCACCAGTTGGAAGAAACAAAGGATGTTGAACCACAAACGGAAAAACCATGAACTATCCAGCAGAAAACGCAGTCTCCAGTTTCTTTTACTACATGTGGAATGCCTGGAGCAAGGAGGAATGCGAAATCGTATTCGGTGGAATGAGCAAGCATTTCTGGGATAAATGGAACTCTCTTGCCAACGATTCTATCTTCGGTGCGGCGGAACGATTCTATGCCGCCCTGTCGGAAAACAATCGCAAGTTACTGGTGGAGCGTGCCGTCTCCATTTATGACGGTCAACGCTTCAGGAACAAAAGTATAAACATTGAAAATCAAATATTATGCAGACAAACATCATTAATCTGATTTGCAGTTCATGCAACTGTGGTCAGGCGGAAGCACAGGAGTATCTGGACTCCGAAATCCGGAACCTGCGTGAGTTGCAGGAACTGGACGATCTAAGGGAAGATGATATTGATATGGCGTGTAGCAACCTCGGTCTTGACTTTGACTACAGGGAATATTTTATCAACCGCCTCGCAGGGGCATAAAAACTTACAGCTATGGCTTATTTTCAGAACATACACTCTCTGGCGGACTTGAAGAAGGAGTACCGCCGTCTGGCATTGCTGCACCATCCCGACAAGGGTGGTGATACTGCAATCATGCAACAGGTGAACACCGAGTTTGAAAGGCTTTTTGAGGTTTGGAAGGACAGACCGGATGTTTCCGCCACTTCGACCGGATATGAACACGACTATTCGGGAGCTACGGCAAAGGAATACACCGAGTACGTGTATAACGAATACCGCTGGAAAGGCCGCAATTACAAGGGGCAGCACGCCCCTGAAATCGTGGAACTGGTACGGTCATGGATCAAGGAGACCTATCCGAGATACAAATTCTCGGTCAAACGCGAGAACTACCATTCCATCTACATCCGGCTGATGAAAGCAGATTTCGAGGCTTTTACCAAAGAATCCGGGAAAGTCCGGGATGACATCAACCATTACAATATCTCTTCCGACAAGTCCTTGACCGACCGTGCGAAAGAGGTGATGCTGAATGTCTGCGATTTCGTGATGTCGTATAACTTCGATGACAGCGACCCGATGACGGACTACTTCCACACCAATTTCTACCTGACTCTCGGAATAGGCAGCTACAAGCAACCGTATAAAGTGGAGTTGCCGAAACTTGCCTGCAAGGAGAAGGACAGACCGGAAGAGTTCAAGCATCCGGAAGGGGCTGCACACAAGGCCATCCGGCAGGCATTGGGCAAAGCCCGTTTTGACTTTATCGAACACAGAAGGCATTCCGGGGAAATGATACTCGGTGAAGACCATTACGGCTCACACGGCGAGCACTATTTCTGGCCGAAGGATTATTCAAGTGCGAAACTGGCGCAGAAACGGATAGACAAATTGGAAAAAGCCGGCATCCAATGCAAGCTTACAGGCTATAATGGCGGTTACATCCGTTTTCTCGGCTATGCTCCCGAAACGGAAGCGTTGCTGGAGCAGGAACGGCAGGAGGTCATCGTTGCACACAAGGCATGGCAGGTAAGACAATCGGCAACTTAGTCAACAAAAATAAAATGGTTCGATGAAAGCCCTCACGAACCATTTTATTAAAGATTATCAAATCACCATTTGAATTCTCTCACTTTTTTTAGGTCTATCTTTTTCACAAAAGAATCTATACGTTTCAAGTCTTCGGGAACATGGTAAGATATAGCCCATGGCTTGTCAATCCCAATATGTTTTACAATCTCTTCCATATATGGCCAATCAACTTCATAAAAAGAATGACCATAAACAATTACCTGCTCTATATCAGATAAACTATTAAAGAAGTCCAGATTTTGATGAATGATAGAAGACGAAACTTTTATTAAGCCATTCATCCACTCTATAATTTTACTCCATGTTTGTTGCAGGTATAACATTTGGCTTTCATCATTATATGCATCTTGTGGATCCCGATAATTATTATGCCCGATAATATATTCTTTATCTGACAATCGTGACCCGTGAATATGCAATATATTAGATTCAGGTATAGAATATACCCTTTCCAATGTTTCTGTATAATTGAATGTCAAATATCTGCATTCCATTGGTAGATCAAGGACTTTTTCAGCATCGTTTATATTGATACTGTCTACCCAATTTCTGAATTCTTCAAGAAACTCATCCAATACTGGTCTGAATATCCAATCCGGTGAATCTTCCACTGCCGCCATCGAACGAGTAGGATGGTCATAATCAAAATCCTCGTCGGGTTTACAATACTCCAAAATACTATCTTCATCGTATTCTCCAAGGGCTTTTTCAATATCACCCCATACATCCCGTTGATTGCTAAAAAAAGTGTCCATCAAACCAATGAGGCGATGTTTACTATTCTTTTGTAACCATTCTTTAAAGTTGCCGTAACTGGACTCAATACCATTTGCCAAGTCAAATCCATTACCAATGACAACAAGTGTCTTTTTATTCTGTTGTTCTATTTCTGGGAATAAATAGTTCATATAGTTTTCAGTTAAGTGGCACAAAATTACTCTTTTTTGAAACATTGAACATAACAAATAAGGATGAAACTCTATTGAATCTCATCCTTATTTAATTTTATGGAATGTACAGCAGTCTGAACTCCTTTTTTCGCCGCCGTTCGATGCTTGGTACCGCTTTCCCTTTATAGCACCTGAAGGAGATATATTCGTGGTAGATATTCCTGTCGCCGGCTTCCAATTTTTGAATCAGTTTGCTTTTTGGGATTTTTCCATAGCCTACCAGACGGTAATACCCCACATTATAAGAAAGGGTCGCGACTAATAGCGCGTCCTTCCCGAAACGGCTGCACATTCTGCACAGTTTCATCAGATCCGCCCTCAACAAAGAATCCGCCTGCGCCTCGCTCATGTCCGGTGTGAATGTCTCGCCCGGCAACAGCTTATGGCCATATCCTACATAAGGCAAATGATTTCCATGCCATCCTTCATGCTCCTTGATACAGGCGATTGCCTTTTCGAAGAGTGAAGCTGGAATCTGCAAGGCGGTGGGAGGCGAAGAACCGCCTCCCCGTGGTTGTGCCACCATACCGCCGCAAGTCAGAATCAGGCATAAAGCCGCTACAATCATTCGCATATGGAATCCTTTTCAGATTTCGATACAGGCGGTCTTACAATAACGAGCGAATCCCTGATCCAAGAAGTCTCGGGATTGGATACACTCCCTTCCGCTTTCTCTTCAGTCTCCTCCTTTCTTTCGTTGTTGAAATCAAAACTGAGCAGGAACAGCTGTTTCGGTTCGCTGTTGTCCTCAAAATAGATGTCAATCGACTGCCGGTCCTCGCACGCGGAAGTGTAATACAGCCGGAACATCTCCCTGTCAAGCGGATAGCGGTCATTCGGCAGCAGTACCATCCCGTCATCCATGCGGAGCGTGCCCTTGCCGTCCGGCTGGAAATAGCGGATGGTGTAACGGGCATCAGAGAAACGTCCTTCCCGCTTGAGTTCACAACGTATCTCCACGGTCTCGCCCTTCACTATGCGCATGGGAACAGGCATCGTTTCCACCGTGAAGGGATAAGCCTGCTGCACGTCCATATCGTCATTGCAGGCGGTAAACAGAAAAGCCGTAAGGCTCAGGAACAGGACGGACAAAAGTCCGCCAAATCCTCTTGTCATATTCAATGTATTCATATCCAATCTGATTTTTAATTTGTTATACTTCATTGTTTTAATCCTGCGGCAACCTGTTTTGCAGGTACTCGTTCAAGTCCTTGAACCCCTTGTACAAGGCAGAACGGTCCTCAATCCTGTTGCCATAGCGTTTTCGGAGTGCTTCCAGTGTTCGCCTCCCGGCTTCGTCCCGGTCCAGATAGCAGTTTATCGTCTCATACCTGTCAAGAACAGAAAACGAACGTTCCAATAACGCCACCGAGTTCAGCACGAGACTGTCATCACCGCACCCAAATCCCAACACCATCCACGAGAGGTAGTCGATAAACCCTTCAAAGAGGTTGCAGATATCCGATCCGTTGTCTGTCAGCGAAATATCCTTCGGGGACAGGCTTCCCTTGAAAAAACGGTTGCGCAGTTCATATCCGCCGCTTCGATTCCTGAACCCGATGGCGAAATACTGTTTCCCGTGCAAGGAATACCTGACCTCCTCGCAGTTCGGTAATGCCACATCGCTGCAAATGCCCCGTTCCTCCAGATAGCGGAGCAGAACCTTATTGTAAAGCGGTCCGAAACGGATATCCGTCATACATTCCCTTTCCTTTGGATTATCCTTGCCGTTCTCTTTGGGACGGTAAACTGTTTTTCTTTCCGGAGCCAGCCCGGCATAAATCCTCGTGATGAAATCCGCCTGCTCCTTGAAATCGTTACTGCCGACAAATTCCCCGGCAAGGGTGAAAATATCACCGCCGCGTCCGGTTCCGAAGTCGTGCCAGACATTCTTGCGGATGTTCACCTGGAACGAGGCAGTCAGTTCCTCACGGTAAGGAGCGAGATACCAGCATTCATCCCCGCGCTGTCTTTTCGGCCCGTATCCCAATCTCGCGAGGAAATCGGTAATGGGAACAGCCCTTATGTCTTCTATATTCATAAGCGGTAATTTTCAGTTGATGATGAATTTCAGTCCTATCCCGAACTGGGTCGTGAACACCCCGAGCGAACTGCCCCACAGGGCACGCTCACGGACACTTGCCAGCAGCACGATACGGTCAGTGACATAGGTCTCCAGTTCCAGCGTTATCGCCCCTCCATAGACAAAGGCATCCTTGACAAGCAGTCTGGAACCGTCATACAATATCCTGTCACCCCAGTTCACGGTTTCATAACCGGCCATTGCCGAACCGCCGATGGAAAGAAACAGTGTCTTGGATGGATCGGACAGGAACTTCAGGTAATATCCTCCTTCGGCCGTGAACTGCGCACGCGGAAGGGACACATTACGGTATCCGTAATTCTTTTGCAGGTATTCCGCACCGATCACCCAACGGTTGGCTCTCTTGGTATATCCCGACACCGCGAATCCGGTATAATAGTTCAACGGATTCCTTGAACCGTTGGCAAAACCTCCGCGAAGTTCCACTCCCGTCATGCCGGGGAGGTAGCGCTGGGCGTGCGCCCGCCCTGAGAACAGGGCAAGCGACACGACCGTTACTATGATACAAACGACTTTACGCATGGTCACTTCACTTTAAGTTCATTGATTACCCTGGCTCTCACGATGTCCTCGTTCTCCACGGTGAACGACTGGTGGCGACCGCCGCTTTTCTCGTTCAGTTCCACCACCAGCACCTTGTCAGCCGGAATGGTGAACTTGTCAAGAGTGAATACGGTACGTTCTTCCTTGTTGCCGGCAACCACAGTGGCGTAGTTATAGGCACGGAGAGGAAAGATGACCTGCTCCTGGATGGCTGTACGCTTCATCACTTTCTTATCCACAATCTTGAACGTCACGAAATCCACCTCGAAAGGCACATTGGAAGAGTTCTTAATCTGCGTATGGAAATAAAGCAACCCGTTGTGGGTGTAAATTCCGCGCAAGAGGTACTGGATGCCGAAAGCCTTACTGCCGATGTGCTTGACATGGCGTCTGTTTTCCTTGTGGATGCTTTTGTTGATAAGCTGCACTAATTTGGGAGATTCACAGCCCAGCTCCTCTAAATAGATGTCAAGCGCGTTGTTCGGGCGGTTCACCTTGTTGCCGTCATGGATAAAGTCCTTCATCTCCACATTCAAAAGCAGCGGCTCATCGGCGTACTTGACATTGAAAGTGTAAAAGCTGCCGCTTTCAGTGATGACCGACATATTCGTCTCGTCACGGAAGTTCTTCACCACCGCCTTCACACGGATGACATTCTCCGCGCCGTCAGCCTTGCCTGCCACGAGATTCGGGGAACCGAGATCCACATAACGTACAGCCGACGGGAAGATGATGTGGGTCGTCTTGTCGTAGGTCACTTCCAACCCATACGGAGGTACCATCCTGTCAAAGGTGAGTTTCCGGGTCAGGCCATGATAGAGGTCGCCGTTTTCCTGCTGCAGATAGACATCCTTGGCCAGTGTCACATTGTTTTTTTCTGCCGATACGGTATCGGACTCATTCTGTGCGAAAGCACTTGTTACGCCCAATGCAAGGGCAAGCATTACAAAAATCTTTTTCATACTTCTTGAATTTTAATGGGTTGTTATTGATTTTCTTTCTGGTAAAGCATCAGGGTATAGCCGGACTTGAGGTGTACCTTCTCCTCACGCATTTTCCGTGATATGTATTGCGACACTCCCTGTATGGCACCCCTTCCGAGTTCGGACAGCAGCTGGTCCTTTGCCGACTGGTTGGTGATGGAGATGCTCGTGCCGAGGTTCTGTCCCAGGTTGGCGGCCACCTCCCTGACCGCATTCGCCTCCATGGAACCCGGAATGAAGATTCCGTTCTGCCCGTCGTTGTCATACACGGTGAGTTCCACCGGGATGATGACTCCGCCATGCTCCACTTGGATGATTTCGATACCGAGCCGTTCCCCCTGTATGCGTCCCTCTCCGGTAACTATGGAATTACGCGGGAGCGTGTACTTACCGACACGCATAGGTTCTAAAAGTCTCAGCCTCACGCCCTGTCCGCTGGTGACGGTCTGGTCGCCATGCACACAGGCGCGGATGGTATTCCGGCTATACTTCTCTCCGGAGTTTCCCACAGCGGTATGGAAGCCCACGTTTCCGGATTGCTCCAGCCTTGCAAACAACACGGAGTCACTGATTGGCTGATGAAGTGACGATACCACCGGCGTGGATACCTGACCCACGGGAACGGCTTTCGGTTTCCTGCTGTTGGAAACAGGTTCCGTTTCTTCCCGGCTCTCCGTCCTTGCGCCATCCTTTCCCGGCGTATATTTGGCAGCCAGCTCGTATGATTTCTCTAACAGAGCCACCTGCTCTTCGTAGGTCATCTGCGCGGGCTGCTGTATGGCGGCAGCCTGCTTCAGTTGCTCGACTTCGGCTTTCAACGCCTCCTTCTCGGGGTCTTCTTTCGGGGTCTCGTAGAAACTGCCGAGCGTGGCGTTGATGTCGTTGTAGGCTGCCGTGGACGATGAGAAAGAGCCGCTTCTCCGGTAACTTCCACCGTTACGGTTGGATGTGCCGCTGCTTGGATAGTCTGTATCCGGTGAAAGTTCAATGACAGGTTCCGTGGTCACCTCCTGTCTGCCCCCGTCCGCCATCGCAGAGAATTCCTCCAATGTGCGCATCTTCTCTTCCTGCCTGCGTCTCATGTCCGCCTGCTCGTAAGCCGTAATCTTGTCCGCCTCGATACCCGCCCCTCTCGGGTCAGGCAGTTCGGTGTTGAACCCAGCGTTCTTCTCCTTTTCCTGCCTGTCCTTTTCCGACGGGGCGAAAATCCACCACATGCAGCCGATGAACAGCAGGAACATCCCGGCAAAGACCAGGTACTTCCTGATTTCCTGCCGTTTTTTCAATTTGTTCGCGTCATTACTCATTGTCTTATTTGTTGAATTGGTTAAAAAACTCTTCCATCTCGCGGATTTTCCTGTCCGAAAGCGTGTCTGCCGGAACAAAGTCCGGAATGTTCAAAGGTTCTATCTTGATAATCTCCTGTTTTGCATCCTCCCGTCCGATGTCATGGATGGCACGGAAAATCATATAGAAATTCCCGACGGCGAACAGGACTACCAGCACCACGATGGTCATCACTCTCTTTTCCGGACTCAGCCCGGCGCACAAGCCACGCAGTTTTCCTTCGGCCAAGTCCCGGATTTTTACAAAAATCTTTTTCATACATTCTGAATTTTAACGGTCATACACTCTTATATCCCTGTTCTCCACCACGCGGAAGGCTTCGAGAATGAAGCCGTGCGGGTTGTTGTCGCTACGTGTGGAATTGAGCAGCCTGCCCCGCGTGACGAGGCTGCGCTCCGTCACGCTCTTCTCCCGGATGATGGAAAGGCGGGCATACGTCACTACCTCATACGGGTAGCTGTTGAAGTCGCACGCCACGCTGTCCACCCGGATGCTCTGGTTGATATTGGCCGAGATTATACGGTTGTAATACCCCTTTTCCTCCCAGTCCTTGTAGTAGCGGAACGCACTCTCGTCGCACAGGAACAACGCCCTGCGGATATTCGACTCGATAGCCGCCTTGTCGGGCGACAAGGTGAAAAACAGCTCGTGAAAACGCCGGATATGTTCTTTCGCCTCCACCGGCCTGTTCTGCGAAAGGTCTTGGGAAAGAGCAAGTATCAGGGACTTCCCATTGTCCAGCACATAGATTTTCTCCCTCTGCCGTTCGGCGAACCGGTAGGAACTCCAGAGAGCATAGCCGGTAACCAGAGCACAGAGCGAAACGAACACGATACCCATCGTGCGGATTTGCCGGAAGCTCGTTTCTATATTCTTCAAACTCTTAAATTCCATATGTTTCTAAGATTTTATATTGGGTTATCTGCCTCTTAACTTGCCGGCTACATGGCCGACGGCTGCACCGGAAACAGCGGCAGCCGCACGTCCGCCCTTCAATGACCACGAGTTGACCTGCTTGCCGTAGTTGCCGGCTCCCGATGCCTGAATCACCCATGTGGATACTGTCGGAATGGTGAAATACCCAACAATGGCTATCAGCATGAAGATGATGTAAGCGGAATTGTTCACGTCGGGCACATAGGCGGGATCGCTCAGTGCGGCGATGTCCTTTTCGATCATCAGTACCTGAATCCTTGCCAGCACGGAGCTGAACAGGTCGGATATGGGCAGCCACAGATAGATGCTGATATACTGGCAAATCCATTGGATCATCGTATTGTGGAAGCCGTCGTACACCGATATGGCGAACGACAGGGGCCCCAGAATGCTCAATACGATCAGGAAGAAGGTTCTCAGCGTGTCCAGTACCAGCGAAACCGACTGGAACAGCAGTTCCAGAAAGCTGCGGAGAAAATTGTTCACGCCCTGCCTGGCCTGGTATTTGAAGCGTTCCGCCGCCATGCCCGCCATCGCTTTCAAGTCCGAAGGCGACCATCCCAGATCCTCGATCTGGCGTTCATATTCCTCGTTGTCGACCAGGTACGCCGTTTCCGGATTCCTTGTCATCGCCTCGTATTCCAGCTTCTGCCGCTTCTCGGAATACTCCCGTATGTTCAGCGTCTGGCCTTCCATTATATCGTGGCAGCCGGTAACCACAGGACTCATGATGCCGTTGAGAGTTCCCAGAACGAATGTGGGGAAGAACATGATGCACGCACCCAGACAAAAAGGTCTGAAGAGCGGGTAAATGTCAATCGGCTCGGCTCTCGAAAGAGCCTGCCACACCCGTGAGGCCACATAGAACAGTGCACCC
>OGFG01000429.1_pt1 | contig 50596 bp, 43 predicted proteins | sample 1570761 | NCBI WGS metagenome assembly OGFG01 (sample SAMEA2581938, study PRJEB24529) | metagenome | biome: Human gut stool | place: China | collected 2011
TATAACTTGTTATACACGGTTAAGTTCATAAGGCATGTTTTGACACCCGAATCATAATAGGAAATTCGTTGAAATACCAAAGTGAAATACTATGAAAAAAGAGGTAAGCCAAGTGGAGTATAAAGAAAGTGATTTAGTGAGAATAGCTAAGCGGGAAAATAATCCCAAGAGGGGATATCTGGTAGTGAATCCATTGCAGGGAAAACATATTCCGGTGTCGCCGTCAAGAGCATTGGAGCTTTTTTCGGCTCTTGCTGATACATTTACTTATGATTACAGGGACGAGAGGCTGCTTTTGGTGGGATTTGCAGAGACTGCGACAGCCATAGGCGCACAGGCTGCGATTTGTGCGAATGCCAAGTATATCCAGACCACCCGCGAGACGATTCCGGATGTAGAATATCTTTTTTTCTCGGAGGAGCACAGCCATGCCACAGAGCAGAAGCTTGTAAAGGATGACATTGATGCGGCTGCTGACAAAATTGACAGAATTATCTTTATTGAAGATGAAGTTACAACAGGTAAAACAATTCTGAATATTATAACAATTCTTGAAAAGAAATATCCGGGTGCATTTAAATATTCTGTTGCATCACTTTTAAACGGAATGAATGAAGAGAGCCTGAGCCTGTACAGCAAAAAGGGTATTCCGCTATATTATCTGGTTAAGACAGAACATAGCGGATATGAAGAAAAGGCAGCAGGTTATAATGCGGATGGCATATATTATGATGTTGACTTATCGGAGGATGGAACCGGATGTTATACATACATGGAAGCCTGCGGTGCAGAAAATTCAAGAAGGCTTGTAGATTCAGCGGATTATCTGAATGCCTGTAAGGAGCTATGGGCGAAGATACATAAAAATATCGGGGATATCAAAGACAGCACAATTCTGGTAGCCGGAACAGAGGAGACTATGTTTCCTGCACTGTATGTCGGCTCAATGCTTGAAAATTCAGGCAATACTGTGCTTTGCCATTCGACGACAAGAAGTCCTATTGCAGTGAGTAAAGAGAATAATTATCCTCTGCATGAGCGGTATGAGTTAAGGAGCCTGTATGACAGTGAGAGAAAGACATTCATATATGATATCGGAGAATATGATTATGTATTTATAGTTACCGATGCTCCAAAGGCTGAGACAGAAGGAGTAAGAATGTTTGTAAATGCGCTTTCGAAGAAAAATAAAAATATAACATTGATAAGGTGGTGCTGATTTGAGAAGCTCTTATTCCAAGGAAGATGTAATTCTTCTCTTAAAAGACATAACAGGCATGGTCAAGCCTCAATCCACAGAGGAGAGAGAAAGGCTTATTCAGGCAGGAAAGCATTATTGCGAGATGCTGCCGATAGAATATGTACCGACAGAAAAATACATGCAGGTCTATGAAGAAGCATTGAAAAATTATGCCGGAGTGGTTGCCAACGCTATAGGCAGTCTGGCTGATAAAGTTATAAGCAGGCGTGGAAGGGATGTTGTACTTGTCTCGCTTGCAAGAGCCGGCATCCCTATAGGCATTCTGCTAAAAAGATACATTAAATACAAATATGGATATGATATCATGCACTACTCAATATCGATAATAAGAGGAAAAGGCATAGATGACAATGCGATGAGGTATCTGCTTGAGAGATATAAGGCTTCACAGCTTCTCTTTGTGGATGGCTGGATAGGAAAAGGCGCAATATTAAATGAGCTGAAAAAGGACTTGCAGGCGTATGAGGGCGTTTCCTCCGATATAGCGGTGGTGGCTGATCCGGCAAACGTGACACAGCTTTGCGGAACTCATGAGGATATTCTTATTCCAAGCTCATGCCTTAACAGTACTGTGTCGGGACTGGTCAGCAGAACATTTTTAAGAGATGATATCATAGGTAAGGATGACTTTCACGGTGCAGTCTACTATGGAGAACTAAGTGAAAAAGACCTTTCATACCAATTCATTGAAGAGATTGAGAAATATTTTAATAAAAATCCAAAAGAGGATAATTTCAGGCTTGAAGGCTGCGGAATCGATGAGGTCAAGGAGCTTGCCGAAAAGTACGGCATAGCTGACATCAATCTGATAAAGCCGGGAATAGGTGAAGCTACAAGAGTGCTGCTTAGAAGAGTTCCATGGAAAATACTTATCGATGAGAGATATAAAGACAATCCGCAGCTTGAGCACCTTATAAGGCTCGCTGATGAGAAGAATGTTCCGGTAGAATATTGCACTCTTAATCATTATAAGTGCTGTGGAATTATAAAGAAACTTGCAGATGCATAGGAGAATGGATAATGCTTAGAGTATGGTTTAATCATTGGTTTAGTACATCATATGGTTTGATAGAATTGCTGAAAAAGGATTCAAACCATGAGGTTTATGTGATTGCGAGCAATAAACAGATTGATTCTGTTATTCAGAAGGTATGCGATGAGTGGTATCAGGACTCATTAGCTGACGGAGAGGAATACATTGAATACTGCCTTGATTTTTGCAGGGAGCATAAGGTGGATGTATTTATCCCGCGAAGAAAGATGGTGGATATAAGCAGGGAGATTGACCGCTTCAGAAAAATCGGAGTCAAGGTGATGGTGGACGACTACGAGGTAATGAAGATTTTAAATGACAAAGCCGCCGCCTATGATTTTTTAAGAGACTGTCAGGGAGTACATATCCCTGACTATGCAATGGTCAACACGGCTGATGAATTTAAGGAAGCATATGAGCACCTTCATGAAAAGTATGAACAGGTCTGCGTGAAATTTGTCAAAGATGAAGGTGCTATGAGCTACCGCAGAATAATTGACCATGTTGACAGAGTGAAGAGATTAAGAGTGTATCCCGGTGCCGAAGTATCATATGATGATTACACTGCGGCATTAGCCGAGGCGGGCAGATTTGATGACCTTATGGTGATGCCGTATCTTCCGGGAGAGGAGATAAGTGTGGATTGCCTGAATACGGCAGGAGGTCTTATTGCAGTTCCGCGTTATAAAGGAAATGCACGCCATGAGAGAATCATATATGATAAAGAAATCCTTGATGCCGCAAAAAATATCATGGAAAAGGTTAAGCTTGAATACCCATGTAACATACAGTTCAAGTTCAAGGACAATATACCATATCTTCTTGAGATTAATACCAGAATGTCAGGAGGCTTGCAGATGACATGTCTCGGCGCTGACATAAATATCCCGGCTATAGCTCTCAATAAGCTGCTCGGAACGGATGTGGAATGGAAAATTAACCGGACGGACAGAGTGGTGTCCTATATTGAGATACCGCAGATTATCAGGTGACATTGTCTGCGATTATTTGAAATAACTGCTAAAGAGCATATAGTAGGTAATAGAAAGCTTGCAGAGCCTTTAAAGTGCATAACTCTAAATAATGGCTGTGCCTGATTATATATTTAAATCCTCGGTATTTTTTATATAATAGAATACTGTTGGGGGCGAATAAGATTTTTTCATCAAATTGTATTAATTGTTTGATATAACTATGTTAAATCATTTAAATAATTTATTTTATAAGCTTCCCGTGTCAAAACATGCGCTTTAAACTTAATTGTGTATAGCATGTTATATTTATACATATCACGACTTTGGGAGAAGCTTAGTTGTTCTTAGGACTCTGATTGATTCCCAGCCAAAAGCAGCATGGATGCTGCTTTAGAATCAATGCATACAAGGATGTATGCTTTGATTCGGTGGCGTATGTATAGAAAGCATTTATCAGAGTCCTTAGAACAACTTGCTTAGTACAATAGAGCTGATATGTATAAATATAACATGCTATACACTCTTAACGTAAATGGGCATGTTTTGACATAGAAACTCTATTATAAAAAACTCATTTTACTCCGAATGCCTCGGCAAGAAACAGCGTCTGCACCGCCCAGCTGCCATGGGTCTTATATTCGTTCATCCGCTCCCCGCTCCGGCTTCCAAGAACAAGCGAATTGAGACTTTTATCCCACCCTAGTATTGCTTTCGCATCATCATAATCTTTTACGGATACCTTGTATTCGTCATTGACTATGGCAATCTGGTTAGGGTGGATTACAGTCTTTCCTGTAAAGCCGCATAATCTGTCATCTCTGATTTCCTGTCTTAAACCTGTATCCCAGCCGTCTCCGCTGTAATATTCCCACACGGGTCCCGAAACTACATAATCCATTCCATATACAGTGATAATGTCAGCAAATATATTGGAGACAGGTCTGATTTTATGTATGGACTCATCATTATGCCGTCTGAAGCCGAATGCATTGCATAAATCATTGCCGCCGACACGGATGTTGAGAACACGGTCTTCAACCTTAGAGAGAGAATCCTTAAGCCGGCAGAGTATATCAGTACGGTTTTTAGGATTGATAATGCATGAATTCTCATATATCGGCATCATATACATAGGCTTGTCTGCGATTTCATTGGCTTTTATCACGGCATTGATATAGTCATCTGCATTGTCGGTTGAAAACTTAGGAATTATAAATCCCGTGATAATATCGGCTGCCTTGCCAAGAAGCCCGGTAAGCCGTGTAATCTGTTCATGATTTCTCACGCGGATAAAAATTTTCGGAAGATAAAAAGATTTCTCCTGAGTATTGTTGTGAATCTGCTTAAGGGAACTTATCAGAATTATCTCAGCTTCCTCTACGAAATTATCATTTATGGTATCTTCAAGGCATAGAGCTAAAGAGAACTTTGTGCCGAATTTTTCTGAAATTATGGAATCGGCAATATCCTTCTTGTTTGCCGGACAGTAAAGCAACGCACCTACGCTATAATATATGATATCATTTTTCAAAATGTACTCCCCCTCTTCTTTTTTATATGCTTAGGTATCAGGTGACTGCCAAAAGAATTTTACATTGAAAAGTTCTATCGGTAAAATCATACAACAGCTGTTTTCATATAGCTGGTTCTGCAATTACATAATGTGTGTTTTAAAAAATAGGCATGCCCATAAAGTTTATCACATCAATATGTAAATTGCAAATGAAATAAAGCTGTAGTACAATGCATTTAATCAGGGCACTGGAAATTGGAGGCCTGTAAAAGATGCGGTTTTGCGAATCTATGTGTGAGGTTCATGACAGCCGCAATGCAGGCATATGAAAAAAAGAGGATAATCTATAAATATTTTATGCAGGATATCTGATTGTCTGGTAGGGCAGGCTGTCAGAAAATGGGGATAATGATGGAAAATAAGCTTGATTACCGATACAACATTATGAAAATCAATTCGCCGGAGGCTTTTATGAACGTCAGGGGCGGCTGTACGCATTGGGTGAGGGATGTATATTTTCTGAGAGTGCTGGGTGTGGATGCATCTATTGCGGAAACAGTAGCCGGGATTGATGCGGATGCAGCTAAGGAGGTCTTTGCAGGCAGGCTGGGCTATCTTAGGCTTAATAAGCTGATGCAGCTTAAAGATACGGAAGATATAGCCTACTATTCGAGAGAATATGATAAATGGAAAAATGAAAAAAAGCCCATTATATTAAAAAATATGGCACTTAATACAGAACTTCAGGCTGTGCTTGACAGTGCACTTAATAAGCTTGATGAGGTTTACAGAAGTGACAGGGCAGCGGTGTCGGACTCGATTGTGCGTAACTTTCTGACCAAGGTTTTATTCTGGCTTGACTGTATCTCAAAAGATATCTTATGCGGCTGGAGTGTGAGAAGAAGCACCAAAATCATAGCAGAAAATATCGTCAAGGAGCAGGAATATCTGTTTTTCTATTTTCTTACAAGGCTGGGATGCGATGTCATGCTTTTGCAGACATTTTCTGACGTGAAGATAACAGACAGGCTTAAAAATTTGTCCGGCTATCTTGTACTTGGAGATTTTGGCAGGATTGTAATTCCTGAATATAAAAAGCAGCCGGAAAATACACCAAAAACAGCAGATATACATAGAGCAGCGCAAAATTCGCAGAGGACAGAATATGGGCAGGAATCCGGAAAAGGAAATACAGAAAGCTGTAGGCAGGAGCAAAAAACTGAAAGTAGAAAAGAAGTAGTACTTGACAGAAGCAGCTTAAAAAGGGCAGACGATAGGAACACGTCTTACAAGACTAATGATACTCCAAATGATAAAGAGAAGTCGTTCGAGGAGTTAGCATGCCTTGCATCATCGATAGTGATGATTTCTGTCCATGAGAGTGACGGCGGGGTTAAAAGCTCAGGCTCCGGAATAATGATTGGAAAAGACGGATATATTCTGACAAATTGCCATGTGATTGCCGGAGGGAGTTTTTATTCGGTAAGAATTGAGGATGACAATGAGATATATACAACGAATGAGCTTATAAAATACAATCCCGACTTAGATATGGCGATAATACGGATTAACAGGAAGCTTAATCCTCTGCATATCTATGATGGAAAGCAGAAGCTTGCAAGAGGACAGAAGGTGGTTGCCATCGGAAGCCCGCTTGGACTTTTTAATTCGGTGTCGGATGGCATTATATCAGGCTTTAGGACAATAAGGGATGAGAGCATGATTCAGTTTACTGCGCCGATTTCTCCGGGCAGCTCTGGTGGGGCAGTGTTAAATATGCAGGGTGAGCTTATCGGAATCAGTACGGCAGGTATTGATAACGGACAAAATATCAATCTTGCGGTTGATTATGAGAATATTCTGTTATTCACAAGGGGATTTCGATAAAATATTGTAAATTATATGTAAAATTATAAAAACATCGCAGTTAAAAGGTTTTTGTCTTGAAAATACATGTCCTCTGTGCTATTATTGTAGTGTTAATTGACAGTGTAATGGTATTGATTTACGTTTTATGGTGAACATAGATGAGATGAGTAAAATTGAAGGTGAGAATGCAATATGTTAGAACATAAAAAAATTCAAAACCTTGGTGATTATTTTGTCGGACTTGATGCAAGACAGGATAAGGGAGTATATTTCTATCGTATTAATGGGTATTCGACTGAGATAGGGGAATTCATTAAGAAATATTATGATGTGGCAAGGCGTACCGGAATTGTAATAGAAGGGAAGATACCGAATCCGGATGAGAAGAATCTGGCTTATTATTCTGAGATAATGGGCATGAATTTTCAGATGGATATGGGCTTCATGAATATGAGCCTTAAAAAATGGCTTCCAAGAATGAACGAATATCAGAGACAGAATGTTGCCACATCAATATATAATTCTCTTGATTCGATGAGAAGAAGCGGCAAGACGGATAATATGCTAAAGAACGCATATATAAAGTTCATGTGCTGGCTTTACTATAAATTCGAGCGGATTGTGAATCAGCTTGGAGAGAATAATATACCTAAGATACTATATGAAGGTGAGATAAGCAATTATGAGCTTATGCTTATTTCAATCTTGTCCAATGCAGGATGTGACATTGTTCTGCTTCAATATAACGGCGACCAGGCATATCTTAAGCTTGATGCAGATTCATCGCTCTCGGATAATCTTGTGATGAATGGAATGAAACAGTGGCCGCAGGGCTATTGCATCAAGAGTGTCCGTGATGAGCTGCAAAACGATATGAACAATGAGAGACTGTACGGAGTAAGACCGTCAGTAGTCAACTGCACCAATGCATGGATAAAAGGCAAAGGGCTTGATGATATCAGGGAAAGCATAGCACTGCGCGGTAATGATGCGCGGTTCTTTTATAATTGTTTTTGCAGAATAAATGGTGCACAGGACAAGCTCACATATGCGAATGAATTATTTCAGCTTCAGCAGGAGCTTAAAGGCACCGGGCGCAAGCTTATCATAGTCAATGAAGAGATACCAAGACCTCTTCCTGAGGAGATAGAAGGAATAAAAAGAGCGAACTATACGAAGCAGGATCAGATGATTCTTGACTTATCGAGTAATTTTAATTCTGTTTCCAATACGGAGTTAAGACATATAGTACATAAGAGCTTTGTCGATATAATGCTTACTGAATCCCAAAAAGAGGGAAATAATTTAAACAGGCTGACCAACAAGGCGGTATATCTGCTCTGCTGGTTTAAAAGATATATGCCGAATCTTCTTTCTAACTGGAAGATGCCTGATATAGCTTGTTTTATCCATATGGGTGAATGTAAGAATGAGAATGAAGCGATGTTTTTAAGCTTTCTTGCAAGACTTCCGGTGGATGTCCTTATTTTAAATCCGAATCTTAATGCGAAGTGCTGTCTTGAAGATAAGCTGTTATATGAAGTCAATTATCAGGAAAGCTTATCAATGACAAGATATCCGGAAGAATCCTCGCAGGTAAGAATCGGCACTGTCGCATATCACGCAGAGAGAGAGCTTGATACACTGATGTATCAGGATTCCGGAATATATAGAAATCAGCAGTACGGAAAGGCGAATGTCATCTGCCTTCAGACAATGTATGAAGAGATAAAGATTCTATGGGATCAGGAGCTTAAGTACAGACCTAATTTCAGCACTGTTGACGGTGTTGTAAATATTCCTGTCATATTTGCAAAAGTATCCGGAGTCAAGGATGGGCTTGTAGCGCCATACTGGGTTTCTGTCAAAGAGCTTATCACACCTGACACGACAGTGATAACAAGAGCACCTTATATCAGGTCTACAGACCCTAATCCTATGAAGAGCTTTGCGGCTGAATTTTTCAAGAATGGAAAGCTCCAGAGAAGCAAGATAAAAAATCATCCGAATTATCCATATGGGATACTTCGTGAAGACATGCAGGATTTTATTTTAGACAAGCTTCAGATTATGATAGACCAGAAGCTTATACGCGGAATAGGAGAAAATGGCACAGAATATACAGTGATTGCACAGGTGCTTAATCTTCCTAAGGATATAGTAAGACAGATTCAGAAATTCGATTTTACCAAGAAGAATCCTAAGCTGATATATATAAACACGACTGAGACAATTATATCTTTGGAGGATTCGATACTCACAGCTTTTTTAAACCTGATAGGATTTGATATAGTCTTTTTTGTTCCTACAGGCTATCAGAGCATAGAGAAATATTTTAACACGCAATTAATGGAAGAACATCAGATAGGGGAGTATATGTATGATCTGCAGGTTCCTGATCTGAAGAAACTTTCGTTAAATAGTGCACGTCCTTCATGGCGTGACAAAATTTTTAAGAGAGGTAATTAGTATGGGACTTGATTTTAGCAGACCGGCGACAACAGTGACTGCAATGACCGCTGCGCCGGAAGCAAAAAACGAACTTGCGGTGGTAGAGCAGTATGATATCGTAGCTGACAGAGAGCAGATGAACCAGCAGCTTGTAAATTCTGAGGAAGTAGATCGTATTGTGAGCACAATAGAGGTCAATAATCTTGATACGATTGTAAGCTTTGGCGCAGAAGTTGCGGAGGAGATTTCCAAGGCATCAGATGTTGTTTTGAACAGCATGAACATGGCACAGCTTGATGAGACAAGCGAGATGTTAAATGTTCTTGCAAAGATAATGGATCAGTTTGATATTGAAGAAATCAAGGATAATCCTTCATTTTTAGAAAAGTTATTCGGAAATATCAGAAAGCAGCTTGACAAGATTCTTGCAAAGTACCATACAATGGGCGAGGAAGTTGACAAGATTTATGTACAGCTTAAGGGATATGAGGCTGAGATTAAGCAGTCTAACCGTAAGCTTGCGACTATGTTTGACGCAAATGTGAATTATTATCATGACCTTGTAAAGTATATTCTTGCAGGTGAGCAGGCGTGCAGAGAGATTGAAGCTTACATTGCACAGAGGCAGCAGGATATGCAGACTACAGGAGACCAGTCGATTCAGTTCGAGCTTACAAGTCTCAATCAGGCGCTTATGATGATGGAACAGCGTACTCAGGATCTTAGAACAGCGGAGAATGTAGCTATGCAGTCTATCCCGATGATTAAGACTATGGAGTTCAGCAATTACAATCTTGTAAGAAAGATTAATTCTGCTTTCATTATCACACTCCCTGTATTTAAGCAGGCGCTTGCACAGGCTATACTTCTTAAGAGACAGAAGGTTCAGGCGGAAGCCATCTCGGCGCTTGATAAGAAGACAAATGAGATGCTTATAAAGAATGCGCAGAACAATATGGAGATATCCAAGCAGACAGCTAAGCTTGCATCCGGCAGCTCAATTCAGATTGAGACTCTTGAGACAACCTGGAGAACAATCACTACAGGCATAGAGGAGACAAGAAGAATAGAGGAGGATGCCAGAAAGAAGCGCATCGATGACCAGAAGAGACTTGAAGCAATAAAGGCTGATTTCCAGAGACAGTATCATATGCCGCAGGCAAAGAGATGATTACGGTATCAATAAAATAATATATAGAGTTTTTCAATAATTAAGGAGGATTTTACTATGCCGATTAATTTATCAAAAGGACAGAAAGTAGATTTAACAAAGGGTAATCCTGGACTTAAGAACGTTATGGTAGGACTTGGCTGGGATGTCAATGCATTTGACTCAGGAGCTGATTTTGACCTTGATGCAGCAGCATTCATGCTCGGTGCAGACGGTAAGTGTCCGACAGAAAAGGAATTTGTATTCTATGGAAACCTTGCTCATTCAAGTGAGTCAGTAGTTCATCAGGGAGATAACCTTACAGGTGACGGCGAGGGTGATGATGAGCAGATTCTTGTTGATCTTACAAAGGTTCCTGCTAATGTAGAGAGAATTGCATTTACGGTTACAATCTATGATGCAGAGTCAAGGCATCAGAATTTTGGCCAGGTTTCGAATGCATTTATCCGTCTTGTAGATAATGTTACAGGACAGGAGCTTATAAGATACGACCTCGGAGAAGATTTCTCCATAGAGACAGCAATAGTTGTAGGGGAGCTATACAGGCACAATGGTGAGTGGAAGTTCAATGCCATCGGAAGCGGATTCCAGGGTGGACTTGCAGCACTCTGCGGTCACTACGGTATTCAGGTAGCATAGCACTTATGCAGGATTAGGAGGTATAGGCAGATGCCGGTTTGTTTACAAAAAGGACAGAAAGTTAGTTTGACTAAAGGAAATCCCGGACTTGCCAAGGTTGTGGTAGGACTTGGCTGGGATGTGAATGCATTTGATACAGGTGGCAGTTTTGATCTTGATGCAGCAGCGTTCATGCTCACTGATTCAGGAAAAGTATCATGTCAGAATGATTTTATCTATTATGGAAATCTTACGCATCCGTCAGGAAGCGTTCAGCATCAGGGGGATAACCTTACCGGGGTAGGCGATGGCGATGATGAGCAGATCAGGATAGATTTATCAAAGGTTCCTGCGAATATCACAAAGATTGCATTTACGGTTACAATCTATGATGCGGAAGCAAGACATCAGAATTTCGGACAGGTTAATAATGCATTTGTCCGCATATATAATGAAGCCAACGGAGAAGAGCTTCTAAGATATGATCTCGGAGAAGATTTCTCCATAGAGACGGCGGCAGTATTCGGTGAGCTATATAAGCATGGTGACGAGTGGAAGTTCAATGCGATAGGAAGCGGCTATCAGGGTGGACTTGCAGCACTGTGTAACAACTATGGCATAGAAGTTGAGTAAAAATATAATTTTTTAGGAATGGAGATTAATATGTCAATCAGTTTACAAAAAGGACAGAAGGTTAGTCTGTCAAAGGACAATGCAGGTCTGGCAAAGATTATTGTAGGTCTTGGCTGGGATGAAGCGCACAAGAGCGGCGGTGGATTTTTGGGCTCTCTGTTTGGTGGCGGCAATACTCAGGCCATCGACTGCGATGCGTCAGCGATTATGCTTAGAAACGGTAAGTTCGTAGATAAGGCGGATTTGGTATATTTTGGTAATCTTACTCATAAGTCAAAGACAGTACAGCACATGGGGGACAATCTTACAGGTGCCGGTGCTGGCGATGATGAGCAGATTGTAATCGATTTATCCAAAGTACCTTCTGAGTATGACAGAATAGTCATTGTTGTTAACATCTATCAGGCAGTACAGAGAAGACAGCACTTTGGCATGATTGAGAACGCATTCATCAGGCTTGTGGACGGAAGAAATAACAATGAGATGTGCAGGTACAATCTGACAGAGAACTATTCAGGCATGACAGCAATGATTTTTGGAGAAGTTTACAGACATAACGGAGAATGGAAATTCAGCGCTATCGGTCAGGGAACTAATGATCCGGGAATCGGGGAACTTTGCAGAAGATATATGTAGTGGATTGAATTGCAGGGGGAACTACTCTGATAGCTCCCCCTGTTTTCAATATAAAAACCAGGAGGTTAGGAGAAAAAGATGAGCAGTATTGACAAACAGAAGCTGATGAAAGGCTTATCAGATTCTGAGGTAAGCGAAAGCAAGTCAAAGTATGGAACGAATGAGCTTGCAAAGAAGGAGACAGAGTCTCTTTGGTCGATGTTTATAGGAGCATTTGACGATATCTGGATTAAGGTATTATGTGCAGCATTGATACTCAAGGTTGTAATTGCTGTTCTCGGAGCATTTGTACCTGCCCTTGCAGGCGAGAATGATGTTGTAGAGATCATAAGTATTATTCTTGCAATAGGACTTGCAACCGGATTCAGCACATTGTCCGAGTACAGAAATACTTCAAGAAGCGAAGCACTTCAGGAAGAATACAGTAAGACATTCGCAAAAGTAATCCGTAATGGTAAGCTTATAAATATTCTTACCAGTGAGCTTGTAAAAGGTGATGTTATTTTAGTTCAGGCAGGAGATAAGGTTCCTGTTGATGGTCTTGTCTTTGAGGGAAACATCAAAGTATCACAGGCTGCTTTAAATGGTGAGTCGAGAGATGAGTCAAAGACTGCCACAGATACAATGGATGAAGCAGAATCAACAGACTATTCTTCATCCTCAAAGATATTCATGGGTTCAGTTGTAACATCAGGCGAAGCATACATGGTTGCAACAGTAATCGGTGATGAGTCAGAGCTTGGTAAGATTAACAAAGCTCTTACAAATGACGAGGAAGAAGAGCGTAAGGATACATCAAGCCTTAAGCTTGAGGTAGTAGCGGCAGGTATCGGTAAGCTCGGTGTGTCAGCAGCAGCTTTAGCAGGTGTTTTACATGTAGTTCTCTCATTGATTAGAGCTGATGAAGCAATTACTGTTGTAGCGGTTCTCCTTGTTGCTGCAGAGGCAGTTATGCTCATGGCATCAATCGTCATCATGGCAGTTCCGGAAGGTCTTCCTATGATGAACAGTCTTGTGCAGTCTATGAATACTGAGTCAATGTATAAGAAGAATATCCTTGTAAGCCATAAGGCTGCATTCTCAGATTCGGCATATATGAACGTGCTTTTCAGCGATAAGACAGGTACTATCACACAGGGTAATCTGTCTCTTGTAGAATTTATTACCGGTGCGGGAGAGGTCGTAAGCAATATACAGAGCAGGGAGTTCATCGAAGCAATTACACTTAACAACCTTGCAAAGATATCCGAAGGAAAAGCTATCGGAAGCAACAATATGGATAGAGCACTTCTTTCATATGCACTTTTAAATGGCTATGATGATTCTAAGAATGACCCTGACAAGGTAGCTGATGTCAGCGGATTCGACTCAGAGAAGAAGTGTGCTACAGCAACACTTAAAGATGGCACAGTTTACTGGAAGGGTGCTACGGAGAATATCATTGATAAGGTTACTCACTATGCATTACCTGATGGTGAGGAAAAAGAGTTCACAGCCGCTGACAAGAAGAAGTTGGAAGATACGATGCTTGCACAGGCTAAGAGAACAATGAAGCTCCTTTCCGTTGCTAAGATTACAGGTGGCAAGACAGTACTGCTTGCAGTTCTCTGTCTAAGAGATAATGTCCGTACGGATGCTGTTGAGACAGTACAGATTCTTAACTCAGCCGGAATTCAGGTAGTAATGGTTACGGGAGATGCGGAGGAGACAGCTACAGCCATTGCCAAGGAAGCAGGAATCCTCAAAAATGAAGCTACAGATGTCGTTCTCACACATGAAGAGCTTGCAAATATGTCAGATGAGGAGCTTAAGAAGAAGCTTCCTGATCTTCGTGTAGTCAGCAGAGCTAAGCCGCTTGATAAGAAGAGACTTGTATCTATATCACAGCAGCTTGACAATGTATGCGGCATGACAGGTGACGGTGTGAATGATGCTCCGGCTCTTAAGCAGGCAGATATCGGCTTTGCTATGGGTGATGGAACGGCAGTTGCACAGGAAGCAGGAGATGTTGTTATCCTCAATAACAGCCTTACATCCATCAAGGACTGTGTGCTTAACAGTAGAACAATGGCAAAGTCAGTTGGTAAGTTCCTTATATTCCAGCTTACAGTTAACATCAGTACACTGCTTATGAACATACTTGCTCCAATCCTTGGATGGACAGAGCCATTTTCGATTGTGCAGATTCTCTGGATTAACCTCATCATGGATACACTTGCAGCTATGGCATTCGGTGGAGAGCCAATCCTTAAAAGATACATGGATGACAAGCCTGCTAAGAGAACAGACAATATTCTTACCACTTATATTAAGTCGGCAATAGGCACAAGCTCAATATTTATCACACTGGGTTCCATTCTGATTCTTGAGAATATAGCAGGAATCACAAGCTTTGTGACACCGGCTGACTGTGCAGACCCTGAGTTATACAAGAAGACATTTATGTTTGCATTCTTTATCTACTCGATTATTTTTAACAGCTTAAATACAAGGTCTGAGAGATTTAACCTGTTTGAGCATATCGGAGAGAATAAGAGATTCGTACTTGTCATGGGAGCAATATTCGTTTTACAGACAGTAATCATTGAAATTGGCGGCGAAGTATTCAGCACTACAATGCTTAATGCCAAGGCACTCCTTGTTTCTATGGCACTTGCACTTCTTATAATTCCGGTTGACCTTGTAAGAAAGGCTTTTGTAAGAAAAAAATAATAGACAGACAGTCACGGATTAATTAAAGTTTATGTGGTACAGACAAACCTGCTGTACCACATTTTTTTGGAGTTTAATATGATTTTTTTTACAGATTTGGATAATACAATAATCTATTCATATAAGCATGATATAGGCCGGGATAAAATAAATGTGGAATTATATCAGGGAAGAGAAATATCCTTCATTACACAGAGCACACACGAATATCTCAAAAAGCTGAAGGAAAATGTGCTTGTGGTTCCCACATCGACAAGGACGGTTGAGCAGTATGAAAGGATAGACCTTAAGGCAGGTTCTTTTAAGTATGCGCTTGTGTGTAACGGAGGAATATTGTTAGAAAATGGCGTAAGGGCAGATAACTGGTACAGACAATCGCTCCGTGAGATAGAAGAGAGTAATGGAGAGATCGAAAAAGGCCTGAAGCTGTTAGAAGACAACCCGCTTAGAACCTTTGAAGCTAGATATATAGAAAAATTATTTGTGTTTACTAAATGCGATAGCCCTGAGCTTGTAGTGTCACAGCTTGAGAATGAGTTAGACGGAAAATATGTCGATGTATTCAACAACGGAAGCAAGGTCTACATAGTTCCTAAGAGTCTTAATAAGGGAAGAGCAATAGAAAGATTTATGGAATATATGCATGAATCATTTGCTGTGGCTGCCGGTGACAGCAGGTTCGATATACCGATGTTAAAAGCTGCTGACATAGGACTTGCGCCTGCCGGCTTCAAAGAAAAGTTCAATATCGACTTTGCAGTGGAGGAGATGGAAGGTAAAAAAGTGTTCTCTGACGAGCTTTTGGAAAGAAGCATGAAGCTGTGTAAAAGCATATAAATGTAATATCATATAGATGCTGTAAGGTTGGAGGTAAAAAACAGCGTGTGAAAAAGGGATTTTTCACACGCTATTTTTGTGTTCGCTTTTATATAAGATTCAGGTGTCAAAACATTACCTATTATTGTTAATCCATACTTACTCTTATTCCGCCATTGCGCTCCGAAGGCTGGATTATTACTGTCACGCCTGCATTGCCTGACCATTCGAACTGGTAGGACTCTCCGGATGTCTGCCCTATAAAGGTCTTCCATGAGACATCTGCTTTTACCTGAGGGTCACAGTGACCATTGCCTATCCAGCAGATAACAGCGTCAGGGTCAACAGAAATTGTGTCACCCGATGTGACATTGCTTAGCACTATTGGATTGCCGTCTGAAAGTACAGCGACATATGCATTGCTGCCTCTCGCAGTAAGTGTTGATGTGGCTAAACCTTTTTGCGAGAGAATACCTACGCCGATAAATCTTACACTGTAATCGCAGTCTTGCGTGAATGCGAGAATGTTCTCGGATTCAACGGATATAGTCTCGCCATGCTCTAAATGATATATAACGACATGCTGTCCGTAGCTGGCATAGTATGTAACCGAGTCACCGTTGAGATTGACTTTCATAAGAGGAAAATTCTCACCTGTGACACGCCTTGCAATCTGGCCTAGGAGAGCCTGACCTATATTATTCTGAGGTCCGAGAAGGACTTTTTCGAACTTGTAGTTCTTGTTGCCATAGTTATTGCCGGCTATAAATGCTCCTGCTTTGGTAAAAAGGACATCATTGCCGGTACATGTTACCTTTAAAGTAAGCTCGTTGATTGTTTCGAATTTAAGCATTATAATTTACCTCGTTCTCTTATGATATTTAGGTATAGGCGTTATACAACCTGCACGCCATACAATTCACACAGCCCTGCCAAATCTCTTGCAACACCGTTGCCAACGGCATTGAACTTCCACATACCATTATGAATATAGAGCTCGCCAATCATCATGGAAATTACATTAGAGTAGTATTCATCTATCTTAAAGCTTACGATTTCGCTGTTATTATCGGCGTTGATTATGCGTATATATGCATCTTTTATCATGCTGAAGTTGAGATGCTTTTCTAAAGCTTCGTTGATTGTAAGAACAAAAACTATCTTCGATACAGCAGAATTAAGCCTGTTAAAATCAACAGATATAATTTCCCTGTCGTTCCTGTTATCTACAGTGAAAGTTGTGCTCGCATCAGGGCTTATTTCCTGACCGTAAAATACGAACCATGTATCTCCGATAACTTTGCCGCTTGAATTTAACAAAAAAGCAGAGACATCAACGTCACAGCTGCTATTTGTCACATTCCAGCCAAGGCATACTCTGATTTTAGAGAGCCTGCCTGCGTTCTCAAGAGGGAACTTTTGTCCTTTTTGCATAGGATTGCAGAGCTTTGGTATAGTCATGGAAACAGGGGATGCAGATGCCTGCACAGGGGATGCCTGCGCTGTAGGTGCGGTATTGACTGAATGCGAAGGTGCAGCCGGCTGCCGCGATGAGGAATATCCTTTATTAATTGACAGAATAGTGTGCGTGTTTTCAGCCTGCCGTACTTTCTGCTGGTTGATGGAGAGGACTGTACTCTTAGTCAGCGGTGCTGATGAGTTCATAGGAATATTTACCATTGTTAATCACTCCGTGTTTCATTAAAAAATAGAAAAACTTTTGTTTAAAATTCTAGCATTTTATCATAAAATTGTCAATTTTATATCATTTATTCACAAATTTTAATGTAATCAGAACATATAATAAGCCATAAATGGTTGAAAAAGTTTTGATTATACAGTAAAATTAACATATATTATTGGTAAAAATTACTATATTTTGCCGGTTGGAATTAATCAGTTATGAAGGGGTGATGTTATGACGAAAAGAATCAGTGCGGTTGTGCTAACGCTTGGTTTAGCGCTTGGTACAATTACAGGATGTACGAAGGACGGTGTTAAGGCACCGGTTGATGAAGGTGGTGCACAAGGTGAAGTACACGACACAATCAGAGATGACAATAAGGAGGCTTCAGGAAAAGTTACACTTAAAGTATGGGCTGAGGAGGCACAGCACCCGACAGTGCAGAAGATGATTGACAGCTTTATCAAGGAGTATGAAGGACAGGCAGATTTTGAAATCACGCTCGAAGCACAGCCGGATTCGAATACGAGGGATGCATTGCTTGGAGATGTTCATAATGGGGCGGATGTTTTTTCATTTCCTGATGACCAGCTAAGTGCAATGGTTGCCGGAGGCGAACTTGCACCTGTTCCTGATGCGCAGGAGGTAAGCGATGAAATGATAGCAGAGTCTGTTGCCGCAGCGACAGTAAATAATGTACTGTATGCATATCCGATGACAGCGGACAATGGATATTTTCTGTATTATAACAAGGATTATTTTACGGAAGATGATGTAAAGACATTGGATTCGATACTTGCAATATGTGAGGAGAACGATAAGAAATTCTCTATGGAGTTAAATTCCGGCTGGTATATGTATTCATTTTTTGGAAATACAGGATTGACAATGAATATCAATGATGACGGAATTACCAACAACTGTAACTGGAATACGACAGAGGGCGACATAAGAGGTCTTGATGTGGCCAGAGCAATAGTTGATGTCATATCGAGCCCCGGTTTTGTTGCACAGCCTGACGGAGACTGGGTAGAGCAGGCAGCAGATGACGAGGTTATTGCGGCAGTCAGCGGTGTATGGAATGCTGTTGCAGTAAAAAATGTATGGGGTGATGATTATGGAGCATGCAAGCTTCCGACATATACCTGCAAAGGAAAGCAGATACAGATGGCTTCATTCACAGGATATAAGATGATTGGTGTAAATTATTATTCACAGAACAAGGAATGGGCATTTAAGCTTGCCCGGTGGCTGACAAATGAGCAGAACCAGACACTCAGATTTGTCGAGCAGAATCAGGGACCTGCCAATAAGGTTGCCGCTGCTTCGGATGAGGTTTCGAAGGTGCCGGCTATTGCCGCTGTAATTGAGCAGTCACAGTATGGTGTGCTTCAAAGAATCGGTAACAGCTACTGGGATGCATGTACGTCATTTATTGATGCACTTGTTGCAGGAAGTACGCAGGATGATGAGCTTCTGTCATTGCTTGACAAGCTTGTTGAGGGTATTACGCAGCGTTAGGAGGAGAGTGTGAATGAATAAAAAGAGAGTGAGAGTCAGCTTAAAGGCAATTATTCTTATTCCGGTTATTATTCTCGGTATTGTGGCTGTTTTCTCGAATATAGAATCAATGCTCAATTTAAAGAAAGTCAACAATATGGCAACAAAAATTGTCGATGAGAATTTATCTAATATAATAAGTCTCAGCGAGATTCAGAATGAGGCAGCTGTCATACATAAGCTTGCGCTGTCGCATATAATTGCAACAGATTTTGACAGCATGGTTGCACTTGTGGATTCCGTAAGAGCGGAGGAAGCAAAGCTTGATGATATGCTTACGGCATACTTTAAGCAGATGCCCAAGGATGATGAACAGGCATTTAACCAGTTCCTTGCAAGCTACGAGGGACTAAAATACGAGATTGGAAACCTCATGGCATACAGCGGTAACAGCAAGAAAAATGCGGCATATGAGCTTGCCAATGGTTCCATAGCTGACTACAGCAATGACATGGTGATACAGGTAGAAGCGATGATGAGCAATGCTAAGAACCAGTCAGGTGTTGCAGGTGAAGAGCTCGCTTCAAAATATAATACGGCGAGAGTGCGCAATACATTTATAATTGCACTCAGTGTTATTTTGCTTTTACTGACATTGTATGGTGTATTTATGTTTGTAATCCGTAAGCTTAATGTTGCAACCAAGGAGATAAAGGGAATTATAAAAGGCATAGACAACAGGCAGGGTGATTTGACAAGGAGAATTACAATCCTTTCAAATGACGAGGTGGCTGACTTAGGAAGTGGTATCAATACTTTCATGGAGAAGCTCCAGCACATTATGAAGCTTATCATCTCCAACGCACAGAAGCTTGAGGAGGTTGTAAGTGATGTGCAGAAGAATATCCATACATCAAATGACAGTGCGGCTGATTTATCGGCAGTTACAGAGGAGCTTTCTGCCACGATGCAGGAGATAGGCGATGCGGCAGCAGTCATAAATCAGAATGCGGAAGCAGTGCTTGACAAGGTTTCCGATATTGCAAAGAAATCAGGCGATATCAATGATTACTCTAAAAATATGAAAATGAGTGCGGACAAGCTTGAGTCGGATGCCCGTGTCAATATGGAACAGACGAATATCAAGGTCAATGAGATTCTTGAGGTTTTAGATAAGGCTATAGAGGACAGTAAGAGCGTTGAGCAGGTAAATGGTCTGACCAACGATATCTTAGATATATCAAGCCAGACTAATCTTTTGGCACTTAATGCATCAATTGAGGCAGCAAGAGCAGGAGATGCCGGACGAGGCTTTGCGGTAGTGGCTGAAGAGATAAGAAAGCTTGCTGATTCCAGCCGTGAGACAGCTAACCGTATACAGCAGATTAACAGCATAGTCACAGGTGCGGTCAATAACTTAAGTGAGAATGCAGGCAGTCTTGTGGATTATATGAAAGAGACAATACTTCCTGAATTTGAGACCTTTGTTGACGGAGGTGTGCAATACAGGGAGAATGCCACATATATTGAAAATGTAATGAATGAGTTCGCCCAAAAGACAGACATATTAAAGAGTGAAGTTGACTCTATAGCAGGTTCCATAAATGATATCACACATGCCATTGAGGAAGGTGCGAAGGGTGTACAGGGTGCAGCACAGAGCACTCAGACACTTGTGGCAGATATGGACAGCATCAATGAGAAGATGAATGAGAACAGACAGATAGCGTCTGCACTTCAGAAAGAGACGGATATATTCACGAAGTTCTGATAAATTTTAAGAAGGAATTTTCGTACAATAGAGCTGATATGTATAAATATAATATGTTATACACTCTTAACATAAATCAGCATGTTTGGACACACGAATCCTGTTATTATGAAAAAAAGGGCGGTCAGTCAGACCGCCCTTTTTTTCATCCAGCCGCCGGTAAAGAATCTGGTGGCAAAACATATGCTTCTTGCTGTCCAGTCTGTGAACATTCCAATCCATACAGCCATAGGACCCCAGCCGAACACGCGGATGAGCACGATAGTGAGAAACACACGGCATGTCCACATCGTTATGCAGGAGGTTATCATTGAGAACTTCACATCACCGGCTGCGCGCATTCCATAGCCCGGCATGAATGAGAATGCCCATGCGATAGGCTTATATATTGTGATTGCAAGTGTCATCTGCTTACACAGGGCAGCAGCTTCCGGCTCCATTTTGCCGAGTGTTGTTATCAGGTCACATGCAAGATAGAGAAGAACGCAGGATATGATTACCGACACTTCGCCATACCATGTAAGCTTAAGAATATAGCGCTTTGCTTCATCCTTGCGCCCGGCACCGATGCACTGACCGACAACTGTGACCATGCCAAGCCCGATACCGATACCTGCCATGCTGCTGAATGCTTCAAGCACTGCTGTCATAGCCTGCGCTGCGATTGCGGTTGTTCCGAGAGTTGATACAGTAGACTGTATGGCAAGCTTGCCGAACTGGAACATGCCATTTTCAATTCCTGTGGGAATACCGAAGCCAAGTATCATTTTAATCATTGAAAAATCAGGTCTTATTGCGAGATAATTGCTTGTATATATAGTCTGTTTTGGCTTGGTCTGTATGTACATGATTACAACAGCACAGAATATTCTTGATATAAGTGTTGAGAGTGCCGCACCTGCTACGCCCATTTTCATGCCGAATATGAATATGGCATTTCCGACAATATTTATACAGTTAGATATCATTGAGACAGTCATCGGAAGCTTGGAGTTGCCTGATGAGCGGAAAAGAGCTGCCGATGCGTTGTACAGACCTATGAATGGAAATGACAGACCTGTTATAAGCATATATACAAGCGCATTTTCCATGACATCTGCATCAACCTTGCCGAATATGAGTGATAAAAGCGGAGCACGGAATATCACACATATCGCTGAAATAGCGGTAGATATCGCAAACATTGACAGTATGAGCTGCCTTCCGGCTGCATTTGCCCTGTCTGTGCGCTGCTTTCCGATATACTGTGAGCAGACTATGGCACCTCCCGTTGCAAGTGCGGAGAAAATGTTGAGTATCAATGTATTGATTGAATCGACAAGCGATACGGCAGAGATTGCCGCAGAACCTACATTGCTGACCATCATCGTGTCAGCGGTTCCCATAAGTGAATTGAGCACCTGCTCGACCATAAGCGGAATGAGAAGCGCCCAGAGCTGTTTTTTTGTGAACATGGTTGTACCTCGTAAAAAATATATATTGCCGGAAATATAATCTGCCGGCAGCATCATTATAATATAATAGTATATCGCAAAAATCCACTGAAAAATAATGATAATGAGGCAGGTGATAGCAAAGCATAGTCTGTAGCAATCGGATGTTATGAAATTTTGCCGGTACCATTCAGTACATATTAGTCCGACATAGCCGAACGATTACATTCACTTGAAATCCGTAGCGGTGCAGTACTGTACTTGCAATGCAGTGAAGTGTAGGGGCTTTCAATGTATATTGACACGTATTTGAGAGTATGTTAATATATTAACAAACCTAAAGCGCAGGAATTGCAGAACTTTTGTTATGGTTTTCGTAGCAGAAGTTCTTTTACATTAGGTTGGTTTTAAGAAGCCGGCAGGACGTAGCAGGGAAAAATATCGTCCTGGATGCATATTAAAGGAAAAAAAGGAGAGTACAATGGGTAAAGACAAAGATTTTGTATATGATGAGGAGGAATTTAAGAGGGCAGCTAAGAAGTCCGGGAAGTTTTTTAGGAAGTTTGGCTGGATGATAATTGCAGCGATTGTGATAATGATACTTGCCCTTAATTCTACATACCAGATTAACGAGCAGGAGCAGGCGGTGCTTGTCACGCTTGGTAAGCCGCAGTCGGTCACGGATTCAGGACTTCATTTTAAAATTCCGTTAATTCAGAAGGTAATCAAGGTCGATACGACAATTCACGGCTTTACGATGGGCTACAACACGGATGCTGACGGATACGTGCTTGATACGGATGAATCGCTTATGATTACATCGGATTATAATTTTGTCAATGTTGATTTCTTTGTTGAGTACAAGGTGACTGACCCTGTAAAAGCAGTATATAACTCACAGAACCCTGAACTTATATTAAAAAATATTGCACAGGGCTGTATTCGCTCGGTTGTAGCAAGCTATGACGTTGACAGCGTGCTCACGACAGGTAAATCGGAGATTCAGTCCAACATAAAGCAGCTCATAGTTGGCAAGCTTGAAGATCAGGACATAGGAATTATGCTTGTAAATATCACAATTCAGGACTCAGAGCCTCCTACGGCTGAAGTAATGGAGGCCTTTAAGGCTGTTGAGACAGCAAAGCAGGGCAAGGAGACAGCACTCAACAATGCCAATAAGTACCGCAATGAGCAGGTGCCTGAAGCGCAGGCGCAGGCCGATGGTATTATAAAGAATGCAGAAGCGCAGAAGGAACAGCGTATCAATGAAGCGACAGCACAGGTTTCAAGATTCAATGCCATGTATGAGGAGTATGAAAAGAATCCTACCGTGACCAAGCTTCGTATGTTCTATGAAGCGATGGAGGATGTGCTTCCTGACCTTAAGGTGATTATTGTCGGAACTGATGGTGTGGAGACGGTACTTCCGCTTGATTCATTTACAGGAGATTCAGTGAATAATAGTGGAAGCTCATATGAATCACAGAATGAAAATTGATAAGATAATGGGATTTTACAGTGAAAATTAACTTAGTCAGATGCCATTATGGACAGTATTAGTTATTTAGGATTCACATATATGGCAGAAAGAGAGCAGAGCTTATGAAAAAATCAAAAATAGCCATTATAATTATCGCCCTTGTGGCAATTATAACACTTGGCTCATCAATAGTGGTTGTAAATCAGAATGAATTTAAGCTGGTAAAGCGTTTTGGAAAAGTTGACAGAGTGCAGACAACGTCGGGAATACTTTTTAAGATTCCTTTTATAGAGACTGCCGATACGCTTCCAAAGGAAGTATTGTTGTATGATATTGCAGAGTCGGAGGTTATCACATCTGATAAGAAAACTATGATAACGGACAGCTATGTGCTGTGGAGAATAACAGACCCACTGAAGTTTGCACAGACTCTCAATGGCTCTATAGCGAATGCGGAGAGCCGTATTGATACGGTTGTATTTAACTCTACCAAGAATACGATAAGTTCCATGACACAGGATGAGGTTATAAAGGCGAGAGATGGAGAGCTTGCGGAGTCGATAGAGGGTAATATCGGAGCGACTATGGCACAGTATGGTATAGAGATTATCACGGTCGAGAACAAGAGACTCGACCTTCCAAGTGATAACAAGACTGCCGTGTACGAGCGTATGATATCAGAGCGTGACAATATTGCAGCGACATATACAGCGGAAGGTCAGGCAGAGGCACAGGTTATCAGAAACACAACCGATAAGGAAGTGACAGTTATGTTATCTGAGGCGCAGATGAAGGCAGAAATTCTTGTCGCCGAAGGTGAAGCAGAGTATATGAAGATACTTTCGGAGGCTTATGCAGATGAGTCGAGGACTGAATTTTATGAGTTTGTAAGAAGCCTTGATGCACTTAAGGTATCAATGGTAGGAAACAATAAGACGGTAGTTCTGTCAGAGGATTCACCGCTTGCACAGATATTTAACGGCTGGGAGAAATAGGCAGGCTGCTGTGTAATCTGCACGCAGAATAAGCAATCCCCCCGCTTCAAGTGTGTAGAGCACTAAGCGGTGGGGAAGGGGGATGCTTATGTCAGTGGGAGTTAAAAGCTTCCACTGACAGTTCGCAAAGCGACAGCGTTCATGAGCAAGCAGCGAAAGCGGATTGCGAATGTCCGCTTTACTTTAACATAAGACAGATGCAATGCATCAATTTTATATGAGCAGGTAGCGAAAGCGGATTGCAAATATCAATGACTTTTGGAGGAAGCATATATGGCAGAAGAATTACTTTTCAGAAAAGATGTGAAGAAGGAGCTGACATGGGATTTATCACTTATCTATAAGGATGAGGAGGCATTGCTTGCCGATGCTGACAGAATGGAGAAGCTGACAGCACAGGCAGAAGAGGAATATAAAGGCAGCTTAGACAGTGCGGATAGAATCAATGCATGTCTTGATATGTACCGTGAGATAGAAGGGATAATTACTCTTATCGGCAATTATTGCGAGCTTGCTACGTCTGTTGACTATTATGATACGCATAATATGGAGCTTGCAGGAAAGCTGTACAGAAGAATCTCAGAATGTACAAGCCGTCTTAGCTTTATTGACAGCGAACTTGCAGTGCAGCCTGACAGCGTTATACAGATGGCAGCTAAAGCATCTAAGGAAAATGCAGGTTATCTAAAGAAGATGCTTAGAAGAAAGCCATATCTTTTAAGCCCTGAGACAGAGAAAGTGCTTGCGGCACTATCACAGACAACAGGTGCACCTTATGAGATATATAACGCGGCGAAGCTTGCCGATATGCGTTTTCCTGATTTTGAGGTAGCAGGAAAGAAATATCCGCTCGGATATTCCCTGTTTGAGGATGATTACGAGTATGACGAGAGAACGGATGTGAGAAGGGCTGCATTTGAAGCTTTTTCGGCGAAGCTTCATGATTATGAGAACGTGACTGCAGTCGCTTATAATACAGCGGTTCAGCATGAAAAGAAGATGGCGGATCTTAGGGGCTTTGACAATGTATTTGACAAACTTCTTTTTAACCAGCGTGTAGATATATCGCTTTATAACAGACAGATAGATATTATAATGGAGAAGCTTGCTCCACATATGAGAAAGTATGCCAAGCTCCTTGGAAGAGTTCATAAGCTTGACAGAGTGACATATGCAGATTTGAAGCTCCCTGTGGATGCGACATATTCACCTAAGCTCACGATAGAAGAGTCAAGGGACTATGTTACGAAGGGACTTTCAATTCTTGGTGAAGATTACGTCAAGATGATTGAGACTGCTTATGAACAGAGATGGTTCGATTTTGCCCAGAATCAGGGTAAATCAACAGGCGGCTTCTGTGCCAGCCCATATGGTAAGAATTCATTTATACTTCTTAGCTGGAACGGAAGAATGTCGGATGTGTTTACAATAGCCCATGAGCTCGGACATGCAGGACATTTTAAGGCATGCAATGCCGCACAGTCCATATTTGACACAGATGTTTCAAAATACTTTGTTGAGTGTCCGTCTACCATGAATGAACTTTTGCTCGGACATTATCTCTTAAAAACAAGTGATGACAAGCGTTTCCGCAGATGGGTGCTCGCTAACATGGTTGGCAACACATATTATCACAATTTTGTAACTCATCTTCTTGAGGCGGCATACCAGAGAGAAGTTTACCGCAAGGTTCAAAATGGCGGGAGCGTTCAGGCTGAGACACTGAGCACTATAATGAAGGATGTGCTTTCAAAATTCTGGTGTGATGCTGTGGAGCTTACCGATGGAGCAGAGCTTACATGGATGAGACAGCCTCATTATTATATGGGACTCTATTCATATACCTACAGTGCCGGACTCACGATTGCAACACAGGTGTGCAAGAGGATAGAAAATGAAGGTCAGGCAGCAGTTGATGACTGGAAGAACGTCTTAAAGGCAGGCGGAACAAAGACACCTGTTGAGCTTGCAGCTATGGCTGGAATAGACATAACAACAGATGCACCTTTACTTGACACTATTGAGACAATAGGCGCAATGATTGATGAAATCTGCGAGCTTACAGAAGAGCTTGAAAAATAATACGCTGTTGTAAGCATAGTAGTGCGTAACTTGATAGATTATGTGATTTTATTGCTTAATATGATATCAAGATATGTAATAAAATTTATACATGATTAAACCGGAGCAGGGACTGGCGGAATCAGTACCTATGGAGATGGTAGATTAAGATGTCTCTGAATCAGGAACTCCATTGGCTTTAGACAATGGGTAGTTCACAAGTTATAATTAGTTGCAAACTATAATTAGTTGCAAGCTATATGTAATTATAAATTATGAGTAATTATAAATTACATGTGATGGAATATATCATGGAAAGGTGAGCAGCATGACAAAAAAAGAGCTTGCTTTGCAGATAATAGACAGGTTGAAAAATGAATATCCCGATGCAGGCTGTTCGCTTGAATACAGTGAAGCGTGGAAACTGCTTGTGAGTGTGCGCCTTGCGGCACAGTGTACCGATGCGAGAGTGAATGTTGTTGTTAAGGATTTGTATGCACACTTTCCGGACGTAAATGCGCTGGCAGATGCTCCTGTTGACGAGCTTGAAAAGCTGGTTCGTCCATGTGGTCTTGGCAACAGCAAGGCGAGGGACATCAGTGCATGCATGAAGATGCTGCGTGACAAGTATAATGGTCAGGTTCCTGATGATTTTGACAAGCTTATGGAACTGCCCGGTGTTGGCAGGAAGAGTGCGAACCTTATCATGGGTGATGTGTTTGGAAAGCCGGCAATAGTCACAGATACGCATTGTATACGTCTTGTAAACAGGATGGGACTTGTTGACGGTATTAAGGAGCCTAAGAAGGTTGAGATGGAACTGTGGAAGATAATACCTCCTGAGGAGGGAAATGATTTCTGCCACAGACTTGTCGAGCATGGAAGAGCTGTATGCACTGCGAGGACGAAGCCATATTGCGAAAAGTGCTGCATACAGGATATCTGCAAGAAGCACATATAGAGTGTAAACATTAATTGTATAGAGGAGTACGATTATTTAAGACGGTGCAGGCATTTGCCTACACCGCCTTGCTTTTTATGAGTTTCCATTTTTTGGTGAAGAAAAAGGCGAGCATACAGAACATTCCGAAGGCAAAGCTTATAGGGAAGCATGCCATTATGTAGCCTCCGTCAATGAAATAGCTAATAAAATATCCCACCGGGATTCGTACAGCCCATAGCATTAATATATTGATGATTGTCGGGTAGCGCACCTCGCCAAGACCGTTGGCAAAGCTTATTATTCCGTTAAATACAGCATAAGTCCATGTAAATGGAAGAACGACACGGACGTATCTTGTAGCAATTTCAAGAACTGCCGGGTCTTTGTTAAATAGTGCAAGCAGCGGTTCGCAAAAAAATGTGAGTGTCACACCTGCTATGCATGTTATAAGACCTGAATAGAACGGTATACGTTTTGCGCCAAGGACAAGCCTGTCATACTTAGCGGCTCCGAGATTCTGACCGGCAAAGGTTGTAGCAGCGGACGAGAATGAAGTTATTGCTACATTGGCGATTCCTGTAATTTTGCCTGCGACAGAGCATCCTGCGATGAAGATTGTACCCTGTGAGTTTACAAGAGACTGCATCATAATATGACCGAAAGAGTAGAGCGAATTGTTAAGACCGAGAGGAAGTCCGACTTTTACGATATCGAGAAGGACTTTTTTGTCAGGCCGTCCGGGAATCAGCCGGTATTCAAGCTCAGGATATTTCTTTTTGATATATAAAATACTGCACAGCCATGAAGCGTACATTGCACATGCGGTGGCAATCGCAGCGCCTGAGACATCAAGGCGGACTATTGCGACCAACACAATATCAAGCACAATATTTACCACACAGGATATAATAAGAAAGAGTAAGGATGCACGGCTGTCGCCAAGCCCCCTTAGTATTCCGGCATTCATGTTGTAGCCCATATTGCCGAGTGTTCCGAGAAAAATTATATTGATGTAAGCTATGGCATAATCCCATGCATCCGCAGGTACCTGCATAAAACGGAGTACGAACGGACTTATAAGTATTCCGAGAAATGAGAGAGGAATACCGCATACATATAAAAAGAAGGATGCTGTTGAGATGACTTTTTTTAGCTGTGTTATATCACCTCGTCCGGAGCATTGTGATACAAGTATCGATACACCTGTTCCGAGTCCGAGAAATACACACAGAAGCAGCTCGACAGGCTGTGAACTTGTGCCAACGGCAGCAAGTGATGCCGGGCTGCAATAGTTGCCTATTACAAGCGTGTCTACAGTGCTGTAAAGCTGTTGCAGCACATTTCCGAGGCAGATAGGAAGTGCAAAAAGAATAACCAGCCTCATAATGGGACCGTTAGTCATATCGATTTTCTTTCGGGAATTCATAGAGAATTGTGTCACCTGACCTTTCATAATATGTGAATAGTTGTTAGCATGGCAGATTCGATAATGCTGTGAAAATATATTTCACAACTTTATAATCATGATTATACATTATACAGCAAATTAAGATACTGAATACTTGTTTTTATAACATGAAAAAAGTATAATAATCTGTAATTGTGTGTCTATAATTAGTTTAATAATATGAGAAGAGGTGGAGATATGTCGGAAAAGCAATCTGATATGGGAAATAGCAGCAAGGCTCATTCAGGCGGAAAGGATTTTTCAAAGGGAAAAGTGTGGAGTAATATCATGATGCAGTCGCTTCCGCTAATACTTGCACAGCTTGTCCAGCTTCTGTACAATGTTGTCGACCGGATATATATAGGGCATCTTCCGGGGACGGACAGTCTTGCACTTACAGGTATAGGCCTTGCATTTCCGCTTACAACGCTTGTTGCCGCATTTACCAATCTGTTCGGAATGGGCGGAGCACCGCTCTTTTCGATAGAGAGAGGAGCGGGAAATGATGAAAAAGCGGAACGGATATTGGGAAATACATTTACGATGCTTTTTACAAGCTCGTTTATTATATTTCTGGTCTGCTATATTTTCCGCAAGCCGGTTCTGTACCTGTTCGGTGCGAGCGATGCTTCATATGTATATGCGGATGAGTATTTGAGAATTTATCTTTTTGGAACGACCTTTACCATGCTTGCTACAGGCTTAAACGGTTTTATCAATGCACAGGGGTTCCCGCGGATGGGAATGATGACAACACTTATAGGTGCAATACTAAATCTTGTGCTGGACCCATTATTTATATTTGTCTTTGATATGGGAGTGAGAGGTGCGGCGCTTGCAACGGTTATAAGTCAGGCTGTGTCGGCAGTATGGGTCATGAATTTTCTCTTAAGCCGTAGAGGAAGAGCGGCATATCATATAAAGGCATCGTGTCTGAAGCCTGATTGGAGGCTTGTAGGTGACATCACACAGCTTGGTATGGCGGGCTTTATCATGCAGGGAACTAACTGCATGGTTCAGGTTGTATGTAATTCCACATTGAAGATTTTTGGAGGAGATTTGTATGTAGGAATAATGACGGTAATCAATTCGGTGAGAGAAATAATGTCACTTCCGGTGAGCGGACTTACAAGTGGGTCACAGCCTGTGCTGGGATATAATTATGGTGCAAAAAAGTATGACAGAGTAAAGAGCGGAATAAGATTCACTTCATTCATAGGAATAGCTTACACAGCGCTGGCATGGATTATTGTGCTGATGATTCCAAAACAGCTTATGGGGATATTTACCGAAGATGTACAGACGATTGCTTATGGAGCCGAAGCCTTAAAGACTTATTTCTTTGGTTTTGTGTTCATGGCTTTTATGTTCACAGGACAGTCAACATTCACAGCTCTGGGTTATTCTAAGCATGCAATATTCTTTTCACTTTTAAGAAAGGCGATAATAGTTGTGCCTCTTGTCATAATTCTGCCAAGAATAGGGCTTGGCGTGATGGGAGTATTTTTATCGGAGCCGATATCGAATGTTATCGGAGGACTGGCAAGCTTTATCACAATGTATATTACAGTGTACAGAAAATTGAAATAAAAAGCCTCCGTTAGGAACGTACTGCGGCGGAACTAAAATTTTCTTATATTATAATTTGGCAGCCAGAGTTATAGAAGAAAAACATATAGATAATAAAACAATTATTAAAAAAACCGGTAACCAAGCTCTGATTGGTTACCGGTTTTGTCTACAGATTGAATTTTTTGCGGAATTCATTCTTAGAGCATGGCTGGCTATAGTAATAGCCTTGAATGAAATCAGGTTCAAGAGCAGCGATTTCAGATTGTTCATCTTTTGTCTCGATACCTTCGACAACGAGATTAAGCCCTATACTGTGTATCATATATATTATATGAATCATAAGCTGATGGTCATATTCATTCTGTAGAGCTTTGATGGTAAAGCTTCTGTCAAGCTTTACTATGTCAGGCTTGAGATTGTTAATGTTACCAAGATTAGAGTAGCCTGTGCCGAAGTCATCAATAGCAAGACGTACACCGAGCTTTTTTAATTTATCCCATACATTTCTTATTGAGAGAGAATTATCAAGCTGTCCACTCTCGGTAAGCTCCACTATAAGGCTGTCTGGAGAGAGACCGGTGTTGTCGAGCGTTTCAAGTATTTCTACAAATACAGGACTTTTAAGAAGCTGTATATAGGAAAGATTGATTGATATATGAAAGCTTGGGAGCTTCTCCTGAAATTCCTTACAGGTTGCAATGGCGCCCTTTATAATCCATTTTCCTACAGGTACTATAAGTCCTGTCTCTTCAAGTATAGGAATAAATTCTCCCGGTGAGACTTTTTCGCCTGTTGTTAGTGTGTATCTGAGCAGTGTCTCAGCAGCGTAAAGTGTCTCATTATCCACAGATACGATTGGCTGATAGTAAAGTTCAAAGCCCTGAAAATTGTTATCAACGGATTCACGAAGTGCAATGCCGAGCATACGTCTTCTGAGAAAAGCGTTGTAATCATCGGCAGAAAAATAGTAAAGCTGATTTTTTCCGCGAAGCTTGGCAGTGCTGAGTGCAAACTCAGTAATCTTTAAAATATATTCAAAGTCTGCTGTTTCAAAGTATGAATTCTCAATAACTCCTCCAGATATTGTATATAGAGCCTGATAGTTGTTATCCTCGATGTGTTTGTCAACGCCTGAACGTATCTTATGAAATAATGCATGTGCATCTGCGAGAGTTTCGCCGTTGAGGTCGAATATAATAAATTCGTCTCCTTCTATTCGGTATACGCTCTGTCTGCCGATAAGATTTGTCTCAATGCATTCTGCAACATTTCTAAGAAGATGGTCGGAATATTCCTGCCCTAATCTTTCGTTTACAATTTTGAAATCATCTATACCGATTCTGAGAACATATCCATCCGGAAGATGGTTATAGTTACTTAAGCGTTCCTTAAGAGTGACTGCTGATAGCAGACCGCTGACATTGTCTGCGTTCTGCCTTTTGCCAATCTCATTGATGCATCCGATGATTAGGGATGGTCTGCCATCACTGCCTAGTATAAGTCGGCCGCGGCAGTTAATCCATATCGGGGAACCGTCCTTAGAGAGCCATCTGTATAGTAAGTTATGTTCGTTTTTTTCACCTCTTATAAGCTGATTTAGATCATTTACAAGCATCGTAAAATCGTCAGGATAGACGAACTTTTTATGCTCTTCAAGAACATTATTAAAGAAAGAGCCCGGAACGGCAAAGCGCTTCGTAGCTCCTTCTGTAATATAATAAGTGTCATTTTTTATGTCATAGACATAGAGATTATCATTCATACAGGATGCGAACTGTTCAGCTACATATTTAAAAAGGTCAAAGGAAATTTCTTTGTTGTTAGTATAGATATCAGTCATTAGTCTTACTCCATGAATTTATATAATCTGTAAAGGCAATTATTAAAAATTTTTTATTCAACATCCACAACGCGGATCATGTTGGTAGCTCCTGCAATTCTGAGCGGGAAGCCTGCAACGATTACAACACGGCTGCCTGACTTTATAAGACCTTCTGCTTTACATTTGCTGATAACTTCGTTTATAAGAGCTTCTCCGTCCTCCTGTTCTGTGATAAGAACCGGAGTAACACCCCACATGAGTGATGTCTCGCGGCATACGCGCTCATTTGTCGAACAGCCAATGATATCAATGTTAGGACGGAAACCGGATACCTTGCGGATTGTAATTCCGCTGAGTGATACAGGGATGATTGCATCGGCATTAATTATGCTTGCGATTGAACATGCAGCACATGCTATTGAAGATGCAAGATTGCTTCCGTTGTATGTTATATCGAACTTGCCGGTTGTTGTTGTCTTTTCAATCTCACGGCATATTCTGCTCATAGTCTTGACTGCTTCAACCGGGTAGTCGCCGGCAGCACTTTCACCGGAGAGCATTACTGCTGAGGTCTGGTCAAAAATAGCATTGGCAACATCGTTAACTTCGGCACGAGTAGGGCGAGGATTGTGTGTCATGCTCTCAAGCATCTGTGTTGCAACGATTACAAACTTGCCTGATTTAAGACACTTATTAATCATATCTTTCTGGACAACAGGAACCTTTTCGAAAGGTATCTCAACGCCCATATCGCCTCTTGCAACCATGATTCCGTCAGCTGCATTTATTATCTCATCAAGATTTTCAACACCTTCCTGATTCTCAATCTTGGCAATGAGCTTGGAAGTATTATTATGCTTCTCCTGGAGACGGCGTACTTCAAGAACATCCTCTGCACAGCGAACGAAGCTGAGTGCGAAGAAATCAAAGCCTGTCTTCATTGCAAATTCTAAATCATTCTTGTCCACATCGCTTAAGAAAGGAATCGATAAGTGAATTCCAGGAACATTGATAGCTTTGCGGTCAGAGATTACACCGCCGTTGATAACGCGGCAGATGATATCAGTATCAGTAATTTCTTCAACCTTAAGCTCGATGAGACCATCATTTACAAGTATGCTTGTTCCGACTTTGACATCATTTATAAGATTCTTATATGATATTGAACCGATAGTGTTGTTACCGAGAAGCTCTCTTGTAGTGAGTGTAAAAAGGTCACCGTCATTTACAGTTACCTTGCCGCCTTCAAAGAGACGGAAACGAATCTCAGGTCCTTTAGAATCAAAAAGTGTGGCTACCGGAAGTCCAAGTTCGCTTCGAATCTTGACAATGCGGTTATATCTTCCTAAGTGCTCATCATAGCTTCCGTGTGAAAAATTGAAACGGGCAACATTCATGCCGTTTTCCATCATTTTTCTGAGAGTCTCCTCATTATCACATGCAGGACCCATGGTACACACTAATCTTGTTTTCTTTAACATTAACAAAAAATCCTCCTTAAAAATTATGACCAAATCTCTAATAATGCATATTTAATTGCATATGTATTGTGCATCTGCAATACATACTGTATATGGCATTTCGCACAATATACATTAGATTTTATTTGTATAGCGCTATAAAATAATAGCATATAACATTATAACATAACATCAGCCAAAAACAAAGTTGTTTCGGCAAAGCTTCAATAAAAGAATATAAGAAAATGGAGTAAAATTATTTAACAAAAATCAGCGTACCTGTTCATTGTTCTTTTTCTTCATTTCGAATTTTTCATTGTACATAATTTTGTCAGCACGCCTTAATGTATCACCGATATCATAGTCCTCATCAGGGTCATAAAGCTCATAGCCGCAGGCAATGTTAAGAGGAAAGCTGTCAGGGTGAGCTGTGTTGTAGTCGGAGAGCATTTTTTTGAAGTCTGAAATGCATTGTTCACATTTGGATAAGGATATTCCGTATAACAATACACAGAATTCGTCCCCACCGATTCGATAGCAGTTACCATATGAACCAAATGCCCTTTTAATCATTCCGGCACTTTCAATGATATATGAATCACCTTGTTCATGTCCTAAGTTATCATTGCAGGTTTTAAGGTTGTTAAGGTCGAACATTGCTACGATATGACCTTCAGGCTTGAATTTGTCCTGCCCTGTATATTTTGCATAGGCGGTGCGGTTAAAAAGTCCTGTAAGCTGGTCGTGGTAAGCCATCTGTTCAAGTTCTTTTGCCTGACTGCCTATTGCCATAAGTGTGCGCGCATCCTTGTGAGAGGAAGCACCGAGAACAATAATATAGAACAGAAGACAGTTTATTCCGAGAAATGAAGGGAATGAACCGTTGAATATATAATAGGTAATCATATCGGACAGCAGTCCGGCAAGGCACACAAATGCACCTATAAGAGAAAGCTTATAAATGGTATCGTCATCATCAGCAGACAGAAATATGATGTGTATGACAGCACTATACTATTCCTTATAATCAGTGCAGTGTAATCTAAGTCCATAAACTTCCATATACCTATCAGCAGTGAAAAGGTACCAACCATCAACAGGCTCTTATCAACATGCGGATTGGTCAGATTAATCACTGTGAACAGGATAAAGAATAGACCGCATAATACGGCAAGCAGGCATGTGAGATATATTATTATGTTGGGTATTAACAGATGCTCATATATTTTATACTGTGACCCCAGATAAATTGTGGGCTGCGTACCGTTCATGCTGTTATACAGTGGAGAGAGCTTGATTCTTACAATGCTACCGGTGTCATCAGGATAAATCGGGATAATACACCAGTTAGCGCCTGTTGTATGGATAAAGGATGAGTTGTCCGGGGCGATGGAATATACGAGATTCTCGTCTATATATACCTCGACACTCTCATGCTTTACAAAAAAAACGAGGTTTGAACCGTTTTTAGGTATGGCAGGCAATGTGAAAGCAAGTTCATTATAAATGCCCAGAGGTGTTGTATTATCGTTGATTGTATCAAATGTGTCAGCTTTAATAATACTGTATGTTTCTGTATGTCTGGTAGAAAAAATAGCAGCATTAAAATGCACACATATATAGACAGTCAGGCATATAAGCACAAGTAAGGCTGTAGCAAAGGCTTTATATATGGAAAATCTAAGGTTTTCATTTTTTGTTTCTGCCATTGTACCTATTTTCCTCCGAATTGATATAATTTATGCATTATTATAGTTATGGTGCAGCCATGTAAGCAAGTTAGCTTACATGCGCTCGTTAAATCATAAGCTGAAATCATTAATAACCTTCGCCGTGAGCCAAACTTGCAAGTATGATGGCTTACTTTTGCTCATTATATCATTAAAATAGGTGAAAAGGAACTGCAATTTTATGGTCTGCTCAGCGTGTAAAAATATGTTTTTTTGAACTTAACTGTGTATAACAAGTTATTTTTATGCATAACTCGACTTTTTGGGGAAGCTTAGTTTGTTCTTAGAATATCTTGCTTCGGATAACGAAGTGATATGAAGAAATGCAACTTATTATACACTAATATACTAAATGTGCATGTTTGGACACCGGAAATTCCTTTGTAAAAAAGTGCAAATGACTAAGTGATGGAATTTAAAAATATTTTTAAATACTTCTTGCTTTTTTATGCGGCAAGTGCTATAAAGTATTTAAAGATAATTTTAAATAGCTTATGGGTAATCTGAATTAAGCAGATTGTCGGATTGTTATTGATGAAGAACTTATTATGGGTTGAGATAGTGATTGGAGGGAGATGTATGGCAATAGCAGATAGCTTTAAAGTATTGTCGGAGCCGCTTCGCAGGCAGATTCTTGAACTGCTGAAGGGAGAAAGAATGTCGGCGGGAGAGCTGGCAAGAGCATTGAACGTATCACCGGCAGCACTTTCGTATCACTTGCGGCTTCTAAGGGAGGCAGAGCTGGTGATTGAGTATAAGGAGAAGAATTATGTATATTATTCTCTTAATATGACTGTGTTTGATGAATTACTTATGTGGTTTAAGGGCTTTATGGATGATAAGCAGACAGAGACCGGGAAGACGAAGGCAAAAGCCTAAGTGTGGCGTGTAAAGGGGGCTATTTAAATGAGAGAATGCAGAAAATATTACTCATGGATTTTAATTGTGACAGCGGTATTGTTTATCATAACAGCGATATGCGTGCAGTTCATGGCAGACAATGTGCCGATGCATTACAATTTTCAGGGTGAGATTGACCGCTATGGTTCAAAAAATGAGAATTATATTTTTCCATGTGTGGTAGCAGGATTTAATGTATGCTGGGTTATTCTTATGAATGTATTTGGAAAGAAGGCAGACAGGGCAGAGGACGAGAAAGTCCGTGCTGAGTCGAAAAATAATCTTAAAGTGTTAGGTTTTACAGCGATAGGAACATCTATAATGTTCACAGTGATGCAGTGTGTTTTCCTTTTTATGGATATAAGTGCATCTGACGGACAGGAGCACATGCCGGTGGATGTCAATGTAATATCTAACTGCTGTCTGGGGCTTATATTGATTGTAATAGGTAACATAATTCCCAAGTGTAAGCGCAACGGAGTGGTGGGAGTCAGAACTACATGGAGCATGGACAATGACACGACCTGGGAGCTGTCTAACAGGCTTGGCGGAAGGCTGATGATGGTATGCGGTGTTCTTACTATTATAGAGACAATTATTGTCAAAGGTTTTGCTTCGACTGTAATTATGCTGGTTCTTCTTATTGCAGTGTCAGTGTTGATGACATATTACTCATATGTTTTTTATAAAAAATATGGCAATAGCGCTAAAAAACATCAATAATATTGATTAAAATTGCACATTGCCAATGTATAATGTGCGTGTTAAGATATCTACATAAGTTGAAAATATTATTTATGAAGTCATATCTGATATGGAAGATATATTGCGAAGCAGGCTGTGATATCAGGGTTTTGGATTTCAAACATATAGTCCGGAAAATGTCTGAGAAATATCCTATATTGCGAAGCAAAGAATGCAGATATGAATTACATAATAATCAGGAATTTTGGAGGTATCTAACATGAACACAGAAAAGTACCAGAGAGCGTATTTTTTACCACCGCAGATGAGTTACGGCTGGGTGAAGAAGGATTATATAGATAAGGCACCTATTTGGTGCAGTGTAGACTTAAGGGATGGAAATCAGGCACTTATTGAACCTATGAGCCTTGAGGAGAAGTTAGATTTCTTTAAAATGCTTGTCGATATAGGTTTTAAGGAGATTGAGGTGGGATTTCCAGCAGCGTCAGATACAGAGTACAATTTCATGCGTGCACTTATTGAGCGCAATATGATTCCTGATGATGTGACAGTTCAGGTGCTTACACAGGCGAGAGAACATATTATAAAGAAGACATTTGATGCTGTGAAGGGTGCGCCTCATGCGATTATCCATCTTTATAATTCTACATCTGTAGCACAGCGTGAGCAGGTATTTAAAAGGAGCAAGGAAGAGGTAAAGAAGCTTGCTGTTGACGGTGCGCAGCTTTTAAAGAAGCTTGCGGCAGAGACAGACGGCAATTTTACATTTGAATATTCACCGGAGAGCTTTCCGGGAACAGAGGTTGACTATGCACTTGAGGTCTGCAATGCGGTTCTTGATGTATGGGAGCCTTCAGCAGACAATAAAGCAATCATCAATATACCTACAACTGTTCAGATTGCGATGCCTCATGTATTCGCATCCCAGATTGAATACCTGAGCCACAATATGAAGTACCGTGAGAATGTTGTACTTAGTGTACACCCGCACAATGACCGTGGCTGCGGCATATCGGATGCTGAGCTTGGTGTTCTTGCAGGAGCGGACAGAGTTGAGGGAACACTCTTTGGAAATGGTGAGCGTACAGGTAATGTTGACATCGTGACTCTTGCGATGAATATGGTTTCAATGGGTGTTGAGCCGGGACTTGATTTTTCACATATCATGGATATAAGAAAGAAATATGAACAGTATACAGGCATGCGTGTATACGAGCGTTCACCTTATGCCGGAGACCTTGTGTTTACCGCATTCTCAGGTTCACATCAGGATGCCATATCAAAAGGAATGGACTGGTGGGAGAAGGGTAAGTCAGGCGGCAAGTGGACAGTGCCATACCTTCCTATTGACCCGATGGATGTCGGCAGAGAGTATGAATCGGATGTTATCCGTATCAACAGCCAGTCCGGTAAGGGCGGTGTATCCTATATTCTTAAGCAGAACTTCGGGATCTCTATTCCTGACAAGATGAAGGAGGAGGTAGGCTACCTTGTAAAGGGCGTTTCGGACCGCAAGCACAAGGAACTCACACCTTCGGTTGTGTACCAGATATTTGAAGATAATTATATAGGGCAGACAGATGTGTTCTCAGTGCCGGAATGCCACTTTAAGCAGGAGGATGGTATCTGGGCAACTGTCACAATACAGCAGGGTAAGGAAAAGCGTATTGTGGAGACAGGAGGCAACGGACGACTTGATGCGGTAAGCAATGCGCTCAAGATGTATTTTGGCATAAGCTACGAGCTCGCAGTATATGAGGAGCATGCCATATCAAAAGGCTCATCCTCAAAAGCGGCATCCTATGTTGGCGTGCTCTGCAAGGATAAGATGTATTGGGGCGTAGGTCTTGACGAGGATATTATCAAGGCATCAATATCCGCACTTGTGGCAGCAGTGAACAAGCTTGCGAAGGATATGAATGTGAAAGAGGGCAGAGAGGAACGAATTGTTGATATTCTCAACTTCATTCAGAATCACTATACAGATGTGACACTTGATGAGCTTGCAGAGAACTTCAATCTTTCAAAACCATATCTTTCTAAGTACATCAAGGAGAAGTCCGGAATGACATTTCAGGATGCAGTCAAGAAGGCACGCATGAAGAAGGCGAAGGTTCTTCTGCGTGAATCCAATCAGAATGTTGAGACTATCGCTGCAAGCGTTGGGTATGAGAATGTAGAACATTTTAACAGACTTTTCAAGAAGGAATACCTTATGACTCCTCTTCAGTATCGCAATGCTAAGAATCAGGAGGAGTAAGCTATATATTCCGGCTGGCTATTTTACTTAAATGGCTGGACTGGTTTTAAATTTCAATCGTTACTGTGCACATTATTAGTGTACAGTAATGATTGATTAATAATGACATGGTATAAATATTTTAAAGTAAATTGGTATGATTTAAGGTAATTTCTGACATTCGGTGCATTTCAGAGCATCGATAAGGTTCAAATTTTTTTATTTCGATGTAAAATCTAATATTTCCCACAAGCAAAAAGGTAAGAACACATCAAAAAGTCCAGTTGGTTAAAAAGTCGATGTTTCATATAGCATCGGAAGTTATGATTTTTATATTTTCGTTGTCCAATGGATGTTATGGTGGGCTTGAAAATCAATATAATATGAGGAGGGCATTTCATACGCTGAGTAATACAAGATTATATACGGAGGCAAATAAAAGATATGATGAAATATGCCAAGCAATATCAAAAATTGAGAAAGAAATAAAGAAATATCCGGAGGGAAAAATACATGTTGTCAATAATAAAAACAGGGTACAATTTTATTTGAGAACATCCTCAAAGGATAAGAGCGGCATATATTTATCAAAACAGCAAAAGGATACAATAGGGTTATTTCTGCAAAAAAAATATGATGAAGATGCCTTGAAGCTGTTGTGTATAGAAAAGGACAATCTGGAAAGCTTTCTGAAAAAGTATGCACAGATAAACTATAAGATACAAGAATTATATTCAAAAAGTACTAAGGAAGTACAGGATTATATAAAGCCGATTGACATGTCTGATAGTGATTATGCTATGGAATGGCAGAAGGAATTTTATAGAAAAAAGAAAATTCTTCCAGATGTACCGGTTTTTATTACAAACCAAGGTGAACATGTGCGTTCTAAGTCGGAGCTGATTATTGCTAATCGTTTAGCATGTCTTCGAATCCCATACAAATATGAATGTCCATTGACTTTGTCGGGAGGAAAAATTATATATCCGGATTTTACAATATGGGATATAAATAATCGCCGGGAAGTATATTGGGAGCATCGAGGGATGATGGATAGCCCTGATTATGCTGTTCATTCTGTGCGGAGATTGAAAGAATACTGTCAAAATGGGATTTTTTTTGGTAAAAATCTAATTATTACAGAAGAAACTTCGAGTGTGCCGCTTGATACAAGATATATTGACGATATTATTAAATGCTATTTTCTGAATAGAGAGACATGATATTCATAAATATAATATGCTATGTACTAATAACCTAAGTTGGCATGTTATGGTATTAAAATGATATGAGGGTCAAAAGGTATTTTGCCCATCATTTGATATCCTCGAATTGCTCCGCTGTAAAACAGCTCCTGCAATTCAAAAACATTCGGAAACCGCTGATTTACTGCGTAAATCGCTGCTTCCTCATGTTTTGCGGGTTCCAAGTTCAAAAGCCTAATCGTGCAAGCACGAACGGCTTTTTGAACTTTTGACCCTGATATCATATATTTACTATATATCAAAATCCAAAAAATCTCAACCGGGTGATTCCTGCTATATATGCCGATTGACATACCTCTCTTGTAGTGGCAGAATATAATACGTTAAAAGGCAATTAAGAAATATAATCTAGGTAATTTTAATACATCCTTTTTCCTTACACTTAATTTTGCAATTACCAAAAATATAATTATATATCAGAGGTTTACAATGAACAATTACCGACGAGGCTTGAAAGCCGGAATTCCTATTGCGCTTGGCTACTTTTCTGTCTCCTTTACATTTGGAATTATCGCAGTTTCATATGGTCTTTCATGGTGGCAGGCACTTATTATCTCCATGACTACCGTGACATCGGCGGGGCAGTTCGCCGGAGTCGGAATAATGCTGCATCCGGGACAGTATTTTCAGATGCTCATATCTCAGCTTACAATAAATATACGCTATTCATTCATGGCTATCTCAGTAGGGCAGAAAGCTGACGAAAGGTTTAAAGGCTTGTCGAGATGGCTTCTGGGCTTTATGATGACTGATGAGATTTTTGCTGTTGCAGCACAGGAAGATAGAGTAAGCCGCAGCTTTTTTGCCGGACTTGCAACACTTCCATACCTTGGATGGTCAGCCGGAACACTTTTAGGCGCAATATTAGGGAGTATCCTTCCGGACCGCCTTATGAGTGCGTTAAGCCTTGCAATATACGGCATGTTCGTGGCTATCGTGGTTCCGGAAATGAAAAAATCACGACCGGTAACAATAGTCGTGATTCTTGCAATAATTCTTAGCTGTGCTTTTTATTATATTCCATTTCTTTCATCCATCTCAAGCGGAATAACCATCACAGTAGCTGCAATCGCTTCAGCTATTGCCGGTGCAGTTCTTTTCCCTATTGATGAAGAAAAATAACCATACGGAGTATCACATATTATGAATAACAAAATCTTCTTTATATACCTAATTATCCTTGCAGGCTCAACATACCTAATCCGTGTCATACCATTTGTTGCCATAAAGAAAAAGATTAACAATCGTTTTATACGTTCTTTTCTATATTACATACCATATGCAGTGCTGACAGCCATGACCATTCCTGCCATCTTCTACTCAACCAACTGGTGGCTCGGTGCAGCAGCCGGACTTGCAACAGCAATCCTTCTTGCACTTAAAGGCAAAGGACTGACCACTGTCGCTGTAGCTGCCTGCATGGCTGTCTTCATGACAGAACTCCTACAGGGTATTATTTGAAAGTATATTCTGATCTTTTATACATTTTTATAAATGTAACTCTGTACTTATGAACGGCAGCAAATATTGTAAACTTCCAATATAAAAATAATGCTGCTTAATAAACGCATCCCGGATACAATGTCGAGCGGAACAGCTTCTGCGTCTGCTCAAGCTGTCTGCCGGACGGAGCCTGCGTCAAATCATATGCCGTACCTGAATATATCCATGCTTTTCCATCCGCATATATAACCGTGTCTTCAATGCTTCTTCCGAACAAATCCGCACTCACGACATATCCATCCGTTGGAAACGAGACAACCACATTCATATCTCCATCATAAAGTGCAGGCATAACATTGCCGCCTCTTCTATATGCGAGAATATAATCCCTGCCTTCACCATTCCAGTTGCGGTAAGTATTCACAATCGTGAGCCACCCATCCGTCTTTCTGTCTTCCTTCCAGAGCTCTTTTCCGTTGCAGTCAAGTAAAAACATTCCATCCTTGCCATGCCACATTCCTTTATATCCGTCACCTCTGCTTATTCTGTCAAGTCCTGCCACCTGAAGTCCCGGTGCCCCCAAAATATATTTCCCAAGTGCAATGTGCTGCGATTCTATTGAACCATCATATCTCCAAAGCTCATTTCCATCCATGTCATAGAGGCATGTCACACTTCCTCCGACGCACATCTCCGGCTTGCCGTCACCGTTGACGTCACCTACCCAAAGACAGTCAGCATGGTCATCCAAATCTTTGCATGACCACATAAGCCTTCCATCAGCGGAGAGCATGTCATATCCTGCCATAACTTCATCCCTGCCATCGCCATTGATGTCATATACAAGCGGAAAATGTCCGAGATTTCCTGAATGTGTCCACATGACATCAAAGTTCTCATCAAGCGCCCACATATTCTCATAGCGGTCTTTAACTATAATCTCTCTTGCTGTAGGATTTCCCGATAAATTCGCAATGAGAATACAATCGTGCGCTTCCCATGCAGGAATAGGCTTCTTTCTCTTAAGCTGCCCTGTAGCGCCATCAACAACTATAATATTCTTATTTACTGCTTCTTTATCATTATCCGCTGCACCCTTTTTCGCTCCCGGCACAACACGGTTAACATCCATAACCGCAATAACTTCAAGTCTGCCATCACCGTCTATGTCATATATCTGTGCAGGAAAATCGGCTCCGAAGCCTCCCGGCTCTTCCCACGGTGTTCCAACCTGCCACAAAAGCTCTCCTGTAAGTGCAAATGCTGTCAGACATGTGACATAAAAAGGAACATATCTTGAATCCGTTCCGCCGTTTGCCTGTACACACACAAGCTCCATGCGTCCGTCACCATTTATATCTCCAAGCAATACCTTACAATTCTTTCCTGCTGCGGAAATGTCCACTGAATTAATTAAAATCGGCTCCATAGTAAACCTCCATTATATTTGTCCAAAATACTGTAATATTTTGGTTTACAGACATTATGACACAAATTCCGACTTTTGCAAGCCCCATTAACATAATTCTAAGCAGCATCTTATAAATCATTCTGAGCTGTCAAATCAATTATTCTGTCCGCAATCCTTTCAGCCAGATACCTGTTGTGTGTCACTGCAATAAGCCCCATATTCCTTTTTTTTGCTTCCTCTAAAACAACATTCCATATCTGTGCCTGAGTGATGACATCTAGCATTGTGCTTATCTCATCACATATAAGATAATCTGCTCCGCTCATAAGTGCTCTGGCAACGCAGAATCTTTGAAGCTCACCACCGGACAGTTCTCTCGGAAATCTGTCAAGCCACTCCGGCTCAATTCCAAAGGCATGAAGAACACTCTCAGCTATTTTGCCGCTCTCGTTAAGAACGCTTCTAAGTCTCCACCTTGGGTTTATCGCTTTTTCCGGGTGCTGGCAGATAAGCTGAACAGGACATATTCCTTTTTTCGGAAGTGGTTTGCCGTCTAGTAAAATCTCACCCTTATTTGGCTTAATATATCCTGCTAACAGCATTGCAAGAGTCGTTTTTCCATAACCGCTGGGCGCAAAGACCGCAAGCCTTTCCCCTTTGTCCACTTTTATATTACAGTCTGCAAGAATCCAAGGCTGTTTTCTATCATAATGGAAATAGATATTTTTCGCCTCAAGTGCCATGATAACACCTCACTTCACCGCCTCTTATTTCACGAATAGGTGGAACCTGTACACTGCACTCTGGTGTCCTATATGGACAGCGCAGCGCAAAAAGACAGCCATCCGGCAGACTTCCTGCGTATGGATGAAAACCCTGAATCGGCTCAAAGCCATTCTGCGGCAGTGCCTTCCACAGTGCTTTAGAATACGGATGCCGGAGTGCGTCCGGTCCGGCTTTAAAATCCGAAGCAGGTGCAGTCTCAACAGTAGTTCCCGCATAAAATACCGCAACACGGTCTGCAAATTCAAAAGCTAAATCAATATCATGTGTGATAAGTATAATCGACTTACCTTCATCTGCCAGCTCACGAAACATTTTCAATGCTTCAAGAGCCTGTGAAAGCTCCATTCCTGGTGTTGGCTCATCCGCAATGATAAGCTGTGCATCCGTAATCAAAGCGGTGGATACCAACACACGTCTTGCCATGCCGCCCGAAAGCTGAAATGGATAAAGCCTCCCTGTATTCTCAGGAAGCTGAAACCGCTCAAACAGTTTTTTCCTTCTCTGCGTCAGATTCACACTGTGATGCCCATCCACCTGCCTCCCGACCTTCATTAAAGGGTCAAGATAAGCTATCGACTGCGGCACGAAAGCAAACTCACTTCCTCTAAGCTCTCTCTGTCTTTTTGCTGTAAGCTCCTCGCCTTTATAGTGTATATGCCCATTTACAGTTGCATTATCGGGCAGAATACCAAGAATTGCTGATGCCAAAAGGCTCTTTCCCGACCCTGACGAGCCTGCAATCGCAACTATCTCGCCCGGATGTACTGTCAAATGTAAGTCAGAAATTACCTTTAAGTCTCTCTGTTCCAATCCATGAGCGTACATCCTGAATGTTACCGAGAGATTATGTATTTCCAATAATGTGTCCTTTTTCTGTTCCATCGTATCCTCTTCTAACTAATGCAAAAGCAGCACATGATTAACATTCGCCGTTCGCCAAGAGTGAGCAAGCTCACTCCGGCTCTCTTTCGCTCATTATCTCGCGAGCATAGCTCTCTCGATAATTTCATCGCTCGTTAATCATGCGGGCATGTTAACTCGCTTGCATTCATTATTTCATAAATAATCATTATTGATTAATTTTGTGCGCTGTATGGGTCAAGTATCATCCGAAAATTATCTCCTAACTTATCCACAAGCAGTACAATGAGCACAAGTGTTATCCCAGGCATAACTGCTGTCCACCACATTCCTGTTGATAAGCCGCGCATACTCTCCGCAAGAATAATTCCTATCGCTGACTGCTCAGGCGGCAGTCCGAATCCAAGAAATGAAATGGAAGCCTCATGCAAAATTGCATGTGGGAACATAAGAACCAACCCTACAAAGAACTGTGGGCCAAGATGCGGCAGAATGTGATTTATTAAAATCCATCCGCTTGACTTTCCTAATCTTCTGGATACTTCAATATATTGCTGTGAGCGAAGCTGTAAAACCTCTGCGCGGATAAGGCGCGCCAGACTGCACCAATGTGTTGCCGCAATTCCGACAAGCAAGCCCTTAATTCCACGTCCTAAAACAAACGATATCAGGATAATTAAAATCGTATGCGGCACACTCATCACCAAGTCAATAATCCAGTTAACTATCGAATCTACATACCTGTTTCCCGCCGATGCCGCAATCCCGACAAGCACAGCTATAACGGCACTTATCAAGGATGCTGCTATACCTATTGTTATGCTTACGGACAACCCCTTCAACGTACGAAGAAACACGTCACGCCCAAGCGCATCCGTTCCGAACGTGTGCTTTAATCCCGGTGGGCATTTTGCGTTTAGAAAGCTTCCCTTTACTGCCTCCTCAGAGATTAATAAGCCGGACACGTATATAGCCATAAAGAGGACTGCGAAAACTATGGTCAAAATAACCATATGCTCTCTGTTATTCAATCGTTTACGGCTATTTAACTGCTTTACATCACCGGACTGCTTTATATTGTTTAATCCTTTAGTGTTGTCCGGCTTCTTCATTGTCCACCTCCAAAGTCCGTGGGTCAATTACACCATACAGCAAATCTGCAATCATATTCCCCACACATACAAATAATGCCGAAAACAATGTTATTCCAAGAAGCAGCGGAACATCCCCCTGTAATCCCGCGGCCGATACAGCACTTCCCAGCCCCGGATAGCTGAATACATTCTCAGCCATCACAGAGCCGCCGAACAGTTCCGCAAAAGATGCAAACTGTAAAGTCAGTGCCGGAAAAAGTATATTTCTTAAACCGTGGTTACGCAGTATGCTCCATTTTCCTTCCCCTCTGGCTTTTGCAAATAACACATACTCACTGTTCAGAACATCAATCAGCTTCTGTCTGGTATGCAGTGCTATATTGGAAAAAGACATAATGCTGAGAGTAATCGCGGGAAGAATCAAATGATGTATCTTTTGTGATATAGTCACATTGTCACTTGTCACACCAATAGGCGATGAGAAGCCAATAGGAAACCATCCAAGCCATACCGAAAATACAAGCAACAAAAGCAGTCCCAGCCAGAAAGCAGGAAGTGAGCTTAACACATAACATATCTTCTTTAAAATTTTATCCGGCAGCCGGTCATGATACATCCCCATCAGACAGCCAAGTACAAATCCCATAAGTCCGGCTAACACCCATGCACTTAACATCAATGCCAGAGAATTGACGAAGCGTTCACCGATAATATCCGCAACAGGTCTTCGATAAATTGACGACTCTCCCATATTTCCATGCATAAGCTCATTAAGCCACGTCAGATACCGCTCCACAGGCGGTCTGTCAACACCCCAATATGCCTCAATTTCTGCTCGTTTTTCCTGTGAAACTGCCGTTCCAAGTCCTAAAAGATACTGCTGTACAGGGTCAATAGGTGATATGTTTACAAGTGTAAAAGAAATAATACTCACTGCAAACAAAAGTGTTACTATTTTTACAATATTCTTAATAAAAATATGAGCGAGTCTTACGATTATTTCCCGCATTCTTAATACCTCATAAAAGCTTTATTTTGTCCACGACCATTCATTCAGATTCTGAATCAGCGGCAGACCATGCCCATGTCCATGAATCGGCTGGCTTCCGATTGACAGTCCGTCCCTGACATATGTCACATGGTCAAGATTTACAATCCATACCCAAGGACACTCGCCCTGCATCGCTGTACCTGTCACGCCGTCCCACTGAACCTTCTTCCAATTCTCGTTAGCTTCCTCGACAGTAAGTGCTGACATGGCAGCATCAAGATAAGCATCTGTTATATCATTCTGATAGCCTTCAGGGTTATAAAAATCATCCAGCAATGCTCCCTCTGAGCGGTACAGATAGTAAGTTTCATTAGGACTTGAAGAGCCCCAGCCCATTAAGACCGCCTCTGAGAACATTACTTTCATAATCTCATCCCAGCTCATACCCTCTATATCAACCTTTATTCCAATATCCAATAACTGCTCTGCTGCCGCCATGCCTACAGCCTGGCGCACCGAATCACCCGACGGATATACGCACTTAAATTCTGCCTTAAGACCATCCTTTTCTACAATGCCGTCCCCATCCGTATCTGTCCAGCCATTGTCTAAAAGGAGCTTTTTGGCATATTCCACATCCGTCTCAAGCCTTACATCCTGATTATTCCATGGCATTCCATCATTTTCCGAATAAGCAGGTCTTCCAAAACCGTTTAATACTGTATCAGCAATCTGCTCACGGTCTATCGCGTATGCGATTGCCTGACGAATCTCAAGATTACACGTCACGTTATTGCCTATTGGAACCCCACTCTGCGTTGTTCTGCCTTCATCCGGAAGAACCGGAAGTGTAAAGCCTCGATTGTCCGCCGATTGAATCGCCTCGACATGATATCCGTTAACCTGCGTAGTGGCAAGCGTTGCAACGGAATATGCAACATCCACCTGTCCTGCCTTGACAGCCGCAAGTGCGGCATCCTCCGACATAAATACTACTGTTACATTCTTTATATCAGGAGCTTCTCCATAATAATTCTCATTAGCAATGAACATTATCTGCTCCTGAGGTCTCCACTCCACGAACTTATACGGTCCTGAACCAATAGGATTCATTCCATAATCATCGTTATATGCATGTTCAGGCACTATACCGACAGATGCAAGCGTATTAAGAAATATAGATGTTGGTCTTGAAAGTGTGATTACCACTGTGGTCTCATCCTGTGCAACGGCACTCTCCATATATGTAAGGTCAAAGGAGCCATTGGAAGCCTTGGCTGTCTCAAGTGTAAATGCTACATCATCGGCTGTTACTTTTTCTCCGTCTGTAAAATATGCATCATCGCGAATTGTAAAAGTCCATGTAAGCCCATCATCCGAAAGCTTATAATCAACCGCGAGGTCATTCTCAAAATTCAACTCCGAGGTATATTTTACCAAGGTGCTCTGAACAATCGGCGAATTGCCATGTCCCCAGCCCTTAGTCGGGTCAAGCGTTTCCGGCTCGGAACCTATAGCTATTACAACACTGTCTTTACCTGCATCTGCCAGCACTTTGCCATTATCCGCAACGCTGCCCACACCATTGTCTATATTGTATGAATTATTTGCGCTATTAGCACTATTATTGCATGCCGTAACGCCAAATATCATAAGCACTGCCATAAGCATCGCTAATATTCTCTTGTTTTTTTTCATAAAACCTCTTTTCCTTTTTGTTGATATGGCGATTCATATATCAAAACATACTCATTCAATTTGCTAGTGTACAACGTGTTATATTCTGCATTTGAACCCTTATTAGCCTTTTAAATTGTTAATTATTAAGCTTTGACATAACATCCTCAATAGAAATATTATTCTCGACTGCAATGCGTGAAATATCATCATACTCATATTTCCTGCGCTCTACGCCATATCCTTGAGATACTTTGCATCTTACAGAGCCAAAATTTGTCTGCACTGTCTCAATATGCCTGTCAAGCACATATCTGTTGAGTACATTTTCTCGTATGCCAATCGTTGTTGTATGTTTAAAAACAGCCTGAATAACAGACTCCTTGTCTTTTTCGCGGCACATCACTTTGATGAGTGTTCCGGGACGGGACTTTTTCATGCCGATTGGCATAGTATATACATCGAGAGCACCTGCGTCAAACAGCCTGTCCATTGCAAATCCGACAGCTTCACCGGTCATATCATCGACATTACAGCTAAGCTCACATATCTTATCTGCTTGCTCCATCGTCTCTCCAAGCATAACACGCACACAGTTAGCCACGTCAAAATCCTTTTTCCCCATTCCATATCCGATATTTTTGACCTTCATGACAGGCATGCTGCCAAAATCAGCCGCAAAATATTTAAGCAATGCGGCTCCTGTAGGAGTACATAGCTCGCCGCGGATACTGCCGCCATAAATCGGGACATCCCTTAAAATATATGCTGTTGCAGGAGCCGGAACAGGAAGTATTCCATGCGCACACCTGACTTGTCCGCTTCCGACATGTATAGGTGACACAACAACCTTATCAACAGCAAGTCTGTTCATAAGCAGACATACCGCTGTGATATCCGCAATGGCATCCATTGTTCCGACTTCGTGAAAATGAATATCCGTCACCGGAACACCGTGTACATTGCTCTCCGCCTGCGCAATCAATCCATATACAGCCATAATATCATCCTGTACTTTCTGCGGCAGTGCAAGATGCTCACTTACAATATGTTCAATGTCATGCAGGCTGCTATGATGATGCGTATGACTATGTGCATCATGTTCATGCTGATGCACCTGATTGTCTTCACAGACATGTTCATGCTGATGCTCTGAATCATCTACTAAACCACACTCATGGCTATGCTCATAATGGTGGCTATGCTGCTCACAGGCTTCGCTGTGATTATGGTCATGGCTTTCTTCCTCGTCTCCATTCACGCTGACAGTCATATGCGTTCCTGTTATACCACATTTTACAGATGGCTCATTTTTAAAAGTAACTCCCGGAATACCAAGCGCATTAAGTTCTTTCACAAACTCATCCCTGTCGGGAAGTAATTCAAGAAGTGCTGCCGCAAGCATGTCTCCCGCCGCGCCCATATTGCAATCAATATATAATGTTTTCATAATTTTTCTCCTAACTCAGATTAATTATTCAGCTGCAAAACACACATTACTCATATATTCCTTTTCACAAGCTCCAAGCATTTTGGTAAATACTTTTTTATCTACCAGGGAATTTCAACGAATTTTCCTAGTAGGATTCGGGTGTCAAAACATGCCTTATGAACTTAACCGTGTATAACAAGTTATATT
>OGFG01000432.1_pt1 | contig 50264 bp, 68 predicted proteins | sample 1570761 | NCBI WGS metagenome assembly OGFG01 (sample SAMEA2581938, study PRJEB24529) | metagenome | biome: Human gut stool | place: China | collected 2011
TAGCAAAAAGAGATGTTTTACCAGATCCAATATACAATAGCAAAGTTGTTACAAAGTTAATAAACAATGTTATGTTAGATGGTAAAAAGACAGTTGCTCAAACTATCGTTTATGATGCATTCGATATCATAAAAGAAAAAGAGCAAAAAGATCCACTAGAAGTATTTGAAGCAGCACTAAACAACGTAATGCCAGTTCTAGAAGTTAAAGCTAGAAGAATTGGTGGTGCTACATACCAAGTACCATTAGAGATTAGACCAGAAAGAAGACAAACATTAGGACTTAGATGGTTAGTTTCATATGCTAGAAAGAGACATGAAAAAACAATGTCTGAAAAATTAGCTGGAGAAATAATGGATGCTGTAGCTGGAAACGGTGGAGCTTTCAAGAAGAAAGAAGATATGCATAAGATGGCTGAAGCGAACAAAGCTTTTGCACACTATAAATTTTAATTATAAACTACGTCTTGCTTTGTTGAACGTCGCATAAAAAATGCTCAATGTACACACGTACATCTCCGCTTTTTTAGCTAGTTCGCCTCGCAATACTTGTTTCTAATCAAAATTTAACTTATGTATAATAAAAAAATTATTTAGAAAGGAAGAAAAAATATGGCCGGAGACGGAAGAGAATTTCCTTTAGAGAAAACAAGAAATATAGGAATAATGGCTCACATTGATGCAGGAAAGACAACAACAACAGAGAGAATACTTTTCTACACAGGAAGAACACACAAAATAGGTGAGGTTCATGATGGTGCTGCTACTATGGACTGGATGGCCCAAGAGCAAGAAAGAGGTATTACAATTACATCAGCTGCTACAACTTGCCACTGGTTAGGTAATAGAATAAACATTATCGATACCCCAGGACACGTTGACTTTACAGTTGAGGTTGAAAGATCTTTAAGAGTTCTTGACGGTGCTGTTCTAGTACTTGCTGCAAAAGGTGGAGTTCAACCACAATCTGAAACAGTTTGGAGACAAGCTGATAAATACATGGTACCAAGAATGGTATATGTAAACAAAATGGATATTACTGGTGCTGATTTCTATGGTTGTATAAACCAAATAAAAGAAAGATTAGGAGCTCATCCAGTTCCAATCCAATTGCCTATAGGTTCAGAAGACAATTTCAAAGGAATTGTTGACTTAATAAAAATGAAAGCATTTATTCATAAAGACGATTTAGGAAAAGACATTGAAGAATGTGATATTCCTGAAGATATGAAAGCAGATGCTGAAAAATATAGACAAGAAATGATTGAAGCAGCAGCAGAACAAGATGATGAATTAATGATGAAATATTTAGATGGTGAAGAACTATCTGAAGCTGAAATCAAATCAGGATTAAGAAAAGGAACTTTATCAAATGCTCTAATTCTTATGACATGTGGTTCATCATACAAGAACAAGGGTGTTCAAGAATTATTAAATGCAATCGTTGACTACTTACCATCACCACTTGATATTCCAAACATCAAAGGTGTTGACGAAGATGGAAACGAAGTTGAAAGTAAGACTGATGACAATGCTCCATTTGCAGCATTAGCATTCAAAATAATGACAGATCCATATGTTGGAAAACTATGCTTCTTCAGAGTTTACTCTGGAACATGTACAACAGGAACTACTATTTTAAATGCTACAAAGGATAAGAAAGACAGAATAGGAAGAATCCTATTAATGCATGCAAATCATAGACAAGATATTGAAAAAGTTTATGCAGGAGATATTGCAGCAGCAGTTGGATTAAAAGATGTATCAACAGGTGATACATTATGTGATCCAGATCACCCAATTATACTTGAATCAATGGAATTCCCAGAGCCAGTTATCGATATAGCTATCGAGCCAAAAGATAAGGCTAATGGAGAAAAAATGGGAATAGCTTTAGCAAAACTTGCTGAAGAAGACCCAACATTCAAAACATGGACAGACCAAGAATCTGGACAAACAATCATCGCTGGTATGGGTGAGCTTCACCTAGATATCATCGTAGACAGATTAAAGAGAGAGTTCAAAGTTGAATGTACAGTTGGTAAGCCACAAGTTTCTTACAAGGAAACAATCAGAAATAAGGTTAAAGTTCAAGGTAAGTTTGTTCGTCAATCTGGTGGACACGGACAATATGGTGATGTATGGTTCGAAATGGAACCATTAGAGCCAGGTTCTGGAGTTCAATTCGAGAGCAAAATTGTTGGTGGTGCTGTTCCAAAGGAATACATCAAACCAATCGAAGATGGATTAAGAGAATCTGCTATGAGTGGTATATTAGCTGGATATCCAGTTATAGACTTCAAAGCAACATTAGTTGATGGTTCTTACCATGAAGTTGACTCATCTGAAATGGCATTCAAGATTGCTGCATCTATGGCTTTCAAAGAAGGATGTAAGCAAGCAAAATCTGTTATATTAGAGCCTATAATGAAGGTTGAGGTAACTGTTCCTGAAGAATACATGGGAGATGTTATTGGAGACATTAACTCTAGACGTGGTAGAATGGAAGGAATGGAAGCTAGAAACGGTAACCAAATAATAAGAGGATTTATTCCACTTTCAGAAATGTTTGGTTATGCAACAGACTTACGTTCTAAGACACAAGGTAGAGGAACATATTCAATGGAACCAAGCCATTACGAAGAAGTTCCAAAGTCTGTATTAGAGCAAATAGTTGCTTCTAGATCTAAGAAAGCAGAATAATATACAAATATGTATATATTGTGAAAACAAAAATAACACTTGCATTTTACTTGAAAATATAGTAAAATGCAGGTGTGAAATAAGATATTAATTTTAAATATAAATAGTCATGAGCAAGACTCAAGACTAACTAAAAAGGAGGAAAATTAAATGGCAAAGGAAAAATTTGTAAGAACAAAGCCACACGTAAACATTGGTACAATTGGTCACGTTGACCACGGTAAAACTACTACAACAGCAGCTATTACAAAATACTTAAGCTTATTAGGACAAGCTAAATACGAAGCATACGATCAAATCGATGGTGCTCCAGAAGAAAGAGCAAGAGGTATTACAATTAATACTGCTCACGTTGAATATGAAACAGCAAACAGACACTATGCTCACGTTGACTGCCCAGGACACGCAGACTACGTAAAGAACATGATCACTGGTGCTGCTCAAATGGATGGTGCTATATTAGTTGTTTCTGCAGCTGATGGACCAATGCCTCAAACAAGAGAGCATATATTACTAGCTAGACAAGTTGGTGTTAAATACATCGTTGTTTACCTAAACAAATGTGATATGGTTGATGACCCAGAATTATTAGAATTAGTTGAAATGGAAGTTAGAGACCTATTATCAGAATATGGTTTCCCAGGAGACGAAATTCCAGTTATAAAAGGATCTTCATTAAAAGTACTAGAAAGTACATCAACAGATCCAAATGCACCAGAATATCAATGCATTAAAGAATTAATGGACGCAGTTGATACTTATATCCCAACACCAGCAAGACCAATAGATAAGCCATTCTTAATGCCTATCGAAGATGTTATGACAATAACAGGTCGTGGAACAGTTGTTACTGGTAGAGTTGAAAGAGGACAAGTTAAGGTTCAAGACGAAGTTGAAATCGTTGGAATTAAACCTTCTACAAAAACTATCGTTACAGGTGTTGAAATGTTCAAGAAAACACTTGACCAAGCTGAAGCTGGAGACAACATCGGAGCATTATTAAGAGGTGTTCAAAGAACAGATGTTGAAAGAGGACAAGTTCTTGCAAAACCAGGATCTATACATCCACATACAAAATTCAAAGCACAAGTATACGTTTTAACTAAAGACGAAGGTGGACGTCATACTGCATTCTTCAATGGATACAGACCACAATTCTACTTTAGAACAACAGACGTTACAGGTGTTATCGAACTAGAAGCTGGAACAGAAATGGTTATGCCAGGAGATCACGTAAACATGACAATCGAACTTATTACTCCAATCGCTATCGAAAACGGATTAAACTTCGCTATTCGTGAAGGTGGAAGAACAGTTGGATCAGGAGTTGTTTCTGATATAATTGAATAATAAATACAGTAATAGCAAGGATTACATGAATTTGTAACACCTTGCTATTTTTGTAATTAACACTATTTTAACACTTTAGTTTAATAAATAATCTATCTTATTAATAATTTCTGCTTTAGATTTCGGTAAAGCATCAAGATACATTTCTGTTATTTTGACTGATGAATGTCCTAATAATTCTTTAATCTGAATTAGATTAGCACCATTCAATAAAAGCATAGTTGCGAATGTATGTCTTAAATCGTGAAATCTTTTATCTTTCATATTAGTATTTTTTAATTTATTGTGCCAAAATTTTTCAGTCCATTTTATATCAAAATGAGAACCTTTGTCATTACAAAAAACGTAATTCGATTTGCGAGGCAAAGAACTTAACAAATTAAATATTTTATTCGACATAGGTATAACTCTTATAGAATTGGTGCTTTTAGGCGTTTGTAACACTGTAGAATAATTTTTTTGTCCATTTTCAGAGATGTTAGCAACATGACTTAAATTATGCAGTACATGTATTTCTTTATTCTCAAAATCTATATCTGCCCATTGTAATCCTAAAATTTCTCCTTTTCTCATTCCTGTACCAAGTGCAAATAGTATAATGCTATAGTATCTAGTATCTTTAAATATTTTTAACAATTCTTCTATTTCATCTTCATTAAAATATTGAAATTTGGTTTTTCTCTCATTAATGATTGCTTCAGTACTTTTATTATTTTTGGGTAAGGCAACATTTGAACAAGGATTTTTTAGTATATAACCTTCTCTTTCTGAGTAATCGAAGAATTGTCTTAATAACTTATGAGATTTTTTGATGTTACTTGCGGAAATATTATCTGCCAATAGTTTATTATAATATTCTTGTACTTTTAAGCTTTTTAAATCTTTTATAGGTAAATCAGCAATTAAATAGGGTCTTATGTAATTTCTGTATGTACTCTCATAACTTTCAAAGGAAGTTGGCTTAATTTCAACTTTTTTTACCGAAAATAGCCATTTAGGTAACAATGTATTAATGGTATATATTTGATTATCATTAGTAAGTCCCATTTTTAGATTATTCATATATTCATCAGCTTTTTGGTTTGCTTCTTTTATTCCTGCACCGTAAAATTGTTTTCTTATAGGTGTACCGTCAGCTCTATGACCTATAGTCCTAGATACTCTAAAATACTCATTGCCATTTGATTTAAAATTAGTTTTCTTTGCCATAATTCCTCCTATAAAATAAGATAAGTCTGTTACAACTTATCTTTAGTTCTTCATTTCAAATTTTCCAATGTATTTACCAATTATTTTTATTGGAGTATCTTTTGTATAAATTTGCGTTTGAAAACTTGGATCATTACTCATAGGTTCTAAAACAACAAAATCTCCTTGTTTGCTAAATTTCTTTAATGTAGCATCATATCCATTAACTAATACCACTGCAATTTCTCCATCATCAACCCAATCAGTCTTACGGATAAGAGCATAAGCACCATTTTTTACGACTTTATTCATACTTTCACCATTTACACGCAAAAAATAACATTCTTCTGGATCCACTATATTCATAAGATTTGGATCAATAGGTAATCTTCCTTCAATGCATTCCTCTGCCCAGTTTGGTTGTCCTGCACTTATTTGACCATAGACAGGACACATATAAACTTGAGATTTTTTTAAATATTTTTTTTCAATACGCATAAAGTCTTTCAAGGATTTTGCATTATTAAGTAGTTCTTCTGCCTCCTTTTTTAAACTTTGAGCTAACGCTAATTGTTCTTGATTTTTAACCGATAAGTCATTAATCATGCTTTGTAAAAACTTTAAAAGGGGATATGCTGTTTCTAGTGGTAAAGTTGCAATAAAATTATCTATTGATTGGTGATATTCATTAGATGAAAAATCCATATTCATAATGTCTTGGAGTTTAGAAATTTGTTGAGAGGATAACCCTATAGATAATAGATAATCTATATTATTCAAGATGTACTCAGTTCTTTGCTTTATTTGTGTACTATCAAAGTCTACCGAAACATCTATATACCCGCAGACTTCCATTAATTGAGCATAAGATATTACTCCATTAGAATTATTAGCTATTTTTTCCAAAATTTTTGGAGAAGGTGGATTATTTATTTTTTTATTCATATAGCGAGATAAATATGCCCTATTAACTCCTGTTGCGTCAGCAAAATCTCTTTGATTGTTATAAGTTTTATAAATTTTTGTTAAGATTTCAGCAAAATCATCTTTATTAAACATACTAAAGCCTCCTGAATATAGTATATATCAATACTTTAAAAAAATCAACAAAAAATGTTAAAAAAATAACCAAAAAGTATTGACTTTCAATGAAGTATCTTATATAATGAGCTTGGTTAAAAAAGTAACCAAAAGGGAGGAGTGAGAATATGAGAGTAAATGTGGATAGTGTAAACCAATTAATTAACACAAAATTTAGAGGAAATCAAACTTTTTTTGCAGAAACAATCCAGATAGATAGATGTTATTTGAATCAAATACTAAATAAAAAAGCTAATGCTGCTAGTTCAAAAGTTTGCAATGCTATAATAAATTTTTGTGAAAATAATAATTTGAATTACAAAGATTTTATTTTTTTAGAATAATGGTTAAAAAAATAACCAAAGGAGTTTGTCATGAAAGAATTAATTAAAATTGAAATAAATGAAAATCAAGAGCCAATAGTAAATGGCAGAGAACTATACGAAGTATTAGGAGTAAGCACAAGATACAATGATTGGTTTAATAGAATGAAAGATTATGGATTTGTAGAAAATCAAGATTATTGTACTATTACTCAAAAAAGAGTAACAGCTCAAGGAAATGAGACAACCTATAATGACCATGCAATTAAGTTGGATATGGCAAAAGAAATTGCAATGATACAAAGAAATGAAAATGGCAAGAAAGTAAGGCAATATTTTATACAAGTAGAAAAAGACTTTAATAGTCCAGAGAAAATAATGGCAAGAGCATTAAAAATAGCAGAGAGCAGACTAAACGTACTACAACTAGAAAATACACAGCAGAAACAATTAATAGGAGAATTAAAACCCAAAGCAGATTATTTAGATCAAATATTACAAAGCAAAGCACTAGTAACTATAACAGCAATTGCAAAAGATTATGGAATGTCTGCAAAAGCATTAAATCAAAAATTACATGAATTAAAGGTACAATTTAAACAAGGACATCAATGGTTTTTGTATAGTAATTATCATAACTGTGGATATACACATAGTGAAACAGTTGAATACACTCATCAGGATGGAAGAAAAGATGTAACAATGAATACAAAATGGACTCAAAAGGGCAGACTATTTCTTTATGAGTTGTTAAAGAAAAATGGAATTGTTCCTATGATAGAACAGTAAAGGGCGTGAGAAAATGGAAGAATGGATAAGCCTAAGACAGTATATGAAACGCTATAAGCTAGGATATGAGGTTGTCCTTCAAATGATAAATAACGGCGAACTTGAATATCGAAAGACTCCAGGAGGACAATACAAAATCAAGGTTGGCGGAAATACAGTCTCAAAGGAATTGTATGAGGAAGAACGAAAAAAGCGAATTGAAGCAGAAACAACATTAAATTTAATAACAAAAATGTTAGTAGAAAGGAGATGATGAACATGAGTAAGAAACAAAAGAATGCAATAAAAAAGACATTATTAGAAATAGTAAACTGCATGATTTTTGGACTAGCAGTTGGAGCATTCTACGGAATGTGGATATTGAAATAACTAAGGAGGAAGAGTATGGACAAGCTAGATAAGTGCTATATATGGCACATAATTACAATGTCAAAATTAAAGCTAAGACTAAAAGAACTGAAAGGAGTGAAATAGTATGTTTGAAAGAAAAAGACATTTAAAAGAAATTATAGAAACAAAATCAAAACAAATTGCTAACAGAGATAAGCTAATAGAACAACAAAGAGCAGAAATACATCAATGGCAAGAAGAAAACAAAGCATTATGGAACGAAAATAAAGACTTAAGATTTGACAATAAAGAGCTTTCAAAACTAGTTAAAAGAATGAAAAAACTAGCTGAAAGTAACAGCTGCAACAATGAAAAAAGTATTTTAAACAAAATAAAAGAGCTAGTAAATGATTTCGACAGCAATTACTAACTCAACAAAACACATAAATAAATGTTCTTGTACTAATTATACAAGAATTAGAAAGGAAAGTCAAATGGTACGAATAGTAAATGGTTACATAATAGAAACAACGGATTCAGAAGATAGACAAGCAAGATACGAACATGAGCTTGAAGAAGCAGACAGAGATTACGAAGATAGAGTTTTTGATGAAATGGAGGGTATGTAATGGAACAAGGTTTAAGTTTATATGAAATAACAGGAGCATTTCCAAAGCTAATGGCTCAAGAAGAAATGAGTGAAGAAGATAAAAATAAGGTTGAAGAGGAACTTACAACACTATTGCAAAAGAAAAGTGATTCAGTAATTGCATATTCTAAAAATATAGAGCTAGCAATTAAAGCAATGAAAGAAGAAGAAACAAGAATATCAACCAATAGGAAAACTTTAGAAAATAGGCTAGAGCAATTTAAAAAATATGTAAAAGAATGTATGGAAGGTAATGGAATTAACAAAATCGAAACAGATTTAGGAACATTAAGTATAGCAAGAAGCCCTATAAGTATAGAGATTGTAAATGAAGAAGAAATTCCAGATGAATATAAAGAAGTTATCTTTACAACAAAAGTTGATAAAAAGAAAATAGCAGAAGCATTTAAGTCAACCGGAGAACTTATTGAAGGTGTTGAGATACATACAGACAATACAAATTTAAGAATAAAGTAGAGGTTTGAATAATGAATATATATCAAAGTATAACAAAAATTATGGAAGAGGTTCCAAGCATAGGAAAAACTCAAAGAAATAAAACTCAAGGCTTTATGTATAGAGGAATAGATGATGTTATGAATGCATTACAACCACTATTAGCCAAGAATAAAGTTTTTATAGTGCCAGAGATATTAGAGCAAATGAGAGAAGAAAGAACAACTTCTAAAGGTGGAAATTTAATCTACTCAATATGCAAAATAAAATATAAATTCTATGCAGAAGATGGAAGTAGTGTTGAGGCAATCACGATTGGAGAAGGAATGGATAGTGGAGATAAAGCAACAAACAAGGCGATGGCAATAGCAATGAAATATGCACTATTTCAAGTATTCTGTATTCCAACAGACGAAATGAAGGATCCAGACAGTGAAACGCCAGAACAATCAACAAAGAAAAATAATGCGAAAACTGTATTAAAACCAAATGAAGCAGATGGAGAAAAGCCAATTTCAGAAGCTTATGTAAAGGCTTTTACAATGTGGATACAGAACCATAACATTTCAAGTGAAATTTTGAATGAAATACTAAAAAAATATAACTGTAAAAAAATAGAAGAAATTAAAACAAAAGATTATAAAACAATAGTAAATATATTAAATAATACTTTGAAGGAGGAACAACCAAGTGAATAAAGTAATTTTATTAGGCCGACTTACAAGAGACCCAGAAACAAGATATACACAAACAAGTAATATGCAAGTAACAAGTTTCACACTTGCAGTAAATAGAAGATTTGTAAAACAAGGAGAGGAAAGACAAGCAGATTTTATAAATTGCGTTGCATGGAATAAGACAGCAGAATTTGTAAGTAAATACTTTAGGAAAGGTCAACAAGTTGGAGTAATAGGAAGAATACAAACACGAAACTATGATGATGACAAAGGCATAAAGCACTATGTAACAGAGGTAATAGCAGAAGAAACATATTTTGCTGGGGACAAAAAAGATGCAACACAAAACGAGGTACAAGCTACAGACGATTTTGAGATAACTAATCAAGATGATTTACCATTTTAATTTGGAGGCAGATTATGATAGGAACAGCAGAGGCGTTAGTTAAATGGTTATTTAATCAAAACAGAGAAAAGTTATTTGAAGTCAAAGAACATAAAGAAAAGAGAACTTTAACTCAAAATGCATATATGTGGAGTTTAATCAATGAAATTGCAAACAAAATGAGATTATCTAAAGAAGATACATATTTGAAGATGATAAAAGATTATTCACAATCGATGCTAGTAACAATAAGAGCTGATATTGATGTATCAAAGTTTTTTAAATATTACGAATTTGAACGAGAAACAAAAATAAACGGTGTAAATTTTAAGATATATAAAGTATATGAAGGCAGTTCTCAAATGAATAAAAACGAATTTAGAGTTCTTTTAGATGGGGTTATACAAGAAGCACAACAGTTAGGAATATGCACACTAACACCAAATGAAATTGAAAGGCTAAGGTGGATAGATGAAAGAGTTTAGTATAATGCCAGAAAATCCATTGTATTCAACAGAAAGGTATGAGCGGATTAGAAAGACATGAAGTTTTTGAAGGTAGGACAAGTAATAGAGAAAAGTCTATTAAAGATGGATTGGTGATATTTATTCCACCAGCTATTCATAGAACAAGCAATGACTCAATACACCTAAATCCAAAGAAATGGGAATGGTTAAAAGCAATAGCTCAGAAAGCTTGGCAAGACCATTATAACAAAACAAAAGATGATTTTATAAGAAGATATGGAAGAAATTATTTATAAAGAAAGGAGGACATAGAAATATAACTTATAAAAATCTTATAAGGTTTCTATGTCTTCTGTAATTTAACGAAAGGAGAAAACATAGGGAGATGAGAAGATATGGCTAAAGAGACTTATTATTTCTCACACGATAGTAATGCAATAACTGATACTAAAATTCTTAACATGAGAGCTGATTATGGACTAGAAGGGTATGGATTATTTTGGGCAATTATAGAGATGATGAGAAACGAAGAAAGCTATAAATTACAGGCTGATAAAAAAATATATAGGGCAATAAAGACGCTAACAAACACTAATATAGATGTAGAAAAATATGTGCAAGATTGTATTAATGAATATGAGCTCTTTAAAGAAGATAATGGGTACTTTTTTAGTAATTCATTGTTAAAAAGAATGTTAGAAAAAGATCGAAAGTCAGCTGTTGCAAAAGAGAAAGCTGAGAAAAGATGGAATAATAATGCTATAGCAATGCAACAGCAATGCAGTAGTAATGCAAATAAAGTAAAAGAAAGTAAAGAAAATGAAAATAAAATAAATAAAAAAGAACAAGAAGAAAAAATACACTTTGCAGATTTTGTAACCATGACCAATGCTGAACATGAAAAGCTAGTAAGCACTTATGGAACAGAGTTTACAGACCAATGTATCAAAATTCTTGATAACTACAAAGGCTCAAAAGGGGAAAAGTACAAGAGTGATTACAGAGCCATTTTAAGTTGGGTTGTAGATGAGGCTAAGAAAAGAAAGCAAGAGAATAAATACGCCCAAAACAAAATAGCATATAACGACTATAGTCAAAGAAGTTATGAAAATTTGGACAGCTTATATGCAAATATGAAGGAGGAAAAATAAAATGATTATATTAACAATTGTATTAGAAATTATATTAATAGTATTAGGAATAGTATTTGCTGTGTTATCAGAAGACAGTTATGAACACGAAGGATTGATGGTTGTGTTATCGTTAGTATGTTGGATTACAGTACTTATAATGCCAATTGGAATTGGAAAATTACATGGATATATAAATTATGCTGAAAGCAATGATAAAGATAAAGCAAGAATTACAGCTGTAACACAGGAACAAGATTGGTTGAAGACATATTACAAAGTTGAGGTTGAGTACTTAACAAATACACCAACACAAAATGGAATAGTAACAAACTACAATATAGAAAAAGACACATATTACTGTTATATAACAGATAAAGAGTTAGTAGAGAAGTTGAAAAGAAATATGTACAAAGAACTATGGATAATATCTGGACGTAAAGGTGGATATGAAAATTATAAAGACTTTGGAACAAAGTTAATTAAGGATATAGAGCTAATCGAGGAGGAAAAATAAAATGAAATTTAAGGTTGGAGATAAAGTAAAAGTAATAGCAGAAAAACGTGGACATGAGTTTGATATTGGAGAAATTGTAAAAATAGAGGAAATTAGTGATAGAGACTATAAGTGCAGTTCACTTAAAAAAGACGAATTATGGTGGATGGGAGAAGATGAATTTGTAAAAGTAAAATTCACAAAATCAGACTTAAAGGATGGAGATATAGTTACATACAGAAATGGACTAAAGAAAATTGTATCTGGAGATAAATTGTGTGGAAACGATCTCTTTGCACCATTAAGATATTACACAGAAGATTTGAAAGATGTAGATGGAGAGGAAGAGTACGACATAGTTAAAGTAGAAAGATCAACACAATACGAGGAAGTCTTTGAGAGAGAAGAAATACTAGATGAAGTAGAAAAGAAATACCTAGCAAATGTGATTAAACCGTTTAGACATAAAATTAAGAGTATTATGAAAAGAAGTGAATATGGTAGTCTATGTTATATAAAAATATGCATAAAAAATGGTGATGATGCATATTTCCCTTGTTTTAAAGAAAATTCTATGTATAAGGGAATGGAGCCAAACAGGGAATACACCTTAAAAGAATTAGGTTTGTAAGGAAGGAGTGAACACAAATGAGTACAATAACACAAACTACAAGACAAATGTCATTTGATGACATACAAGATAAAACAAAAATAAGATACATACAGATATTGAATAGATTGGACAAGCCTAAGACAGCTAAAGAGTTAGCTGTGGAGTTATTTGATTTAGGGTTTATTCCTAGCACGGAAAGGAATTACACCGCACCACGCTTGTCAGAGCTAGAAGATATGGGAATGGTTAAAGCGATAGATAAAAAGAAATGCGAATACACAGGTAAAACAGTAGCAGTATATGAAAGAACACAAGCAGGATTTGAAACAATAAATTATCAACATATTCCAAGAATTGATTAGGAGGCAATTATGCAAGAAAAATGTAGTAAATGTGATAGTGAAGAACTATTTGTAGAAATACAAGGAAATAGAAGAGGCTTATATTGTGGCAAATGTGGGAAATGGCAAAAATGGATTACAAAACAAGAATTACAAATAGCAAAGTTTAAAGGTTTAAAAATTTTAGGAGGTAGTTATGATAAAAAAATTGAGTAATATAAAAATAAAAGATAGTTTTATAGAGCATCCGCCAAGAGAAGAAAAAATGAATTATAAGATTTCATATTATTTAATTACAGGCAAATTTGAGCAACCAATTGTAATAAATAAAGAAGGGTACTTAATAGATGGTTATACAACATATTTAATCTGTAAACGCAAAAATAAAAAATATGTAAGAGTGGTTAGAGGCTAGCTTATGAATTATCCACAATTAGAACGGTATCTGTGCAAAAGCACTGAAATATGGACTATGTAGACGGATGTCAGCAATTAGAAAACATTTATTTTCGAGGAGTTAAACAGTGCAAGTATGTTACAGATGTCGAAGGAAAGCAAATTAAATTAGAGTTAGATAAACAGGAGAGAATATGGAAATAGAAGATATTTTAAAATACACATTAACACTCTTTCAAGATATAGATAAAAGACTATCAGAGTTAAGAAATCAACAAAGTATTTGGGATATTAAACAAGATGAGCTACTGCATTATATAGAAAATCACAATATAGATGCAGTTAGAGCATGTAAAATAGTAAAACAATTGAAATATGTAAGGGGAGAAAGAAGAAAAGTAAAAGATGAAATAGATGTAGTAGTGTCATTGAAAAATACTTTTATTGATAAATATAAAAACAAGTTTATAGAAAAAGATTTAATACAAACGTTGAAAAATTTAAAAGAATTAGAACAAAGAAAAAATAATCCTAAATATACATATCAGTATTTAACTGAAGAATTGGAGATGAAAGATGAAAATATTAGCAATAGATCCACGGAAATATAGAGAGTGCATATTGTGTTGTAGACAGTGAAACATACAAGATAGTTGAAAAAGGGAAAATAAAAAACGAAGAGATACTTCTTCACATTAGATATGCAGGATATGAAAAATTGGTAATAGAGATGGTAGCTTGCTATGGTATGCCAGTTGGAAAAGAGATTTTTGATACTTGTGTATGGATAGGCAGATTTATACAAGAAGCAGATGAACTAGGTGCAGTATATGATTATATATACCGTAAAGAAGAAAAGATGAACTTATGCAATTCTATGAAAGCAAAAGATTGTAATATAAGACAAGCACTAATAGATAGATTTGGTGTAGTAGGAACAAAGAAGAACCCAGGTTGGTTTTATGGATTTAAAGCAGACATATGGAGTGCATATGCAGTAGCAGTTACATACTTAGATAAAGAGAAAGGAAAATTAAAAAATGAATAAAAAGGATATTATATTAAAAGAAGTAAAAATAAATGATTTAAAAAAATATAGCCAAGTTTTTATTAAATATTTTAGCCAAATATTTAATAAAGAAAATAAATTTATAAAAGTTATAATATATCCGAAAATTGTAAATAGATTTTCTATATTTGAGTTAGTAATTTGTGATAAAAAACCAAACATTGATATAGAAATAAAGGAAAATGTTGACTATAATAAGGAAATAATGACAAAATTTTCTATTCAAAAATACACAGATATGTTTTATCAAATAAAAGATGTGGTAAACTTTGAAGAAAATTCATTTTATATAATAAAGACAAATGAATATAAAAATTGGCATCCAGCAATGGCAAATATAGATTTAGATACTATTATAGAAGAATTGCTTTCAGAGAATGGAGGCGATTGCTAAATGGCAGGTGGTTTTAAAAATAAAGAATTAAATATTCTTTTTAAAAAAAGAACTTTAGAAGAGATTATTGAGTTTGTTTTTTTATCAATGAATCATATGAAGGAAATATGCGAAAAAGAAAATATAAAAATCGAAAATAAAGAGGAAAAAATATGAAGATACCAAAAATGATAATTAAGAATGGTCAAAAGTATGAATTTGTAAAAAGAAACAATGCAACAATGTTTCTATACCAAAATAAGAAGTACGGATATAAGGAAACATTCAGTCTGTATCAACTAGGAGTACTAAAACAGCAGATTGAACCACCAAAACTAGCAGTGCATCCAGAGAATGTAAAGATATAATAAATTGTAGGAGGTACAAATGAAGCTTAGTAAAGAAGAATACAAAGAAGCAAAAGGTTGCTTAAAGAGATATAATTACAATCAAATTAAGTTGATGAATATAAGAGATGATATAATGAGTTTATGTGCAGTAGATGTAGATGGAATGCCAAAAGCTCCATACTCAACATCAGATAGAGTATTAGACAGTGTTATTAAGCTACAAGAAGATTCAAATATTAAGGAAGCATCAAAAGAAATAAAGATTGTGAATCAAGCAATAGAGCTAATCAGCAAGAATGCAAAATACATATTTAAACATCAATATCAACTAGGACAAGATAAGTGGGACATCATAAATGAAGGTATGTCAGAAGGAACATATAAGCGTAGACATAGCGAGCTTGTGTATGCAGTACATAAAGAAATAAAAAAAGTGAGCCAAAAGTGAGACAAAAATGAGACTTTTTTGTCAAAAAAACGTGTTATAATTGTATCGTGGATAGATAGGTAAGACTATATAAACAGAAAAGGGCTACAAAAAGTTGGCTCTTTCGACGTATTTCGACAACATTTGCAAAATAGATCATATATAATATCTTTGAGAAGGAGGTGTTATATATGACGTACGACATTACAACAGTTGAAAATGCAAAAAAGACTTTAAAAAATATAAGAAAAAGATGGCCCAATACTAAATTAGAGGAAATTGACTATTCAGATTTTGACTTCGTTTTAGAACACATAACTAGCAATATGGACGAATGTAAAGATATAAAATTATATGGATTAAAGACGCTAAAAGAATTGATAGAAGAAAATAATAGCATTATAGATTTTGGCATTAAAGGAAGCACTAAGAGTCAAGAAGAGATAAAGAAATGTATTGAACATTGTAAGAAATATGATAATAAAATAAGTACTTTTTTTTCATATGAAGATGGGAAATATCAATATAAAGATAATTTGACTAAGGGGCCAGAAATATTCAATCAAAGTAAATTACCGTTAAGCTGTGCTGCAAGACAAGAGTGGGAGAAAAGATCAAAGGCTTTTAAAATAACTATTATTGCAAAATATAATGAAATAAATTTCTTAACTGGCGGAGAAAAGACTGTGAGCGAAAAATTGGCTGAAAATTTAGAATACAAGAGTAAAAACAAAAAGATAAATGAATTTACAGCAGAATTAAAAAACGGAATAGAGCCCAATAGATTGACTATAGAAGAAATAAAATGATAATGAAAGAGCTTATCAAACGATAGGCTCTATTATTTATGCTATTAACTGATACTAGATAAGTTGATATATATGTTGCTACTAGGCACACTCCTTTCATAAGATTCGTATATAAAAGACAATTCTAGTTAAGCCTTATATCTAGGTCAAGTTTTGATGGTAAAATGCGGGTCTTGGATACCTGAGATTGAAGGTTCAACTCCTTCGACCTAGACCAATTATTATAAAATAACGAAAGAGGTGTTGTTATGACTAACGAAGAACGTTATCAAAAGTATATAGAGGAGCATTGCAAGAATTGCAAACACAGACGTAAAGAAGAGGACTTATGCGAGATAAGAATATCCGCCTTAAATGACGTAGTCATAACAAAGTGTGCGTACTATGAAAGAAAAGATTAATTATTTTAACTGCATGAAGTACAAGTGTGAATTATGCAGATATAACAACCAATGTGAGAAAGAAGAGAAAAGGTATGAAATTCAAAATAAACAATACAGAGTGGACGATAGAAGAAGTAGACGAAGCCACAATAAATAATGAGATGAAAAATGATAGAACGTTAGGAGTAACGATATATAAAACTCAAAAGGTAATGTTGTTAAAAGATCAAGCAAATATAATTAAGACCTTAAAACACGAACTAACTCATGTATGGTTGTATGAATACGGACATAATCAAAATGACGATAAAACGTTTACCTACGAAGATGTATGTGAAGTAGTAGCAAGTATCAATGATTTTATAAATGAGATAGTAAGTAAATATTCAAAAGCAGAAGATGAAATAATTATACATGGAATAGATGGCACAGTTATTAGACAAGTGTTATTGAAAGACGAAGATAAAGACAAACAAAGTAGGTGAGCGAGGTGGCTAAGTATGACTGGAAGCAGTTAGAAAAAGAATACATATTAAGTGATTATAAATCGGTAAGTAGCTTCTTAAAAGATAAAGGAATAAAACAAAATGGAAGTACCAAAAAGAGTACAAAAGGATGGAAAGAAAAAAAGGTACTAAAAGAGGACAAAAAAAGTACTAAAGTAATAGAAAAAGTCCTTGAAAAGGAATCAGAAAAAGAAGCTAATAAAATAATACAAGTAAAAGATGTAGCAAATGATTTACTAAATAAAATAGTGCAAGCTAATAATGAACTTAATATGCATATAGCAAGAAATAAGAAAAAGACAAAGACAGTAGAATACAATTATGATATGTGTAAGCCAAGTAAAGAAATAATAAATGAAGAGGAAGAAATAAAATCATATATAGACATTATAGATAGAAAAGGGCTAAAAGAGCTAACATCTGCATTAAAAGACCTAAATGATATATTAGAACCTAAAGAAGATGAAGAAGAGGAAGACAATTCATTTATAGAAGCATTAAACAATAAGACGGAGGACATTTGGAGTGAAGAAGAAAAACAAGGCTAATTTCAAGTGGAAACCAATGTCTAATAAGCAACAAAAAGTATTTACTTGGTGGAATGATAATTCTCCAATGAGAGGTAAAGATGGAATAATAGCAGATGGAGCAGTAAGAAGTGGTAAAACTATTAGTATGGCACCAAGCTTCGTAATGTGGGCTATGGAAAAATATGACGAATGTGACTTTGCTATCTGTGGAAAAACAATTGGTTCATTAAATAGAAATGTAATAAATACATTAAAGAAACAACTACATTCTCTAAAATATAAATATGAACATAAAAGAAGTGAAAATCTGATAATAGTTAGTAAAAATGGTAAGACTAATTATTTTTATTTGTTTGGAGGAAAAGATGAAGCAAGCCAAGATCTAATTCAAGGTATGACTTTAGCTGGAATATTCTTTGATGAAGTTGCTTTAATGCCACAATCATTTGTTGAGCAAGGCATAGCAAGATTAAGTGTAGAGGGTGCGAAGTTTTGGTTTAATTGTAATCCTAAGAATCCAAATCATTGGTTTAAATTAGAGTATATAGATAAGATTAAAGAAAAGGATATTCTATATTTACATTTCACGATGGATGATAATTTGACATTGTCTGAGGCTGTTAAAGAAAGATATAAGAGAATGTTTGTTGGAGTATTCTATAAGCGAAACATTCTAGGATTATGGGTGACAGCAGAAGGTTCTATTTATACTGTTTATAGCAACAATAAAGAAGCTTATTATACAGAAACACCAGATTACGACATCATTCAAATTGGAATAGATTTTGGTGGAAATGGTTCAGCACATACGTTTGTTGCAAGTGGAATAAAAAATAATTATTCAAAGCTTACGGCATTAATGTCTGAAAGAATAGAAGCAACAGGCATGACACCTCAACAGTTATATAAAGCTATAGATCTATTTATTGAGAGAGTTCAAAATAAATATGGACAAGTTAGTACAATATATCCAGATAGTGCAGAACAAACGCTAATAAATGGAATAAAAACAATGGTGTCGATTAAATATCCACACATAACTATTAGGAACAGCATAAAGAATGAAATAATTGATAGAATTAGATGTACGACAAGTTTGATGGCTAGTTTCAAATTTTTTATTACTCATGATTGTAAGACTTTGGAGTTAGCTTTCGAAAATGCAGTATATAGTGACAAACCGAAAGAACAAGGAAAAGATGAAAGACTAGATGATGGCACATCTGATATAGATACACTAGATGCATTTGAATACAGCTGGGAAAGATATTTAAGACAGTATAGCAGGGTAGCGTAGGAGGACACAATGTTTGAAAGAATAGTAAATTTTATTAAAGGAGCAATAAGTAAAATGTTTAATACAACAGATATAGCAAAAGATTTTAATATAGACATATCAACAAGTGACGAGGTGTTATCTGCTATTGAAAGATGGTCAAACATTTATAATGGGAAAGCACCTTGGCTGAATGAAGAGATTAAATCACTTCATGTCGCAAAGACAATATGTGAAAAAGTTGCAAAGGCTGTAACAATAGAACTAAAAACAAAAGTTGATGATAAAGAAATAGATAAGATATATCAGAGATTTATTAAGAATATAAGAACCAATACAGAATATGCTCTTGGAAAAGGTGGAATGTTCTTCAAGCCATTTTATAGCAACGGAAAAATTAAGGTTAGTTGTATTCAAGCAGATAAATTTATACCTACAAAATTTGATAGCACTGGCGAATTGCTAGGTGCTATTTTTATTGATCAAATTACAAGAGGAAGAGATGTTTATACTAGACTTGAATATCAAGAATTGGAAGATACTACACTTAAAATTAAAAACAAAGCATATAAAACTACAGTACATAATTCTAACATATTAGGTGCTCAGATTATGCTCTCACAAGTACCAGAATGGGCAAATATCCAAGAAGAACTGGAAATAAATAATGTTAATAGACTACTAGGTGGATACTTTAAAATCCCCATTGCAAATCCTATAGACAATACTAGTCCTGTGGGTGTTGCAATATTTGCAAATGCAATTGATACATTAGCAGAAATAGACAAACAGTTTAGTAGAACTTTATGGGAATACGAAGGCTCTGAGCTTGCTATTGATGTTGATGAAACAGCTTTCAAAAAAGATGACGATGGAAAGGATATATTGCCTAAAGGAAAAGAAAGACTATACAGGAAAATTGATTTCGGTGATGAGAAAACCTGGAATGTATTTAGTCCAGCAATACGTGACACAGCATTATTTAATGGATTAAATGAATTATTAAGACAATGCGAAAGTCAATGTGGATTAGCATTTGGTACTATCTCAAAAATAGAGAATGTTGAAAAAACAGCAACAGAAATCAAATCAAGCAAACAAGACTATTATGTAACTGTATCAGATATTCAAGGAGCATTGCAAACAGCGTTAGAAGATTTGGTTTATAGTATAGATGTTTTGATGAGTTTATATGGAATAAAACATAAAGTCGGTGCTGATGTAAGCTTTGACTGGGACGATAGCATATTGGTTGACAGCGAAAAGAAACAAGCACAAGCATTAGTAGAAAAAAACGCTGGATTAATAGATGATATTGAATATTTTGTACAAACAAGAGATTATTCAGAAGAAGAAGCAACAGAGTATGTAAATAAAATGCGAGAACGAAGTACAGAACAAATACCTAACGATGTACAAGAGGAATAGTTTATGTTAGAAGATAAAATACAAAGTGCAATTAAACCAATCTTAACAATATATTCTAAGATGGAATTAGAGCTGATAGAAAAAATTGCAAAACATTTTAATTTGAATGAAGAGTTCATTAATAGTGACTATTGGTATTTTGAAAAACTAAAAGAACTTGGTGGCTTAAATAATGAAACATTAAAGCTATTAGAAGAATATACAGGAAAAACAAAACAAGAGTTATTAAAAGCTATGCAAGACATTGGTGTAAATTCAATACCAGTTGATCAGCTGAATATTGCAACTCAAAAGAATGCATTATTGAATCCTGAAAAGATTATGAATAGTGTAAATATACAAAATCTTATAAACTATAGTTACAATGAAGCAGAAAAGACTTTTCTGAGTTTAAATAAGACGATACAAGAACAAGTAAAACAGACATATACAGATATTGCTACAGAAACATATATAAAAACAAATGCTGGAGTTTGTAGTTATCAAGAAGCAATATTAGAGAGTTTAGAAAAGTTAGGAGATAAAGGAATATCTATACTTACCTATCAAGATAAAAATGGCTCAATAAGGAATTACGACGTTGTAGGAACAGTAAGAAGAGACTTGTTAGTTGCGACAAGAGGACTAGCTGGCAAAGTGAATGAAGAAGTAATAAAAGAAAGTGGAAATCACATTGTAAGAGTTACAAATCATTTTGGAGCAAGAACTGGTGATGGCGGAGAAGATTATACAAATCACGCTTGGTGGCAAGAACTTCAATTCTTCTGTTGGAACTATGATGGAAAGGCCACAGAAGAAGAAAAGAAACTTCCTGATTTTATGGAACATTGCAACTATGGAGATGTTCAAGGAATAGTAGGTATCAACTGTAAACACTTGTTTACAGTGTGGTATGGCTCAACTAAAAAAGAAGATTTGGAATTTACTTATGATGAGAATAAAGAACAATATGAAAAGACACAACAACAAAGATATTTAGAAAGTGGCGTTCGTAAATGGAAAAGGAAACAAGTTATAGCGAATAAAATGCAAGATAAAGAAGGCTATAAAAAGTCAAGTTTAAAAGTTAAAGAATGGCAAGATAGATTAGGTAAATTTATAGAAGAGAATGAATTGAGAAGAGACTATACAAGAGAACATATAAAAGGCTATAAAACATCAAAAATAAAAGAGGAAAGGCCATATACAGATATAACAGAAAATGCTGTGAATAAAGAAAAACAAAAATATGAGGTAATAGAACAGCAAATTTATATCGATGAAGATGGAACTAAATATAAGATAGATGGGAAAAATGTAAAAATAAAAGCTAGTGAAAAAGAAAGAGCTGTTGCTAATTTGATGGGAGAAAGTCTTGGAGGAAAGGTTGAACTAGTTCCAGTAGTATTAAACCCTAAAGGAATAAAAACACCAGATTATATTATTAACGGAGAAAAATTTGATTTAAAAGAAATCTTTGGAAATGGTAAAAATACATTAGATACAGCAATAAGTAAAAAGAAAAAACAATCTGATAATTTTATATTTGATATAACCAATACAGAAATGTCAACAGAAGAAGCGATTAAACAAATACAAAGGATATATGAATCTAATAATAGAATGTGGGTAAATAAATTGATACTAATAAAAGATAATAAAATACTGAAAATATATAAAAGAAAATAAAGAGAGGGTGGTGCACTCCAAGGGGAGCACATACCCTCTCAAATAAATATTTATTAACTTAATTATACTATAAATTAGGTTAATAATCAATAGTTTATTCAAGAAACTGCAAAATATTCACTGTCCGAAATGACAATAAACTATAAATAAAATAATTAGTAGACTTTCGAATATGAAGGCCTATTTTTTATATCCAAAATCGACTATATGCAGGTCGTGAATAAGTGCATAACTACATCGTGAAGAAAAACACGTAAAAGTTCGTAGTAGGAGAAAGGAACAATATGAAAAGAAAATTTTTAGAGGATTTAGGACTTGAAACAGATGCTATTGAAAAAATAATGGCAGAAGCAGGAAAAGATGTAACATCTTTAAAGGCAAGAGTAGATGACTTAACAGAACAAATAAATGTTAAAGACACTACTATTTCAGAAAAGAACAACAAAATAGCTGAACTTGAAAAAGTAGACGTCGAAGCTATTAAAAAGTCTGAGTATGAAAGAGGAAAGACAGAAGGTTCTAAAGAAATTGAAGTTTTCAAAAAGCAAAATGCTTTGGACAAAGCTTTATCTAAGTATAAAGCAAAAGACACTAGTATTTTAAGTAAAATGCTAGATATGGAAAAGGTTAAATATAATGACAAATTTGAAATCGTGGAAGGATTAGAGGACCAAATAAACTCTATCAAACAAAGCCACGATTATTTATTTGACAGCGATAAACCTTTACCAACATTTACAGGAGCAAATCCAAACAATAATCCAAATTTTAATAATAAAGAATTATCTCTTGGAGAAGCTTTAAAAGAAAAATTTAAATAAAAATTAGGAGGAAAGAATTATGATAACATTAGAAGAAGCAAAAGTAGGAATGGCTGATAAAGTAGACCAAGCAGTCATTGATGAATTTAGAAGAGGGTCTTTATTACTAGATAAGTTAATATTTGACAATGCGGTAGCACCTGGGACAGGAGGAAGCACATTAACTTATGGATACATGAAGTTGAAAACACCTTCAACAGCAGGATTCAGAAAAATAAATGGTGAGTATACAAATAACGAAGCTAAAAGAGAAAAAGCAAGTGCTGATCTAAAAATATTTGGAGGAAATTTTAAAATTGATCGTGTATTAATAAATACATCTGGAGCAGTTGATGAATTAGACTTCCAAATGAAAGAAAAAATAAAAGGAGCTATAAATTTATTCCATAATACAGTAATAAATGGAAATGAAGCAGTAAATGAAGATGAATTTAATGGATTAGATGTTATGTTAAAAGGTTCTAGTACTGAATATAATGCAGCTGAATATGCACAAACAACAGATACTGATATAGTAGAAGGAAAGACATATTACACTAGAAGCGGTTCAGGAACTACAAGTTCTCCATATAAATATACAAAAGTTGCAAGTCCAGCTAAAGCAAATGTAGGTACATATTATGAATTGAAAAATGCCTTTGATTTATCAACATCTAAAAAAATGGATGATAATTATCAAGAATTTTTAGACAAAATGGATGACTTCGTTTCTATTATGCAAGGTAAGCCAACAATGTTTTTAGGAAACAACAAATTAATTACAAAAATTAAAGGTATTGCAAGAAGAGCAGGATATTATACTAAATCAGAGGATGCATTTGGTAGAAGCATAGATATGTGGGATAACATACCATTAGTTGATTTAGAAGAATATTTTGATGGTGTAAATACGACACCTTGTGTTAAGATTTCAGAAGAGGGCTTAACAGACTTATATGCTATTCAAATAGCAAAAGACGGTTTCCATGGTGTATCACCTACAGGAACAGGAGTTTTAAGTACATGTTTACCAGATATGAAAGCTCCTGGAACAGTTAAAGAAGGGGACGTAGAAATGGTTGCTGCAGTTGTTCTTAAAAATACACTAAAAGCTGGAGTATTTAGAAATATTAAAGTAAAATAAGAGGAGTGAGGGCATGATAAATTATACCGATTATGGTTTTTATAGAGATACATATAAGGGCAACATGCCCGAATCCGATTTTAATAGAATGTTAATAAGAGCAAGTGCAGAAGTACGTAGAAACATCTTTGATAGAGATATAACAAACTACAAAGAAGAAGTACAAATGGCAACTTGCTCTGTTGCTGATATTTTATTTAAAATTGAAAAAATCGAAACAAGTAAATCTAAATTGGCAAGCAGTGAAAAAACAGATAGGATACTTGCAAGTGAACAAGTAGCAGATTTGCATAGAACTTTTGCTAACACTACGAGTATAGCTGATTTAGAAAAAGAAATTTCTAACCAGAAAAATAAGATACTAGAAGAGATTAGGTTATACCTATTGCATACAGGCTTATTATACAGAGGTGTTTAATATGGAAGATATGTTTGATAAAGATATAACAATATTAAATAGATGCCTTAATAAAAGAACTAAAAAGGCTGAATATAAAGTAAGCTATGTAAAAGGATTTTGGAGTTCAAGCAATGGAATATCAATGAATGGTGTACTTTTAATGAAAGAAGATAGTTTGACTGCAAGAATATTGATGAGCGAAGAAGGTTATCGAATACCAGAGGATTTTAATAATGAAATCAATAAATTAACCGTTGAAGAAGTTAATTCTGCTTCTGTAGGAGAAATAAATTCATTACCAGTTCTACTTCTTACAGCTAAGAACGTTGGCTGGACGCTTCAAAAAGGAGATTACTTAGTGAAAGGTAAAATAGAAGATTTTTCAAGTATTCCTGAATTATTAGAACGACATCAAGAAGTAATGAAAATCACTAATATTGCTATTAGAGATTATGGCAGTGAAGATATGTGGCATTTTGCAGTAACAGGAGGTTAATATAATGGACTATATAATTGCATTTGACAGTATTCAAAAACAACAAATTATTGATAAATATGGACTTGATGGTGGTAGGACGCAGAAAGTTATAGATAGTGCTTTTATAGGGTATTTAGAACCATATGTCCCAATGGATGAAAACCATGAATTAGTAGACAAATTGTTAAGTAATAAACCGGGTAAAGGCGAAATTGATATAGATGCTCACCATGCACATTATCAATATGAAGGTATTAAATATATTGATCCTAAATATAAAATAGGTGCTTTTTATAATAAAAAGAGCGGAAGATATTGGAGCAGACCAGGAATAAAAAAAGTTCCAAGCAATGAAAGACTTAATTATCATAGTGGACCTTTAAGAGGCGACCATTTTGTAGAACGTATGTTATCAGACCATTTTGATGATATTCTAAATGCAGGTCAAAAGGAGATAGACAAATGAATGATGAAGCAAAAATAGATAAGATAAGAGAATATATTGCCAAGTGTCCGTACTTAAAACAATTTGCAGAACTTAATGTAGAATATTTAGCTGATAAAGTTGAAACATATTCTATTAATGAAAATGCAGGATATAACCCAATTTTAACTAAGTTTAGAGTTGGTGCAGAAAAGCAATTCTTATTTACTTTTGATAGTAAAATGCGTTGGAACGAAGATGTCCAAAACAATATAGATAATTCTAAATTTTATGAAGATTTTAAAAAATGGTTAGAGATTAATAATAAGAAACATATATATCCAGATATTAAGGGAATATATGAAATTGGAGCAACGACGAATGGCTATATATTTGCTACAAATGCAAATGAAGCTATTTATAGAATACAATGTTACTTAAATTATAGCGAATTTGATGAGGAGGAAAATTAAAAATGTCGGATTTAAGGAAAATAAATAGAGATGAATGGCAAGACTTCTTAGATATAAATCCATCAGGAGAAACGCCATCATGGAAAATAATAGGAGTAGGAATTACAGACAAATCAACTGACTATAATGCAGAAAAGACAGAAGAAAAATGGATTATAGAAAGAACAAAAAGAACTGCAATAGACTCTTATGGACCAAGTTCTGGCGTAGAACAAACTGCATATAAAGGCGATGAAGTATTTGAATTTATAGATAATATAAGATATAGAATGCTTACCGGAACAGATGCACAAACACATTTACTAGAAGTAGACAAATATAGTGTAACAAACGAAGAATCTACTCCTACATACAGAGCAAGAATGTGGGATGTTGCTATAGAAATAAATTCAAATGGTGGAGAAACAGCTAAGATTAAGTATAATATTGATTATAGTGGAGACCCAACATTTGGAACAGTTACATTTAATAAAGGAGTTCCAACATTTTCTCCTGAAAATTAATTCTAATCGACAGATTTCGACAACATTCGACAAGAGCGATGTGCTATACTTTGATTATAATTGGTAATAAGAGGAGGAAGAAAAATGGCACTAAAAATTTGTAAAGAATGTGGAACTGAGATTAGCAAAGATGCTAAAACATGTCCTAAATGTGGAAAGGATCAAAGAAATTTTTTTGTGAAACATAGGGGTTTAACGGCTATATTATTAATTGCTTTAATATGTGTAGCAGTAGCAGCATCAAATGGAACTAATAACAACAGCGCAACACCAACATCTACAAATACTACTGTACAAAAACAAGAAAAAGCAACGCTAGAAAAGTTCAACAAGATTGAAACTGGAATGACATATCAAGAAGTAGTAGATATTATGGGAGAAGAAGGAACATTATCAACAGAAAGTTCTTATGGTTCTCAAACAATGAAAATATACTACTGGTATGCATCTAATGGTATATCTAATGCAACTATATCATTTATGAATGGCGAAGTTAGCGCAAAGAGCCAAATAGGCTTAAAATAAAGGAGAGTATAATGGAAGATAATTATTATCACATAACAGTCAGTAAATTTTGGCTAATATTTTGGTTAATTCTAGGTATTCTTCTTAGCGTACCAACAATGTTTATATCGTTAATAGTTCCATTATGCTACTATTTTATTCTAAAAAATTGTAAATACTATTACAATGATGAAAAGTTAATTGTTGAAACAGGTGTGTTTAACAAAAAACAGAAAATAGTTCCACTATATAGGATTGTTAATATTACTGCAAGGGAAAACGTTTTTAATTTTGGAGAAATGTATATAATGGATAAAGAACAAACTGCTGTTTTAAAATATGTACAACATTCAAAAGAAGAAATGATGAGACTTACAACAAAATGGGAAAATGCTAAAAAGCAAAATATTAGAAATGAAGTTATATAAAAAACAAAACACTTACTTAGGTAGGTGTTTTATTTTTACAAAATTTTTGAAAAATTTTAAAATACCTCTTGACTTTTGTGGGAACACATAGTAATATATATGTGTGAACAAAAGTGAGGTGAGAAAAATAGAAAATAAAAAAATGGGTAGACCTACTACAAATCCAAAAAATGAAGAATTGAAAATAAGAATATCTAAGGAAGACAAAGAAAAATTAGAGTATTGTATAAAAAAAAGTAACAAGAATAAATCAGAAATTGTTAGAGAAGGGATAGATAAGGTCTATAAGGAAATAAAAAAATAAAAGAAGAAACCCGTTACATATCTTGGCGGATACACGAGTTTCTTGCAAGTAGAAATTTTGGTTCCTACAAATATATTGTATCACAGTAGGACTGGAATTTCAATACAAAATGAAAGGAAGGTCTTTTTATTATGGGAATAAGAGAAAAAATAAAGAATTATTACACTGGAATGGGTGTTAAAGTAGATAACGACTACATAGAAGGCATATTAAAAGATAGTGAAAGAACCAATAAAATTATAAGACTTTACAAACAAGAAGAAGTAAACAAAATGAATATTATGTTTGATAAAGAAATTGGAAACTCCATTTTTACAAGAGAAGAATTAACATTTGCTAATCAATTTGACTTGAGTGATGAACATATTGAAGAAGTAGCTAGACTAATTTGGAAATATAGAAACAATAAAAGAGTATTAAAGCTAATGCAAAATATAGTTCAGACGGAAGGAGTAAATGATTACGACAACATATTAGGAGGTGCTATCAATGCTAATAATAACTAATTGGTGGGGAGTATTCTATGCGGTTATAGTTCCAATATTGATCATGATAATGCTAGCCTATGAGGCTGGAAGAGAAGAAAGGAGAATAAGAAATGCAAAGTCTAACAGAGTTCAATATAGAAAAAACAACGGCAGAAATTCTTATACTAAAAGAGCAAACAGCTCAAAATATTGTGGAAATAGGAAAAAGACTTATAGCAGTCAAAAGTAATCTACAACATGGAGAGTTTGATGAATGGCTAAAAAATAAGGTGGATTTTAGCACTAGAACTGCACAAAGATTTATGCGAATAGCAACTGAGTTTCCAAATACGACATTGGTGTCGTATTTAGGAACTAGAAAGTTATTAGCACTTGCTGGACTAGACGAAGAAGATAGATAAGAAATAATACAAGAAGATAACGTTGACAAGATAACAGCAAGAAATTTTATAAAAGTAGTAACTACGTTTAGATATTGGCAACTGGTTGCCAATTTGGGGACTAGAAAATTAAAAGGAATGCGAAAAATTAGCTGAAGTATTAAAGCGTAACAGCAAAAAGATTAATAATGTTAGGAGATAAATGCATGAATAATTTAATGATATTCAAAAATGAAGAATTTGGAGAAATTAGAAGTTTTGAGATAAATAATGAACCGTATTTTATAGGAAAAGAAATTGCAATATTATTAGGCTATAAGAATGGTAGTAGAGATATAAATAGACATGTTGATGATGAGGATAGAAGGGTAGTACCATTTCGGTACCACCTCGGGAACACAAGACACAATTGTAATAAACGAGAGTGGATTATATAGCTTAATAATGTCAAGCAAACTGCCAAATGCAAAAAAATTCAAAAGATGGGTAACAAGTGAGGTATTACCAAGTATAAGAAAAACAGGAGGATACATAGCTGGAGAAGAAAAGATGACAGAAGATGAATTAATCTTAAAGGCTATGAATGTACTAAATACAAAAGTAGAAAATCTAAGAAGTGAAAATAAAAATTTACTTGCAGAGAACAATAAAAAAGACCAACTAATAGGAGAATTAAAGCCTAAGGCTGATTATACAGATAGAATATTAAAATGTGATGATTTAACCAAAGTAAATGTAATAGCTTGTGATTATGGATTTACAGCAACTGAATTTAATAAGATGTTAAATAAATTTAGTATTCAATATAAAGAAGGAGCAAGTTGGTTATTATATAAGAAATATAGAGGTAAGGGTTATACACAAACAAAGACATTTGAGTTTACACATTCAAATGGAACACAAGGAAGCAGAACAAGTATGATGTGGACTCAAAAAGGTAGATTATTCTTATATGAGTTCTTAAAGGGAAAAGGTATACTTCCAAGAATGGAAGAAGAACAATTATCAATAGATTAAAATTAAAGCACCAGTAATTGGTGCTTTTTATAATGGAGGAAAAATGGAACGTATAAAACTAAAAGAAAATAAAGATATTTTTAAACTAGGAATTATAGATAGTGAAGGCAATATTGTAAAGGATCCAAACGGCAAAGAAGTGTGCTTAGAATTTGATTTGGCTGATGTTGGACTACCTCTTAGATATAATAAGTGTGTTACATTAATTAATAATGCAAGAACTGATTTAAGGGGAAAGATGATAATCATAAATAAGAGACAAGACCATAAAGGCAAAGGTTATTTAAGTGCAAATGAAGAAGAAAAAGCAAAAGCTATTCGTGAGTTTTACCAAAAGGCTGAGGAGGCTATGGATTTGTTTTTAGGAAAAGGTGGAACAAAGAAATTCTTAAATGGAAGAACTCCATATTGGGAAATGTTTGATGATTTAAGCGAAGCCTTAGAGCCTTATATGGATAAAATGAAACTAACTGTAACAAATATGACAAAGAGAATAAAAGACAAATATAAGATTGAAGAGGAAAGCGATGTGTTGACTAATGAATAACTATCCTCACTTTGCAAAAGTTGGGACAAATAAGTATAAAATTAACACTGATTTTAGAGTTGCACTAAGATGCAATAAAATTGCTGAAAGTAATATTCAAGATGAAGAAAGGGCTCTAGCAATAATATATTTGCTATTTGGAGAAAAGGGACTAAATGCTTCAAATGATTGGGAAGCTTTAATAAAAATCGGACTTAAATATCTTAGATGCAATAAAGAACAAACCAATAATGATGACAATGAAGTTGATATGGATTTCGAGCAAGACTGGGAATACATTAGGACTTCTTTTTTTTATGATTATGGTAAGAAAATTAGACCTAAAACTTATATGCATTGGTGGGAATTTTATAATTTATTATGTGGATTGAGTGACAAGTGTGTATTAAGTAGAGTTAGATTTGTTAGAACATTCGATATATCAAATATCAAAGATGAAAAGGAAAAAGCAAAATGGATAAAGCAAAAAGAACAAGTTGCCTTGAAAAAAGAAAAAATAAAGACTGATGAAGAAAAAAGATTAGATGAGCTATTTGAGAGACAACTTAGGAAGGAATAACAATGGCTGATGGATATTTAAAAATCAAAACAAAATTAGACAACAGTGGAATAGATAAAGACATAATTGCTTTAGAGGACAAGATAAAAGTATTAGAAAACAAAAATATGTCGAATAGAAAAGAAGAAAAGGTATTACAGGATCAGGTAAATAAATATGAAGAGTTACTGGCTAAAGCTGATGAGTACAAGACTAAAATTTCTGAATTGCAAACAATGAATGGTGGAAAATTAACGGTATCAAATCCGGCAGAAATGGCTCAATTACAAATGGCTCTTGCAGAAGCCAATCAGGAGATTGATAGACAATCAAATGGAATAGGAAGAGTGTATTCTAAGTTAGACAGAGTAAAACAAAAACAGCAAGAAAGTAACTTGAAAATACAAGAGTATAAAGCTAAAATTGACCAAATTAATACTAAAAATATGGAAAAAGGAATAGACAATGTAAAAAGTAAATTAACATCTACAATAGGGCAGATTGGTAAAATGGCTATGGCAGTTGTAGGAGTTCGAACTGCATGGAATATGGTTACCAGAGCTGTAAATTTAGTAAAACAGTATAACCCACAAGTATCAGCTGATTTTGAATATATGGGATACTGTATAGCAAATATAATAGCACCAGCAATACAAGGCCTTGTAAAAATATTATTCACAGTTTTGAGCTATGTAAATGCAATAACTACAGCTTGGTTCGGACTTAATCTATTCTCAAATTCAAGTGCAAAAAACTTTCAAAAAATGAAAAACTGTGCAAGTGGTACAGCAAAGTCAACAAAAGAAATACAGAAAAGTATGGCTGGGTTTGATGAGATGAATGTACTTCAAGATAACAGTAGTGGCTCATCTGGAGGAGTATCTACCCCCAGTGTTGATTTAAGCAATATTCAAGGGGAAGTTCCTAAGTGGTTACAATGGATAATAGATAATAAGGACGTAATGCTAGGAATTTTAGCAAGCACATTAGCAGGAATAATTGCAATCAAGTTTGGTCTTACTGGTATACAAGGACTTGGAATTAGTGTACTTATAATGGGAATCATATCACTAATAAAAGATGTTAAAGCACAAATAGAAAATCCTAGCTGGCAAAATTTTGGAAAGATTTTAACTGATATAGGAGTAATACTTGCAGGTTTAGCCTTGATATTCGGTGGTTGGCCATTAATTATTGCTGCTGCAATTGCTGTTGTTGTAGGCTTAATTATACAAAATTGGGATACGATAAAAGGCGTATTGAGTACTGTTGGTCAATGGATATGGAATAATGTATTATTGCCAGTTTGGAATTTTATAAAAGGCGTAATTGATATTATAGTGGCTATATTTTGGAATTTAGTCAGTGTATTAGATGGAATAACTACAACAATAGGTGGAATGTTGAAAGCTCCGTTTGAAAACATGGAAGAAACGGCTAAGAGTGTATTTAAAGGTGTTAAAGAGATATTTGAAGGTGTAGGAAAAGTATTCAAAGGAATATTTACGGGGGATATGAAAACTGCACTTGAAGGTTTCAAACAGATATTTAAGGGAATATTTGACTCTTTGTGGGCTATAGCAAAAGCTCCATTAAACTTAATTATAAGAGGCATAAATTCACTTATAAGAGGGGCAAATAAAATAAAATTTGATGTTCCAGATTGGGTACCAGGAATAGGTGGAAAAAGTTTAGGATTTAGTATTCCACAAATACCACTATTGGCAAAAGGTGGAATAATATCACGACCTACTCAAGCTATTCTTGGAGAGGCTGGAAAAGAGGCTGTAATGCCACTCGAAAACAATACAGAATGGATTGATATATTAGCAGATAAATTAGCTGGAAAAATCAGTTCGTCTGGTTCAACAAATGTTTATTTAGACGGAAGATTAATACAACGTCAAATGGCGAAAAGAAGTGAAGAACTAGCATTTGCAACAAATAGATAAGAGTCTATCGATTGATAGGCTTTTTTAGTTAGGAGGAAAAAATGTTTTTAGATAAAGACAGTTTATATATGGACGGCATTTCAATGGGAAAATATCTAACACAAGTAAAGTATTCATATCCGAAACTGTGGAGCAGTGATACTGGAAGAGCGTTAAGTGGTAAGCAAATGCGGAACATTGATTGGAATATTTCCTAAATTTGTAATGAGTTTTAGAAGCTTAAATGAAGATGAACTAACATACTTAGCACCACATTTTGATAATGCTAGACAGACTATCAGGTATATAGATCCAAACAAGCATAAAGAAATATCAATAGAAACATACTCGGGCGATTGGGAGATAGTTTATAAAAGCATAAAAAAGGGCCAATCATTTGATTTATCGTTTATTGCGGTAGATAGGAGAAAGTAATGAAGAACGTAAGTGAAAAATTTATAAAAGAAATTACTTCTTATGGAAGAATGCTGGACACAATAATTACATATACAATAAACGGTAAAGAGTATTTCCTGGACAGTGATACTCTTTTTTCTGTAACACCACACTTTGAAGGAAATATACTTAAATCTGTTATGAAACAATTAGATATTGAGTCAAGTGTAGCAATACCGAAAGATACAGTTATAAATGTTAAATTCGGTGTACAAGTTGATTTAAGCCTAACTGTTGCAGAAGTACACGCAATGAAAGTGAATAGACTTAATGAAATACCAGTAAACTTATTATCAAGTGGCTTAAAAGGATTTGAATACATTGATTTAGGTAACTATATTGTATCAAAAGATGCTGAATACAATGCAGATACAATAAGTTATAGCCATACTTGCTATGACAAGATGTTATCTTCAATGAAAGATTATGAGGACATGAAAATTACATTTCCAATTAAGGTAAAGGACTATATAAAAAAATTATGCGACTACATAGGATTAACATTTGCAAGTTACAACGATGATTTTGCAAACTATAACAAAGAATTAACGGCTGATTATTATATAGGTTACGATTACACGTTCAGAGATGTTTTAGATGAATTAGCACAAGTAACAGCTTCTACAATATGTATAAATTCAAAAGATGAACTAGAAATAAGATATATTCCGAAGAAAAGCGTAATAGAACTTAATGAAGATTATTTTAAAGATACAAATGTTACTTTTGATAATTTGTATGGACCAATAAATTCAATTGTTTTAAGTAGAAGTGGAGAAAGTGACAACGTATATTTACAAGATGAAGAAAGCATTGAAAATAATGGATTGTGTGAATTAAAGATAGTGGATAATCAGATAATGAACTACAACGATAGAAGTGATTATTTACCTGCTATTTTAGAAAAATTAAATGGTTTAACTTATTGCACAAACAATTTCGACAGTAGAGGAATATGCTTCTTAGATTTATGTGATAGATATACAGCTAATGTACATAGCAAGTTATATGATTGTGTTCTATTCAATGATGAAATAAAAATAACACAGGGACTAGAAGAAACAATTTATACCGAAATGCCACAAGAGACTAAAACAGACTATACAAAAGCAGACAAAACAGACCAAAAGATAAATAAAGCATACATCATTATGGACAAAGTAAATAAAAAACTTGAATCCGTTATAAGCGAAGTAGATGAGACTTCTAAAAAAGTAACAAAGATAGAACAAACAGTTGATAGTATATCTCAAAAAGTATCAGATATAGAGGACTTAACTCGAACAGCAGAAGGAATAAAGATTGTAACATTAGAGAATTGTATAGAGGCTAACCTGCTAGAATTACACATATATGGAAACAATACAGTATTTAATTATTTATTACTAGATGATAAATTAACATTAGATGACAATTTGGATTTAGAGGGAGATGACCTCATAAGTCTAACTGATAAAGATAACAATATAAAGACATATTCATTAGGAATAACAGAGGTATTAAGACAAAATAGTGAAGTATGTGATGAGTTTGTTCTAGAAAGTGGACAAGCTAAAATAATCAGAAGAGTAAATAAGAGTGGTTCAACAAAAGCAAAGGAAAGTGTAGAAACATTAGGAAAGCTTGAAATACCTCTAAAAGAAGGAACTAATACAATTACAATAAACAACTATACAGCAAGAATAAAAGCTAAATATGTAATAAAGAGTACATATTCAGATACTTTTGCTACAAAAGTAGAAATGAATAGCGAGATAAAACAAACTAAGGAATCAGTAGATTTATCAGTAAATAAAAAGCTAGAAGATTACAGCACAACAACAGAAATGAATAGTGCTATAAGTTTAAAAGCTGGCGAGATTACGAGTTCAGTAAGTAAAACTTATGAAACAAAAGAAAATGTAACAAAACAATATTCTAATATCAAACAAACAACGGATAATATAACTTCTGTGGTTGGAAAGAAGGTTGGAAACGATGAAATTATTTCAAAAATTAATCAAAGTGCTGAACAAATACAAATCGATGCAGATAAAATTAGTCTTAAACGGAAAGGAGATTAATTTAACTGGAGATAATACAATAATCAAAAGTAATAACTTTAATGTTGATAAAAATGGTAATATGACATGCAATAATGCAACTGTAAATGGAAAAATAACAAGTAATGATGCAACAATAACAGGAGGCAAGATTACTATATCTGGAAAAGGAGATGCAACTGATTTATTACGAATAAGTGAACAGAATAATACATCGCATTTCTCTTATATACAACCAATTGGGGCTGGGTTTGTTTATGGAAGTAGTGATAATGCTGTATATATAGGTGCTGGCTCAACATCATTGGTATCTGTTAGTGATAATAATGGAACAACTGATATAACTGGGGCTGGAATAAAAACACCAATATTAACTCAAACATCTTTAGAAGAAAAAAAGAAAAACTTTGAAAAGATGAAAGATAATGCGATAGAAATAATAAATGGAATAGACATATACAGATATAACTTAAAAACTGAGAATGATAAAGATAAGAAACATATTGGTTTCGTTATAGGAGACAAGTACAACTATTCAAAAGAAGTAACATCACTTGATAATACAGGGGTTGATACATATTCATTTGTAAGTTTATGTTGTAAGGCTATTCAAGAGCTACATGCACAAATCGGTAATATGCATAAAGAAATAGAAAAATTGAAAGGAGCAAAAGAATGATTGAAATTGACTTTCAAAATGGAAAAACAAAATTAAATAAAGAAATGTTTGATACTTTTCAAAATAATATAAAAACGGCTATAAATGATGCTATTCTAGAAGCTAAAAGAGCAGAAAATCCGGTTGGACATATAAGAATGGAAACAACAAATACAAATCCAGCTACATATTTAGGATTTGGAACATGGGTATTATGGGGAAGTGGAAGAGTACCAGTTGGAGTCGATACATCAGACAACGACTTCAGAACAGTCGAAAAGGCTGGAGGTTCAAAAACTGCAAATATCTCACATACTCACACAATAGCAAGTCATAATCACGGAGGAAAAACTGGAAGTACAGTATTAACAGTAGATCAAATACCCGCGCATACACATGATATTTGGCAGACTAACGGAGGTTCTGCACAATCAGTGGAGTCTAATGCGTTGTCTGGAGCTACTGCTTGGAGTAAAACTTTAAGAAACGTGGAAAATTTTGCAAAGAGTAAAGGTGGAGGTGCAGGACACACTCATACAATTTCTGCATCAGGACAACAAACAACAAATTCTGCAGGTTCTACATCACTGTCGTTATTGCAATCATACATAACTTGCTATATGTGGAAAAGAACAGCATAGGAGGTTTAAAATGAGCAAAACAACTAATTTAAAATTATTTAAGCAGGACAATCCAACAACAAATACAAATAATTTTGATATTGAAAAAACATTAAATGAAAACTGGGACAAGCTAGATGAAAATGCTGGAACTACAAACAAAAAACTAGAAAGTTTAGAAAAAGTCAATAGCACAACAAATGAAACTATAACAGCAATACAAGAAGAACAAACAACACAGAATGAAAATATAGAGAAAAATGCAGAGGGTATAGCACAGAATAAAAAAGATGTTGATGAAGAGTTGACTAAAATAAAAAAAGAAAATAGTTTGCTGAAATCACAAATACCAACTGGAACAGCAAGTGGTAATAACATACATCTTGAAGACAGTTCTAATTTGGATTTTGAGTGGAAGTTAAGAGGTGGGAGCAGGCAAGCTACAAGAAGTGGATATAACTTAGCAAATTTAGATGCAGACTCTTTTGTTAAAAATGGTGTTACAGTTACTAACAATGGAGATGGAAGTTGGACCTTTAACGGCACATCAAGTTCCTCTGGCGACTTAATTCTAACAAAGAATATTTTATTAAATCATAAAATATATCAATTTGAAGATGCAAAGTACTTGTTTAAAACTATTGTTGTGTCTGGAAGTTTTTCTAACCCAGATAAGGTAATAGTTCAAACTTCTGCAATGGGGCAAGATAATGGAGCTGATAACTTTGCCACGTTATATAACAAATTGAGTGATGGAGTTTTTGTTAATATTTTTAATAAAAAATCTACAAGTCATTTAAGCCGTTTTGAACTTTATTGTGGACCAAATATAACATTCAATAATTATACTATAAAAATATTATTTGCAAAGACTGACAATAAAGAACTTGAATGGGAACAATATGGAGTATCTCCATCACTAGACTTTCTAAGTGAAATAAAAAATGTTGGAGATAATGTAAATCTAGCATATATATCATCAAAAACAGATTATAATTATTCATCAACATTGGAAAAAGATGCTGTTTTAATAAATGGAACAAGCACAAACGCAGGAAATATTGTTTTATATTTGAATGGTGATGATGGAATAACACTAAAAGCAAATAAAAAATATATAGTAAGATTGTTTTTTGATGGTGATGTTACTGGTAATGGTTATAAAACAATATATTTACAAGGAATGACTATTGGAGATATTGCAAGCAACAAGATGGTTACAAAAGAAATTATTTTATCAGAGGATAAAGTATGTAAAACAATAAATTTAGATTTATCTGCAAATTGTATATTTGATAATATGAAAGTTAAAGTAATGATAACAGAAAATGGAAAATTAAAAGAATATATTCCTTATAATTGTATAAAAGTAACAATATGTAACAAGAATTTATACAAAGTGGAGAAAGTTATAAATGATAGCAATATTCCTAGATTTATATTTTTAAAAGAAGGAAACGTTGAATTTACAACAGGTACAATACCATTAATTATTGCACCAACAACAATTAAAGAAAAAACTGAATATACATATATTTTAAAATGCAAATCAAATGTTACTACAGAGAATAACATAAATTTTACGGGAATTTATGAAGATGGAACAAGAGAATTGCTATCTGCAAACAAAAAGAAAGATACAAATGAATTTATAGTAAAATTCAAAACGAATAAGGAAAAAACTTTAGCATATGTAACTCAGCAATACACTAATAGTGCAGGAGTTACAATAATAACAGAAGGCACAATGATATTAGAAGGAGACTATTTGAATTTAGATGAGCCATATGAAATTCATCAAGAACAAGAAATAATATTTCCACTTGCAAAAGGACAAAAACTAAGAAGTTTGCCAAATGGGGTAAAGGATTACTTGGCTGAAGATGGCATACATAAAAATGTTGGAATTATAATTTTAAATGGTAGTGGTGGTACAAATGAGAGCTATTTTAAGGCATTGGATAACAAATTTGCGTTAGGTGTAAACACTGAAAAAGGATTGCTTTTAAAAAATTTAAAAACAGATAATTTGAAAATAAGTGTTTTATCTGATAAATTTTTAGGAGTACCTTGGGACATCATGAAAGATACAATAGAGGGGTGGCAAATTGCCTTAAGACAAGATGGAAGTTGTACTTATTTGAGATTGTTAACTACTGGAATCGAAGACACTAAAGCTTTAGAAACTTTTTTACAAAATAATAATGCAATAGTAGAATATCCATTAGCTGAAGAAGAAATAATACCATATACACAAGAGCAACAAGCTGTAATAGATAAAATACTATATACATATAAGAATGTCACAAATATTAGTGTAGACAACGAATTAGCAATGCTAGACATAACATACAAAAAAGATATTGAAACAATGTTTAATAATCAAGCAAAAGAATATAACGAAAGATTAAGCAATATAGAGAGCTTGTTAAACACAACATCAACAAGTGCTTTATTGTTAGATAATTTAGAAAATGATTTAGAGAAAGAGGTGTAATTATGAGAATATCAGATTTATTATTAAAATTAATTGAAAAGAAATATTATGTAGAGAAAGAGCAAATTGAGAACAAGCTAAATATATTCTATGCAATGAATAAGATTAGTGATGAAGAATATAGCTCATTAGTGCTAAAAGTAGAAGAAGTTTATGTAGAAGCAATAGAGGATACAGAAGAAACTGACAACATAACTAAGGAGACAACAGCAAGCACAGAAGAAAAGGCGGAGGAATAATCTATGGAAAAGTCAGATATAATGAAACTTCAAGAAACAGAAGACAGAAGTAAATCTAATACAAAAAGATTAGACGAACATGATAAAGATATAAAAGAACTAAAAAATACCTATAAAATAATGGAAAAAATGGATTATAGAATGGGTAATGTAGAAGATAATGTTACAGAGATAAAAGAAGAAATACAAAAAGGAAAAGAGCAAAAAGGAATGAAATGGGATAAGTTAATTGATTATTTATTCTATGCAATTCTAGCGTTTGCTCTTTTTAAATTGGGATTAAAGTAGAAGGAGGAAAAAGTCATGGAAAAATTAAAGAAAATAGCAAAATATGCTACAAATATTTTAGCAATAATTAGTGCATTAATTGCTGGAATTAATGCTGTTGATGGTATAACAATACCATATGCAATTCAAATAGTGCAAATAATAGCTGTTGTTCAAGGTGTTATTGGTACATATTTGCTAGGTCAAAAAGTTGTTACAAATAAGGAGGATAAATAGATGGAAATAATTGAAACTAACTTACAATTCAAAAATATGAACACAAGAACATCTACAGAAAGAATAATTTTACATCATGCAGATGCAAAAACATGCTCGGCGGAGGATATTCACAGGTGGCATCTTGCTAACGGTTGGGCTGGAGCAGGATATCATTTTCTAGTTAGAAAAGATGGCACAATATACAGACTCCGTCCAGAAGATAAAGTTGGAGCTCATGCATATGGCTCAAACTATAATTCAATAGGAGTATGTTTTGAAGGTAACTACATGGAAGAAGATATGCCAGAAGTTCAAAAACAAGCTGGAAAGGAATTAGTTGCATACTTAAAGAATAAGTACAAGATATCAACAGTGCAAAAACATAAAGATGTTTGTGCTACGAGTTGCCCGGGAGATAAGTTCCCTTTTAATGAGATTGCAAAATCTGAGACAAGTAATGAAATTATACCTAAACCACAAGAAAACGTTCAAAAAGGCAACGTCGCAGAAATACAAGCCACTCTAAATGATAGATATGGACTAAATATTGCTGTAGATAATATCTATGGAAACGAAACGAAGAAAGCATTGGTGAAGGGATTACAAACAGAATTAAATAAACAGTTTGGAAGTAAACTAGCAGTCGATGGAATATTTGGAGCTAACACGTACAATGCTTGTATAAATGTTAGAAAAGGTGCAGAGGGCAACATCACTTGGCTAATTCAGTCAATGCTTATTTGCCACTCATTTAACATAGATGCGGACGGAATATTTGGACTTGCAACAGAAATTGCAGTACGAGAATTTCAAAAAAGAAATGGATTATCTGCAGATGGGATAGTTGGAAAAAATACATTTAATAAATTATTCAGATAGATTTTTCGGTAGGAGCAATCCTACCTCTTTTTTTATATCAATTTTCGCTATAGCGAAAAAATACAAAATTTTAGACAACAAGTTATATTCTTTGAAAATAAAAACACCTTAAAACGTAATGTCGTAAGTTAATTTTTGATCCAATGAATCATAAAATTATACAAAATGTAGTATCAACATGTAAAATGAGTGATTGACAAAAATTCGAAATTGTAGTAATATAGTGTTACAGAAGTATTACAAAAATTTTAAAAGTAAATTAAAAATATACATTCTGTATTGACAACTTATGAAATTAAGTATATAAAATATACAAATGATATAAAATAAAACAAGGAGCCGAAGCCCCTTACATCAATTATCAATGCTATTGAAGTTCTGTGCGTGAACTTCAATTTTTTTGTCTGCAGATTGAAGCTTTATGTATGAACTATATCCTAGATTGGCTAAAAAACATAAAACTACACCTACAATTAAAAAAATTAAAGAAAGTCCTAAATATCTTGTTGCTATTTCGTTTTGCTTCAATGGATTCACCTCCGTTTTTGTAAATTTTTAACTGCCAATGTGTGTGCAGTATATCAGCGGTTAGAAAGACCACTGCCTTACAATCAGCAGATAATCGCTGATTAATACACACACATGTATGAGGTGATTGATAATTTTCTATAATATATCAAATAAAACGGATTTATGCAATATAAACCGAAAAAATTATCAATTTATTTACACGATTCGACAGACTTCGCAGACAAAAACTGTTATTATAGAATTAGGGGAGGTACAAGCTTATGGAAGAAGTAAAAAAGCTTGAACTAAAGATAAAGAACAATAGCCGATATGAAGATATAATAGAGCAAAGCATAAAAATAGATGAATACATAAAAAAGAAGATTGAGGGAGCATTATAGCTTCCTTATATTTGGTTTATAAGCCAATTAGTATTTGAGTGACTCAAAATATGACTTTGTCGAATTTTATTATATAATTTAATCATAAAAAGAAACGCGTTTCTCTAAAGAAGGAGAAGAACATATGAAAAAAATAGTTGTAATAAATGAGAAAAAATATCAAGAATTTAAATATGAAATGAAAAGAGAAAATGACTATTGGACTCCAGAAGAAATTAAAGAAATAATGAAATATAACAAAAAAATAAAAGATATTGACTGTAATTGTATAGATAACTATTCTTAACTTTAACACTTTTTTAACACTTTAGTTCAAGATAATATAGGAATAAATAAAAAACAAATAATGCTAAAAACCAGTAATATAAAGTGATACAAGAATATATAAAAACATACAAAAACATAAAATTTGTTCAGTTGGATCAGGAGTTGTTTCTGATATAATTGAATAATCTATGAATAAAATATAGCTTATTAAATAGATACCTACAGAATAAAAAGAAAATTATTATCTTTTTTACTGTGGGTGTTTTTTATTTTATTACAAACGGATTATCATTAAAGAACATTCACCAACATATATATGAAAAATTGCCAAATTAAATTGACTTTTGACCAATTTGAGTATATACTTTAAGCGTAAATACTAAAGAAACAGAGGATGAACTAATCAGATTTATAACTTACGAAAGGATAGCTAATAAATATGAAAAAAACAACAATATCAAGCATAATAATAGCAATATCAATGATAGTATTCACAACTAAAGTACAGGCAGCTACAGGAAAAGTAACAACAGAAACTTTGAATTTAAGAAGCAAAGCTTCAACTGATTCGTCAGTGGTAAAGTTACTTAACATGGACGATGAGTTGGAGATCATATCAGAAGAAGGAAATTGGTATAAAGTTAAGGTTGGAGAAAATGAAGGCTATGTTAGTAAAGACTATGTAAAAGTTGATAAAACATCAACAGAAGCAAACGATACGACACCAACCGGTAATAACAAAAATAATTCTGGTACAAATTCAACAGAAAATAAAAACAATGGAACGACTTCAAGTCAAACCACATCAAACACTGTAACACCAAATTCTACTTTAAAACTTGAAAAAGATGTTGCAATAAAAATATTACCATTAATAAATGCGAATAATCTTGGAACGGCAAAAGCTGGAAATGAAGTTACTGTTATTACAACAGCAAATAACTGGATATTTATAGAAACAAGCGAAATTGCTGGGTGGATAGTGAAAGACTCAAGTGTTGGACAAGTTACGAGTTCAAAAGATAAAAATACTGGCTCAAGTACAAATAATAACACCACAGATACTAGCAATAATGGTGACAAGGGTGAGAAACAAACTGATACTAAAACTAATACGGATAATAATAACGATACAACTTCATCAGATACAAATTATACTAAAACAACCAAATACATTAATGCTTCGTCTGTATATGTTAGAAAAGAAGCTTCAACAAGTGCTGGAATTGTAACAACTTTAATTAGAAACACTGATGTTACAGTTGTTGGAGAATCAGGAGATTGGTACAAAGTTACATATAAAGATTACAGTGGATATATTTATAAAGAACTATTGTCAGATAAAAAAACAGAAGAAACAAATAGAAGTAGCGCTAATAGAGAAAGCGCTACAACTGTTTCAAGTGTAACTACTGAAACTACAACAGAAGAAACTTCAAAGGGACAAGAGATTGTAGAATATGCAAAACAATATTTAGGATGTCCATATGTTTATGGAGGTTCGGGGGATAAATCTTTTGACTGTTCTGGATTTACAATGTATGTATACAAGAAATTTGGATATACATTAAGCCATTCTGCAATAGCTCAATCTAAAGTTGGAACATATGTTGAAAAAGGAGATTTACAAGCTGGGGACTTGGTATTCTTCTTAGATTATGAGACAATGGATGGCATAGGTCATTGTGGAATATATATTGGAAATGGCGAATTTATACATGCGTCTTCTGGAAGTGGATATTGTGTAAAAATATCAAACTTATTAACAGGAAGCTATAACACGAGATATGCTACAGCTAGAAGGTTAATCTAATAAGAGCACGACGTAATAATATAGAGTTTTATAAATAATATAGGGCAATTAAAAAGGAGAATGTTAGTGAAAAGACCACTTTTAATTGTTACTATATCATACATATTAGGAATAATTATAGGGGTATACTTTAAGCAAAGTATACTCTTAATTTTGCTTGCAGGAATTATTGGGATTGTATTTTGGAAAATAATAAAAAAGAAAAAAATTGTAATTATTGCAATATGTATTGTGCCATGTTTATTCTCTTGCCAGCAGACCAATAATTTAAATAATAAATACAATAAAATGTATAAATTAGATGATGAAAACATTGCAATAACTGGAACTGTGTGCAGTCAAATAAAGGAGACTGATTATAAGTATTCTGTTAATATTAAACTAGAAAATAAATTAAAATTAACAGTCTATATAGATAAAAAAGAAAATGTTTTAAAATTAGAATACGGCAATAAAATATCTGTTACAGGAACGTATAAGAAGCCAACAGAGAAAAGAAATTATAAAGGCTATGATTATATGAAATATTTAAAGACTAAAAAGATATGTGGTTCTTTAATTGTAGATGGAGAAGTAAAGCTGGTAAAAACAAAAAAAATCAATTCAATATTTACAATAATAAATAAATTATCGCTAATTTTTAAACAAAATTTGAAGAAATTATTACCAGAGCAAGAAGCTGAACTCGAACAGGGAATTTTATTAGGAGACACGTCTGATATAGAAAGTGAGATAAAAGAAGATTTTAGAGAATGTAATTTATCGCACATGCTAGCAGTATCTGGAGCTCATTTATCTTATCTAGTGTTAGGAATAAATACTGTTTTAAGCAAAAAGGCATTTGGAATACGAAGAAGAAAAATTTTATCTATAATATTTATCTTAATTTTTATGGTTATTGTTAATATGAGCCCATCGGTTGTAAGAGCCGGAATATCAACTATTATAGCAATATTTGCAACTTTAATTTACAGAGAACAAGACACATATACAACAATTTCAATTGCTTTGTTATTAACATTATTAAATAATCCATTTGCAATTTTTGATGTTGGATTACAGCTGTCATATCTTGCAACTTTAAGCATAATAATTTTTTATTCTAAATTCACCCAAAAACAATTTAATAATAAAGTAAAAAAGTATTTGTATGAGAGTGCGATGCTCACTTTGAGTGCAAACATTTTAATTCTTCCAATTACAATCTATGAATTCAACACAATTTCAATAAACTCAATAATATCAAATTTGTTAGCTGGTCCATTGCTTGGAATATGCATAATATTAGGCATGTTCACGGTAATTCTTTCAACAGTTTGTTTTCCTATATCAAAATTAATAGCATTTCCATTGCAAATTATTTTAAAAATTCTAATAAAGATAATAGAATTAATTTCTAAAATTCCATTTGGAAATTATACTGTAAAAACTCCATGGTTCATAGTAGTGTTTTTAACTTATGCAATAATTGTCGCATTAATATATAACAAAAAGAAGATTACTAAAATTTTAACTATGGTTACTTTAATAATATTTATTGTTATGCAGGTTTGCACTTTTATAAATATTGATGGAAAACTAAAAATCTATTTTATAGACGTCGGCCAAGGAGACAGCATGCTTGTAAAAACTGTGAATGGAAAAAATATTTTAATTGATGGCGGTGGAAGTAAGGATCCAGATTATGATATAGGCGAAAAGATTTTAGTACCATATTTGCTAGATAGAAGAATAAAAACATTGGACTATGTAATTATATCACATTTTGACGAAGATCATGTTGGTGGAGTATTGACTGTTATGCAAGAGTTGAAAGTGAAAAAAGCAATAATTGCAAGACAATTTGAAAACTCTAATAATTATAAAAAATTTATTAAATTAGCACAAGAAAAGAAAATTAAAGTTATTGTTGTAGAAGCTGGAGATGTGATAAATATAGAAAAAGATATAAAGCTAAAAGTTTTATGGCCAGACTCAAAAAATAAGATTAATGAAAATGTTTTAAACAATAATTCGCTTGTTTGCAAGTTAGAATACAAAAGTTTTTCAATAATGTTGACTGGAGATATAGAAGAAATTGCAGAAAATGCAATATTAAACAAATATAAAAATAATGCAAAAATATTAAATGCAAATATTTTGAAGGTAGCACATCACCGGATCTAAAAGTTCATCAACAGAAGATTTTATTAAGGCTGTAATGCCAGAGATCGCACTAATTGGAGTTGGAAAAGACAATAGTTTTGGGCATCCATCTGATGGAACAATAGAAAGACTTAACAAAATAAAATGTAAAATATTAAGAACAGATGAAAATGGAGAAATTGAATTGTTTGTGAACAAATTCCAATTTATTGACTATTTGACTATTTTATAGTATTATATACTTGTTGAATAGTAAATTAAAGATAGGAGTTTTAATATATGTTATGTTCAATGTGTAAGAAAAACACAGCAGTAATATTTATAAATAAACAAGGTGCAGATGGCAAAGCCGAAGTTGAAGGTTTATGTTACGAATGTGCTAAAAAGAAAGGAATAAATCCAATAGATACAATGGCGAAACAAGCTAATCTATCGGATAAAGATATACAAGATTTATCTAATAAATTAGATACAATGTTTAAGAATCTATCAGACAACATGGCTGATATAGATGAAGATGAACTTTCAGAAATGATTAACGGAGAAAGTGAAATAGATGGTGCTCAAGGAGTTCCTCTTGGCTCGATTTTTTCTGGATTGTTTGGAATAAAGCAAAATGGAGATGAGTCATCAAATTATTCGTCTGGTGGAACTCAAAAGGTTAAAGAGAAAACTAAGCCAAATAAAAAGAGAAAGGCATTAGACACTTATGGAACCAATCTAACAGTTAAGGCTAAGAATAATCAAATTGATAGAGTTATTGGAAGAGATAAAGAAATTGAAAGAATGATACAAATTTTAAATAGACGTTCTAAAAATAACCCATGTTTAATTGGTGAGCCAGGTGTTGGAAAAACAGCTATTGCTCAAGGCTTAGCTCTTAGGATTGCAAGCGGAAGTGTACCAGCGAAACTTTTAAACAAAGAAGTTTATCTATTAGACATGACAGCTGTAATTGCTGGAACACAGTTTAGAGGCCAATTCGAGGCTAGAATGAAGGCTATAATAGATGAATGTAGAAACGATGGAAATATTATTTTAGTAATTGATGAAATTCATAACATTATAGGAGCCGGAGATGCAGAGCATTCAATGAATGCGGCAAATATTTTGAAACCATCACTTGCAAATGGCGAGCTACAAATGATTGGTACTACTACGCTAAAGGAATATAGAAAATATATTGAAAAAGATACTGCTTTAGAGAGAAGATTCCAACCAATAATAGTAGAAGAGCCATCTGTTGAAGATGCAATTTCAATATTGCAAGGAATTAAACAATATTATGAAGATTATCATCACGTAAAAATTTCGAATGATATAATTAGACAGATTGTAAATATGTCTGAGAAATATATTCATGATAGATTTTTACCAGACAAGGCAATCGATATATTAGATGAAGCGTGCTCAAAGATAAATTTAAATGATAAAGATTTATATGACTTAGAAGTGTTGAATAATCAATTAAAAGAGGTTCAAGCTAAAAAGGAAGAAGCTGCACAAGCCGATTCTACAGAAGATTATCAAAAAGCAGCAGAACTTAAAACACAAGAGTGCGCATTACTAGAGCAAATTGATAATTTGAAAAAGAGAATGCAACCTAAAGATTTAACAACACAAGACATTGCAAATGTAATAGAAAGCTGGACGAAGATTCCAGTAAACAAAATTACAGAAGAAGAAACAAAGAAATTGTTAAATTTAGAAGATAATTTGCATAAGAGAATTATAGGTCAAAATGAGGCAGTTGAGGCGGTTTCAAGAGCAATAAGAAGAAATAGAGTAGGCTTAAAGAGTACAAAAAGACCACCATCATTCATATTTGTTGGGCCGACAGGTGTTGGAAAAACAGAACTTGCAAAAGCATTAGCATATGAGATGTTTGGAAGTGAAAAATCTATAATTCGTTTCGATATGTCTGAATACATGGAAAGCAACTCAACAGCAAAATTGATTGGTGCACCTCCAGGATATGTAGGATATGATGACGCAGGTCAACTAACTGAAAGAGTAAAGAGAAATCCTTATTCAATAATATTGTTAGACGAAATTGAAAAGGCGCATAATGATGTATTTAATATATTATTACAAGTGCTAGATGATGGTAGATTAACAGATGCACAAGGAAACACAGTAAGTTTCGAAAATACAATAATAATAATGACATCAAATGCAGGTTCAAACTTAAATACAAATTCAATTGGATTTGGAGGCACATCAGAAGCTTCAAAAAACAGAATGCTTGGTGCATTAAAAGACTTATTCAGACCAGAATTTTTGAATAGAATAGATGAAATTGTAGCCTTCGATTCATTAACAAACGAGCAACTTTTACAAATAGTTGATTTGATGGTATCTGATACTCAAAAAGTGTTAAATGACAGAAACATAGGATTAATACTTACAGATGAAGCTAAAAAATATGTATTAACAAAAGGAACAGATTTAAAATATGGTGCAAGACCTTTAAGACGTGCAATACAAAGATACGTTGAAGACGAACTATCTGATATGATATTAAAATCTGAACTAACAAATGGTAAAAAAGTATTGGTTGAATATGATAAGGAGCAAGACAAATTAGTATTCAACATACAATAATCTAAAAATAAGAAGGTGGAGGTAAAAAAGGTGTTTAAACATGTACCAAATATTCTAACAATGTGTAGATTTGTATTAATACCATTCATATTCGGATCAATAGTAAATAATCAGTATGTAGCAGCATTCGTATTCTTAACACTTTCCGGAATTACCGATATATTAGATGGTTTTATAGCAAGAAAATTTAATTTAATAACTAACTTTGGAAAATTGATAGACCCACTAGCAGATAAGGCAACACAAATTTCAACACTTATAGCATTGCTATTTGCAGGAATAATACCAGATTGGATATTAATAGTGGTATTTATTAAAGAAACAATAATGATAGCAGGGGCATCTTTCTTATATGGAAAAAAACTTGTAGTATCAAGCAGATGGTATGGAAAGCTTGCAACAGTAATGTTTTATGTCGCAATAGTAGCTTCATTAATTACAAATAACTTTAATTTAGCATTCCACATAGACATATACATATACTATGTAGCACTTGCGTTAACAATATTTGCTTTAATAATGTATTTCAAAGAATTTTATCAAAAAGGATATGTAAATAAAGAAGAATTGAGCACTGTAGACAAGAAAGTTATAGAAAAATAATAGTAAAAATCGTGTTTTAATAAATAGAACACGATTTTAAAATTTTGATAGATAAAAATAAACGAATGAAAGATGTTAATTTATAAGCTCTCAATATGTCGCTCTTGGTTGGAGCTCCTTCGGACTCCTCAAAGGGCGAGCTTCCAGTTTCGATTTATAAATTAACATCTTTCACTCATTATATAATTACTCAAAATTTTCTATATACGAATTTAAATTTTCTTTCCCATAAAGAATTACACCATTTTCCAGTTCTTTTCTATCATCATTCGATAAATATTTTATCGCAATTTCAGTAGTTTCATGTAATTCATAGGTCCCGTCTTCTTTTATTCTATAAATTTCAACAAATCCATCTGAGCTTGACTTTACAACGAAATGTTCACCACAATTTCCGGAAAAATCTTTATATAACTCTACATCAGTATTTGAAAAATTTTTAATTTTCCAATCACTATAAAGCTTTGAAAATTCATTTCTTGTAATATTAGCCATCTCTGCACTTATATTTTCTTTTTCTTTTAGAGTGTGCCCACATCCATCATAATGTTTAAGAAAAGTTAAAATCGCATTTGGAGAAAGTTTTACTTCATCATAACTTGTTGGAACGGTTGTATATGGAGATGTAGTTTGAAAATTTTCAATAGTTTCATTTGCAGAACTAATATTTTGAACAGATTTTAAATTATAAATTATAATAGCAAAAGTAGTTACAATACTTGCAATTATAATAAGTATTAAAGCAATAATAAATTTTTTATTCATACTAAATTCCTTCCTTTTTCCTAGTATTTCCATAATTTACTTATGTATACAGAAAAAAGAAAATTTAATAAATAATGCTTTTAAGACACTTTGGAAGAACGAGTGTAAGGTTTTATTTCATCAGTTAAACCAATCAAATAATCAATACTAGTATTATAAAAATCTGCTAAAACAATAAGAGAGCTAATAGGGATATTAACTTTTTCTAATTCGTATTTGCTATAATTTGTTTGTGAAATATTTAAAATTTTGGCAATGTCCTCTTGTTTTAAATCATGATCTTCCCTTAAATCTTTAAGTCTTAACATTATAAAATTCATTCCTTTCATTAATTCAGAAAAAACATATAGCAAAGAAAAATTTGAATTGCTAGTTCAATGTTCCAAAATTAATAATGCAATAAATAAGAAAAATTACTACTATCAATTTTTTATAGTTTTCTGAAAATTTGTTAATTACTATTTTATAATAGTTAATATCTGACTATTGACTTATAGTTACAATTTGACTATAATTTTATTAGTTAAATTATAACTAAAGAGGAGGGCACGAATGAGAAGAGAAAAAACGCTAATAATATAATTAATAAAAACATAGGAAGGGAAAAAGAAAAATGAATAAACTAAAAAACAAAAAAGGTATTACTCTTATTGCGTTAGTTGTTACAGTGGTAATACTTATAATTTTAGCTGGAGTAAGCATAAATGCTGTTTTAGGGGACAATGGAAT
>OGFG01000473.1_pt1 | contig 47545 bp, 79 predicted proteins | sample 1570761 | NCBI WGS metagenome assembly OGFG01 (sample SAMEA2581938, study PRJEB24529) | metagenome | biome: Human gut stool | place: China | collected 2011
TCGGGGTCACGCTCTTGGCCTGGGGCTTCATGCCCTCGGAGGAGGACATGGAGCCCTCCACGCCCAGGATGATGACACCCTCGCGGATGTTGGCAGGCACCAGCTTGGCCTGCTCGGTCTCATCGATGGCGGCGCTGCCGCTGCCATCGTGGAAGCCCATGGGGATGGTGTACTTGCCGTCCTTTTGGGTGATTTTCCCGGCTACGGCCCCGTTGTTGGGCATCGTGCCGGTCAGCTTGGCACCGCGGGCGTAGGCGGTCTTGCCCTCCAGCATCTCAGCCACAGCAACCGTAGCGTCCGTGGAATCCACGTCCTTAGTGCTGGTGCCGGTGATGGGTGCGCCGGTCTTATCGTGGGCGGTAATGCCCTTGGCCAGCTTGTCCGGGGTCACGCTGTCGGCGGTCAGGTCGAGCTTGACCTCTTTGCCGATGATGACTTTGTTTACATATTGGTTAGCCATTGAAATACTCATCTCCCATAATCAGGGTCACGCCGCCGCAATCGTTGGAGACCTCGTACCGGGGAATCTTTCGCACGGTCACATCGTCCGGCATCAGCTTGTCTTTGGTTTCCAGGCGGGTCTCCTCGTAGATGCGCGGGGTCACGGTGGTCTCGCCCTTGTACTGCGGCACGGTGGATAAAATGGTGGTCTGCCCCAGGTCGGCGGCCAGATCGGCATCGGTGCCAAACTCCACCACAAAGGCGGAGGGTGCGGCAAACTGTACGTCTAACGTCATGTAAGCACACCATCTTTCAGAATCTGGCTGACCGGCACACGGAACACTTGCGAGGCCATGCGGGCAGATCCAACGCCAACGCGCAGCTGAATTTGCAGTTCCGTGTCCCCGCGAAGCTGCAGCGTTTCCTCCTCGGTCAATGTGCAGGAAAGCACCTTGCCGGACATCGTCACGTCCGGCAGGCCGCGCTCAAACAGCAGCTTGCCGCCCTGTTTGAACGCTACCGACAGCTTGGTAATGGTCTCACACTCAATGGGCAGCGTAAAAGTAAAAGTTGGGGTTGTACCGCGATACATCAACTCACCACCTCAAACCAATCGGTATCATCCAGTGCAGGTGCTGCGCCGTCCTGCAGGGCCAGATACAACTTGTCCGCATCCGTACAGTAGTACCCGGTGCATACCATCATGCTCCCTCCATCTCTGCCCTTACGGCCTCACGCCATTTCTCCGGCACTTTGTCCAGCGTAATCAGCCCGCGCTTGATGCAGCAGATATAAAACTGTACCATATCATTCACCTCCGGCCAGCATCTGGGCCAGCTCCAAAATGGCCGCCGCGTTGGCGTCCACCTGTTCCTGCAGCGTGGGTTTTTCCCGCTCGGCCAGTTCCTCTGCCGTGTAAGCGTGGTAGAACTGGCAGTCCTCGTACACGTCATGGGCAGGAATGATGCGCATAAGCCCCTGCGGGTTCTCCTCGGTGACAGTGCCCTGCATCACTTCCCGGCTCTCCGGCACATGTTTGGCAACCCGCCGGGCGGTGTAGAGATAACCGGCTGACAGGTCGGGAGATGTCAGCTCCTCGTTGGTGATTTCATCGTAGATTTTCATTTTGTACCTCGTTATTTGTAGACGTAAATTTCTACAGTTAAGGACAGACTGTTGGCATGGTAGTCATACTGAGTATATGTCCCCTTCAGGGTTAAAACCGAGTTGGAAAAACCGGTAATTTCCAAATTCGTGAAACTACGGCTTTGCTTTTCGGCAGGGCTGGAAGTAAAACCGGAAATACGAACGAAAAAGTCCTCCGCCTTTTTTCCTGCCACATTAAACTCTGAAAGGTCATACGTCTGAAACGAGCTTGTGGCGGCACTGCTGCCGTTAATAGGTGTAAATGTAACGGTCGTAAGCAGCTGCAATTTTTTACCGCCCGGAATCCTAGGGGATGTACCCATAAAATCACCCTTTCTTCATTTTGCGAAAATGTTATTTAATTTCAGTGCCTTTGATACCGAAAATCTGATACGGGATGGTACTTTCCCAGTGTGTTGTGTCACCGGAAAAAGGCGTTCCGATCGTGATGTTTGCGCCGTCAAATGTCACCATACGGTTAATGCTTCTGTCATTTGCTGTTACGCAACATCTTGCACCGCGCACTACGATATTTTCCATTACATACTGCGGGGAAACAGACGTGTATGCTTTGACGGTAATACAATAAGCGGCATAAAGCTGGGTGCCAGTATCGGCTGTTCCGCTGCCATATTCAGATGTATGGTTGCCATTTGTCCAAAGCAGGATTTTCTCGGCATCGGCAAGATTCTCAAAGGTCTTTTTGAACTTGTCACCGCCTCCCGGAATCCTCGGTGCCACACCCATCAGCAGTACCCCCGCGCAGCACATGCCGCAGATTTCTTACGGGGGGGGGTAAAACTACGTACGAACGAATGTTTCATGCTAAACCTCCATCAACTTTGAATAACCCACCGCGCCCGGATCTCGGCGGTAGGCTTTTCTTTTACCTTAACCAGCACCGAATTGTACGCCGTGACCGTCACGCCGTCGTTGATGATGTCCTGCACTTCATTCAGCACATCATCGGTAGCGGGCACCCCGGTCTTATCGTAGCCGATGCCGGACAAAAACTCGCTGGCAGCCGTCACCACCGGCGCATGGCTGTTCGCGCAGGTCAGCGTAGCCGTCTGCTGGTACAGTAGGCCTTTGGCCTGGTCGGTTGTCCAGGTCGAACCCCAATTGTTTACATTCAGTGTTGCATAGTAAACGTTGGCCACCTTATCCGTGTATTTGAAAATGTCCGTGCTCCGCCCCTGCGGGTCGTATGTGCTTTCCGCCAACGCACCAACATCGTCTGCGGTCAGCACAACAGCTCCGATCTCGCCGTTCACACTTTGCACACGGTCAGAGACGGGAGTTTCCCACTCTGCATCAAAGTTGGCTCTACTCTTTTTCGTCAAGACCTGCCCAGAGATACCACCAGAAGGGATACCGTGTGTATCTCCGCCAGTGGACTGGTCAACCCACTTCAAATCGTAGTCAGTTGCAGACTTTTTAGCCAAGACCTGACCCGATGTACCGCCAATAGGAACTTGGGCGGAACTATTCATGGTATCAGCCTTGTCGAGCAGGTCATCAATCTCTTTGCCAGTGTATTTGAGGTTGTAGCCTTGGTCAGCCATTATTCTTTCACCTCGTCTGTTTTATTGGAACCTGTATTCATTTCCAACGTATCTACGTGCAAATTCACTTCTTGACTAGCTTGCAGGTTGGCAATTTGCTCATTCTTTAACTCTGCATTAAGTTTCAAAAGAGCATTTTCAACAACCAAAGACTTGACCATAAGCGGCATTGTAGAGTTGTTGATGACGGCAAACAGGTCGCGTTGCAGGTTCATAATTACTTCATTGTCACTCATAGTGTCTCCTTTACCATGCGTTGCCTTGGTGGGCAGTTAGCAGATATTCCCAAGTGGGAGTGCCTTCTTGGTTTGTGTAGTTTACACGGGACAAAGCCACATTGTGACCGTCAATCCTTAAACGCTTACATTCAAGATAACCTAGACCATTCTCGCCACCGATTGACAAGTGTCCCTCGCCAGAACCGTCCGACTCAAACATCATAAATGTTTTGCCGGATGCGTTGCGCATAGCCATCTTGGCACCGCCTTGGTCTGTATATATGTCTACACGCTTGTCACTAGAGCCTTGGTCGCCGTAAACAGTGATGTGACCTAGCAGGTAAGAACCGCCAACGCCATCGGAATAAATTCTTACAGCGGGGGACCACTCGCCAGATGCAACTTTTTGCGACAATATGATTTCGCCATCACCAACAATGGCTTTGCTGTAAGTTGTCTGCGAGGTTAGCGTTCCTGTGATGCTTACAGTGCCATCTTGCTTTAGCTTGAAGTTATCAGAATCAACGACAAGTGTGCCACCCTTGAATGTGATTGTTCCAGATTCAATTGTTACAGATGTTTGGTCAAGAGCGAACTTAGAACGAACATTGCCATCTGTAACGGCAGTCAATTCAAACTTATTAAAAGTTTGTTCGAGTTGCGTGTATTGAGTGCTTAGACCGCTGATGTCTTTCGTTGTCTGTTCAGCCTTTACGGTAAGGCCATCAACTGTTTCGGAGATTTCAAGAATCTTTTGTTTTGAGTTGTATTTGGCGTTATTCACCGTAGTGGTTGTGTTTCGGTTAATAGAACCTACGCTCTCGAACGTGCATCTGTTACCGGAGCGCTTAATTGATGTAATCCAAGTGACAAACTTTCGCTTACCATCCGTTACCGTTACGATGTCGCCAGCGCGAATATCAAGCGTTTCGGGAGTCTGAATGTTGGAACATGGCACATAGACCATGTTGTTCAAGCGGTCGTACAGATTCTTTACATACGGTCGTAGCGTTGCATCGGAGTCAGTAACAAGCAACTTGTTACAGCTTATAACCAGAGCATTTGTGCCTGCCGCATCAGCGGGATAAATAACGCCTACGTCATCATCAGACTGTTTAACTTGAACTTTATCAATTGCGGTAACGGTGAAGTCGGAAAATGTAAGCTGGCCAGAGAAGTACGGAGTGCTTTCCGGCTGATACACAACATCAGCTGTGCGGAGTTTAACAACCTGACGGTCGCGGAGAATCTTGTTCTCTTTATCGTATGCCGTCTTGTGAAAGCGAAGGCTCTTAGACTTGTTCGTGGCAATAAGCAACTCCGAGTTAGTGACGTACCACGCATACTCCAATTCTCCATTGGCAGCGGCACGAATGAAGCACCCGGTAGCCTGTGCCACCATCTTCATCAGGTCGCGGCCAGTGGAACTGTTTGCCGTAAACGCCTGTACGGGATAATCACCGTTGATAGGCGGGACATTCTTGAATGTCAGCCCACACTTTGCGGCAAGACTATTTGCAAATGCCTCAATCGTAATCGGGAAATTGAGCGAGTTCAGCCAATCAGCAACATCAATGTCCAGCTTTGCGATGTTATCGTAAGCAGTTACTTTGTATTTATTGCCGCCGTCTTTCTCCGGCTTTTCGCAAGTGTAAATGCCAATCTGGTATTCAGTGCCAGTATCAGCATCAACCTTATAGTAAGTCAGAGTTGACCCTTGCGCGATGGCAAGAGAGCCATCAGAAGTAATCCAAAACTCAATGTCGATTGCATTGGCACATACAGCACCGGGCGTGATGTTATCGCTATCAGAGTTTACCTGTTCAGTCCAGCTAACGCTAACGATGTTATCGTACAAGACAGTGCCATCGGCTAACACGAACTTGTTATAGAACATCGTCAATCACCTGCCAATCTATCATAGTTATTATATTACGCTCCTGTGCCGATAATGTCAAACTTAAAATCACGATACAGGCCATCGTAGAAATAAGCACTGTACGCAGAACCACTTGACGTAGAGCAGTAGGCTTCAAATGTCTCCGGGGTTCCGTCCTCTTTCGGGCAAGTAAACTGGAATGTCTTGCCTTGGACAAGGTTATTCATGTAAGCCATCTGCTCTCTCGTTACGGCCTTGTAAGAGAACTTTGCTTTAGGGATTCTTTGTTTGACCCACTCGATGTGCATAACTCCATCTTGCGTGCGGCCAGACCCATCTGCGGAGATGGAGTTCCACTCCATTTGAACTCCACCGTCCGCATCAGGTTCATACAGGGGCGAACCGTTGACAAAAAATTCTGTTGACATTTTTCTGTCAAGACTAGCCATTAGTATGCACCCCCGTTAATTACAGATTGCTTGCGTTCGTAGCGAGAAGCCGCACGACCGATTGTATCATCACCGATAGATACAGACATATCCTTGTTGTTAATTGCCTGCACGACAGCCATACAGCCCTGCCAGAACACGTCTGCCATGGCTTGGTTGGCGTTCATTTGGGCTTCACCAACAGAAGATGCGTCAATGCTTACAGACCCGTTCACATTGCCAATGCCGAGTGCAGGAACACTCAACGCGGATTGCATACCAGCTGCAAGACGGCCAGTGGCAGCATAGACTAAGTTGGAGTTATCATCAATGCCATTAGCCAAGCCGCGCATGAAGTCTGGCATCCATTGTTCATAGCTGCGAAGCGGCCCCTCGTCAGGACGAGAGAAGTGCAACAGGCTAGTAATCTTGTCGGCAACCGCGTGAATTGCGTTTCCTACTGCGTCTTTAGCCCTCGAAATGCCATCAGCGAAGCCTTGAATCATATCTTTGCCCCATGTAAGAGCATCATTGACAAGGCTCGACAGGTCACATTTCTTTTTGATGTCGCCTATGACATCGGTGACTTTACCAAAGAAAGCGCGAATACCGTTCACTAAGCCTTGGACAATCATGTTGCCAAAGTCAGAGAACACTGTGGACGGAGAATGAATACCAAGTTCTTTTTTAAATCTGGCAGGGATTTCAAGTGCCCAATCAACAACTTCTTTAATTGCGCGAGGAACACCCTCAACGATGCCCTTGATAAATCCGTCAATGATAGCACCAGCAGCATCAATGAATCCGTTCACCATTTCCTTGATTCCCTCGCCAACGCCATTAACGAAGTTGCGGAAAGTTTCAGAGTGCTTGTAAAGTGCAATAAATGCAGCGCCAAGAGCCGCGACAACGAGAATAACTGCGTTTAGAGGGCCACCAACAAGCATAACTGCGTATTGGACAAGGAAAATTGCAGTCTTTACGGCAGTGATGACCGTTATAGCAGTTCTAATAACGCCGATAACGCCAGTAATAGCACCGACAACAATCGCAATTACGCCAACAATAGGAGCAATGACACCAATGACGTACCCAATCTTTTGAGAAATGCTTTGCACGGCATCGCTGTTTTGATTCAAGTAATCAGTTAAGGTGAAAATCTTTTCGAGAATCGGGCCAAATATATCTTCTGCAATGCCCCAGATAACACCCAGAGAATCAGAGAAGCCTTGAATAAAGCCGTCTGCGGCAGGTGCAAGAACATTGTTTATGATAGATGCAAGTAGCTGCATTGCGTTATCAAGGAACCACAACGCATCAGCAAACATCTGTGCACCAACACGACCCTCGCCAAAGAAGTTTTCAAGAATCGAGATGTCGATGGTAGTCATCAGATTTCCGATTGCAGAGAACAACTCTTGCGCACTGGCAAACAGGCTATCCTTGTGCGAATCCCAGATTGACTTCATGTTATCAAGAGCATCCTGCCAAGCCTGTTTCAGAGGGCTGACAATTGCTTCCATATCAGGAGTTACCTGCTCTTGGCTCCACATTGAACCTGGGTCGATTCCGAGAGTTTCACCAGCACCCGAACCAGACTTAGATTGAACAACTTCAAGTTCGTCAAACCCAGCAAGGAACGCTTTCTGCGCCTTAGAACCTTGTTTCAAAGAGTTAGCATAGTTGACATTGTTCTTAATTGCCTTGTTATAGAACGAACGCCCAGTTAAGGCAGAAAGGAACTGCGACAGCATATTAAATGCGTTTGCAATCGCTGATGCCAGCATATTGAACGCAGGTGTCAGCAAGGAAATGATAGGCTCTACCGCGGCCATGATTGCGTTACGCATGAACAGCATGTTAGACGCAATCGAGGATACGTTATCGTTGAAGCTGGCAAGACTACCAGTAGCGCCAGTGTCGAACTGCTGCGACCAGATAGCCATAGCTTGTGTGGCTTGGATGGCAGCGTTCATAATTTCTTTGATAGCGCCACGAACTAAACGATAGAACGTAATATTTTTGATAGAACGAGACAGCTGGGCAAAGAACGTGTCGTTCTTTTTGACAGCACCAGTTGCATCATTAGCGCTTCGACTAAAAAATCTAAGAGCAGTAGAGGCTTGGTTTGTACTCTGCGTTGCAGTTTGTGACGCAAGAGAGCGCTGATATTCTGCGGCAGCTAATTGCTCTGCGGCTCGCATGGATTCTTCGGCAGCTGACAGGCCACCAAACATGCCAACATTATCGCCGCCAAGAGAAGATTCTGTGTCTTTAACGGCACCATTAACGGCTCGTTTTAGCTGCTTAAAGCGGTCTAACTTCTTCGTTGCAGCGTCAAGCTGAACGCCGAGCGCATTGTATTCGCTTGCAACAGATTGTGCGCTGTCGCTTGTTATGCCTTGTTCGATGCTAACTTTGCGATACTCAATCATCAGCTGCGCCATCTGGGCTTTCAGATTCGTTACCTCTGACTTAGCCCGTCTAAACGCATCGTTGATTTGTTCTTGACGCTCTTTCACCTGCTCATAAGTAGCAGGGTTGGCTTTCGTTTTAGATACAGCAGCATCAGCAGCAGCTTTTGCGTCTTTCATCTTTTGAAAGCTATCAGCAACTTGGGCTACTTGTCCCTTTATGGCCTGACCAAATTGAGAGGACGCAATTGTTTTTGTAACGTTTGAAACAGTGTCGCCCAACTTAGAGAATTGATAGTTGAGCTGGCCGAGAGCAGTAAGCGCTTGGTCAACTTTAGCGCTAATTTCAAATCCGAGTTCATCAGCCATCTACACCACCACCCTCTTTTTTGTGTTTTGCTTTTATCATCTTGTTCCACTCCAAAGACCAAGCATAGAATCTCGCTGCATCCGCGTTCATCTTCTTGGTTTTTTCTTCCTCTGGTGTTGTGGTTAAGTTCAAGTTAAGCGGCTTTTCTGGATAAGATTTCTTGCCAAAAGAAGCGCCGAGCGCATAGGCAACATACATGCCGTTAAGCCATGCGGCAACATTGCTTGTTTCAAATTGCAACTCGGTTTTTACTTTGAAAGCATCAAAAAATGGTTGTAGCAAAAGAGGGTTGAGCGACCAGAATGTGTCATACCCAACCCCCATTGCTAACGCTTGCGGCAACCATCCTTTATAGACGGCTTCACGCATATTTTTGTATTTTACGCTTTCTTTGCGGGAACTTTCTGCACAGTTGCTTTCCCCGCGTCCGCTTTCTTGGCGAGAGACTGAAAAAAACCGCTGTTTTCCATAGCATCAGACATTGCCTTAACCAGTTCGGTAATGTCGCCGCCACCCTCGACAAACTTCTCGATTTCCTCACCAGCTTCGTCAGGGGAGATGCCCAGACCGATAGCAACGAAACCGCGAAGCATGGACATTGTCTTTCTATCTTCACCGAGAGACACGCCAATGTCTTCGAGTTGGCAGATTGTGTTAAACGTGATTTCGAGTTTCAACTCTTTGCCGTTGATAATCATAATTTGTTCTCCTTGTCAAATATGACTTAGCGTAATATTGTAAGGCGTTCCCACCTCGTCCAACTAAGGACGCAAGGCACGGGGTGAGGGGAAATTCCCCTGCAAACCCCGTAAGGAGAACGCCTTGCTGCGTTTATCAGGAAGTGGGCTTTGTGGTTTTAACCTCGCTGTCGCAAGTGACAACAATCTTTGCTTCCACAACAGAACCAGTGCCAGTGCCGGAAACGTAGGTAGTGACCTGACCAGCGAAGTAGAAAGAACCCTCGCCGCCTGCACCATCGTTACCGAAGTCCAGTTCAAAGTAGTGGGTAGAGTTGTCGTCCAGAGCCGCAACTTTTGTAAAGTTGTCCTTGGTGTAGTTGTAGGTGAACTCAAAACTGCCAGTGTCTTGCAGACCTTGGATATAGCGCTTCATCTTGTCACGCAGAGTGGTGACTTCGATGGTATCAGGAGCGGAACCCAAATCGGGGAAATCCTTGACGGGAACCAGCTCTGCGTAAGTGCCTGCCGCAGTATCGGAAGTTTTGAGGACAATATTATAACTGGAAATAGCTGCCATTTACTATTACCCCCTAAAGGTCGTATCGGTTGATGTGTCGATAATGGCCGTGAAGCGCATCACAACACGTTCGTATTTCTGTGTCTTGTCTCCCCTGTTCGGGTCATACGAATCCATCTGAAAGCCAAGCCCTTGCATCGCATTAGACACAAGCAAGGAAATTTGAGTTGCTTGAACCCGGTCGTTGTCGCCTTGCGTATACACGTTCACATCAAAAGCGTATCTCGCATGATGCCAGCCAGCGGAATCATAAGTCTGACTTAACAGGCTGTTATCAATCTGGGTAACAATCACGGCGGGATAATGCGCATCGCCTTTATTGTAACCTGCATACACTCGGACGTTCTCAACGTCTTTAAGTTTCGAGAGAAGATACTTGCGAATATCAATCTCGTAGTTCTTGATGTCCACGATTACTTCTCCTTTAACTTAATTCCGTTTTGCTGGAAGTAATACTTAGCCAACTTAGCGCCGTTGTCATCGAAATACTTCTTAGCATCGTACATCTGGTGTTGTGACGGTTGACCACAAGTCAGATAGTGAAATGCTCCATCTCTGCTACCGTTGTAACCAACGACCACAGGCATACCCCTGTCATCCTTAGTCCAATAAGGTGCCCAAGTGCCAACCTTGGAATGGATAAACTTACCATCTATGGTCTTGAACGTCTGTTCGCCACCAGACATGTCACCAGAGTTGTAGCCGTTATAAGGGAAAGAACCCTCTGGCTGCGGCCCATCGGCTGGATATGGATATTGCTGACCGTTCAAGCCAGTGCCGTACTCAACATAAATTGCACGTTCGTCCGTGTTTTTTATGCGAGTGCGGTAATATTTGCCTACCTTTTGCGGTGGTTCCATATCAGCTGTCTTTGACAGAGAGCCGGGAAGCGAGAACTTGTAGCGGTCGAAAGTCTTTTCTGTCGCATAATCCAAAGCGCCTTGCGTGTGCTTTTCAAGGTCTTTTGCAAGAAGTTCATACTGCTTGGCAAGAGCTTTAATGTTCTTTACGCCAAGCCAAGTTCTTCTTACTTGAGCCATAGAATCTCACCTGCGCTTTAGACCAATTCGGACTTGGTTGATGCTATCTGCAACACGGTCGACAACCAGATTCGGCTTACCGTCACTGGGTTTCTTATTGTGCCAGATAAGAGTTTTGCCCTCTGTGAATTGCAGAGGTTCATACTCTTTAGCTGTGACAATAATCACGAAGTTGTAGTTAGCCCAAATGCCGTTTTCCGTGCCGTAGGCATAGCCAGTAGGAGCGGAAATGTTGACCATTACAGATACAGGCTCGGAGTATTCGTATACATCGTTGCCCGTTTCATCCTCACCCACAACAGTAGGGTTGGAGAACCAAATCTCTCGCTTGTTTCGTTCAAGACTTCGCATCGCTGCTCACCGCCTTGGGAACGCCACAGAAAGGAACCACATTGCTAATGATGAAGTCCTCGATACTCTGATAAGTACGATTTACACCATTCTCGCCGTGTGAGGTTTCACCCTCTGCGCCACGTTGGTTGTACATGCGTTCAGCAACTTCAACTTGGAGAAAACTGTACCGGGACGGCACATCTTCGTTGGTAGAACCGTAAGGATATACCGCCCGGACAATCTTCTTACCAGATTGAGTGAGCAACAGAGTCAGGAGTTCATCTTCGTCTGTGTCATCAATGCCGAGCATGATTTTCAGTTGTTGAAGTTTTTCTTCCATAACTCTGTCCTCGCTCATTTAACTTTGGCTTAGATTAGCCGTTGGAGACAATCTTGGCCAGCTTGATGTTCTTAGCATCCCAGACCTTAGTCCAGTTGGCCTTAGTGCCCAGCTCGACACGGGTCGGGGAGTTCTTGGCAATCTTGCTGACATCCAGAGACATGCCCAGCGGGTGCATAGCCATGCCCCACTTGGTGTACAGCTTGTTCACGCCGCCCTTGGACTCAGGGTCGTAATCGACGTAGTTGGGACGGTCGATGCGGACGTTCCGAGCGGTAGCGATAGCACCCTCACCCAGCAGGTAGGTGGTGTAAGTTGCAACGCCATCCTTTTTGCCAGTAGTCAGGCTGTCATCGACCATAACCAGATACTTGTTCAACAGCAGGCCAAACTGAACGCCACGGCTGTAAGCATCAGGTGTGGTAGCGATGTTGTTGACCAGTTGCAGTTTCAGCAGGTTCGTGTACACACGAGAGTGCATAGCAACCATGGTCAGGTCATCGAAGTTGTCGCCCAGAGCTTCCTGCGCAGCATCGAGGAAAGTGTCGGCAGACAGACGGTTCTCTGCGGTGGGAGTAGCAGAAGTGCCAGCGCCCTTGTCGGCGGTGATGTCCTTGACGTGGCTGGACATAGCGTCAACAGTCAGAACGCCATCAATGACAGACAGAAGGTCTTTCTGGTTGTTCTTTTGCTGGTAGTAAGCGACCTTACGAGCAACATCGCCCAGAGGGTCAGCGCCGGTCAGCTCACGAGTGAAGTCTTGGTCTTTCCAAGCGGCCATACGGCGGAAAGCCATGCCGGTCTGCTTGGCGGCAGCGACTTCAACAGGGGTGTTGTCGGTCTCGCCATCGTAGTTCTTGGCATCGCCAGTCAGGGGGGTGTAGTTGGGGACGGTAAACACGTTGTTCTTGTCGGTCAGCACAGCGCTGATTTCGGGAGCAACGCGCAGAACGCCAGAATTGATAATCGAGGTGTGTACGGGGTCTGCTTCTTGGATGTAATCAGTGAAAACATCGGGGTCGAAGTAGAAACCACCAAAAGTGCCAGTTACAGCCATTGTTTGATTCCTCTCTTTAACTTAGATTTAGAAGTGTTTCGCCAATTTAGCGGATTCGGCCTTGTACAGTTCGGGATTCTTCTGTTTCAGCTCCATCCGTTCTTGCATAGTCATCTTGGAAAACTCTTTGTTGGCAGGAGCATTACCGTCAGAGGGCTGCTTCATACCTTGCATGAGTTCTTGGCGAATTGCGGTCGCAATCGCTTCTTTCTCCGCGTTGTAAGTATCGATGATGGTCTGTGCGCCAGCCATAGCATCTTCATCTTCCATGTCGGAGAACTTGTCAATGAGTTTCGCATAGCCGTCAGACTTAATACCGCTTTTTGCCAAAGCAGATTCAATCTTGCTCTTGCGGCGGTCTTTCATCAGTGCGGCGTTCTGCGCCTTGATAGCGGCAATGTCTGCCGCTTGCTTCTCTGCATCGGTCATCTGGTGCTGCTTCAACTGGTCAAGTTCAGAAACAGCGTTCTGATATTTGCCAGCGCTCACATATTCGCCAGTTCCGAGGTCAGCCAGCTTAATGCCTTTTGCTTGAAGTGCTGCGTCCAATTGTTCTTTAGTCATGCTTTCGGCATCACCAAAGATTGTGCCAAAATCAAATGCCATAGTAGTTTTCCTTTCCACTGTTTAAACGTGTTGTGAATCCACAGTCTCTTGCAGTTAAGCGCCAGCAAGATAGGCGAAATCTATCTAAAATCGGATTACTCCGACTTAGCCTTGTTGATTGCGTCATTCTGGGCGTTATTATCGCCCTTAGTTGTAGTGTCGCTAGCTTTAGCGTCACGCTGCGCGTTCTTTGCATCGTCGGCATCCTGCGGCTTATTCGTCTTATCGCTTGTACCGTCAGGATTATTCGACTCTTGAAGCTGTTCGGGTTGAGGTTGAGGTTTCCACTTCTCAATCATGAAATCCTCGCTCATATTGAACAGGTTTTCCGGGTCACTTGTGATGTCGCTAAGAGAAATAGCGCCGAGCGGATGAATGCCAGCTTGCAGCAGGTTAAGCAGGACTTGGCTCTTATTCAGCAAGTTGTCGGTACGATTACGAGTGAACTTGATGTCAATGTCAGACGTTTCAAGACCTGTAACCTTGTACTTAGGGAACGCTTGCAGAATTTTGAGCATGACCAAAATGGTTTCACGCTCGCTCTTGAAGAACATCTTCTCGAAGCTAAGAGCGCGGCTCTCTGCGTTCGTCCAACCTTGACCAATGATAAGTGCTTGACCTGTATTGCCACCGGCAGAAGCGCGTCTATCAGGTACACCAGCGATTGCAAGAACCTTGTTGTACAAATCCTCAACCAGAGTTTGCGTCTGGTCTTGATTCAACTCGCTGGTAATAATGTCAACGTCAGCTTGATACTGACCATTTGACTGAACCTTGATAGCGCCGAGTTCTTTCATCGCAGTGAAAGTTTCCTCGTCAATGTCGCAGTTAATGAACTTGATGAAGCTCTGAACAAATTGCTGAACACCATCTACACGGTCGGAAGCCATCTCATTGAGAGCGTCAAGGAGTTCGATAACAGGCTCAAAAGAACCCAATCTGGAAGTGTTAGCGTCGTATTCAACAATCGGGTTAATCCCCATAGGATTTGGCGTAACTTCAAATTGGGTTGTTCCGCTTACAACAATGTCCATCCAAGACGTGGCTTGGTCGCTATCATCGGCGACAGGCATCGAATACGGCAGAGAGGCCGTGAACACGTTGTCATCGGTGTAGGCAATAATGTCAACCGTATCGGTCAGACCAACACCGTGCTTTCTGTGATAAGTGCAACTTAGCAGCTTCGAGTGTTCCATATTCGTGCTGTACACGCAGAAAGTGTTTCGCGGGTCAAGCACAGAAGTATGAAACGGCGGTGCAGACTTCTCTTTACGCTTCGCAGCGTAAGCAGTCAGCGGGAAAGTCGCTTTAAAGCCAATACCGCACTCAAAAATCCAATCAGCGAGTTCGCGGTCAGTGTTAGGCTTGTCATCGTTCAAGCACAAAGTATTTAAACGATTGACTTTATCCTCACCATTGCGTTTGCGCGGCTTGGGAGCCATTTCTGCGGCCTTTTGAGCGTCAAGCGTATCAGGTGTAGCCTGTTCGCTATCGTCGTTCTCAGAGCGTGCTACATAGGTTACAGGAGAGCCAAAGCAATAGCCGGTTTTGAACTCGACAATCTCATAAGCATGGTTTTCAACAATTTTATTGTTGATTTCCGGGCGTACATCCTTGGTGCGATTCAGCACGGGTTGAATACCCTTTGCATAATTATGCAGATAGTCAATGTCCTCTGCGTTTTGCAGGTGAACCGGGATTGCATCAGCAAGAATCCGAGCGACGACAATCGCATCTAAATCTTCTGGTTCGTAAGACGAATAGATTTTTTTTCGACCTTTGTTAAGCATTAGTTCACCCCCGGTTTGCTTGATTCCATAATAAAAGAAAAATGTTACCAAGGTAACAGATTTGCGTTGAGTTGATTTCGCGCTTGCAAAAGTTGCGCTCAACTGGTATAATTAACTCGTAATTAAACCACGAAAGGGGTTTACAAAATGGAATTTAAGCCACTCACAGCCAAAGAACTTGAATTTCTGGGCTATGGCTCACACACTACAATCAGCAAATACGTCGCCATGGGGATGCCAAGACACGGCGTAAGAGGGCGGTACTGGTTCATTGAAGAAGAAGTACGCAACTGGATTCTATGCCGTGGAGAACCGATTTACATTGCTTGCCCGTGCTGCGGGAAAATGATTAAAGTGCCGAAAGAGGTGATTCTAAATGCTAAACACTCCGAAGATGGCGAGAACGCCTGAGCAGGCAGAAGCCAAAGTCAGAATTATGAAGTTCAACAAGCTGGTTCGAGACAATCCGACAGATGTTAAACTCGTAGAAGCAGCGCTCTCCGCTTGCGCAAATGCAACCGCAAACGATGACGGGACGTTTAACACAACAGGAGAGGATAACGAATTTGCGTTTAAATCAGCGATGAATCTGTACAACGTCTGCCTTTGGAACATCGCAAACACGAGAAATCTGGATGAAAAGAGAAAGTGGGTCGCTCTGGCAAAGAGTTCTCTGCTGTATTTGGCTCACAAGTATTTTGATTCGTTCATGCTTTACTTGGAGTTCGACCGTAGGCCAGACAAGAGATTCTACGCTCCGCGACGGAAACAGTTGAAGCGCATTGTTGACGGTTTCCAAGATGTGGCTGACGGAAAGATTGACCTATTGACAGTTAGCCAGCCGAAGCGTACCGGCAAGACTACCCTTGGCCTAATGTTCGTTATTTGGAGAGCGGGGCTACTACCTGATAAGTCGTGCTTGCTGGCTGGCCGTGGAGATTCTCTGGTAAAGTCGTTCTATGATGAATGTCTTAACATCATGCAAGACAAAGCAACTTACAACTATTGGGATGTTTTTCCGGGCTGCACGATTGCAAATACCAACGCAGACCAAAAAACTATTGACCTTAACTCAAAAAAGCGTTTTAGTAGCATCGTATGCAAGTCACTTAGCGGACAAATGACCGGCGTCGTCGAGGCTTCTAATATTCTATATATTGATGACCCCGTTCAAGACCAGCTTGAAGCGAGAAATATTGAACGTTTAAACACTCTTTGGGCTTCTGTCTCTGATGACTGTATGGGTCGCCGCAAAGAGGGAGTGCCAATTATTGCGCAGGGAACTCGATTCAGTATCAATGACCCGATTGGTAGGCTTCAATCAATTGCACCGCAGATGGGGTGGAGAGTTCGCATTGTAGAAGTGCCAGCACTTGACCCCGTTACCGATGAAAGCAATTTCCATTATAAGTACGGATTGGGGTTTAGCACCGAATATTATCGAAACGAACGGAAAATGCTTGCTGATATTCAGTGGCAAAGTGAATATCAACAGCGACCAATTGAGGAACGCGGTACGGTGTTCAGCCGAAACGATTTACAGTATTACGACAAACTACCAGATTTGGAGTGGGATGCTATTCTTGCGGTAACAGACCCGTCCGAGGGTAAAGGCGATAATACCTGCATGATAGTTGCTTTCGTATCTGGAACGGAAGCCTACATCGAGGACGTTGTGTTCTCAAATGCCCTGCCGGAATATAATGCGCCTAAGTGCGGAATTATGTGCGTTAAGTATGGAGTTAAGATTTGTCAAATCGAATCTAACGCTAACGGTTTACTATTCGCTGAAAAGGTCGAGACTCAAATTAAAGCCATGAACGGTAGAACCAGCGTAAGAACGAAACGCACAACAGCTAACAAGGAAACAAAGATTATTGTTGCATCCGACAATATTCGTAACCATTTCTGGTTCAAGAATCCTAACTACTTAGACCCGGCAAGCGAATACGCACAATATCTCAGAAATTTGTGGTCTTACAGCCAAGTTTCCAAAAATCTGACCGATGACGGCCCGGACTGTACCGCCATGATGGAGAACATGATAGGAACACTGACAGCAAGTAAAGTGACCGCCTTTAAAAGACCGTTTTGATGGTTGACTTTTGCAGCAAAATGTGCTATCATACTGGTATAGGTTCTATTAGGAAGTTGCGGGCCGGATAGACCCGAAAACTGAATAGAGCCTAACAAGAACAGCTATCAAGATGTAACCGCAACTACGTCTTGGTGGCTGTTTTTGTTATCAAATGGAGATGTATAACAATGATTATGCGCACCGAGAAAAACAAAAATTACACAGTGATGGGCAACTATCATCTGCGGGACAAAGAATTGTCTCTAAAAGCCAAGGGATTGTTGTCTATTATGTTGAGTTTGCCTGACGGCTGGAACTTCTCAACACAGGGGCTTACTACGCTTTCAAGTGACGGAGAGACAGCAATTCGGTCTACACTCAAAGAATTGGAGCAAAAAGGCTACCTAAAGCGCAATAAAGTACGTATTAACGGTAAAATTGTTGATTGGGAGTATGTTGTCTACGAGCAAAAACATCCATGTGTTCCAGTTGATGAAAGTCCAGTTGATGAAAACGTACATGTGAATAATCGCACCCAATTAAATACTAAAGAAATAAATACTAAAGAAATAAATAATTTCTCAACATCGCCTTGCGATGCACCAATTCCTTCGGAATCGGTGAGAAATGAAAAAACAAAATCTCTTTGGGATATTAGCAGAGAAATAACAGGAAATGACCCATTTACTTTTCCCTATCAGCCTACGAGCGATAGCGAGGAAAGCAGCGCCGCAGGCATAGTAAAGAAGAAGCCGCTTGTTAAAAATTTAACAGATATGGATAGGGCGACGCTTTTCAGCAAGGTATGCGACATGGCAATTGGGAATGAAATTCTCTTTGCGTTGCATTGTGGCACAAAACACGGAATCGCAAATCTCACAATTAAAGGAGCGTTTGACTGTTGGCTCGACAATGCACTATACCGTGAGAGCGCGAGAGAAGCCTATTTAAGCAAGTTTCTTGAAGCATGGGAAAATATCTGTGATAACTGCGCAGACCGTTTCTGGATGCCTGCGCGTGGCGGAGAGGGCTATGTATGGCAGAACGTGATTAGAAAGTACGCAAGAGAATGGAATCCTGGCACTTTAAGCGAACGCCGGGAAGCTAAAGTAAAGGAGATTTTGGATGAAGATTCTGCATTGGATTGAGGATGATGGTTACTGGATTTGTCCGATTTGCGGGCTTGAAGCTGGAAACCCAGCATATTACCCTGATTGCAGATGCCCAATTTGCGGATTCCAAGACGAAAAAGATAAGAACGAAGAAGATAAGAAAGAGGTTCATAATGAGCGCTGAAATTTTCAAAATGATTGCGTATGGCGGCATGATTGTATTCTTGAACTGTATTGTAGCTGGGCTTATTGACTTGCTTCTCGGTGCTTTATTTTTAGACTTGGGAGATGCAGACAAGGAAGAAGCGGCAGAGAAATGTCTTATCCTTATTATTGTGATTGCCGCAATTGCACTAATTACTGCTCTTGACGGGGCGCTTTTGTATTCTGCGCTCTCAAACAAATAATCCATAATTTGCAACATTCGTCCATTCCACTTTTTTATGCGGCATGGTAGAATAAATTCAGAACGAAAGGGAGTGAACAAATGAAAATTTTCAATGTTGGGGACAAGGCAAGAGTCAGAAAAGACCTGGTTGGCGGTGAAATGTACGATACCTGTACTTCTCATACTTGTCTTTGCAACGCAACAATGACACTTTTCGCCGGTTATGTCGTTGTCGTTTGTGGAAAAAATGACATAACTGGTATAATGCACTTGCGCAAGGTTGAGGATGAGTTCACGACAACCATGCCCTTTGAATGGTCTGACGATATGCTTGAACCGTTAGAAGTAGAAGAAAAACAACCGCACAATAACAAAGCAAAGAAAGGCTTCAATAACAAAGCAAAGAAAGGCTTCAATAACAAAGCAAAGAAAGGCTTCAAGGTAGGAGATAAAGTCGTCATCAAGACAACGGTTTCTCGCGGAGAGCATATTGGCCACATAACCATTCAACCTTTCATGTTTGACCAAGCATACAAAAAAAGTGACATGTCGCATAGCCGAAAAAGAATTGGCACCGTAACTAGAATTGTAAATGACCATGACGACTATTACGCATTTAAAGTTAGTTTTGAGCATGACGATAGAGAGTTTACATGGCCGCGAGACGCATTTGAGTTGTACGATGGCGATAATGACAAGCCAAAATCTCCAAAGCATAAAAAGAGCGTAGCTTCCACAGCTGATTACAGTGGTTACACGCCTAAGTCCGAGTTCTACTGCTACGACTATCTGAATAGACCCGCAACTTTCAGTAAGAACGCCATGAAAAACATCACAAAAATAGAAGTAACTGTTATGTCTGGCGATGAAACTGGTTGCTTCTACGGAGTCTACAACGGCAAACATTGGCAATACAAATTCGACACAATGACAACTTCTCGGTTTCAAAGTTATGATGATGGCTCTTACACGGTAGAGGGTAAAGAGAACATCGAGAAGTGGATAAATTGGAATTATGACCCTGAAAAGGCCATTTACGCAGAGTATTCTATGGAGCGCATGAGAGCGTTCCGCAAGAGGGAATAACAAATGGACAGTGAACAGAAAAGGCTTTTGGCGAAGCAAAGACACGCATATTACGAAAATTACCGAGAATTATGGAAAGCGAATGGGCTTTGTCAGCATTGCGGCCATGTGAAAGAAGATGCAAGATACAAGACTTGCGAGAAGTGCCGGAAACGCAGCAGAGAAGCCAATGAGAAGTATTCTGAAATCTCTGGTATGCCACGCAGGGATTACGTCAGAATCTTTGCAAAGAATCGTAGAGACAGGCTAACGTCAGAGGGGCTATGCTACGTTTGCGGAAAAGCCCCGGTAATGCCGGGTACACGGTGGTGCGAGAAATGTTCCGCAGATGCTACAAGGCGAAGAAAGGAGTTAAGAAATGAAAGCGCACATCAGCAGACCGACCGGGCAGATGCAGAAAGCGATTGACGAGTATGCTGACAAGAAAATTGCCGAAATTCAGCAAGCAGGAGCGAAAGCGGTCGAAAAAGAGCGATACGACATTGCCACAAGAGCAAGTTATCTGTGCTTGCTGGCGTGTTATCAGGCTGGACTTTCCCCTAAAACGCTGCGGCGCATCCAGAAACTTATGACAGGATGCGTTGCGGAGAAGTATCAAGAGTACAGAAACGACCAGCTTGCAGACCTTTGGGCGCAAGTCACACTGCAAGAAATTGGCGTTGAAGTAGAAGAAACCAAAGAAAAGCTATGAAAGGCGGTAATAACATGAAGATTATTCTCGATGTAGGCGCATATATGCCAACTTATGCTCATGATGCTGATGCTGGCATGGATTTGCGTACTCCTGTGGCGTTCATCGTACCTGCACATGGCAGCTATACGGTGGACACTGGTGTTCACATCCAGATTCCTGCTGGGCAAGTAGGATTTATTAAGTCTAAATCTGGGTTGAACGTGAAAGGCGGTTTGACAGCGACAGGGGTCATAGATAGTGGTTTTGCGGGGAGTATCCGCGTAAAGCTGTACAATCACAGCGACGAGGACTATATGTTCAGCCGTGGCGACAAGATTACGCAACTTGTCTTGCTCTATATCGCAAAGCCGGAGAATGGGTTTGAGGTCGTTGACCATTTCGAGGAAACGGAGCGCGGAAACAACGGGTTTGGTTCAACAGGGAGATAAGCATGAATGTAAGCGTAGAACATCGACTCTTGATGGGTCACATGGACGTTGAAAAGATTCTGGAACGTAAGCGTCAACTTAGGATTCGCAAGGCAATGTCTAACTACCAGTTAGCAGTACACAATAAGCAGGAATGTGCAAGGGAAACGTTTCTTGATGAAGTTCTTGAAATTGAAAGAGATTTTCAAGAAGAACTGTCCGAATACGACAAAATGTTTGATTATGCGCTCTATTTCGAGCGCGAGAAAAAGGAGAACGACAAATGATTTGCAACATTGCTCTGTCCGAAGAAGAATTTTCCAAGGCTCTTGCCGCTGGCGCTGATGGCATTGCTCTTTTTGAGTACAAAGACGGTAAGCCGACCGGCAAAAAGGCTGTTTTCAAGCCCGTAGCCGTTGCTAAGGCTATTCACAAGAAAGACGATGCAAAGCAGGAGAAGAAGAGCGACGACATCATTCCTGCCTACTACGGCGGCGAGGATAACGCATACGAAGCAATCAAGGTAATTAACGCATGGAATCTTGGCTTTGAACTTGGCAACGCGGTAAAATACATTTGTCGCGCTGGAAAGAAGCCTGGCAATGAATATGTCAACGAACTTAAAAAAGCACGTTTTTACGTTGATTATGAAATTCAAAAATGTAATGGCAGTAAGGAGTGATTTTTTATTGGGATTTCACGGTGGGATACATGGCGTAATAAAGCCAGAGAACAAAGCGGGGGTTAAATTTGTAAGAAAAGACGATTCTGACAGCCGAAAATACATTTGTATTTGTCCGTTATGTGGCAAGGAATTTTCGATGTTTGCAAACAGTTATTACGTTGACACAAATTCTTGCAACTGCATTGAAGCGGAACGTAAGGAAAATGAAAGGCTGCTCGGAGTATATTCAAACATAAAGACACGCTGTTACAACAAAAAATCATCATCGTATAAAAACTACGGTGGCCGTGGGATTAAGATGTGTGATGAATGGAAGAACAGCACGCTTGCTTTTATTCGATGGGCAAATGCAAACGGATACGACAAAAATGCTCCAAATGGACAATGCACAATAGAAAGGATTGACCACGATGGAGACTATTGCCCGGAGAACTGTTGTTGGGCCAACAGAGTAGAGCAAGCAAATAATAAAAGGTCTAACATAGTTGTTTTTGGATTGTCTCTGAAATGGTTTTGCGCGCTAAATGGTCTAAACTACAAGTCAGAGCACGGATGGTTCGTAAAACACAACAGAGATGTAAAACTGTTAGAAGAAAGGTTAAAAAACAAATGTGGTCTATGATTAAAACAGAGAAAGGCGAGGCTTGATATGCAAGTTAAACTTATCGCACACTCCATGCCGATTGAGGACTGCGGAGATTTTGATGGTCTGAAGCTCGGTCAGATGTACAATCCAATTAACATTGTCGAACGGTGCGCAAGCGTCTGCTACGACAGCGAACCGGATTTCGACAAGTTCCGTATCGCCAAGGGCTGTGCAAAGACCGGGCACATGAGCGTGTATGAACACGCATATTTCACATTCCACATAAGTGGAATTAGTCGCGCATGTCTGGCACAGTTGTCAAGACACAGACATATAAGCCTGTCAGTTCGTAGCCAGCGCTATTGCGATGAAAGCGGCAACGGTATTCTTGGCTGTATCATTCCTAAGGCTTTCAACGACGAGCAGTTTGAAATCGCAATGCAGGCTTACAATGATGAAATCGACATGTATCAAGTCCTGCTGGCAAGCGGAGCAGCAAAAGAAGATGCTCGAATGGTGCTGCCTAACGCGATGGAAACTGAATTGTACCTGTCAGCCAACGCGCGAGCGCTGATTGAAGCAAGTCATTTGCGGCTGTGCAACAGAGCACAAGAGGAAATCAGAACGATGTTCGGCAAGATGAAGAAAGAAGTCGAACAAGTTTCTCCCGAAATCGCAAAGATGATGGTTCCGCAGTGTGAGGTAAATCCGAGTTATCCGTTCTGTACAGAACGCGAATCCTGCGGAAGACACAAGACACTGAAAGAGGTGTATAAGAGTGACGTATAACGCACAAAAAGTCTCGAAATACTGTGACGAAATGTCCGATAAATACGGAGCTGGTGAATGTGAGAAGCACTGCACCGTAGCAGACCTCTGCGAGCGCTGTGATGGTGATTTTGACAGCCTGATTGATAATGATACCACATACGCGGACAGAGCCGTAGAAAGACTCGACAAGGCCCACGCAGACGATGTGGCGAATAGCGTTCTGGTGGAGTATTACAAGAAAGAACTGGAAAAACGCGACCAAGAGATTGTCGCACTGAAAGAGATGAACAAGATTCTGGCAGAGAGCATCAGAAACTTGTCAAACAAGGGGTGAAACAATGAAAGCTGTAATTCTTGCAATGCTGTTTATTTCTCTATATTTTGCAATCGGAATTGCGGTTACGTGGTTCGTCACGCAGCTTGTCACCGGGGACAAATACAACGAACTCACATACCTTACCGTTGCTCTTATTTGGCCTGTCATGGTTTTCGTGTGTATCATCGCTGTGATTGTCGGATACGTTTTTAAATTTGCATTTTGGTTGCAAAAGAAGTTCAAAAAACATTAAATTTGCAACAAAAGTCCATTGAAATTGCTTGCCGAGTATGGTAAGATATAAGTGTTCCAAGGGAACAAACCAGATAGCCATTTGAACGATTGCCTTCTGGGGATGAACTGCTGTGTGAGTTCTACCGACTGCCGCCGAGAATCTTAAAGCACAGATTTCCTACTGCTGGGAATACTCCGATGCCATGAGCAAGGAACGGCGGATTCTGCCGACATAGCGACTGTTCGCGCTCGCTTTCAATTTTACGGCAACTTACAGAGCAGCCGTAAAAGAGAGTTGGTCGGCATTATATTGCGGATTAGCCAAGTGGTAAGGCATGGGACTTTGACTCCCTGATTCGCTGGTTCGAGTCCAGCATTCGCAACCACGTTTACTTGTCCATAAGTAACCCTCCTATTCAGCGCGAGGGTTTTCGTGTTCATTTTACCTCGTGCGCGAGCATTTTATACCTCCGCCCCGATATGCGTATTCAGTCCGTGGGGTTCAAGACGCAGCGGACTATTATGGCTCTTTAGTTCAACGGTAGAACACCCGGCTCATAACCGGGCAGTCGATGGGTCGACACCATCAGGAGCCACCACCGGGTTCTCCATGCCCGAATTCTCCTTTATACGTTCTCCAAAGTTTGCCGCAGACTTATAGCAGTTGAGGTTTAGGCATTTCCCTTAACTGTGAGTTAGAAGCGGCACTTTTTATGCTGGATTATCTCAACTGGTAGAGAACCTGTTTTGTAATCAGGGGGTTCGGGGTTCAAGTCCTCGATTCAGCACCAAGGCCGATGATACGGGTAAAGGTAGCAGAGCCGGACGCGGCAATTGTGTTCCCCGTTAGGCGACCCCAGCGAGCCTACTGACAGTGCGTAACATGCTGGGCTTTTAACAGGCTTATGCTGGTATGGCTTGCCAAAGACACTTGCGAGGCGGAAAGCATGAGCCTTATTTTTTAGATGTTCCCGACATTTATGTCGGAGAGAAAGGAGACCACTATGATTTTCCCTGTTGGTGCTATTATTGCCACGCAGAACGCTGTGGCGCGTCATCGCCGAGAGGAAGAGAAAAGGCGAGAAGCCGAAAAGAAAAAGAAAAAGAAAAAGCAGAAAAACAAATAATAGGAGGCTTGCCATGAAATTCAGAAAAAAGCCTGTTGTCATTGAAGCGTACCAGACGCAGGAAGAACTTGATATTTTTACGCTGGAAGGCGTTATGCACGCCGCTCCCGGTGACTGGATTATCACTGGTGTGAACGGTGAACAGTATCCGTGCAAGCCAGACATCTTTGAAAAGACATACGAGCCTGTAGAGTGAACAGATCGCGGCAAGCCTTATTTATCCCGCACAGCCAACTTTGTTATGCCAGTGCCATGGGCAGACATAACAATGGACAAGGTCGACTCGCACCAAAGCAACGGCGAGCAGTCAGGAGCAAGACCTGCGTGTGGGCTTAATTTGAATTTAGAGGTGCAGATAGTGGACATGCTGGTAAATTGTATCCAAGCAGTAGCAGTCGTAATTATTATGATTCTTTGCTTTATTGCGGGCTATGAAGCTGGCAAGAACGATGCCACTACGCACAGCAAACGCCGTGAATATCCTATCATGATGGAGCACAAGCACGGCGAATAAACTTAGCCATTCTCTTGCGGTTTTCATATTCAGTATCCTTTCGGGAAAAGACCTCTAGCTGCAACTAGGGGTCTTTTCCTATGCAGATAGGGCTTGATTTTTGCCGCAAACAGTGATAGAATATAGACGGGTGACAGGGTTTGACGCGCTGTTTGTCATAAAGCAGAACTCCTTTTCTCGAAAAAGGCTCTTGCGAGTAATCGCAGGGGTCTTTTTTGTTGCAATCAGAGCAGAATCGTGGTACAATGGAGATGCTAACAATCCTAGTTTGGGATTTTTCCAACTCAAAGGCTTTTGCGGATAAACCCGTGGAAGCCTTTTTTGTTTTCGCGCGAATTTTTGAAATGACAATAGGGAAGAAGCTAAATTCGAGTTAAGCGAGCGAAAAAAAGAAAGGGAAAGAGGGAGGAAGGAGTAAGAGAATAGAGAGAGATAGAGATAGTATATTATATACTATGGTCTTTTTTATTAAAAATTTAGTTAGAGAGATAATACTATAGGCTGCGGCTGTCGCCAGACCCCCGGCCCCCGGCTCCGTGTTCCACCGCATACGACGCGCCGCGACGTTGGAAAAGGACGCAAAAGGCATTTGCTAATTGCCATTTATGCCACAAATACGCTACAATGCCCCTGCAAAGCCCTATAAACGGCTTGCAATGACCTAGGCATATACTTTTATACCTTGCATATAAAACGCCTTAAAGCGCCTCACAGCCCCATTATAGCGCATATGGCTATATAGTGCCCTATATTATGCCATCTCCCCTACCCTACCGCGCTATACATGCCCACAAATAACGCTTATATATCCCCTCCCCTGCTAACTCTGAGTTAAACCAAAAAAGAGGGCTGCAAAACAGCCCCTCTAAAATCTATCTTGCGTGGTATCCTTGACCCTTGCCAATGAAAGCGGAATCAAACCAGCGCAAAAGCAATATTGCAAGTATCAATGCTTTTTGCCCCCTTTGCTGTACAGGTAAACGCCCAACTCGCATAGCCCAGGAACTACCATAAAATATACCAGGATAGCAAATACGCCAGTATACATCAGCAAATCACCTCGCCCGTTTCAGCGTTCGCCCACGCATTGCCGCTTATCATGGCAACCTTGCCGCCACGTGTAAAGAACCGTTTCAACGCTACAATCTCACTACCACTCAGCCCAAGCTCCTGCATTGCCATCGTTACTTGGCGGCTAGTTGTGCGGCTATAATTCATTGCTACATCGGCGTTGCGTGTGCTGATTTCATCCACACCAGAAGCGGTTATATGCGCCGTAAAAATGCGGCTTGAATAACTGACCATCGTAAAATAGTCATCCTCTTTCTCGCGTAGCCAGCCAGCTTGTGCGTACGGCATATAGCGCAGCCTGTTTGCAACCTCAACGCATTTATAAGTCTCATAATATCCGCCGTGGATTTCGTGTGCTGTGTAAGTCATAATAATAAAACCTCCATAAATTGTATTTAGAATTTAATTTTAAAGTAACTTCCAGCGTGATAAATTGTGTCTTTGCGCGGTGCTGCTACTTTCTTTCCATTGTAATAGGTCGCTGTCTCTTGACGCTCGGCGCGGTATAAATAAGCGCCGGAGCCGTCCCGCGTGATTCTTCGCGGACTGCTGCAAAACTTGCCAACCGCCCGCCGCGTTATCATTTCCATTATAAAATATAAAACCCCCTTAAAATGTTTTTGTTTTACTAGATTCTATAATGGATTATAACACACTCTATTCATTTACTACATAGACAATTATCTCATAGTTATAGACTATAGTTGCAATTAGTATAATATTATATAATTGCCAGTTTTTCCCAGTTTTCCCACATTTTGACAACGTGTCACATTACATTGCATCGCATCACATTTTCCACCACATTTACATATTTACCATATTTTACCATTTATCCCACTTTTTCCCACTATTCCCTATTTTTTCCAGTATTGCCAGTTTTTCCCATCTTTGCCAGCCATATCCATTTTCCAGTCAATATAATAATTACTATACGATATACGATTGTCTCTATACGATACGATTCGACAACTCCCCTTCCCTGCTACGATTTACGATACAGCAAAAGCGCTTGCACCACTACGATACAAGCGCCCTGCTATATTCACACACACGATAGAGACTACTTAAAAACCATTATTCCATGCCGTCCAGCCATAACTTGATAAATCCGCTTTATCCTGCTCTAGCTGCTCTTTGCGCTGCTCTAGCTGTTCTTTTTCGTCCAGCAGATTGTAGACTTCATCTGTTCCCTGTTCCGCATATTCCAGCTGTTCTTCAATTTCATCCAGCTTGTAGCCGATATTATCTATTTCTTCGTCAATTCTGTCAATCTGTTCCGCCCGCATTGCATAACTCATAGTTAGTATTTTCTCCTTCCGTAGTAGTGTCCGCTATTCCGTTTGTAGCGTCCTTTGTTTACAGGGATATAACTCTCTGTCCAGTTGTCGAAAAGTTTCAAACACAAGAAAAGCAAAAACATTTATCAAGCCTCTTTCAATGGATTAAAAACCGCTTTACTTCCGATACACGTACAAAACCATAATACACTGTTGGCAATTCCTGTTTTAGTTTTGCCGCGTCCAGTGTTTCGCGTTTTGCTTTACTTTCCTGTATCTTGTACTCCCCTGCCGTGAAAGTATTTCCCCCACGTTCTGCAAGTTCATCAAGTAAAAGCGCTTTAATGCGCTCCTGCTGCTTGTTTATTTCCTCTAACTGCCGTTTATTCCGCTTGTACTCGCTGCACAGTATTTCAATTTCTTTTTCGTTCATTTTTTCGCACCTCACTGTTAGTTAAATGTCTGCATGCTCAACGTCTGCGCCATGCTGATAATTATATCTAAATTCTTTCATCATGATTTTATCGCCAAAGATATTGATATATGCAAGTCCATCGTCTTGCAGCTTGATTTGTGCCGTGTCAATCTTCTTTCCTTTTCGGCATACCACAACAGCAAATTCAAAATTGCTCCATGTTCCGCCACAATCCACGATGTCAACTCCATATTTTTTTGCAGTATAGAGGGGCACGCGCCCCCCTATACTTTTGCTGCAAAGTTTTCATTTTGCCGCCCCCTTGATAGTTTCAACCATCTTTTCACCACTTGTTAAGTCGCTGTTATTGCAAAGTTCTTGCATATAAACACAAGCCGCGTATTTATAGTCTTTCTTGACTTTCTGCTCAAACTTTGCTTTCACTTTCTCGTCACATATTGCCACATTGCCATACCCCCATGTACTGTAATTCCTTGCTTTCTCGTTGTTAAGGTTAGGCGCGGGGCAAGTCTCGATATACTTAAACCCAAGTCGGCGGAACATGCCCATGTGTGCCAGCGCAAACGATAGCCGCCCTGCGTCTATGTTCTCGCTTGCCCTCTTTAAGACAATCTCAGGGCAAATAATCAGCTCAGGACTCCCGTCAATCTTGTCTGCAAAACCAGTGGTAATCTGCACTCTAGTCCCCTGCCGCTCAATTTCCATCACTGCCTGATACAAATAGCGTCCGCACTCCATGTAGCGCTGCCGCTTGACTCTCGCAGTGACACACATGTCAATAAACAGCGTCAAAACCTTTTGCTTTTGCGGCACTCTGTAAACCTGCCGCATGGAGTCCGGCAATCCCTGCATAGCCCTTGCTACGTTAGGACTGCCGCCCACATAGTAATTCCGCACTATTGCTTTGTTCGCCGGTGCGCTAAAGTCGTTGCCACAGCTATTGATTGCTGCAATCCCACTATCCCATCCATTGACAAACAACTCTGCCGCCTGTTTAAAGTCCTTTGTGCCAGTAAAGTCTTCGCTGTTCGTCTCGCTGTCGTTTTCATTGTGGAAAGTCTTATTGTTAGGCGCAGTCGTGATAAAGTTGTAAAAGTCCATCATAGTGTTGAATTTTTGAGTGTAGAACATTTAGAACACTCCCTTCCACGCGTCAGCGTATTTGTTATTGACGGTCAAGCGCTCGCTAATCATATGCGCAGCGTCTTTGCTCAAGCCCTTTGCAATGCACTGTTTGATACAGCTTGCAGTGTCCAGCCCGACCGACTCCATAGCGGTGACGTTCTGAACGCAGCGGTACGAAAGAATCATATTCACGCCAACAGCCTTGCAAGCCTTGCGCAAGTCGTAAATAAAAGCAATCAAGTCTTTGTTACCGTTGGTTACTGCATTGAAAATATCTTTGCTGTAATCAATATCGACCACCGCGAAACGGTCAAGCGTTGCGGCGTCCAGCTGGTAACGTCCAGTATACTCAGCGTCCGCACCAGTGCCGTAAGTATTGCCCGCGCAGATAAATCGGCAATTTTCGTTTAACTCGACTTTACCGCAAGGAAAGTCAAAGTATCTGTTTGCAATCGCTGCATTGAGCGCCACAAGCACTTCGGGAATACTTGCGTCCATTTCATCCAGGAAGAACACGCCACCATTGCAGCAGAAGTCGTAAAACTGTGTCTTGCTGTAATGTCCATTAGCGTCTACAAAGCCGGTGAACTTGTAAATATCCTGCACAGCACCACTAAAATAAAAATCCATGTTCAGCGCACTTGCGGCACTCTTTGCAATGCTGCTTTTACCAGTACCAGCCGGGCCGCTCATGAATACAGGAACGTTCGCGGTGACGTATTTCAAGATAGTTTCAAACATTTCATGCTGGACGCCACCAGCAGATTTTTTGCTACCGTCTGGCAACTTTACTACAATTTCCTTTTGCGGCAACTTGCCATACTTTTCAAAGATGAAAGTGTCAAGGTCGGCGCACACTTTGTTGAAGACTTGCTCTTCCTTGATTTGCGCCAGCATTGCCAGCGCTGCGCCTGCTGCCGTGAAGTCTGCCGCCTGATTTGTGGGAATTGCTGCGCTGTTCGGCTTGTGTGCGTCTGCATTGCGGTCAGATTTTGCCGCGCCATGTTCTTCACGCCATTCCGCAATAGCGTCGTTCAGCTCTTTCAAACAGACAGTCAAGTCATCCTTGACACCGCGCTCAATGACTTCGCCATTGCAAGTGTAGCGGTATTCGTTGGGAACTTTCTCAAACATGCGTCCGTCACGGCTGCACATAATGCGCTCAACATACTGTTCCGCACTGTTACCGTTGAGGGCTGCGTCCTTGATGATAGACTTGTCAATGCTATAAGTGTTCCGCTTGTTTCTGTAAAGAATAATTTCCATGATTTTTCTCCTATCGTGTGTGTTGTGTGTGTTTTTTGTGTTCCCTTGGAACGTCTATATCATATCACACCGCAACACGCTTGTCCACAGGATATTTGTTGCAAAACATGCACTTTTGTTGCAACTATAAGTTAGGCGCATTTTGCCCATATTTTCAAGATGTATTATATATATTATATATAATACCCCTACCCCACTACCCATTGTGTTTATATGTTTTAGACTCGTTACGGGGAAAAGAACAAGCCCGGCAGGGGAGTGGAGTAAACCACCCGCCCACCGGGCCGGTATCTATTTTCGATTGCGATTAGCGATTAGCGATTGACTAATTGCGATTTAGCGATTGCGGTTAGTCGCCGAACAGCATATCGACCAGCATCTTTGCGATTTTTTCGCGGGACGGCTTGCCATCCTCTTTGCGATTGCACTCTCCGCAACGCTCTTTCTTTTCCTGCGATTCTTCCGCATCCTGCGGTTCATCGTCATTTTCGTCATCGTCATCGCTGTTGATGTTTGCGAGCGCAGCCATTGCGCGAGGGTCGTTTGCAAGGTTCTTTGCGATAAAGGCAACCTCACGCATAGAAACGCCAGCCTTGTCACACATGATAAGACACATGCCGAGAATGTCGGCATTAGTACCCTTCATGCTACTGAAACCAATGAGTGCGCCATCGTCGTTTGCATTGTTGTTGAGGATGTGAATTACACCCTTGAAATCATCGTGCTCCGCAAAAAAGTCTTTGCAAACCTTAGAAAATTCATTGATAGTCATAAAACAAAATCTCCTTTTATTTTGTTCACAGCGATAAGGTTTTCAAGCGATTTGCTTGTTTCCTGCTGTGCTTTTACTATATCACATTCGATTGCGATTGTCAATAGGGAATTTCAAATTTCTTTCGATTCTCCCTCGATTGTTTTGCCGGACTTGTAATCTTCCAGCATCTTGTCGAGTTCGGCATTGCTTGCAGTTGCCACGGGATTGTTTGCGGTGGAAATCTGAATCTCTTGTTTTGCAGACCAGCCACCGCCGTTGTTCATCATTCCAACATACAGCAGGGGCGGCATCTTGCCGGACAATCCTAATTGCGATTTAATTGCCATGAAATCATTCTTAGCTTTCTGCACAAGTTCAGACGCAGACACATAGATTTCATCACCGTTGCCGTCAATCACGGATTCTTTGCGCATCTTTGTCGATTGAATATAATCCATCTGCGAGCGAGTCATGCCGACGAAACTACACCAACCCAGATAATCTGGAATTAGATAAGTGTCGCTGTCGTAAATGTACTTTAAGTATTCAATCTCCCAGTCGAGAACTTTTTGCGCAGTGACTTGCGATGGCTGTTTCACTGTGATTGCTAGACCTTGCAGCAGCGCACGGATGTTGCCTTTATCTTCCACAGATTCCGGCGGTGTCTTCCCTTGCATGAAACGTTGTTTGGCTAACACCAAGTTACCATCTTCATTGCGATAGACCTGTGTTTCCTTGGGCTTGTTTTTTGCCCCTTTAGTCCTCGCCATCGTATGCCACCGCCTTTGCGATTTCGCCATAGATTCGTTTCATGTCAAGCATGTAAGTCGCTTTCAGGCTCGTTCTGACCTGCTCAATTCGCTGTCTGGAAAGCCCAAGCTCTCTTGCAATGTCAGACTGATTCGCGTTTGGATTCTCTACGAGCGCCTTTGCGATTCTCTGCCATGAGCCATTGCCGTGCTTGGGGAAAACATTATGTTCAAACGCCCATGGAATAAACTTGCACTCGCAGATGCACTCTTTGCTGCGAAGAAAAGAATCCAAGTCTTTAGTCCACATGATTCGCTTTCCGCAATGTCTGCACTTTAACTCGTACTTAACAGCGTACAGAATCCCATCCGACTTGCACAGATTCGTTTTAATATCCTCGCATCCCCAGCCATGCGGTTTCAGCTTTAGGTTCGCTTTTCGTAGCATAGCTGCTTCTTCGATTTCCCTGCGCTCACTTTTGAGCATAATATCCCCAGTGCGATTAAGACGATTATAGCAATTACGGCACAGATAGCCAAATTGCTTGTCTTTATACCATGCCTGTTGAATTTCTTTTCCATGCACGATTACAGGACTTGTCTTAGCGCCGCAGTAACCGCACGAGTGTCGTTTCATTGTACCCATTTTTTAAACAACTCCATCCAATCTTCAAATCTCATAGTTACGAGCCAGTCACCACCATTTTTGCGATGAATCACTGTCGGCTTGCCGTCTTTCTGCAACTCGCTATCTCTAACAGCCTGTTGCATTGCCAACTCCAAGTTAAGTTTTTCGACTCGCTTTACTTCGATGTGGATGCCGGGAACGCCAGCAACATCGGCTTCACCGTCTTTGCTGTTTCCCCTGCACTGTGCGCTTCTGTGAGCGTCAGGAAAGCCGTTGTCGATGAACATGTGAGCAACTTCCCGCTCTCCTATTTTGCCCTTATTCCGGCTCATTCTGCCTATCTGTGAACGCGTCTTATTCTTTTTCGTCTGCATCTTCGTCTGCATCAAGTTTCTCCTGCTTTTGCTTTCTGCGATAATTGCGAGTAAGCGAATCCTTGACCCACTTCTTGCGCTTTGAGTTGGCGATAAGACCGAACCAACGGCACTCTGTAAGTTGCCATTCAAAGTCCCATGATTTGCCGCTTTTTGTTCTCTTGTACTGTGCTTTCTTCATGGTGATTCACCTCAAAACGGTAATTGTTGGCCGGAGCAATCCTCAAAGCCATCTTCATCAACTCCGAGTTGTCTTATTTGCTGCGTTTCTGCGTTGAACACGCAATCAATAGAACCAACTCTGCCCTCTTTGTTCTTGCCAAGAATCACCTTGTAACCATCCTCGTAGCCGTTATGCAGGAGAATAATCACATCGGACGCTTCCTCGATGCCGCCGGATTCTTTGAGGTCTGCCAGCGTAGGCGGCTGCTGTGCGCCTTGGCGATTGATTTGTGCAAGAACAATAGTAACGATTTTCTCATTCTGCGCCATGACATGTAGGTCGTTGATAGCGTTCGTGGTGAGTTCATAGCGGCCCTGCCCGTGCGATTTAACGATTGTCAGATAGTCTACAAAGACAACCTCTGCGCCACGCCTGACGGCTTCATTGCGAACCCACTGGACAGTTTTGCCAGCTGATGGAACAATCTCAAAGTCAAGCAACGCAAACCGTGCCTTGCACTCATTCCAGCGCTTCTTATCTTCATCTGTCAAGCAACGCTTCTTGATGTGCGCCAGCGGAATACCTGCATAAGCTGCAACCATGCGGTCAACGACCTTGGCTTCGCTTGTCTCAAAGCTAAAGAACACACACTTATGCTTCATTGCCATGCGTAACATAAAGTTAAGGCTGATTGCAGTCTTACCAGCTGACGGACGACCGCCAATTACGATTAAGTCTCCGCGCTCAACGTAAGAACAATCGTCCAAATCAGGCAATCCGAACTTGAAGTATTCTGGTTGTGATTTCTGGTTTTGCTCAAACAATGTGACCGCGCTTTTCGCGTTGGTACTCTCTGCTTCTTTGACTCCGTTAAACGGTACAAGGATGCTCTCTGCCATCTCCTGCAAATCTGCGATAGATACAGAAGTAGTCAAAGCTGCGTTCACCATCTCATTAGCTCTGTTCACTACTGTGCGAGTCGTGTAAGAGTCTTTGACGCTGTTCATGTATAACTTCCAGTTAGATACGCTCGGAAGCGTTTCAGCGTACCGTAGAGCTACTGTGCGCAGCTCCGGGTTAAGGCGAGAAGAAATAGTGGCAATGTCATAAGCGCCATTCTTCTCAAAGTACGCTTTCTGGCAAACCTCAAAGACTTCCCGGCATTCGTCACTAAAGAACATCTCTGCCGTAATCTCCGAGAATACCTCACTGCAACACTCCTTTGGCTCTAACAGCAAGCAGCCAATCAGAGCGGTTTCAGAATCAAGACCTTTCATTCGCTATCCCTCTTTAACTTTTGCATCATCATCGCGTCACGACCACGCAGATGGGCCAATTTCGCGTACAAATCGCTTACTTTGATACAGTGCTGGCAGGTCTTAGAACACTCTACAAGCGCTTCCTTTACGCTCTGAAAGTCATACGCTCCAAGCGCTTTATGATACAGCATCGCAAGGCTCTCAAAGTCATTTTCCGAGAAACGGCAAAAGTCTAGCGGATAGAGCAAGCGATTTGCCGTCACAAGCTGTTCTGCTTCACTTCTTGTCATCTTTTACCCACCTCGCCTTGTTATTTTCTTCGTCCAACTCTTTTTTGTAGCCGTTAGAATCAAGCCACAACTCGAAGTTGGCTTCATGGTACTTAAAAAACTGGTAATTATCCCGGTCATCTTTGAACGCAATTAAAAGTTCTTGAAGCATGTTTGCAAGCATTGCAAGAACAATGCAAGCGATAACGCATACAGAAAACGCTCCGACAACAGCGAACAATGTCACCGCAAAGCCGATATACCCATGATAAATAGCTGTCCACATAGTTACCACTCCAATCTTGCAGCACCATCTTTGTAAACAATTGGCGCTTTCTGCTGCGATTTAACTCCGAGATAATCCTGATAGCGAGTATTGAAGAACGTAGAACCCATCAGAATATATTTCTCGTCCTTGCCTTTCGTTGTAGCTGCGTAAGCACTCACGGCTTGAATCATCGGCTCTCTGCCCACTTTCAGCAAGCGTTTTTTAGCGGCTAAAGAGATAGCGCTCTTGCCAGCCTTGCGCGGATACAGTTTCCAAAGTTCCTCGAATAACTCATTGGCTTTCTTCGTTTCTTCGGATTCTGCGATTTTCTGCTGACCTGCGCCAGAGTCGTTCTCTTTTAACTCTGAGATAAGATGGTCAATGTCAAGGCGAATCTTTTCGAGCCTTGCAATTGCTTGTTCATTTGTCATTTGGCATTTCTCCTTTCGTTCGTTGCCTTTATTATAGCACGACGAAATGCTGTTGTCAAGAGGGAACGATTACCACGCAAACGATTTAACTAAATTAATCGAATCATAAAATTCACATGCCTGACCAATTAAATCATATCGTCCGATATACGCATCATATTTGCTCTGCGCAAGGCCAACTCCGAGCTGACTTTTCCCGTCCATTACGCTTGCTGGTACAATATAGGTTTTTACGATGTCTTCGCCGGAACAATCAAGACAATAACACGCAAAAAAATCACACGAATGTTTTTTGTGCTCTAGATTAAAAGAATAGTAACCCTGTTTGTCGCTACCAAAAACCTTTGCAACTTTTACATCCACTTTAACGCAACCGTTAATAAGCACGTCATACGGGAAACGCGGTTCGTCGCAATTCACTCGCTCTGCATCAAAGCCTTTTTCCAGCATTTCAGCAACAAAATAGTTCTCGTATTCCTCGCCTTTCTTTGATTCGCACTCTTTAAATTCTAGGCCCATGCGTTCTCCCCAATATTTAGGGCCACCATTTCTACGCATTGCGTTAGACAATTTGTAATTGCCGTAAAAGGCTCGCGTTTCCTTGTGCGTTGGCAATGTTTTTTGACCAGTTTGTTCAACCATATAACGGATAGCCTTTTCGATGTTATCCTTGCTCCAATAAATGCGAACAGGTTCATCACTAAACAAACTTTCAATAAAAGAATCTGCCATAATATAATCGCTCCTTTGTTTTTTTGGATTGACTATATTATAGCAGACTTTCTGAACTATGTCAATGATTTTTTAAGATTTATGTTCAAAACGGTAAGTCCCCATCATCGGAGATAGGTTCAAGGTCGAGCGTCTTGTCCTGTTTCGGCTGCTGGTGGTCATACAGCGCATCGCCGTAGTTTGCGTTGGGGTTAGGGTTGCCACCGCCACGAGGGTCATCGCCCGGAACATGGCCGTTTATCAACAGGTTCATGCTCTCATAGCGCTTGCCGTTGTAATCGCGCACGGACTTCTCCACACCGTTGATTGCAGAAATCTGAACTTTTCCGGCAGCGTAAATCTCGTCAGCGTTGGTGAAAATCAGGACGTTGAACCAGCCATTGGTCTTATATGTTCCGTCAGGCTGGCGCTCGGAATCGCTGATGCTTGCACGCAAGTACGGATTGCCTTTCTTGCTCGTGTACACATTCGGCTTGAACAGCTTGTAGACTTTGCCAGGTTTAATCATAGTTATATCTCCTTACTTAAATTTATTCACGGTAGCCATCGTAGATTTCCAATTCCCAATTGCCATCATCGTCAACCATGAGAATAGTCTGCCCGTTGTAGGCGTTTTTGTTTGTTTTCTTTACCATCTCAACAAAATATTGAAAATCTTCGAGTTTATCAATCGTGACGTAAAGTGTGCTTTCATCTCGAAAACGCCATTTTCCAGACTCGTAATCAAAAAACTCTCTCTTTTTGCCGGTTGCGACACGTTCAAGTTTGAAACGAGGGTCTTTGAGAAACGGATACATCTCAATTATTTCGTCCCCGTTATCAAACCACGAAACGGTTGCTTCAACTTTAACACGCATAAGACAACTCCTAACTTTTACTTAACAACTTCTCCCTCAACGACTGTCTCGGAAAAGCTCTCAATCTTGTTGCAGATTCCATCGTAATCTCGATTGAGAATAGATTTTGCAGAATCATAACCAGCATCAGCAATAATCTTCGCAGCAGTCTCGGAATCAACGCTGTTCTGTGTGCAGAGCGTGTACAGGCGCTTAACCTGTTTTGCAGAAATCTTATCATCGGGTCTTGTCACAGACTGGGCAACCTTGGCAAAGTCAGAAGTTTCAAGCACAGAATCTTCCAAATCTGCCGTAAAAGAGCCAGAAAGCTGCGCCAAAAGCAGACAAGCATCGACCTCACTGCGTTTTTTCGCAATCTTTAGCTTAGTGTTGGCAAGGTCTGCCGGGTTTGCCCTGCCGCAGTTTGACTCCAAAGTCGAAGCAGAACCGTAGCCATCTGTAATGTGCTGGCCATTCTTGTAAAGCTCACAACGAAAGCGATAAAAGAAAAATGGACGTTTACCCTCATCAATTCCAAATTCCTCAACTGCTTTTTCAAGAACAAATTTGCTTTCTACTCCATAAGCCATTAGGATTCTCTCTGCGCCGCTCTTATAGAGGGAAGCTTTAGCTGCTTTTGGAATACGACCAAAGTCGATATTGCGCCGAAGTAGTAAATTTTTGTCTCCGATTGTAACACGGTAGTTCTCGTGGTCAGAGCGCACAACCGCTCCGATTGGGGAATAGCTTCCAGTTGCAACGATTTCTTCACTCATTATCAAATTTCTCCTTTGCTTTATTATTTAATTAAATTGTCCAGCTTTAACTTTTTGATTACCTCGTCAACGTCCCAATTTTTTCGATAAAATCTATCGTACAGTGCAGACCTGCTCATTCCTATTTTATTCGCAAATTCGGGAATTGTATAAATATTTCCGTTGTATTCAAATTTTCTTACGGTTCTTTTGTTCCTGTTCTGCTCCGCAATAGAAATAAATCTGCAATTTTCTGGACAATAATTACCATTTACGTCAATTCTGTCTATTGTTGTGACACCACGGGCTGCAATTTCGTCATATCCGTTTGCAAGTGCCCACGCCCTAAACGATTCGTAATCGTTCCATTCATCGCACATTTTAATTCCTCTGCCGCCGTAATCGCAGAATCCTTTATTCCTTTTGTTATAGCATCTTGTCTTTATCGAAGCCCAAACCCTATAAAGTCTTTCGTGCGTGTGCCCATGTTTGTAATTTCTGGCACTTGTTACTTTACTCGAAACCTCTCTTTGCAGGCATCCGCAACTCTTTGTATGTCCATCTTTCAAGTGGCTTTTCCCAACTATCACTTTGCGACCACAATCGCATTGGCAAAGCCAAAAAGTCTGGCATTGTTTTGCAGAAAAATGGTGATAACTAATAGCAACAAGTCTACCATACCGATTTCCAGAAATGTCCTCTCTGTTTTTCACAATGAACTCACCGCCATTCTAACACCTTTCAAAGCCCGCTCAATTCGATATATGTTACGGCAACTGTAAAATAACTCACTGCCCTGTTTAGCGTCACACTCGTACAGTCGATATTTTCCATTCCTCATAAGCTGTAATCCTAAATGTCTAATTTCACTGTCTCCAATTTTTTCTGGTTTATCATTTAGAAGCAAATCGTGGTAAGCTGTCAACTGAGCGCTTAACGACAAAATATCAACCTTGTAGCTTGTCTTTATATCAAGAATGCAAAAATAACCATCAATAACGCCGAATCTATCAAGAGTCCCAGCAAACCCAAGCGTTTCATTTGCCATGCGATATTCCGTGAGTATCCATCCGGGTTTATAGTCTCTCACAAACTGCACATAGGCTTCCAGATACGGCGCATATTCAGCCGGAAAATCGTCTGGAATCTCGCCGGAGTAATCATACATTACTGTCGCTTCATGCACCGCAGAGCCGCGCTCTCGCGCCATCAGAGCCATATTGGGGTCAGCGTTATTCGCCTTATCAACTGCAAGATAACGGATGATGTGCGTTACGCTCGGCAGTTCCTTGCCGTCCAACGTGTAAGTGTGAGTTGCTTCGTCAAACTGAACCTTACCCATTGCCATCACCCTTGAACAGTGCCTTGTCGCGTTCAGAAAGAATCAGCTTGATTTCTTCCATGCAGGATTCCGGGGAAACAGTGCCATCTTTGTAAGCATTTGCAATTTCAGCAATCAAATCCACCGCACACATATCGGCTGTTGGCCAATTGTTTTTCCAAAGAAACGTAAGGTCTTTGAGAGTTTTCTTAGTCGATTCACGCATCTTTCATTCTCCTTTATCTATCTTCCACAAACGCCATGTTCTTGCGCAGATTGAGCGATTTTGGATTGAGAATACAAGCCGGGGCGACAGCACCGCCGTTGCACGCACCGTAGTTGTACAGCAGACCATCCGTGCTCACAGTGCGAATGACGATCGATTCCCCCGCGTCGGAATCCTTATCACCACAGCCCAAAGGCGTGGCAGTCCAAATCAATCTGTCTATGTCGTAGTACGGGATGTAATCACGGTACTTGCGGTACTCGTCACATGTGAGGATGAAAACGGTGTCTTTTACTGTTCCATAGGCGCGGTCGCCGTTGTCTGCAACAAGGTCAATGGTGTGTAATAGCAGACTTTTTTTCTCGAAAACGGCGTTCGCCATATCAGATAAAATCCCCCGTACATTACTGGTGCAGTAGTTATTCCAGTTGCCTTTCTCATCGGCGAATTTATCACTTTGGCAGAATTTTACATCTTTTTTCCACGGCTTTGCCATAATAGCCAACACACCGCCGTCAGGGTGGTTCGGGTCAAGGCATACCCACTCGAAGCCCTTAAACATAAAGTGTTCGCCGGGGCGCAGGGTTGTGATGTTAGTCATTGTCAAGCACCTTCTTTCCCTTTGCATCGTAGCGCGTATTCCACTGAGCGATTTGGTCAGCTCCAACAATGCCACGGAGGCTCAGCAAACAACTGTTTTGCGGATGACACCAGATAGTGCTGGGCGCTTCGTTTTTTAGGAAGGCACCACAGAACGGGCAAGGCTTTAGTTTGATGTCAATCGTTACCATTGTCGGTCACCTCTGCAAGCCAAAATTTTCGTTTGCAATCAAAGCAACTGATTTCGTCGCAATTTCTTTCTGGTCTGTAATCACAACCAATGTATTTAGGGCACAGCCAAATGACATCGTTATAAATTTTCGCATTCGGAAACATCTTCAAGAACTCGCTCTGGCGGGTCTTGACGGGGTGGTCTTTCGCCCATTGCTCGACAATCTGCACAGCCTTTTCTGCGTATTCGCTTACATCTGCGATACAGTAGACTGCGATACAGTAGACATTGCCACCTTCTTTGCAGTTTTCGTGCAATGGGCATTCATGACAATCGGCTTGACTTTCGCACAATCTGCGTAAATTTTTTATACATTCAACTGCGTCCATAACTATTCTCCTTTTCTTCTTCTGTCGTTTCGATTTTTCTCGGATTCTTTCGCTTCCGATACATTTATTATACGCTTCTTTCGGATGGAAGTCAATAGTTTTCGGAGAAATATTTTTAAAGATTTTTCTTGCAACCATCGAGCGCGTGTGGTATAATAAAGATGTTATCAGAAGTCTTGTTTGGTGTGGTGGCTGAACAAGGCCATACAACTAAATAAGACTTCGAGCTTACTCTGATTGTACCCACCACGACAGTCAGCGTAGGCTTTTCTTTTTATATTAAGAGGTGCAGGCATGCAGGATTTTATAGAAGATAGTCTCGTAATCATGACGAAAAGCACAATGGACGCATTTCTAGCAACGGATTGCTTTTCAGAATTGGTAGGTTTGTATTCCTTTTACTATTACACGGCAAAGTGGCAAAAGACAAATCAACCTAAATGCACCACAGAATACGTAGCCAACGGCTTGCACTGGACAGTCCCAAAAGTCAGAAAATTCAAGAAAAAACTTATAGACCTTGGCTTGATTGAGGACGTTGTAGTCAAAAACGGGAAAGGGCAAGTAGCAGGACACTACATAAAGATAAAATATGTCGTGTCATCGCAGAAAATTAAAGATATTTCTGCGGAAATCCACCCATCTGAAATTGCACGGGGTGGAAACGTTCACGGGGTGGACGACAAGGGAGACAAATGCTTAAAGAATAAATATAATAAATGCTTAAAGAAAAATAATAAAATGCTTAACGGCAAAAACGAAAAATCAAAGCTGAACTGGTAATCGGCTAAGCAAAAAGAGGTGCTTCGCTCTATTGGCCGAATCCTTGCGAAAGCAAGGAACCCGCGAAGCGTAGAAGCCAAAGTTCCGCTTTGTTAAATATTTATCAAAGTAGGTGAGATTGTGCCATCAATGGAGTTCCTTTACGAAAAAGAAATTGTCTGCAAGGACACGGGAGAAGTCTGTAATGGATACAATTACGCCACTTGTCCGAACTCTTGTCACGTGAGAAAGGTGTGTTAATCATGGGCAAACGAAACACAATCCACAAGTTGCCAGAATACAAAGGTTACAGCGCTTACTACTATTACGATGATTAAGATAAACTTTGGGTCGGTCATGTTTACGATTCGGCTGACGGAGAGTTTACTGACATGGTTTCATGGGGCGATGAAAACGAAGATGTGATGGAGCATCTGTTTTACAGCATGATTGACGATTACATCAGCTTCAAAAAAGAGATGGAGCAAAAATACGGAAAGCCGAAGAATCGGAGAGGTGAATAAGATGGAGTTTAAAACATTACTACTTATTGGCACGGTTGTCGTTTTTGTGATAACTATACTTAGGAGAATCGCAAAAGATGAAGTTGTTGATTTGATAGGAGTTTCCGCTTGTGGATTTTTGTTCATTTTAATTCTTGTACTTTCATTTTTATTTGAAGATAGCAGTGTTTTGTGGGCGATTTTGTTCGGATACTGGGCAGGAAATGCCGTTTGCGTGAATGGAGATGATGACTAATGTTGGGCTTAATTATTATTTTTGCGTGGGCACTGAAAGTTCCTGCTTTTGTTTTCGCGGCTGCATTGTTTTTTGGCGCTGTTGAGGTGTTTGGCAAATGAAATACGAAAAAAAGAGTTTCACGTTTGAAGAACTTGCTCAAATGGCCTACAAGGGGGCTAGGAGCGAGTTTAAGACGCTTTTGCGCGGGTCTGAACAAAGTACCTATCTATCGCTTCGATACCTTTACAGGCTCTACCAGACGGGTGGAATCTCAAAGGAAGAAGCAGGCAAGACCAAAGCGCAGATTGCGAGAAGATACGAGAAAGACCGGCTGCGCGAAGAACAACTTGAAAGCTCAATCAAGGCGTTTGCGCAAGTCGTACTTAGGACGGCAAAGGCCAATGAAGACTACCGCAGAGAAAGAACGCTAGACAATGCTGACAAGCTGTGCGAAGCAATTGACGGCGTTATGGTTCAGTCGAATATCGCCGAAACAAAGGGTCTTGCAGATGAAGTGTGAGAAGTGCGGCAGTGATAACGTCTACGTCAAGGATAACGTGAACGTGCCGCCAGAGAACACGATTTACCGTAAGCGGATTTGCAAAGATTGCGGTCATCAGTTCCTTACGATTGAATTTATCATAGAAAAAGACGATGGTCTTGCGCTGCGCGAATGGAATAAATGGCACAGAGATGGACATAAAAAAGCCACGAAGCATAAACCTCGTGGCTAAGTGTGAGTTAATCTTTGAATTTCTTGTGATACTTGTCTTGAATCTCGGTCAGGTAAACCATGTCGTAATCGCAACATTCGAGTTCGATGAACAGCTTTTCGGCAAACTTTAATTCGTCTGAAACATCGTGAATCAGTTTCTTGCCGATAAAATCTGCGTAGTCGATTTCTCCAAGTTCAAGCAATTCCCTGTACATTTGAGCGTAGAACTGGCGAGTGTCATTTTCCCAGTTCACCCACTTTGTCATTGCATCTCTGACAGCACGTCTTTTTGTCGTTGCATCGACATCTTTACGAACGTAGTTGTACCAGTTTGCAGGGATTTGGCTTGTGACATTTATCTCAGACTTAGGAATCAGCTTGTTTTCGTGGTTGACATAAAAGCTGTCAACTTCAACCATTGCACGGGTTTCATCGGCAAAATGATGCTCGTGCATACGCTTAAATCCGTGGAGATTCAGAAAATCAAAATATTGGCGCATCTGGTCGTGGAACATCGTTCCCTCGATTTGGTGCGCTTTTATTTTGGCAAAGACTTCCTCGACCGTCATCGCAATCACTCCTTAACGACTTCAACTGCCACGTTGGAAGTTGTAACAGCCTGACCAGTCACGATTACTTGCAAACGGCTGGAAACCTGACCGCGATACACGCGAACAGGAGCGGTGAAAGCAATACCAACGGAATCAGCTGCGGCGGCAGTCACAGTTTGTGTTGCGCCAGATACGGCTTGACCGTCCTGATACAGAGTTACCGTCACAGGGCCAGCGGCAGACGCTACAAGCGTTGTATTGACCGAGACAGAATAGTATCCAGCCGCATCATTGCAAACGCAAGGACAGCCAGCAGAGCCGATGATAACGCCATTGTTGCCAAGGCGAATAGCGTTGCCGTATTGTCTGACAGTGTTTGTCAGCGGCAAAGCATCGCCAACAGCCAGAGCGGTTGGTTGTAGCCCATAGGTGAGCTGTACATTGGCATTGGCATCGTCTAACACCTCATTTCTGATTAAATTATAAAAAGAAAAAGCCCTATCGAGAAGTCCCGATAAGGCTTTTATTTGTCTATTATTCAGATGTGTTTGAACAACTGTTCTTCGGCTTTATAGGTGATAGCTTTGATTCGTTGGACGGAGTAGCCAAATTCTTCTGAAAGCTGGTCAAATGTTCGCTCGTCAATCAGGCGGCGCTTTAGAACAGCTCTTGGCGTTTCTCCCCTTACCCATAAATCAATCAATTCGGATAACTCTTTGTTAGAAATATCCTCACTTACCACTCTTTTTGCCATTGCTCCGATTCTTTCTGACACGGGTTCTTGTCTTAGTCCGCGTTGTCGTGGTAACTGTTTTAATGCGTACTTTCTGCTTTGCCATTGTTAATCACCACCCGCCGTAACATCAAGGCTTGCATCGCCATCAGCAGTTTCTTGTGTTGCTTCAACTGTTTGCGTCGTAGTGGTTGTAACTGTTTCCGATGACTGCACTTGGGATTGTGCTTCATAGAACGGCCACGCAACATTTGTTGCAACAAGCAGGACAATAAGCAGAATGATAACCGAAAAGTATCGCTTCTCACGCTTCTCGTGACGCATTTCGCAAGATTCAAACACAAACTGCGAAATGTAATTATCCGTTCCGCTGGTAGGGTCTTTCACCATGTCCAGCTTTGTTTCGACATCCATTTGGCTCACACCTTAATCATCAAACAGCTTATCCTTGATTTCTTCAAGGTTTTTTCGGATTTCTGGAAGTTCCTTTGAAAGGGTTTCAATTATGCTGTACAGCTTATCCTCACGTTCCTTGGAAGTCTTAACGACCCACCAAAGCAGGATAAAAAAGGCCACTACAACGCATCCAAGGATTCCGTAATTAACATACAGGTTTTGGACAACTTCGGTGGGCATAACTGTCACACCTCGCTCAACTCTGCATTGTCGTATCCGAGAGACTTTAACTTGAACTTAAAGTTCTCAGCATTTTCGCGGCTTGCGAATCGAACAAAGACTTTGTACCCTTTCGCTTTGGGAATATCTTCTACTGGCGCAACTTCGTCAGTAATTTTGTCAGTAGAAGCAGCAATCGGCTTTTCATCACCGATTTGCTTTTGGTTTGCAATCTCTGCTTTCTTAGTGCGCATATTCAAACACCCCTATTATTTATTAGAGGACTTGAAAATGCCCTCATACAGTGCGACAGCAGTTGCGCCAGAGCCAATGCCCATTGCACACGCGGTAAACGCATCTGTGGCAGGGTAAATGGCCGGGTAAACAACCCAAGCGGCAATGCTAAGAATTGCACCAACAACCATACAGATGACAGGAATCCACTTGTTATCTGCCGAGGTCTTTGTCTTATACGCATACGCGATAAGCTCAACAATGGCGGTAATAGATGCCATCGAAGCAACATTCATGAAAATATCCACCTTGTATCACCTCTTTTTATTGTAGTGTAGCATGCAAGCTCGAAATTGTCAAGCGTCAATTTCAATTCCGACATTTTCCGACATTTCTACATCTTGCCAGCCTGTCGGCGCAAGGCCAGCGGAGTAAAACTTCACCGTTTGAAAGTCTCATGATTTGTTGCCCTTTCTGTTTGTTAGTCAGCTAAAGCCCTCTTTAACTAACTGTTTCGGCATCCTCGGTAGGCTCGTCTGTTTTGCTGTCTTCAGCGTCCAAAGCGTCGTAGTACGCCTGTGCCAAAGTCTCCACTTCTGTGATGTCGTCCTCCGTCAGCAGGCCGCTGTCCAGATGACTGTAAGCCTTGTCAAGCCAATAGGCCACATCTCTGCCTGCAGTAATTTCCCGCTTGATGCTGCGCAAGGTCAGGTCGTGCCGTGCTTTACTTTTGATAGCCATAATGTATATCTCCTTTAAGTGGTAGTCATGGACGCAATGGCGTCCTCAAGATTTTTTACGACAAGATTCACGTCCCGCTGGTAGTCCAGCTTGATGCCAGCGCCGTCGCTCTCTTGCACCACGGTGTCGGGCGCGTAAGCTGTGAGGGCTTTGTAGGCGGCAATTTCGGCAGGGAATAGCGGAGTTTCTATGGGGGTGGCGAGAATTGCGGTTAGTGACATAGGCGTTTGTTGCAGATATTGCTGTAACTCGCCCAGAGATGTGATGTTTTTAAATCTAACGTATAAGGCCGTTTTGGTGATCGTAAAAACATCAGGTGTAAGCCATGTACCACCATTGGCTCCAAGTGCTAAAGCGGAGCAAAACGCATTTGCATCAGCAGTATCTGTATCAGTTATTTTTAAATTTTTAACTGCACGTAGAAAACGTATGCCGTTAGTGGTCGAGCTTGCGGCAAAACCTGAGCTGTCAGAAAAAACCATTGTTGTTACCATCTGCACCCTCACCCCTCTCTCCAAGTCCACCTCGTCGCAAATCCATTGCTGGCCGTTTTGGTCAGTGTAGTTGCCGCCAGACGTGACAGGGATGCCAGGCAGACCGGTAGGCGTTTGCAGGGTGAGAGTTTGCTCCTTGCCGTTTCCATCACTCACCTTGACAACCACACTGCCACCATCTCCCGCGCTCACAATCGGAACAGGCGCATCCGGAGTCGGCGTGCCATCCTGTGTACTCTTTCCGTACACGGTCAGGCCGCACAGTGGGGCGGAATATGCGTCATTGCAGCTTACCGGGTTGCCTGTCTCACTGCCAACAAGCACATTCTGGCGCTTCTTCAGCGCAGCAGTATCTTCCTTTAGCTTGCTAACATCTTCTCTGATTTGCGGGTAATCTTCGGGAATTTCACCCGCAGGCCCCTGTGGGCCGGGGTCGCCTTTTGGGCCTTTGGCCGATACGCCGGTATCTGTATTCCCAAGCCACCAGTTGCCGTTTTCGCCAATGTGAGGTGTCACGCCGTCTTCGCCGTCTTTGCCAGCATCGCCGGTGGCTTTAACGCCAAGGGACACCCAAGTCTCACCGTTGTCATACGAAACATTCCACAGATTATCCTCGCCAATTTTCAGCTGCGGAGTTGTGCCATCATCGCCCTTGTCGCCTTTGGCTCCGTCCTTGCCATTAAACTTGCCGTTATCAGCATCATCTCTAACGCTTTGGGCAATGTCTTTTGCGCCAGTGGCGAGTTTCTTTGCTTCGGCAGATGTCGTATTCGCATTTTGCGCTTCGGTAAGAATTTGCTGTACGACACTCGGAGTAGGTTCTGCTGGTTCTGTACCGTTTGCATTTGAGTGCTTTCTTACAATGTACTCAACATCGGCAGAAATGCGTTGCACGCCGTCTGCAAGACCTACAAACACAATCGTTCCAACGCCGTACAAGTTAGCAGTGGCTTCCTTTGGAACTTTAATAACGCCAGTAACGGAATCAACAACAACTTGAACAGGCTTCTTGTTAGGTGGATTGAATGTCGCCAGTACACTCAAATTCTCCCAATTTTGCGTCTTGACGATTTGAAGTTGTTCCTCTCCGTAGCTGTCAAATGTACTGAGTTCCAGCTTTTTGCCGTTATCTACGGTGGCATTGTAGCCATCAAGTTTAATAATTCGCATTTTACTTCACCCATTCAGATTTATAAAGGCCCTGCTCGGTAAGTCCGAGTTCTTTCGCTGTGGTGTAGATTTTATCTGCATCGCCTTGGGAAATGGGGCCAATGGTAATCATCTGTAACTTGGACTTAGCAGGTTCATCCTGCACAGGCTGTTCGGGAACTTCAACCTCGGAATCATACACGCCAACGGCGTTTGCAAATCCCATGTATTGAGTAGGGTCAAGACCTTTGCCGGTAGAAGAAGCACGAATCTCGAAGTGACAATGTTTGTAAGGCGGGTTGGCCAGAGCGGCGTTGCCAGTGTTTCCCATGATTGCAAGCGCATCGCCAGTCTTGACTTTCTGACCAACTTTTACGAGCAACTTCTCACAGTGACAGAAGTAAAGGTAATTCACGACATCGGGTGTCTGGTTTGCGTCCAGCTTAACGCAGACATACCAGCCCCACTCCCATGTTTTATTGCGCTTATCTGTAACTTGTCTTGCAGTTACAACAGTGCCGGAGATGGATTTTGAACCGTAGCCGGGCATGTGAATGGTGGAATCATCCAGACCATCAATGTCAGCGCCACCATGCCAAATTTTACCACCGCCACGAGTCCAACCCCAGCGGGAATAACCAAAACGGATTCGATTCCTACCATCAAAAAGCATAAAATGTCACGCTCCTTTTATTTATTTAATGAAATAAATTGCGACAACAACGCCCTACAATCTGACTTTAACCGCATCGCGCCACTTTTCCGGAACATTGTCCAGCGTAATCAGCCCGCGCTTGATGCAGCAGATATAAAACTGTACCATAT
>OGFG01000475.1_pt1 | contig 47470 bp, 45 predicted proteins | sample 1570761 | NCBI WGS metagenome assembly OGFG01 (sample SAMEA2581938, study PRJEB24529) | metagenome | biome: Human gut stool | place: China | collected 2011
ACGGGTGCCTGCTGGCACCCGTCTAAAAGGTGACACCCTAAAATTGGAAACTTACCAAAATACGCCAATATTTTAGTATATTGCTTAATCCGGATGCATAATCTGGATGTCCCCAAGGTATATCTGCGCATTTCAGTATGAAAGAGAATGATAAACATTGGTACCCCATCAGAGTTACATACTCGCAAGAGATGAAAGTAAAAAGCTATTTTGATGCTTGTCAGATTGCCAGTTTCATTCCGATGAGATACTCTGAAATACAGCGCAACGGTCAGTCAAAAATTAAATTAGTACCAGTCATACACAATTTAGTATTTGTCTATTGTACTAAAAACGAAATTGAACAAATAAAGAGAGAGAGCAGTATCTCCTCCAAGATAAGATACATAATCGACAAGGAAACCAAGCAAATCATTACTATTCCCGACAAGCAAATGCAGGACTTTATATCGGTTGCAGGGAATATTGACGAACAGATTCTTTACTTGACACCTCAGGAGGTGGCTTTAAAGAAAGGTGATTATGTCCGTATTACTGGAGGAATCTGGAAAGGAATAGAAGGGAAGCTCGTACGCATAAAAAAGAATTTGCGAGTGGTTGTTTCCCTGCAGGGAATAGCCGCTGTAGCCACTACAAGCATTCATCCTTCATTAGTTGAAAAGATAGAGAAATAATACTATGTTCAGCGTTAAGATAAAAAACATCAATTTCTTTAGCAGATACATTGTTTGGGCAGCCGACTGTCTTCTGTCCGTATTGGCCACATCCTTCAGCTTTTTGTTTTTCCATTACCTGATGAAGGTCGATACAGATGTCACTACCGTTACATCAATCCTCGCCCTCTCACTGGTGATTAGTATCTGTGCCACCTGGATATGCAAGACCTATCAGGGCATCATCCGCCATTCCAGCCTCACCGAGCTGATGCGCATCGTATATGCCATGTTCATCAAAGCCCTTGCATTCATCATCCTGTCAAATTTACTTCTGGAATATACCGGTCTGTTCATCTATACCATCATCTTCTCCGACCTTATCATGTCAGTCTTTCTGCTCATGTTTGTCAGAGTAGTTGTCGTCAATTTCTATTATAACCTCATCGAGGCAATGGATAAGCAGACACACCGGGCACTGATATACGGCACTTCCGAGGCAGCAATCAGTCTGGCTGCATACCTGAGCAAATCCACCAACAGCCTGTACAACCTGAAAGGATTCATCACAAGAGAACAGCGGTTGAAAGACTATCGCGTACAGGGATATCCGGTTATCTACCTCTGCGATGACTGCGACCTCAACGAAAAGCTGAAATCACTCGGTGTCAATACCATCCTGTTCGTCAATACAGACGACCTCCATAAAGACAGTGCCCTGATCGAAGCAGGCATCCAGAACAATATCACCATGCGTATTGCTCCGCTGGTGGAAGACAACAGCAACATCTCCCAGCGCATCCAGATGCGTGAGGTACAGATAGAAGACCTGCTCGAACGCGAAGAAATCAAGATCGATACCGAAAAAATCAAGAAAGAAATCTCAGGCAAGGTCGTAATGGTCACCGGTGGTGCAGGAAGTATCGGCAGCGAACTGTGCCGACAGCTCTGCAAGTTCCATCCCAAACATCTGGTTATCTTCGATTTTTCCGAAACAGGAACATACCAGATCGATATGGAACTCCGGAATACCTATCCGGAATGCAACATTACCTCAGTCATCGGAAACGTAAGAGATTACCAGCGTGTAGAATCACAGCTCAGCCTGTACAAGCCAGATATCATCTTCCATGCCGCAGCCTACAAGCATGTTCCTATCATGGAAGAATATCCGTGTGAGGCCGTACGTACCAACGTTATGGGAACGCGCATCCTCGCCGATGCCGCTGTCAGACACGGAGTAGAAAAATTCATCATGATTTCTACCGACAAGGCCGTACGTCCGTCCAATGTCATGGGAGCTACCAAACACATTGCCGAAACATACGTGCAGAGCTTGGGAAATGCCATCAAAGAAGGCAAGGTGGCAGGAAAAACCTGCTTTATTACCACCCGCTTCGGCAACGTATTGGGAAGCAACGGAAGCGTCATTCCGCTGTTCCGCCGTCAGATACTCGAAGGTGGTCCGGTCACCGTTACCCACCCCGATATCATCCGCTACTTCATGACCATCCCCGAAGCCTGCCAGCTGGTACTCGAGGCTGCTTTCCTCGGTGAAGGAAACGATATCTTCATCTTCAATATGGGAGCTGCCGTCAAGATAGACGACATGGCAAGAAAGATGATCCGCCTCTCCGGACTGATTCCGGATAAAGACATCAAGATCGAATACACCGGACTCCGCCCGGGCGAAAAACTATACGAAGAACTATTATATAAGGAGGAAAGCACATTACCCACTTCCAATCCGGAAATCTTCCATGCAGAGAGTATCAATACGGAATACCAGTCCCTGCTGCCGTCTATCGAAGAACTGATTGCCATAGCCGGAACCGATGATAAGCTGGAAACCGTAAAATACATGAAAAAAATAACACCCGAATTCATCAGTCAGCATTCCAGATACGAAGCGCTCGACAAAGAGAATAAACAATAAAGAACGTATTAATTAAGAAAAGAGACTAACTAGTAATATTTATTTTATATGAAACAGAGAGTTTTTCTAGCATTAATGATGCCCTTCCTTTTCATCAAAGGATTCGCACAGGAGGTTAATTCTACAATGCCTTCAGAAACCAGTGAAGAAGAGAACACCACGTATTGGGTAAGCCCTGAGACAAACAACGAAAGGGTTCTCAATCCAAACAAGTTCCGCGACAACTGGTTTATCACAGTCAATGCAGGTACCTTCCTTAACTGGTGCGACAATACCAGTGACGCAAAAGGCAAACAGTTCCAGCCGGCAGCTGGTTTGTCAGTAGGTAAATGGTTATCACCTTGGGGTGGTTTCCGTGTCATGGGAATGTGGGGACGTGGATTCGGTCAGACTTACAAACCCGTTCTCGACCGTACATACAACTGGAACGTAGTAAACGGTTACATCGACGCGATGTTCAATTTGCATAACCTGTTCGGAGGTTACAAAGAAAACCGCTTCTTCCAGGTAATGGCTATCGCCGGTATCGGTGTAGAACACATGTTCGGTTTCAGCGATGAAAGCTGGTACAAGAACTACAATGTCAACACAGAAAAGAACAACCTGCTGGGATTCCGTACAGGTTTGCTGGCATCATTCAGACTGCACAGAGCACTGGCACTTAACGTAGAAGCATCTGTCAACTGTCTGGACGACTCATACGACGGTGTAACTTCAGACGACAAGTGGGACGGACACGTCAACCTGTTGGTTGGTCTGGTTTACCGTTTCAAGAACCACGACGGAACACACCAGTTCACTTTCACTCGTCGCGACCAGGATAAATACGATGCCCTGAACGCAGAAGTAAACCGTTTGCGCAAGGAAGTAGCCGAAATGAAAGCAGCTCCTGCCGTAGAAGTTAAGCGTGAAGTTGTAGAAAGCGAACGCGTTTCAACTCTTGTATCATTCGATCCGAACTCAACAGAAGTAAACAAACTTCAGGAAGTAAATATCTATACAGCAGCCGAAGGTCTGAAGAAGATCCAGGACGGTGACCTGTATATCACACCTATCAAGAACAACGAAATGAGCAGCGATTTGTTCAATGGCCGTGCCAATGCTATTCGCGACATGCTTGTGAATGAATATCAGGTTCCTGCAGGACACATCTTTATCGAAGAAAACAACGAGCTGGTACGCTCATTAGACCCTGCAAAGAACTGTGTAATTATCTATATTGTTAAATAATAAAACAGGACATTCAACATGAAAAAAATAGTTATTGCAGGCCTTGCAGCAGTCATGGCAGCCAATTTATATGCAAGTGAAGAAACCCCTTCAAAAAACCTTACGGTAAAAGCCGATACTGTCAAAACATTAAAGCACTATAAAGCAGGCGACAACTGGTTCTTCGGAGTATTTGCCGGAACCAACTTCTCTTTAAGTGAAAACATCCGTTTCGCCTCTTTCCCGAAACGTTTCGGTCCCAGTGTGGGTATTTCTGTCGGTAAATACTTCAGCCCGGCAGTAGGTGCCCGTGTACGCGTATCATACCTGAATCAGCACAGTATGGCAAATACCGAACTGGTAGATGCATACCCGGAAGTTTACGGTGATGGTGTTTACAAGTTCAGCATGGTTTCTACGTTCGTCGACGGTTTGTTCAACTTCAACAACATCTTCAAGCCGTATAACGAAAACAACCGCTTCAACGTAGTTGGTGTACTTGGTATTGGTCTGAACTCTGCATTCGGTTTCGATGATAAGATCAAGAACTGGTCACCATCTAAGGGAGGTCTATATGAAGTAGACCGTTCAGGCGGAACCTATCTGGCTATCCATGCCGGTCTTCAGTTAGGCTATAAGGTAAGTGATGCAGTCGATATCAACCTCGAAGCTACCTATAACGCTACCGACGACGGATACAACGGAACCCGTTACGATAGAAAGTACGACGGTTATATCTATGTTGTAGCAGGCGCTACCTATCACTTCAAAGACCATTATGGCGACCGTCGCTTCAAGTATGTAACCATGACCGACCAGGCACAGATCGACCACCTCAATGCACAGATCAACGCCGCTCGTGCCGAACTTGCCAACAAACCGGAACCGATCGTACGTGTAGAAAAGAAGGTAGAAACCAATCGCGTACTCGACATGACCGTTTCCTTCATCATCGACAAGTACAACATTACTGACGTTCAGAAAAACAACGTACAGAAGGTAGCCGAATACCTGTTGAACAACCCGAACATCAACCTGATCATTACCGGTTATGCCGATGTTAAGACTGGTAATCCGGCATACAACCTGAAACTGTCAGAACGCCGTGCCAATGCCGTACGCGACATGCTTGTTAACGATTTCGGAGTCGATCCTTCACGTCTGCGCATCGACTACAAGGGTGACACCATTCAGCCTTACGATCTCAAGAACGAGTGGAACCGTGTTGTAATATTTGTAACAGAGGAAAACAACAACAAATAATCATGAAGCACATCCATCTTTCACTGGCCCATATGAGCGGCAAAGAAGAAGAGTTCATCCACGAGGCATTCCTTACCAACTGGGTAGTACCTTTGGGTCCCAATGTCGACGGGTTCGAAAACGACCTCGCCACATGGCTGGGGGAAAAATCGGCCTCTCCTCTTCATGTCGTAGCTCTCAGCTCCGGGACAGCAGCCATTCATCTGGCGCTGGTGATGCTGGGTGTAGGTCCCGGCGACGAAGTCATCTGCCAGAGTTTTACCTTCGCCGCCTCAGCCAATCCCATCGTATATCAGGGAGCCACTCCGGTGTTTGTCGACAGTGAACCCGGCACGTGGAACATGGATCCCGAACTGCTCCGCCAGGCTATCGACGACCGCCTGCGTGCGACCGGCAAACTGCCTAAGGCAATCATCCCCGTACACTTGTACGGTACTCCCGCCCGTATGGACGAAATAAACAGCGTTGCTTCCGCATACGGCATTCCGGTAGTAGAAGATGCAGCCGAGGCACTGGGTTCGGAATACAACAGCAGTTACTGTGGAACATTCGGTACTTACGGAGCCCTCTCGTTCAACGGCAACAAGATGATTACCACCAGCGGTGGAGGAGCCTTGATCTGCCCCGACGAAGAAAGTGCCCGCCGTGTCAAGTTCTATGCCACTCAGGCACGCGAGAACTTCCCCTATTACCAGCATGAGCAGATTGGCTATAACTACCGGTTGAGCAACATCTCTGCCGGAATCGGCCGCGGCCAGATGTACGTGCTCGACGAGCACATCGCCCGCCGCCGTGCGATACACGAGCTTTACGTGGAAAAGTTAAAAAACACACCGGGCATTACGGTGATGCAACCACGGTCTAATGTCGATTTACATCCCAATTACTGGTTAAGCACCATTCTGGTCAACCCGCAGGAAGCCGGATTCATTTATCAGGAGTTATCCGCACGGCTTACGGCAGCCGACATCGAAAGCCGCCCGTTATGGAAGCCGATGCACCTGCAACCCGTATTTGCCAATGCACCTGCCTATGTAAACGGAGTGTCCGAAGCACTTTTTGCCCAGGGACTTTGCCTGCCTTCAGGACCGATGGTAACCGATGAGGATGTAGACAGAATTGTAGAGATAATCAAGAATTACTAATTTCTGCGATTGTTTTTTAAACACTTAAAGCAACCGTACAATAAACTATTTAAAGTTATGGAAAATAAAAGAGCATATATTAAGCCTATTTTGGAAAGTGAAACATTTGTTCCACAAAACTATATTGCAGCTTGTGGAGATTTAAATAAAGTATATAAATTTAAATGCGATGCAGGTGATGGCAAATCTGGTGATGTTTATCTGGAAACAAATGGTAAGCCAGGACTTCAAACTGGTTGGGGAGGCGACAGGTATTTAAGTGGCTATCATGCATGTGGTACAACACATGAAGCAAAAACCACAGACGATTTTTTAGATGGTTATTATGTAACAGAACGTTACGTAGGAAATTGGCCTTTTGGGCACACAGAAACAGTAACTACTCCCGTTATTATTTGGCGCGGTCCGAACAATGATAACACACACTGTACAGGAAACCTTGATATGGATTCTTGGGAAACCGCAAAATCCTGATTAGAAAAATTCATAAACTTCCTCAAGATAAGATTGTACCTTACCGATACAATCTTATCTTTTTTAAAAGATGGACCAACTACACGACGCAAATCCGGTAGAAAGCCGCCTGGTAGAGAAAGCTTCCCAGCTTAGAATCCCCATATCGGCTGCATTCGAACTGACACCGCTCTGCAACCTGAGCTGTGACATGTGTTATGTCCGTATGAATGCACGCGAAGTAGCGATGTATGGAAGCGTACGGAGCATGGACGAGTGGCTAAAAACAGCGGAAGAGCTGAAAGCGATGGGCACGTTGTTCCTCCTGCTTACAGGAGGAGAACCGTTGCTTTATCCGGGATTCAAGGAGCTTTATCTTGCCCTTCGTGAAATGGGATTCATCATCACCATCAATACCAATGCAACGCTTATTACCGAAGAGGTGGCAGAACTGTTCAGTCGTGTCAAGCCTCGCCGCGTCAATGTAAGCCTGTATGGAGGATGCAACGAAACCTACAAGGACTTATGCCATATTCCAAACGGTTACGACCGTTGCATACAGGGACTTCAGCTATTGAAAAAGTATCACATAGATACCAAGCTGAATCTGACCATCATCCGCAAAAACCGAAAGGATTATGAAGCGGTCATCCGCATGGCGGAAGAACTGGATATGCCAGCATCCATCAATTGCTACACATCTTTGTTCTGTAGCCCGACATGCACCTCGCAACTCCATATACCGGAAATACGGCTGACACCGGAAGAAGTTGCCGCACTCGAAATCGAACACCTCAAATACAAATACAAAGCCAACTATCACGAACGGATAAAAGAGATGAATGCGGAACTTATCGGTATGGAATCTGCCGTACCCGATGGAGTTACGTTGAATTGTCGCGCCGGAAAGAGTTCTTGCTGGATTAACTGGCAGGGCATGTTGTCACCCTGTGTGGACATGGCAACCCCATGCGTATCACTTGCCGAGCATTCGGTTGCCGAAGCCTGGCAGAGCATTGTAAAGCAATGTGCCTCCTTACCGGCACACACGGAATGCAGCGGCTGCAAACTGAGCAAACTATGCGATGTATGCTATGCCAACGCAATCAACGAGAAAAAATACTGCGGAGATACGGCTTATCTCTGTGCCATAGGTAAGGCAAAAAGAAGCCTCATTGAGCAGGAAGCTCAATGATAACCCTTGTATCATGATCAGACTGACCATTGGAAATTTACATATACAGCTGGAAGACATCGACAGAGCACATCTTCCGGCAAACACCTTGCTCTTTGAATCAACGTTCGAAGAAGCGGATTTATATTATACGTTTCATACAGACCGACAGCCTTGTCTGCCAAACACACCACCCATATACCGGAAACCGGATATCCTTGTTTTCCGGCAACTGTCAGGTCTGGAATCCCGCCTGTTGATTCTTCCCGATGGACAGGCTGCCTACGCCTATCTGGAAGAGACCGATTCCCAGCATACGGAAATTTATTTCAATCCGGCATATACTTCCCTGCTGAATACAGATACCATTTTTCATTCGATGCTGGCTCTCGAAAAGCATTTGGTCTTACAGAATTCTTTCGTCTTCCATTGTTCCTACCTCGATTTCGAGGGGAAAGCAATCTTATTCAGCGGCCCCAGCGGAATAGGGAAGACCACTCACACCAACTTGTGGTGCCAATACCTGCCCGATCAGGCAAAAGTCTTGAACGGTGATAAATGTCTGTTGAGCCGAGAGGGCAACACATTTTATGCCAACGGCTGGCCAATATGCGGCTCAAGCGGTATCTGTCACAACGAACGCCGGGAAGTACGTGCTATAGTACTGTTGCAGCAAGCCCCCGATAATCGACTGATAGAAGAAAAGAAAATGCTCACGTTCAGGCGTGTACTCGAACAGCTTACGGTCAATTACTGGAACCGCGAGTTTACGGACGCGGCAATGACTTTTGCCGACTCCCTAGTGTCTACTTTACCCTGCTTTACGTATGGCTGCAACATCAGCCGTGAAGCGGTCGACACCCTGTACCAACAACTGACAACTACCAACAAATGAAAAAAATTAAATCCTTTATATCACGTACCATTGCCGGCGAAACCGTACTGGTTCCTGCGGAAGAAACCGCACACGATTTCAACGGCATGATCAGCCTTACCGATACAGCTGCTTTTATCTGGGAACACATCGAAGAAGCAGCCGATTTCAACCAACTGGTCGACATGATTCTCAATGAATACGAGGTCGACCGTGAAACGGCCGCGGCAGATGCTTCCGGCTTCATCATGCAATTGTTGCAGTACGGCATGATCCAGCCGTCCGGACTGAACTGGTAAGACCGATGGAACAGAAAGAAATATTTGTCCGCAACGATGTGTTTTTTGCCGGCATACAGGAAATGCTCCACCAGGGCAAGTCAGTCCGCATCCGTGTCAGAGGAAGCAGCATGCTTCCCTTCCTCCGCCACAACGACGATGCCTTGCTGGCTCCCCCCGAAGGAAAACGCATCCGCCGGGGTACGGTAGTCGTAGCACAGACCGATGAATCGGGTATCGTGCTGCACCGCATCCGCCGGATAGACCGGGACGGACGCATTACCCTGCTTGGCGACGGTAATACCAACATTTTTGAACACACAGACTGTTCGCGGATCATCGCTGTAGTTACCCGTTACTACCGTGGCAAACACAGCTTCTCGCCCGAAAGTCCGCTGATGAGGCTTGTCGGGCTGCTCTGGTGTGACATGCACCCCTGGAGAAGGCATCTCCTGACTGTGCTCTGGAAAATCAAAAAATCAATAACTACCAACAACTGATTATGAAACTCAACGAAAATCTTATCCTCCGCGAAGTGGCGGGGGAATACATGATAGTAAACCCTTTCAGTGAAACCATGGACATGACACAGATCCTTACCCTGAACGAAACGGCCGCATGGTTGTGGCAGCAGGCAGAAGGTAAGGAGTTTGACGAAGCCTATCTGGTGGACTGCCTGTGTGAAGAGTACGATGTCGACCGTGAAACAGCTACAACTGATGTTCACGAAATATGCGCACAATGGCAGAAAAACGGTCTGCTGGCATGAACGGTATAACTCGCATAAAGGATGCCTTGTTCTTTCTGATTCGTCAAGGACTTTGGGGAGTCAGGGAGGATGCAGAGAAGTATTTTCCACTGTCACCCGAGGAATGGCAGGCACTTTATATCCACAGCCGCCGGCAGGCAGTACAGGGCATCGTTTACGATGGCATGTTGCTTCTGCCCAAACCTTTGCGTCCGCCCCACGCGCTCATTCTGCGATGGACAGTGGATGTCGACCAGTGGGAGCGTATCAACCGGCAGCACATTCAAGTGCTTTGCGCGCTGAACCGTTTCTTTACCGCTGAGCCGGCCATTCCTTTTGAAGTCATCAAAGGACTTGCCCTGAGCCATTATTACCCCAATCCGCTTCATCGTGTATGTGGGGATATCGATTTGTATTTCGGCAGTCCAGAGGCAGTACGGCAAGCCGCCAAAAAACTGGAAGCATCCGGCGTATATGTCAAGTATGGAGCCAACGACGATGCCTCCTGCCTCATCGGTCAGGTTGTGATCGAACTGCATCCGGAACTGATTGAACTGCACAGTCCGTTCATTCGCCAATCACTGCGTGAATGGGAGAAAAACGTATTCTGCACCGTTGCTCCCGCAATCAGACCTGTCTATCAGGATACTCCAATTAGTGTTCCTACTCCGGAAGCACACCACCTGCTGGTTTCCACACATATCCTGAAGCACCTGCTCAACGAAGGTATCGGCTTGCGCCAGTTATGCGACGCTGCCATCCTGTTGAAAGGACTGGCGCAGGAAACGGATAAACAGGAATTGGAGCGTCTGTGTCGCCGCTTCGGCATCTGGAAATGGTCCTGCCTGCTTTATTCTTTTTTAGTTGAGCATTTAGGACTGGATGAATCCTATACACCTTTCCGTCAGCATCACAATACGGAAACCCTGATGACCGAAATATGGGAGAGCGGCAACTTTGGTTTTTACGACGAACGGAAAGGGGAACGTCCGGAAGGGAAATGGAAAAATAAACTGTACACCACCCGTCAGATTACACGCAAGGCACAGCTGTTTTTCACGTATGCGCCGGCAGAAAGCTTTTGGTGGCCTACCCAGCTGATGGCCAGACGCATTAAAGAACTCGTTATCAAGCATGAAAACCATACTGAAAAAGATATTAAGTAAACTTACCAAAGAAAACCTCTCGCAGCAATATGCCATTGGACGCAAAGCCATGCGTTGGGTACTTCAGGTTACACAGGGATACCACTGGCTGATTACATTCTCCATCTTCTCGGGAGTATTCGGAGTAGGAATGTCCCTGTTCAATGTCTGGCTTTCCAAATGGATTATCGACATCGTAACCGGCGCTCGCGAAGGAAATGTCTGGATGGCAGCCGGTGTCGTAGTCTTTTTTTTCTTCTTCGGCATGGCAGTCAAGCTGATTTCTCCCTGGATTTTTGGAAAAATCAACATGCGCATCGGCATCCGCATGCAGAATTCATTGTCGGATGCACTGATGATGTGTTCGTGGAAAAGTGGTCAGAAATGGCATACCGGCGACCTGCTTACCCGCATCAACAGCGATGCCTCCGAAGTACTTAGCATGGGTATGGGCATACTCCCTAATCTGCTCATCACCAGCCTTCAGCTGATCGGATCCTTCATCTTCCTGTGGGCACTGGAGCCCCGGCTTGCCTGGTTCATTCTGGGAGCGACCCCGCTGGTGCTGTTGTCGAAAATCTATTTCCGCAAGGTACGTGAGCTGAGCAAGGCACAAAAGGCCATGAGCAGCGAAATGGGTTCAGTCATGCAGGAAAACCTGTCACAGCGCGTACTGGTACGTTCGTTGGGAGCAACCGACTATCGCAAACAGAAACTGCATGAGTCTCAGGAAAAACTGTTCAACCTTGGTATGGAACAGATTAAGTTCTCCACCTTTTCGCAGGGAGTGATGGGCTTCGTATTTGGAGGCGGTTACCTGTGTGCCTTCCTCTGGGGTATCTACCGGCTGGAACATCAGGAAATAACCTTCGGTACCATGACAGCTTTTCTGCAACTGGTCGGACAGGTACAGGGACCTTTCCTTGGACTGATCGGTATTCCTCCCGCACTGGTACGTGGCTGGGCATCCGTCGAGCGACTGATGGAACTCTTCGAAGATGTGGAACCGGACGAAACACCGGTATATGTCGACAGCCCGCTTACGCTGGAATTTAATCAGGTTACTTTCGACTATGAACCGGGACAACCGGTCCTGCATAATTTCTCTGCCATATTCCGTCCCGGTACCTCAACAGCTGTTGCCGGTCCTACCGGTACGGGAAAAACCACCATCATTCGCCTGATGCTGGCACTCATCCGTCCCGACCAGGGACAGATAAACCTGGTAGCAGCAGACGGTTCAGTTTATCCGGACACTTCCGCTACCCGGGTAAATTTCATGTACGTACCTCAGGGAAATACCCTGCTTAGCGGAACCGTCCGTGAAAATGTACTTTTGGGGGCTCCCGATTGCAGCGATGAAGATGTAAAACAGGTATTACGCACGGCATGTGCCGACTTTGTCTTCGATTTGCCCGAAGGTATTCATACCCGTGTCGGCGAACACGGCTACGGCTTGTCCGAAGGACAGGCACAGCGTATCTCCATCGCCCGCGCCCTGCTCCGTCCGGGCAACATCTGGCTGTTCGACGAGGCCTCTTCCGCCCTCGACTGCGATACCACTACAAAGTTAATAAACAACATTTTAGCGGAAGGAAAAGAAAAAACCATTATCTTTGTCACCCACGACCCAAGAGTGATGGAACGGTGCGATTCAGTCATCCGGCTGAACGAAAAAGAACAACAAACAATAGAACCATAATAAACAGTAAAAAAACATTTATGAACAAATCAACTCTTTTATTCTTCTTACTTACAGTATTGCTTTTCTCGTCATGTGCCACAAGAAAAGACTTGGTTTATCTCCGTGACATGGAAGAACTTAAAGAATACCCGGTGTTCCAGAAATATGAAGCAGTCATCCACCGTGACGACCGCCTCAGTATCACAGTAAGCTGCAAAAACCCGGAACTGACCTTGCCTTTCAACATCCCGGGAAGCAGTGATTACAGTATAGGACTCGATGGAAATATTTCTACCACAATGCCCGTAACAGGTCCGTCCGACAATTCCAACAAAGGATATTTAGTCGATGTAAACGGAGAGATAGATTTTCCGGTTCTAGGCAAGCTGAAAGTGGAAGGACGTACCCGCGGACAAGTCAAGGAACTTATCACCAAACGGCTGAAGGATGAAGACTTGATTAAAGACCCCATTGTCATGGTCAACTTCCTGAACTTCAAGATTACCGTACTGGGCGAAGTGGGAAGTCCCGGAGTATACGACATCAACGGCGACCGTATAACTTTGTTAGAAGCCATTGCAAAGGCAGGCGATATTAGCGATGACGGACGCGTAGACCGCGTAGCCGTTATCCGTGAATATGGAAACAAACGCAGAATCATGTTCCACGATCTCCGTTCGAGAGATGTGTTCAACTCTCCCTGTTACTACTTGCAGCAGAACGACATCGTATATGTGGAACCGTCAGCAAACAAGACTCGTGACAATGCCCAGCGTACATTCAGTACATTCAGCATGATACTCTCGTTTGTCACCACTATCACTTCTTTAATTGTATTAGCTGTCAAATAAAATACCCAGAGTTTAGAGAAATTATGATACAGATGAGTGAACAGAAAGACCTCTCCCCGGATAAGAATATCAGCGGAAGCGGTTTCAATATCAACCCCATGGACATGGTGATGTACCTGGTAAACCGTTGGTACTGGTTTGTCCTGTCGGTCGCAATCTTTGGAGGCTATGCCTGGTATCAGTATGCCAAGACTCCGTTTAAATACTCCCGTTCGGCAACGGTGATGATCAAGAATGCCAACCAAGGACGCAACTATGGTCTGGAACGCTTCCAGACTCTATCATCCACCAACGTGTCCAACGAAATCCTCCAGTTCCAGTCGCACAACCTGATGCGCGAGGTAGTCGGAAGGCTGAATGCCAACATCTGCTACCAGATGGACGACGGGCTCCGCGAAAAGGAGTTATATACCCAGTCCCCTGTAAAGGTTTCATTTATCGAATCGGAAGATTACCAGACACTATCCGTTGATGCAACTCCTGTCAGCAACAACGAAGTACAGCTATCGTCTTTTGGAGGCGATATGATACCGGAAGCCGGTAAAACCCTGAAGGCAAAGCTCAACGATACCATTCCTACCCCCATCGGAAAGCTGGTAGTCAGCCCTACGCTTTACTACAGCAACAAGTGGTTCGGCACAACCATCCATGTAAAGAAAAACAGCATCGACAATATGGCAAGCCTTTTCGGTTCCAACCTGAGCATCAACCAGGCGGAAAATGACGCTTCCATCCTGTATCTCAGCCTCAACGACTATTCTACAGTCCGCGCCGAAGATGTACTGAACATGCTGATTACCGTCTACAACGAAGAAACCATCAAGGACAAGAACCAGATAGCCATCAATACCTCCCAGTTCATTAACGAACGTCTGATTATCATCGAAAAAGAGCTGGGCGGAGTCGAATCGGAGATAGAAAGTTACAAGCGCCAGCACGAAATGATTGACGTTTCTTCTTCGGCAAGCATGTCGGTATCCGACAAGCAACAGTATGGCACACAGGCTACCGAAATGGAACTTCAGATTGAAATGGCAAACTATATCAAGCAATTTCTGATAGACCCGTCAAAGATTACAGGTCTTATTCCTTCCAATACGGGAATTGCCGATGCCAACATTGAAGCCCAGATTGTACAATACAATACCAACAAGCTGAAGCGCGACAAGTTGGTGAAAAACAGCAGCAACAAAAACCCGGTAGTCCAGGAACTCAACAATACGCTGCTTGCCATCCGGCAGAATATTATCCGCGACATAGACAATCTGATAGTCAGCATCAATGCCAAACTGAAAGAAGCCAGAAGCCGTACTTTCGAAGCCGAGCGCCGTATAGCCAGCATTCCTACCCAGCAGCGCCAGATGCTTTCCATCGAACGCCAGCAGCGCATCAAGGAAGAGCTTTACCTCTACCTGCTCAACAAACGTGAGGAGAATGCCCTCAGCCAGGCAACCACCGAAACCGATGTTCGTGTACTCGACCCGGCAGGAGGCAGCGACATGCCTTATACTCCCAACGGCAAGAATATCATCATGGGTGGGGTAATGAAAGGGCTCGCTTTGCCTGCTGTTATCCTAATCGCCTTTATGTTCTTCGATACCAAAGTACATACGCGGAAGGATATCGAAGACAATCTCAGCGTACCGTTCTTGGGAGAAATTCCGTTGTCAAAAAGTAAAAAAGAGCCAAATGCCCAGGGAAAGAAAGGCATCATCGTACGCAACCAGGGACGTGACATCGCTTCCGAGGCATTCCGTATTGTCCGGACCAATATGGAATTCATGCGCGTCAAGAGCAAGGACCTGCAGGTAGTAACCTTCAGCTCTTTCGGTCCCGGAGCCGGAAAAACTTTTGTTTGCAGCAACCTGGCGGCAAGTATGGCACAGACAGAGAAAAAAGTAATCCTGATCGACCTTGATATCCGTAAGGGAACACTCAGCTCACACATCCACCACCATGACAAGGGAATGACTTCCTACCTGTCGGGCAGAGCGGAACTGCAGGAAATCATCAAGCACGATGAACTGGTAGAAAATCTGGATATCATTCCGGCAGGTCCCGTAGCACCTAACCCGGCAGAACTGTTGCTCAGCGAACGGTTGGAAACCATGATTGAAACTCTGCGCAAGCAGTACGACTATATCATTATCGACAACGTACCGGTAGGTATCATTGCCGATGCAGCCATCACCAACCGCATTGCCGATCTGACCATCTTCGTCATCCGTGCCGATCGCTTCGACCGCCGTATGCTACCCGATTTGGAAAAGATCTACCGTACCGGACAACTCAAGAACATGTCCGTCATCCTGAATGGTGCTCATGTCAGCAACAACGGTTACGGATATGGTTATGGCTATGGTTACGGTTACGGATACGAGAACAAACGTAAGTGGTATCAATTTTGGAAAAAATAACCTGTAAACCGACGAAAGCATATGTTTTTCAGTTTTAAGAAAAAACACAATCTGATTCAGTCGGGTATTCTGAAAGGCATGACCGACATCCACTCCCACATTCTTCCGGGAGTGGATGACGGTTCTCCCGACAGAGCAACCTCCCTGGATCTGCTTCAGTTCCTGGAAAGTCTGGGAATTACCTCCGTATGGTTGACCCCCCATGTTATGTCTGATATGCAACGCAATACCACAGCCTACCTGACCGAACGTTTCGAAGCCTTTCAGAATTATTACAAAGGTCCCATCCGGTTGCATCAGGCAGGCGAGTACATGATGGACGCACAGTTCACTTCCAAGCTGCCTGCTGAAGTACTTCCATTGGGCAAGAACCACCTGCTCGTAGAAACCTCCTACATGCTTCCGCCTGTCGGCATGAAAGAGATACTTGCCAGTGTCAAACAAAACGGATATTTCCCCGTTATCGCCCATCCGGAGCGCTATACTTACATGGATATGGACGATTACCGCCGGCTATACAGCACCGACGGTTATCGCTTGCAGTTGAACCTGATGTCCTTATCCGGCTATTACGGTCCCGGTGCACGCCATGCGGCAGAAAACATCCTTGCGGAAGGCATGTACAGCTACGTAGGAAGCGATTTACATCATCTGGAACGATATGCTCCCATGCTGGAAAGCATGAAGCTCACCAGCGAACAGTTGGACGCCCTCAGCACACTGATTGCAAACAATGAGAATATTTAACTACATATTGGCAGGATTGACAGCCTTGCTAGTATTGGCAACCGCCATCATGCCTTGGTGTTCCCCGATAACCTCAGGCTACCTTTCCCCATTGGGGCTAACTGCTGTACCTCTAACAATATTCAGTACTATAGCAACAATCATAGCAGCTCTCTGCCGGAAAAAAGGCATAACCATAGTGTATGGGACAGCTTGCCTTATCAGCCTCTTTCTTTGCGGAAAATCCTGGGCTGTTTCTTTTGTAACAAATGAACCGGCTCCCCATTCGTTACGGCTTGTCAGTTGGAATGCAGAAGGTTTCCAATTAAATAAGGACACCTTACAGGTAAGTGCCACTTTCATCCGGAATCTTCATCCCGATCTCATCTGCCTGCAAGAGCGTCCGCACGACAATCTTCTACATCGTGACAGCATCTCGAAAGCTTTCGGATATCCTTATCGGGTACTCAACAGCCGGGAAGACGAAGTACTGAATTTGGCAGTGTACAGTCGTTTCCCGTTATCAAACATGAAAGAATATTACTTCCCGGACAGTTATAACAAAGTGTTACAAATAGACCTGCAATATGAGGGAAGAACCATTCGTTTGTTCAACATGCACTTGCAGACTACCGGCATGACACCCGCATACGATGGGAAAAACCGTTTGCATACCTACCAGCTCAATGCCATGGAACGCAACCGCCAGGCACAGCTATTGGCAGATGCAATCGCTTCCAGTCCCTATCCCGTTATCGTATGCGGCGACCTGAACGATACCCCCATATCGTATGCCTACCGAAAACTGACCGGCAAACTGAAAGATTGCTTTCTCGAAGCCGGGAACGGCTGGGGAGGAACATATCAGCCAGTCGGTAACCTGTTCCGTATTGATTACACACTTTGCTCTCCGGAACTGAAAACATCAGCTTATCGTTTATACAGTAACCGTTGGAGCGACCACCGAATCCAATATACAATTGTAACCTCGTTATGATAGATTTTATACCTTTAATAGATTATACGCCTTTTTTCCATTATAGTATCCTCATACTGGTCTTGATAGCTTTCTGGCAGTGCAATAATGGCATTGTATTACACAAAAATATTGTCAGTATGAATGCTGTATGGGGAATTCTTTTCACCATTTTATTAATTTTTTACATGGGACTACGTCCTGTATCTGGTATCTTTGGTGATACTATAAATTATGCCAACGGTTTTTTTGAGATACAACGCTCCTCTAAACCCTTTACCTGGACTTGGGAAACAGATTGGTTATTCTATAATTTATATGCTTGGTTTGCTAAATATAGTGATATCCATACCTTCTTCCTTTTGTGTGCTTTTATTTATGTAGGTAGTCTATGGCTAGCCATGCAACGCATATTCAAATCCTACTATTACATCCCTTTACTGGTTATATTCAGTATGTTTACCTTTTGGAGCTATGGAGTTAACGGTATTCGAAACGGTATGGGAGCTTCTGTTTTTATTTTGGCAATGACCTATATCAATCGCTTACCTATAGCCATCACATTAAGTATCATAGCAATCGGATTCCACAAATCCTGTCTGCTCATGGCAGGAGCAGCCATTGTCGCTTGGTTTATCAAAAACAGTTATCTCTACCTGCTAGCATGGATAGGTTGTGTAGGAGTTTCGTACGCAGCTGGCATGCGCATACAAAATTATTTAGCAACTCTAGGAATATTTGGAGAAGACAATCGCTTTTCTGGCTACCTTACAGGAGAAAATATGGTTGGTGAAATTGTCCAAATGAGCATGACATTCCGCTGGGATTTTCTGATTTACAGCACCATGGGTGTATTTGTTGGCTATTACTTTATCTTCCGTCGTAACTTCCGAGACGAATACTATCATTGGTTATACAATACCTTCCTCATCACCAATGCCTTTTGGGTATTGGTGATTCGTGCCGCTTACAGCAACCGTTTTGTCCAAATTTCATGGTTTATCATGCCCATCATATTAATCTATCCTTTTATGAAACAACGTTTCTGGCAAAATCATGAAAAAATATTGGGAGCAGCCTTATTAGTATTTTACGCATTTACTTTTTATTTCAACATAGTCAAAGGTTAAAAACATGAACATACAAACAAACAAAGAAAACTGGACCATAGAAATAAAACCTAAGAAAAAATGGTTGGATGTCGATCTGAAAGGCATCTGGCGATACCGGGACTTATACTATATGTATGTAAAACGGGATATTATAACCGTTTATAAACAAACCATTTTGGGACCTTTATGGTTTCTGATACAACCTGTACTGACAACCATTATGTATATGTTTGTCTTCGGGGGATTGGCTGGTATTTCTACCGATGGTGTTCCCCAGCCTCTATTCTACATGTCAGGTATTCTGCTCTGGAACTATTTCAATGCAGCATTTATGGTTTCCTCTAATGTGTTTACAGCCAATGCCAGTGTTTTTGGAAAAGTATATTTTCCACGTCTGGTTGTTCCATTATCCGGCATCACTTCCAATCTTATCAAATTTGGTATTCAATTGGTATTATTCATTATTATTTACTTATATTATTACTTCCAAGGAGTAAACTTAACGATAAACTGGACTATTCTGCTTTTTCCAATACTGATTCTCATGATAGCTCTTCACGCCATGTCATGGGGATTGATTATCTCAGCATTGACAACCAAATACCGTGACCTGACCCAACTGGTAGCATTTGGAATCCAGCTTTTCATGTATCTGACTCCTGTTATTTATCCATTGAGCGCAGCTCCCGAAAAATACCGTATATTCATATCACTTAATCCACTTACATCGATATTTGAGACCTTCAAATACAGCTGTATGGGAAGCGGTTCTTTAGACTGGGTAGGATTAGGATATAGTTTTATCGTATTATTTATAACACTATTCTTATCCATTATTATATTCAATCGGGTAGAACGTAATTTCATGGACACCGTTTAATATTTAGACAGTATGAGTAATATAGCTATTCAATTTGATCATATAGGAAAATTATATCATTTGGGACTGGTAGGAACAGGAACCCTTTCCCACGATTTAAACAGATGGTGGAAAACCACTATCTTGCGTAAAGAAGACCCTTATCTTAAGATTGGTGAAACCAATGACCGCTCCAAGAAAGGTAACTCTGAGTTTGTATGGGCATTGAAAGACATCACGTTCAATGTAAATCAAGGCGACGTGGTAGGTATCATTGGGAAAAACGGCGCAGGTAAATCCACCTTACTTAAACTTCTTTCCCGGGTAACATCACCCACAACCGGAGCAATCCGAGCAAAAGGAAGAATCGCATCCTTATTGGAAGTAGGAACCGGCTTTCATCCTGAAATGACCGGAAGAGAAAATATATACATGAACGGTTCTATTATGGGAATGACCCGCCATGAAATCAGACGAAAAATTGATGAAATTATCGATTTTGCCGGTGTGGAAAGATACATTGATACTCCGGTAAAAAGATATTCAAGTGGTATGACCGTACGTTTAGGTTTCGCCGTAGCTGCATTTCTGGAGCCCGAAATTCTCGTGGTAGACGAAGTGCTGGCTGTAGGAGATGCCGAATTCCAGAAGAAAGCTATTGGAAAAATGCAAGATGTTTCCAAAGGCGAAGGACGCACTGTATTATTTGTAAGCCATAATATGGCAGCTGTACGAAGTTTATGCAACACTGGTATTGTATTAAAAAATGGTTGTATAGATTATATGGGTCATGACATTAATAATACAATCAATCATTATTTAAAAATAAGCCAATCATTCAATAAACAAGAAAATAAAATCGTCAATAATATCGCATGGCACAAATCAGGTTTCCAAGTAACCAATATTCTATTTAATGATACAGATCATAACTCTTCTACTTTAGAGTCCGGCAAAAACATCTTAAACATAACTGTAGAGGGAGAATCAGATGAGAATCTATTGGCAGATCTTATGGTTATCATAAAAAACAAAGATGAAGTTCCAATGGCAACATTAGCAGAAGGACATAATAAAGGAATCCTTACTTCAATTAATACAGGAAAATTCACTATAAAAAAACAAATAATATTACCCAAGTATTTAAGCAGTGGAGATTATATCATTGACATCAATATACACCGACCTATGGTAGAATGGTATATGCGAGCCCCCCATTGTGCTGAGCTTCACATTGACGGTTATCAAGAAGGATTCGGAAGAGCTCTCAGATGTAATGAAGAAGGGTTTATTGGATTAGAATCTATAAATATTTAACTTAGCCCAAAATAAAAAGAGCTATTAAGAAATGAAAGTGTACATAAAAAATCGTAAGCGAAGGAAAGAAGATTACATGTATTTCATGCAATCATTTGTGGAAACAGCTATTGCATGTGGTATAAAAGCCCAAAAACAATATTTTTTCCCCAATAAAAAGTTGGAAAAGAAAATTATTCATTATGCCGATACAATACTTACTTTAATTAATAAATATCTTCCATTTCTTATTCAAAAAAGGAAGGCCATAATAATTACCACAGCTGGTGATACTATATTTAAAGAATCATTTCCTTATTTTTATAATTCAGAAATTATACCAATGCTATGGGATGTATGGCCTGCAAGATGGGAAGGCATAGCTTATAATCTTCAGTATCTACAATGTAAGTTATGTTTTGTTACAGTCAGAAGCGTAGCCGAAAGAATAAAAAAAGAAATAGGCATTGATGCCTATTGGATTCCTGAGGGTATTTGTATTGCAGATTATCAAAAAGGAAATCCATTAGCTATGAGGGAAAACGATATATTAGAATTAGGGAGACAACATGCTTTTTATCATAACATACTTGAAACTTTAGAACAAGAAAACCAAATTCATGGCTATGCTAGAAATTCTTATTACCCTAATGGCAACTATAAGACATTAGCATTTCCTAAAGCAAGTGAACTGATAGAAGCTCTGCCGACATTTAAAATAATTATCTCATTCCCTCGAACAATAACACATCCTAAACAAGCGGGAAATATGGAAACATTGACTCAACGATATTGGGAAGGAATGTTGAGCGGATGTCTCATTATAGGAAAAGCTCCACAAGAACTTATTGATTTAATTGGATATAATCCTGTTATTGATATCAATCTTAGTGTATCAGAAGCTATCTTAAAAGAACAAATTAAAACTATCTTACAAAATATATCTATTTATCAAAATTTAGTTGACAAGAATTACAAAACAGCTTTACAATATGCATCTTGGAATCAAAGAATGGAACAAATAAAAGCAATTCTTACACAACATGGATATGACATATCTTCTTTTTAAATTAGTATAAAAATGAAAGTACTTTATATTACAGGAAGCTGTCTCACTAAAAACACTTCCGCAAACATGAGCCATAATGGATATGTACAAGGCTTATTAGAGAATGGTGCAGAAGTTACTATTCTGATGGCAAATGATAGTTGGGGAAAAACTGACAACAAATTACATAAATGGGAAAATGCAAAATATATAGAGTTTAACTCTGTTTCATTTATTGATAAAATAAAGAGTAAATATATAAGAATGACCCAAAATACTGTAAGCGATTCACAAGCGGTCTCACCTAAACTAAGTAAAACAAAACGTTCAATTAAAAATCATATTCGTAATTTTCTAAAAAAAACTTTTCACACATTATATAAACCAGATCCTATATATCCTTTAGAAAAAACATGGCTTAAACATGCTAGCAAATACCAATCAAAAATTAGATATGATTTAGTAATTTCCAATTCTTCTCCAGCAGCCAGTCATAAATTAGCAGCTCTTTTAATTGAACAAAAAAAAATAAACTATAAACGCTGGATACAGATTTGGGAAGACCCTTGGTTTCATGATTTATATGGTAATCATCCACTATATATACAAAATGAAGAACATCAACTTTTAAAAAAAGCAGAAGAAATATATTATGTAAGTCCTCTCACTCTTCATTATCAGAAAATATATTTTGCAGATTGTGCTCATAAAATGAAATTTATTCCACTACCTTATTTTAAATATGAAAAAGGTATTTGCATAAATCAACAAAGTATCTCATTTGGATACTTTGGCGATTACTATTCACAAACAAGGAATTTACGTCCTTTCTATGAGGCACTAAATGAGTCTGGATACGAAGGATATATCTATGGAGATAATAACCTTCAATTATCTTCGACTAAACACATCACTGTTTCTAATCGAGTTACATTAGAAAAACTCGAACAGATTCAGTCAAGAACTTCAGTTCTAGTTCATCTATGTAATTTAAAAGGTGGACAAATTCCAGGAAAAATATACCATTATTCGGCCACAGAAAAACCAATTCTATTTATTCTTGATGGAACAGAAGAAGAACAAAGAATTATCCAAAACTTCTTTTCCCAATACCATCGATATTATTTCTGTAAGAACAATAAAAAATCTATCTTAAAAGCCATTATAGATATATACCAACATTACAATCAATATAAAGGTGTAGTTATCAATGCCTTCAGTCCTAAAAACATTATTCAAAACATCCTTCAATAAATATCAGTTTAAAATGAAGAAAATAATGCTTGTTTTCGGGACACGTCCCGAAGCCATAAAAATGTGCCCTTTAGTCAATGAATTAAAAAGTAGAAGAAATATACAAGTTTCTGTATGTGTCACAGGACAACATAGACAAATGCTTGATCAAGTATTGGAAGCATTTCAAGTTATTCCTGACTATGATTTATCCATAATGAAGGCTCAACAATCACTTTTTGACATTACAATAAATATCCTTCAAAAAATCAATGAAGTACTTACTAAAGAAAAGCCAGAAATAGTTCTTGTACATGGAGATACCTCCACAACTTTTGTTACGGCCTTAGCTTGTTACTATCTACAAATACCCGTAGGACACGTAGAAGCTGGATTACGAACACACAACATCTACTCACCCTATCCAGAAGAATTTAACAGACAAGCTGTAAGTATTATCAGCCAATATAATTTTGCTCCAACTGAACAATCAAGAAGAAATCTTATAACAGAAGGGAAAAATCCAAAAAACATTTTTGTAACAGGAAATACAGCTATTGATGCACTAAAAACAACTATAAAAGAAAATTATACTCATCCAGAACTTATATGGGCCTCCGATTCCAAACTTATTTTAATTACAGCACACAGACGTGAAAATCTTGGTGAGCCAATGAAGCATATGTTTCGGGCGATTCGCAGAGTTATGGACGAACATCCTGATGTAAAAGCTATTTATCCTATACATATGAATCCTTTAGTCCGAGAGATGGCCAATAATATATTAGGAAATGATGACCGAATTCATATTATAGAACCATTAGATGTTATTGATTTTCATAATTTCATGAATAAAAGCTATCTGATTCTAACAGATTCTGGAGGTATTCAAGAAGAAGCTCCTTCATTAGGCAAGCCTGTATTAGTTATGAGAGATACGACAGAACGCCCTGAAGGCGTTCAAGCTGGAACCTTAAAATTGATAGGAACTAAAGAAGACAACATTTACAAACATTTTACAACATTGCTTAATGATGAACTTGAATATAAAAAAATGAGTCATGCATCAAATCCATACGGTGATGGATGGGCTTGTAAAAGAATTGCAGATATATTATGTAGTCATTCTACCGAAGAATGTTAGTTATGAAAAGAAAAGTAACAATCATTACAGAAAATCTTTATGGAGGAGGAGTACAGCGTATTCTTCAAATAATTTGCAATCATTTTGATTATGAGCGATATAATTTAACAATTTATTCTGTAATAGAAGATATCCCTTATCCTCCATTTTATCCCTCACAAATAGATTACAAGTATATATTTAATACCATCCAACAAAAACAGAAAATTTGGGAGCGTATATGGATAAAAGTTAAAAACAAGTGGAAACTATTCATATACTACCACTGCTCACCTCAATTATTTCATCAATTATTTATAAAAGACAAAACAGATGTTGCAATAGCCTTTATCGAAGGGTATGCAACTCGGATAGTAGCTGGATTTCCCAAAGATACCAAACGAATTGCATGGTTACATACTGATTTGGAAAAAAATCCATGGACAAGTGTTGCTTTCAAGAATATGAATGATGAACAAAAATCATACAATAATATGGACTATATTGTATGTGTTTCTAATATAGTTAAAAATACTCTTGAAAAAAAATATAACATAAAAACAAAAACAAAAATTATACATAACCCCATTGATAGAGAAAGAATTATTAAATTAGCTAATAACAAGCCTGAAACTCCATATCGTTTTTCTGTAAAAAATAATCGTATAATCAGTATAGGAGCATTAATTAACATAAAAGGATATGAAAGGTTAATCAAGATAGCCAAAAGACTTGTTGAGGACAATTATCAATTTGAGTTACTAATTCTCGGAAAAGGGACACAAGAAGCATATCTTAAAAATCTAATCAAAAAAAATGATTTAACTTCCTACGTTCAATTAATCGGCTATCAAAGTAATCCTTATCCATTTCTGCAAGCTGCCGATATTTACGTTTGTTCATCTTTAGCAGAAGGATACAATACAGCTATAACAGAAGCATTAATATTAGGAAAAGCAGTGGTATCAACTGAATGTTCTGGAGTAAAAGAACAACTAGGAGAAAATAATGAATATGGTATTTGTACTCAAAATAACGAAGAGGATTTATATAACGGGATTAAGAAGATGCTAAATCCCAATATTCTATCATATTATACTCAAAAAGCCAAAGAAAGAGGAAAGATATTCACATTAAAAGATAGTATGAATAAAATATATGATCTCATTGAAAACAACAAATAGCTAAAATCTGATATATACAGTTCTTTCATAAAAGTTTACAAATAAAAATCAATACAGCCTAACTAGTTTAAAGAATGATTTCAATTATTATTCCTGTATACAATGTAGCTAATTATCTTACTCAATGTCTTAATTCTATTATCAACCAAAAATATAAAAATTGGGAATGCATATTAATTGACGATGGTAGTACAGATAATAGTGGGCTTATTTGTGACAATTATAGTCAAAAAGATAATCGAATAACGATTATTCACCAAGACAACCAAGGAGTTTCAGTTGCACGAAATAAAGGAATAAAATACGCTACCGGTCAATATATAACCTTTGTCGATAGTGATGACTGGATTGATGAAAATTATTTAAACAGTCTTCTTAAAGGTCTAGAATCAAATAGCGACATCGTTGCATCTGGACTAATACAAGAATTCCCCGATAATACGACACAAACGTTTGTACCTGCAAAAGACTGTACTTTCTCCTTAAATGAAGAACATACAAACATTTTTGTTGAAATGAATAAACTATCTTTATTTTATGGTCCTGTAGCCAAATTATATAAGCATACAATCATAAAAAAATATCATATTCGCTTCCCTGAAAACTGTTCTTATGGAGAAGACCTCATTTTCAATTATCAATATTTAAGTCATATAAAAAAAATCACTTGCATATCAGCAGTCAACTATCACTATCGAATAATTGGATCAGGAACACTATCTACTCGTCTTCGCCCAGATCAATTTGATACAGATTATTCACAATGGAAAATACTTCGCATATTTTATCAACAACAGCAAATGTGGAATAGAATATCACAAGAATATCTTTATCAGAAACTATGGGGAATTGTATATGACGGAATATTTGGACAACAAAATATTCAAAAAAATATTATTGATAAAATTATAAATATACCAGAGCATAATGAATTAATACATTGGGAACATACATTTTCTTGTGCTAAATGGATAAAAAAAATGATCCAATATAAATGCTCATATTTACTTTATTTAATTTTAAAAAAGACCAAATAATGAATCTATTATTATATCCTCATGGGGGAAGTGGCAACCACGGATGTGAAGCTATCGTACGATCAACAATCCAGTTATTCAATCAATACAAAACCATCCTATTTTCAATCCGTCCAGAACAAGATTACAAAGTGGGCTTAAAAAAAATATGCCTAATTAAGAAAGAAAGTATTCCAATTAATAAAATAAGTTTCGCTTATTTAAAAGCATTTTTATGTTATCATGTATTACACGATAAAGACGCTTTTGAAAAAATATATTTTAGACCTATAATTTCTTCAATTACAAAAGATAATTTACTATTATCTATTGGAGGAGATAACTATTGTTATGGGCTTCCATCTTATATCTATCTCATAAATAAAATTTGTAAGAAAAAACAATGTAAAACTATTTTATGGGGTTGCTCTATTGAGCCAGAATCAATAAAAGGAGAAATGTTTAATGATTTAAAAAACTATACTCATATTTTTGCACGTGAAAGTATCACCTATCAAGCACTATGTAAAAAAGGAATCAGGCAGGTTTCCCTTTTTCCAGATCCAGCTTTCATTTTAGACCGTAAAGATCTTCCTTTACCACAGGGATTTGCCGAATTCAATACTGTAGGAATCAATCTAAGTCCATTAATTATGAACAATGAAAAGATTGATGGGATTACGCTCAAAAATTATATCGCTTTAATACGCTATATATTAGAACAGACAGATATGCAAATCGCATTAATTCCACATGTAGTATGGGAGCAAAACGATGACCGAAAACCTTTAGCATTACTCTATCAAGAATTTAAAGACACGGGACGTATAGTATTTATAGTTGATCATAATGCCGAAGAGCTAAAAGGTTTTATTGCACGTTGCCGTTTTCTAGTAGCTGCACGTACACACGCTTCTATTGCTGCCTATTCTACACAAGTACCGACTTTGGTTATAGGCTATTCGGTAAAAGCACGCGGAATAGCTCGCGATTTATTTGGCAACGAAGAACATTATGTATTGCCAGTACAATCATTACAACAAGAAGATGAATTGGTAAAAAGATTCAAATGGCTACAGGCACATGAGAAGGAGATAAGACAACATTATCAAACATTCATGCCCCAATACATAGGTAAATTAAATGAATTAAAGACAAAATTAAATGAGCTCTTATGATTCAACTCATTGATAAAAAAAGTTGTGTTGGATGTGGAAACTGCGTAATAGTCTGCCCTAAAAATTGCATCACAATGCAAACAGATGAAGAGGGTTTCTTATATCCTGCTATTACTAGTAAAAATTGCATAGACTGCCATTTATGTGAAAAGTCTTGCCCCGTACTACAAGAAATTACTTATATTACACACACCACCCATAATTGGTCAGGAGCTTATCACCTACAGGAAGATATTTGTTTAAACAGTTCTTCAGGAGGTGTTTTTTATGAATTAGCCAAATACGTTTTACAAAAAGAAAAAGGATATGTGTGGGGAGCAGCCTTTGTATCCCCCTATAAAGTAGAACATATTTCCATAAACCAAGTATGTGATTTATGGAAATTACAAAAATCCAAATACGTTCAATCAGATATAACCCATGCATTTTCTCTTGTAAAAGAACAATTAAAACAATCGAAAAAAGTACTTTTTTCTGGTACTCCTTGTCAAATCAAAGCTCTTTATCTTTATTTAAAACAAGTATATGAGAATCTGATTACTATAGAAGTAGTGTGTCATGGGGTTCCCAGCCCATTAATTCTTGAGAAATATATGAAATCTCATGATATCATTCAGATAGATTTTCGCAAAAAAGACAGAGGTTGGTATAATTATGAGCTCTGTTTTACCTATGCCAATCAACGAAAGAAACAGATGAGTGCAGCCAATAATCTTTATATGAAGGGATTTTTACAGGATCTTTATAACCGTCCTTCATGTACAGCCTGTCCTGCCAAGTCTGGAAAAAGTCATGCAGATATAACCTTAGGAGATTTGTGGGGAGTCGAAAGTTTTGCTTCCGACTTATATTATAACAAAGGGGTTTCACTTGTCGGATTACATAGTTCCAAAGCCCAACAAATATGGAAAGAAATTAAATCTTTTTATGTTACTCGACAGATAGATTATCAACAAGCCTTAGTTGGAAATCCATGCTTAGAAAAGAGTATCCCTGCAGCTCCTCTGCGTAATGAATTCTTTCAACTGTTTCAAACAAAAGGAATTCAAAAGGCGCTTCAGGAATATGCAAGTGAAAAACTATCATTTCCACAAAGAATAAAAAAAATCCTTGTAAATGTATGGAATACAAGTTGGAATATAGCTTTAGCAATACGTGAACAAGTATATCAGACAATTGATTATTTCTATACAATATTTCATCCAGCCCCTAAAGTAATAAGTATTCAAGATACATTAAAAGTAATTTTAGAAACGCATTGCTCTGTAAGTAGATTCGGAGATGGCGAATTAAAATTTATAGCAGGATCAGAAACATGGTTTCAGAAAAAAGAAAGAGCATTACAAAAAGGATTAATCCGTGTTCTTCGCAACGAGCAGCCTAATTTAATGGTTTGCATTCCTCCTATCTTTAGTTCTCTCAAATCATTGATGCAACATGACCGTACTTATTGGCAATCACATATAGCCCGGACCCGCAAAACATGGTATCAGTATCTTAACCGAAGAACTACCTACTACAATGCCTTTATCAGCCGATGCTATATGCCTTATCAAGATAAAAGCCAAGCTAATCAATATTTCGATTTATGGAAACAGATTTGGGAAAATAAAGATTTGCTTATCATTGAAGGAGAAAAGACCCGTTTAGGAATAGGAAATGATCTTTTCGATAATGTACATAGCATTAAAAGAATCCTTTGCCCCAATACACAAGCTTTTCAGTACTACCAACAACTATTAAATGAAGTATTAAAATATGATACTCATCATTTAGTACTATTAGCAGTGGGACCTACTGCTACTATATTAGCGGCTGACTTGTCTACCCGAGGATATCAAGCCATTGATATTGGCCATATAGATATTGAATATGAATGGAGCCGTATGCATGTCACCCATAAAGTTCCAGTAAAAAATAAGTTTGTCAATGAAGCAGGTGCAGGTGTTGGCGTAGGAGATATTAATGATATAAAATATAAAAATGAAATTGTATGCCGATTTTAAGCGTAATTATACCAGTATATAACGTATCTCTTTATTTAGACGAATGCCTAAGTTCTGTCGTGCATCAGTCATTACAAGATATAGAAATTATCTGTATCAATGATGGATCGACAGATAATTCTTTAGATATTCTAAAAAAATGGGAAAAAAAAGACCATAGAATTGTAATCTTAAATCAGGAAAATAAAGGCGTCAGTACAGCTAGAAACGAAGGTCTAAAAATAGCACAAGGCAACTATATCACCTTTGTAGATGCCGATGATATGGTATGCCCCAACATTTATTCTAGTTTAATACCTAAAATGCAGATTTATGAATTAGATGCTTATATATTCGCTTTTAAAACATTCCCCAAAGAAAAAATAGAAACAACAGGTTTCTCAACAAATACAATATTAACCTGGCAAGAGTTATTTGCTTCTAACCCACAAATTCAATCAAAAAACTCTTTATGTTTTAATTGGAGATTCATTTATAAAAAAGAAGTACTAATAAATAATCAATTGTTGTTTAATAAAAATATAGCAATAGGTGAAGATATGATTTATAACATAGATGCAATCTGTCATTCACACCGGATTATGGTTACTAATAATGCACTCTATATACATCGTATGAACAATCCCACAAGTGCTATGACTTTGAAATATAAAGTTAATTTAGAAAAATCTTTAGTTCAAATGTATCAAGTAAAAAAACGACAAATAGAAGAATATCAATTGAATAAGTTTACTCCTTTTTCTTTTGATTTAGCAAAATATACCATTTTAGTATATATACCAATGTTATTATCTAATATTTATCATAATCCCCAACCAGTCAATAAAAGAAAAGAAATAAAACATATTCTTTCTCTAGAAATGGTTCACGACGCTTTTCATATCATAGGACTTCGTAATATCTATCCCTCATGGAAAGAATATATTTTTTATTTAGCTATGAAATTTAAATTAACACCAATTGTCTATTATGAATATAATAAGATATTTATAACAAAATAAGTTATTAGCAAAAAGTCACTTATCACAATAGTTTTCTTTATATCATATATCTCAAAAATATAAATTTAATAAAAATGAATCGAATAAATTGGATAGATGAACTAAAAGGATTTATATTAATTCTAATTTGTTTAGGACATACACATGTTAATATACCATTTCTAGGAGAAAATTTAATAACAATTTGTCAAGCCTTCAGCCTGCCTACTTTCTTCTTTCTTTCTGGACTTTTATTCAGCACCCACCGATATTCTAATATAAATTCTTATCTCAAGAGAAAAATAAAAAGTCTTTTAGTCCCTTACATTTTATTATCTTTATTATTTTCCTTTTTAGATCCCAGATTGTATGATTTATCTTTGATAGAAAGGAATGATTATCTAAATACTTTCTTCTTTTCTGCAGATATTCATTCAAATCTAGAATATCTTATTATGGAGTTTAAATCTATATTTTATTACGGGCTTCCTGTTATAACAGGTCCTTTATGGTTTGTACTGGCACTTTTTTTTGTCAGTATATTATTCTTTTACATTCACCATTTTTTTCAAGGCAACGCCCAATATATCACAATATATGCCACATTTTGCTTAATTACAGGATGGATACTTAATCTATATAATCTTATTCTTCCTTATTGTTTATCGACCGTATGCACAGCTTCTTTTTTCTTCAGTCTAGGCTATTTAACAAAAAAAATAATCAAATATATGACTGAACTGAGTGAAATAAAATTAGGATCAATAATCTTAGCTCTTTCTCTAATTTATCTTTACGCGATTAATATAAATGGAGTTGTAAGCCTTGTTATTAATGAATTAGGAGATAAGTTCTTTGGCTATATATTAAGTACTATTAGTGGTATTTTCTTAATCGTTAATATATTTACATTTCTTAATAGATTTGTAAGTAAAAGTATATTGCAAGGTATATTGAAAAATATAGCACGTAACGCTTTAATTATATTAGCTGTACACTATTGGGCTATTCAGTGTTGCAGAATATTTCTTTATCCTATTTCAAAAGAAAATTATTTTCCATGGCTAGTCACATTGATTATGATAATAGTTATCATTCTTGCAATTCCTTTATTTAGGACTAAACTTTACAAGCTAATTGGTAAAGAAAAAATTACTTTCAAAGAAAGTCTATCAATTAAATAGATATATTGAAAACTAATTTTTTAATAGGAAAAGAAAATTTAATAATTATTAATTAAATAATCAAGTTGTTTAAACACATATCCATAATAATTAACGTATTTATATTATACCATGAAGTATAACTATCAAGATAATTTAGTTTCCCTCGTTACTCCCGGATGGAATGGAAAACAATTCGTTCATCGATTATTAAATTCTATTATAGCTCAGACTTACCGCCCTATTGAATATATCTACGTAGATGATGGTTCTACAGATGGGACTGCTGAAATAGTACAAACATACAAAGAACAATTTAAAGCGGCAGGAATTGATTTTAAATTCGTCCAACAGGAGAATGGAGGAATCAGTGAAGCATTGATGACAGGATTCCAACATGTCACAGGAAAATACTTATCTTGCCCCGAATATGATGACATTTTATTACCTACCTCTGTAGAAAAACGAATCCAATATTTACAAAATCATCCTGACTGTGCTGTTGTTAGTGCTGATGCATGGGTAGTAACAGAAAACAATATAGAAGAACGAAAAAATAAAATCTCACATAATAATCCTAACCGATTTGACCGGAACCACTTTTATCAGGCTCTGATGTCAAATAGTATATTCAATGCAGCTTGTAATATGCTACGAATGGATTTATTTGACCAAACACATATAAATCGGAAAATATTCTCTTCACGTATTGCTCCTAATCAACAAATATTACTTCCACTTTATTATCATTATAACAGAGGATTTATTGAAGAACCTCTTTCGATTTTTTTAATAAGACAAGGTAGTGTCAGTCATCCTCAAAAAACTTTAGAAATAGAACTAAATAGAGATATTGAATATCGAAACATTCTATTTCACACACTAGAAAGCATTGATATGCCTAATGACTTACTGGAATTATATAAAAGAAGAGTAGAAATTAATGTACAAAAAGATTTTGTTTGGTTTGGTTACATATATAATGACCTAACCTTATTAGAAAGTGGACTTCAGTTTTTAGAAAAGCATAATGAAGCAACTTCAGAACATTATTTATATAAACAAAGATTAACAAGTAAATATTTCCAATTCAAACGCTATATTAAGCAAAGACTAAAATGATTATTGATTTTTATTGTGTCTTATTTAAGAATTAAAACAATCTTACTTTTACTTACAAAGAATAAAATCTTTCAGACAATGAAGTATTATACTTAATACACCATTTTATGAAACATTAAAATGAAAAGATTAATTGAACTTGACCATACCAAAGGCTTTGCAATATTAATATTATTATTAAGCCATTGCATGGGTGAAGAAAATGCATTAAAGACTTGGATTTCTTCATGGAATATGCCTATTTTTTTCATCATTTGCGGGCTTATTCATCAATTACGTAATCCTGATGGTTTGCCATTAGATAAATTGAAAACATGGTGTAAACACAGAATAATACAGATATTTATTCCTTATTTTATATTTAGTCTACTTTATATTATATTTCTGAATGGTCTATCTTGGATTTCTGAAGGTAAAACGAATATACTTAACGAATGCATATCTGTAATAACTATGCATGGCATTGCCTCTATGTGGTTTTTACCTATTTATTTCTTTTCGGAAATATTATATACATTTCTTATGGTAAAACTTCCGCGTATAATACAAATATTATTTATTGTCATCGTTATTATATTGGTAACCTCATTACAGCATAATAATGAAATAATATCTACAGATAAAGTAATGCAATTACTCCTAAAAATATCTGTAGCATTATCATTTGTTATATTAGGAGGAATGTGGAGCAAATACTTTATACGAGCAAAAATTCCTATCTACTTTATATTAATAAGTTTATTGATATCCTCAATTATAGCCCTATATAATGGTTTTATTGGTATTGGTGCATTGTTATTTAATAATATTATTTTATTTTTCATAATAGGTACTATAATTTCATACATAATCCTCATGTTATTTAAAGTTATTAATACACGTACCAATCCCAAGTATTTAAACATATTAAGTACTTTTGGAGCAAATAGTATTGTAGTACTTGTAACCAATAATCTACTTATTGAGTTATTTCGTTTGTTAGAATATAAAGTATTTAATAATTTCTTCTTAGAAAATGGAGTTATAGTGCATTTTTAATGACTGCAATCTTAATTATACCAGAATATTATCTAATTTCTATATCTCAAAGTAAAATAGGTATCCTTTTTGGTAAAAAAATTCAACTACCAATATAATTAATAGAGAATCATTCATTATGTCACGTATTATCTACATAGATACCTTACGAACTTTAGCTTGTTTTCTCGTCGTACTTACACATTCTGCTATGCCTGCGGAAAACGATAGCGATGGAATATATATGTTTTTTTACTCATTTATTTCATCTCCTGCAACACAAATATTCTTTGCAATATCCGGAGCATTGCTATTTCCTGTAAAACAACCGATGAAAGAATTTTATAAAAGACGTTTTATAAAGATACTTCCTCCAGTCTTTATATGGTCGATTATTAGCGTTTTCATATATATACTTTTAGGTAATATAACGATGGGAGAAGGTATAAAAAGACTTATACTTATGCCTATTCGACCTGCTATTAGTATCTATTGGTTCATATATGTTATGATAGGATTGTATCTTATTGGTCCCATCATTTCTAAATGGTTGGTCAGCGCGACAAAAAGTGAAATAGAATTTTTCTTACTCTTGTGGGGAATAAATCTGTGTATGCCTTTTCTAAATCTGATTATTCCTAATATTTTTTCAGATTCTGGAAATCATTACTGGATGCTAAATTATTTTGGTGGATATTTAGGATACTGGATATTAGGATATTACCTTACAAAATATCCTTTTCATACCGGATGGAATAAAAAATTTCTCTCCTTATGCGCTTCTCTTATTGGATATATCGGATTTATTTTAGTTCTGAAATTACACAATATTGATGATCAACAATACACCTATTATCTACAAATAGGAAATGCTCTCATGGTAATATGGATATTTACTGTAACAAAAGATCTTTTACCAATATTTCCAAAATATCAAAAACCAATTACAGAAATAGCTAAATATTCTTTTGGTATATATTTAGTCCATATCTTAATCGTACGTGAGCTTATATGGAGATTTTTTGAAAATCATCATATTTTTGTATTGATAGAAACTCCACTGATAGCCATTATGTCACTAATACTTTCTTACATATTACTTAAGATATTAGCTAAACTGCCTTACTCAAAATATATCATTGGCATTTAATTTTATAACAAAGCATGAAAAAACGCATTTTCATAGCCATACATTATTTAGAAATCGGAGGAGCGGAAATAAGTCTAATCGGTCTGCTCAATGCAATAGATACAGAGTTATACGATGTTGACTTATTCCTGTACAGCCATCGGGGAGAATTGTTGAAACAAGTTCCGGATAAGATAAACTTATTGCCGGAAGTCAAGAAGTATGATGTCATCGAAAAGCCGATTAAGGAGGCTATACAGAAAGGATTTCCTGATATTGCCCTTGCCAGACTATGGGCAAAGTATCAGTTTGCCCGCTACGCCAAAAGGAACCAACTGAAAGAAGGGTCGGCTATCCTGCAATATGTATTCGACGCGGTTACTCCGCTATTGCCGGATATCAATCCGAATACAGAATATGATCTGGCCATCAGTTTCCTGACACCACACAATATTGTACTGAATAAGGTAAAAGCTAAGAAAAAGCTGGCATGGATTCATACGGATTATACGAAAATCAGTGTAAATGTGGAAAAGGAAATAAAGGTGTGGAGTCAATTCGATCATATTGTTTCGATATCGGAAGATGTGACACGCGCGTTTCTGAAGGTATTTCCAACTTTGGCAGGAAAAATTATCGAAATAGCCAATATTCTTTCCCCACAAACGGTCAGACAAAAGGCACTGGCTGGTAAGGTTGATTTTCCCACTCAAGATGGACGGGTAAATCTGCTATCTGTGGGACGTTTTACCTTTGCCAAGAATTTTGATAACGTGCCGGATATATGCCGCCGGATAGTGCAAGAAGGATGTGATGTGTACTGGTACATAGTAGGATATGGCGGGGATGAGCATCTGATAAAGAAAAAAATAAAAGAAGCGGGAATGGAGAGTCGTGTTATCCTGCTGGGAAAACAGGAAAATCCCTATCCGTTTATCAAGGGATGCGACATGTATATACAGCCTTCCCGGTTCGAGGGGAATGCGGTTACCGTACGCGAAGCACAAATATTATGCAAACCGGTCATCGTGGGCAACTATCCCACGGCGCACAGCCAGATCCAACAAGGTGTTGACGGAATTATCGTTCCACAAGACAATGCCGGCTGTGCCCATGAAATAGCTGAATTTATCAAAAACAAAAAACTACAACAGAATATAGTGAGTTACTTGAAGGAACACGATTATGGAAATGAAAAGGAGGTGCAAAAACTATATAATTTAATGAATTAATTACCCTTTTTTACCCTTCACGCCCTTCACCGAGCCGTACCACCCGATATCGGTTACCTTCGCGGGTATGCAGTCGCTCTACACCGGAAGCCACCAGCGCATTGCCGAAATGTGCCAGATTGATGTTACGCATTAGTCCCCGATGATGTTCCCGAAGCACTTCCAGGATGTCGGCAAGCGAAAGCAGCTCACAGACCTCATCGGATACGGCGGCACGGAAATGACTGCGGAAGATTTCTTCTTCGGGCATGATGCGGTAAAATTCTTCATTGTGACGCTGGATATCAGCTTCTTCTTCGGCAGTGAACCAGTACCGTTCTCCGGAAAGCAGTTCGTGTTTAAGCTGGGCATATAGCTGGTCGTGGTCGATACCCGTACAGTCTATCATGTTTTCTACTTCCACACAGATAAAACGGCGACTGCCGGTAGGATCGGTAAGCAGGTCTCTGCGGTTGGATGTACCAATGAAAGAAGCGATACGGGGTAACTGGCAGTAATTTTTCTTGTATGCCTTGCGTACGTTGAGCGACGGCATCTGCATCAGGTTCTTCAGTTGTGCCATTTTCCGTACCGAAAGCCGGTCGAACTCATCAAGGTTTATCACTCCCATCAGGGCAAGTTTAACCTCTGTAGAGCTACCTTCCGACATATCGAACTGGTCGGTATAATAAGCTTGTAAAGGGGAGGGGAGAAGCGATTTGCAGAATGTGGACTTATGCCGCCCCTGTTCGGTGCTGATCAGCAAGGGAGCAATGCTGTTGGCATGGATGCCTCGATTCAGTTCCATCCATTGAGCGGTCAACGCAAGCATCCAACGATGGAAACAGTTTTTCCAGTACGGAGTAGCAGAAACACGCTCGGAAAGGTCGGCTATACGGTCAGTACCATCCCATTCCGGCAAGTTGCCCAAATACAAGCGGAAAGGATGATAGGCTTCGATATACGTAGAACGGATATACCGCTTTACGTCCCGGTCGCGGCAGCATATACCGGAGTTGAACGCATCGATGCATATCGTATTCATTTCACGTTCGCCCAGGAGAGTATATCCGGACGCACCAGGACGCGCAGCCTGAAACTCTGTCGTTTCAGAAAGCAGGTTGAACCTGAACCGATAATTGTCGTTCAGGAAACGGCTCAGTTCATCAGGCTTGTAACGGTTCGACTTTGTAACAAATGGTTCCACCACACGAAGAGATGCTGCCGGCTGTTCAACTGATTTGCTGACTGACAAGTGCCGGCGAAGCTTGCCGAAAATGTTTTTAAGAAATGTTTTCATATAGTTTTTAATTTATAACTTTGGCAAATATAACGTGCATGGATACCGCCCGCAACAGCTTGTACAGCCGTTAAGCAAAATCTCACGGCAAAGCGTTTCAAAGCCTTCGAAAGCCTTGGACAAGCCGGAGGTTAAAAGGAAACATGCGGACGTTATAACTGTTACACAGAGGTGAACACATCGCCCTACCTTAGTGAAGCAAACGTTTCACATATGTCAGGCGAACGCCTCACCCAAGTGAAAAGATACCTATAAAACTACATGAAACATGCCTATTCTGTTTGACTTTTATGCTTCTCCGTCCGGTCAGGAGAAAGAGAAAAAAGAGAAATACCATGCACGGGTGGTAAGAAGCCATACCGTACAAATAGATGATATAGTGAACAACATCAGCAAGCGTTGTACGCTCTCGAAAGGAGACATCCGGGCGGTACTGGACGAACTGGGAGATGAACTGGTGTACAACTTGTGTGAAGGCGACCGTGTCTGCCTGCCGGGGATAGGTTATTTCTATCTTTCGCTCTCGGCTCCCAAGGATGCCAATCCCAAAACTACCCGTTCACAGAGTATCGGAATAAAAGCTGTGGAATTCAGGGCAGACAGCGTCCTGAAGACCAGTCTGGAGAACCATGCACGGTTTGAAAGAAGCGACATCAAGGTTCATTCATCCAGACTAAACATCTACGAAATAGATGCATTGCTGGTGGACTACTTTTACGAGAACGATTTTCTGACAAGAACCAAATTTGAAAGGCTCTGCGGTTTTACGAAAACAACAGCCCAACGGCATTTACAAAGACTGCTGGATGAAGGTAGGCTGGTAAATGTCAATACACTTCACAATCCGATATACAAGCCGGCAAAAGGGTTTTACGGTAACGTGTGAAGGGTGTGAAGGGCAAAAAGACCTGATTTTTTTATTATATGATACCAAAAATAATACATTACTGCTGGTTTGGCGGAAAAGAGAAACCGGAAGAAGTGAAACGCCTGATAGGTACATGGAAGAAATACTGCAAAGGATATGTCATCAAAGAATGGAACGAAAGTAATTTTGACATCAACCAATGCGCGTATTGCCGGGATGCCTATCAGCATAAGAAATGGGCGTTTGTTAGCGATGTAGCAAGGCTATGGGCACTTTATCACGAAGGAGGTATCTACATGGATACGGATGTGGAAGTGTTACGTTCGCTGGATGATTTACTGGAGCACAAGGCCTTTCTGGGATTTGAAGGTACGAAATGGATAGCTACCAACATCATGGGAGCAGAACCGGAAAATGAACTGATCGGGAAATTCCTAGACTCATATCAGCAGCGGGAGTTCATTAAAGCAGACGGAAGTCTGGACCAAACAACGAATGTAGAAGAATGGACCCGAATGCTTACCCATTCATACGGACTCATCCTGAATGGAAAAAAACAGCAAATCCACGATTTCACGGTATATCCTTCGGAGTATTTCACTCCCTATGATTACCTGAATGGAAAAATCACCCGAACACCACAGACTTACACCATACACTGGTTCAGCCAGTCGTGGATAGGCAACGCTAAATGGCGCACTAAATTATCACAGCTGTTCCACCGGCTGATAGGAACGAAAATGAAATAAAAACAATCAAATAAATGAAAACACTCACCATATTTACTCCTGCATACAACCGGGCTCATACATTAGGCAGAACGTACGAGAGCCTACTCCGCCAAACTTGTGATGATTTTGAATGGCTGATAGTAGATGACGGTTCTAAAGACTCTACTAAAGAACTTGTGGAAGGATGGATGCAGGAGGGTAAAATAAGCATCCGGTACATTTATCAGCAAAATCAGGGTATGCACGGTGCTCATAACACCGCATACCGGAATATACATACGGAACTGAATACCTGTATTGATTCTGACGACTATATGCCGGACGATGCAGTGGAAAGAATTGTCAAATTTTGGAAAGCCCACGGTTCTGAAAAATATGCAGGTATCATCGGACTGGATTGTACTGAGAATGGAAATATTATCGGAACTTATTTCCCGAAAGAAATGGAAGAAACCACACTAAACGGCTTTTATGCCAAAGGTGGAAAAGGAGACAAAAAGCTGGTGTACAGAACTGAAGTTATCAAGCAATATCCGGAATATCCGATTTTTGAAGGAGAGAAGTATGTAAGCCTCGGCTACAAGTACCTACTCATTGATCAGGATTATACCTTACTTACCCTGAACAAACCGCTTGTAGTTGTAGAATACCAGCAAGACGGCTCCAGCATGAACATGTACCGGCAATACTGGAACAATCCCAAAGGATTTGCTTTCATCCGAAAAGTAGATATGAAATTGTGCGGCAGTCTGAAGCGGAAATTCGAATCGTGCATACATTATGTATCAAGTTCTATCAGAGCTAAGAATACACGTTTCATTACAGAATCTCCACTACCAGTTTTGACAATACTTGCCATCGTTCCAGGCTGTTTATTATACCTACTGACAAAATACAAAGTGCAGTCCAATCAAAAAATGAATGTAAAATGAGTGAACCAATCAGAATACTGAACCTTTTTACTATCATGAACCGGGGAGGAGCGGAAACCATGGTAATGAATTACTATCGTGCCATAGACAAAAGCAAGATACAGTTCGACTTCATGGTACACCGTCAGGAACGGGGAGCTTATGACGATGAGATAGAAGCCATGGGAGGAAGAATATTCAGGATGTGTCCCATTTATCCGCAGAATCTGTTTCGATATAAACAGATGTTGAAGGAATTTTTTGATAACCATCCGGAATATCGGATTCTTCATTCGCATATGTCCGAATTGGGTTACTTCGCCTTCAAGGAAGCTATCAGACACAATGTTCCTGTACGGATTTGCCATGCGCATAACGCACCTGTATTCAGCAGTGAAACAGCAATTGAAAAACTCAAGCGAATCCCTAGGGAACTATTGGCAAGACAAATGCGAAAGCTCTCTACCGATTACTTCACGTGTAGCCGAATTGCCGGAGAATGGCTGTTCGGCAAGAAAAACAGTGAAAAGCTGATTTTCATGCGAAATGCGATTAATGCTCAAGCATTCGCATATAACATAACTAAAGCCCTACATGCAAAAGCTGATTTTGGTTGGACAGATAAATTTGTCATCGGCCATGTAGGAAGATTCTGCCCACAGAAAAACCATGATTTTCTCATTGACATCTTCAAGGTATTTCATAACAAATATCCTAACAGCATACTGGCACTGGTAGGAAGTGGGGAACTTCAAAGCAAGATACAGGAAAAAGTCAAGAATCTTGGACTGGAGAAAGATGTCCATTTTTTAGGAAACAGAGCAGATATGCCTAATATCTATCAAGCCTTTGATGTCTTCCTTTTTCCTTCTTTTTACGAAGGCTTACCTGTTTCACTGATTGAAGCCCAAGCCAGTGGACTACCTTGTGTGATATCAGATACAATTTCCGACCAGACCAAACTTATTCCTGCCTATTACCCTGTATCCCTGAAAGAGAAACCAGAGCAATGGGTCAGTCAATTAAAAAAATGTATGGATATGCCACATACAAATACAACCTCTATGATAAAAAAGGCAGGCTTTGATATTCATAACAATGTAGAATGGCTAACGAATTTTTATCTGAACAAGCTATCATGAACACACCTTTAGTTTCTATCATCGTACCGGTATATAATACGGAAAAATACATCAGCGAATGCCTGCATTCATTGGCACAACAAAACTACACACATATAGAAATCATAGCCGTTGACGATGGTAGCACAGATAACAGTCTGAAGATATTAAATGATATCTCAACAAAAGACAATCGGCTAAAAGTATTCTCTCAACCCAATCAGGGGGTATCAGCTGCCAGAAATTTGGCACTAAGTAAAGCAACGGGAGAATACGTCATGTTTGTAGATGCTGATGACTGGATAGATTCATCTACAATAGAAGAGTGTCTGCAAGCAATAGGAGATGCGGATGTCTGTTTTTTTGCATACATACGGGAATTTACCAACCGTTCGCTACCCAAGCCTCTGTTTCCGCAAACACATATCTTCACAGCAGAAGAATGTAAGCAGCTCCAACGAAGAATGATAGGACCGATAGGCGAGGAACTTGCCAATCCAGGTATGCTGGATTCGTTAGGAACTATTTGGGGAAAGCTTTACAGAAAAGAGGTTCTCAACGGTATAGAATTTATAGATTTAAAAGTAATTGGTACGGCAGAAGATTCGCTCTACAACTGTAATGTGTTTAGAAAAGTACAGAAAGCCGTCTATATAAACAAAGCGTTTTATCATTACCGCAAATTCAACTCCGGTGCAGAAACCAAAAGATACAAACCCCAATTATCTCAGCAATGGAACAGACTGTTTGAGTACATGAAAGCAACTGCCACTGATGAAATCAGCCAGAAAGCCTTGTACAACCGCATTGCCCTCAGCATTATCGGACTGGGACTAAACGAATGTTTATCCCCCGATATTCTAAAAAAGAAAACAGACAAAATAGCTGAAATTATCAATCAGCCCCATTATAAAGAAGCATATAAAAAGCTTGATTTGACTCACTTTCCCATACATTGGAAAGTCTTCTTCTTTGCAGCTAAGCATAATATGAAAAGAGTGCTTATGTTATTAATTTTATGTATAAAGAGAATAATATAAAAGATTCACCTTATGATAAGTATTATAGTCCCTGTTTACAACGTAGAAACATATTTGCCGACATGCATTGAAAGCATCCTTGACCAGACATACAAAGACTTTGAAATACTATTAATAGACGATGGCTCTACAGATAATTCAGGAAAAATTTGTGATGAATATGCTAAACGTGATAACAGATGTATTGCCATTCATCAGCAAAACAAAGGTGTTTACAATGCAAGAAATACCGGTTTAAGCCATGCAACCGGAGAGTATATCTCATTTGTCGACAGCGATGACTATATTCATCCTCAAATGCTGGAAATACTCTATGATGCATTACAAAAAGGAGATTATGACTTTTCGATGGTCGCATACAAACAGGTCTGGGATTATTCAAAATGTAGTCCTATTACTAAAACCAACACTTGCATACTAGATACCTCAACATTAATACATAGGTTATATAATATTTCCTACAAAAATAATAGCCTGCCCGAAATGTCTTGCCAAGTACTATGGAACAAATTATACAAAAAAAGCCTTATAGGAGAATCAAGATTTAAAATAACGGGGTCAGGTGATACCGAATTCAACAATCGGATATATCTGAAAACAAAGTCTGCAATTTATATTGACGAGCCATTATATTATTGGTATCAACGTGCAACATCTATTACACACCAATCTATCAACCTGAATTTCATAGACAGAATCAATTCATATTTTATTTCCTTAAATGAGATTCCTCAAAAATACATAGATTATAGAGCCTGCTGTTTGGAAAAACTATATAAAACGATGATAAATGTTCGTTATCATTCACAAAACACACAATTTCATGATTATACAGTTAAACTAATAGCACAAATCAAAGAACAGACAATCAAAGAGTTTTTAATAAACAAATCGATTAAACCAACAACACGATTAGGTTTATTGATATTCTTTTATATGCCTTTCTTATATCGTCTTTTCATTAATCTCTCCGAATTTACGATTAATCAAAGAAGTAAATGATAAGTCTATCATGAAAATAAATATAAACGTTTAGTCTTATGATAAGTGTTATAGTCCCTGTATACAATGTAGAAAAATACTTGCCGACATGTATTGAAAGCATTCTTAATCAAACCTACAAAGACCTTGAAATAATATTAGTAGATGATGGTTCTACGGATAAATCCGGAGAAATCTGTGATGAATATGCCAAGCAAGACAACCGATGTATTGTCATTCATCAATCCAATAAAGGATTATCAGGAGCAAGAAACACCGGATTAGACCACGCAACAGGAAACTATATTTCATTTGTTGATGGAGATGATTATATTCATCAACAAATGTTTGAAATACTTTATGAAGCATTACAAAAGGGGAATTATGATTTTTCGATGATAACATTCAAACAGGTAGAGAAATACAATAAGGAAAATATTATAGTAACCATCAATAATAACAATACTTTTAGTATTAAGCTTTTAAGCTTAATGAAACAATTATATAATGTAAATGATCCAAACCTAAAATGGCCTGAAGTTAATTTTCAAGTTGTCTGGAATAAATTATATAAAAGGGATCTCATAAATGGTCTAAGATTTAAACAGACAGCATCAGAAGATATTGAATTTAATAATAGAGTATATCTTATAATAGAATCTTGCATATTGGTAAATATCCCTTTATATTATTGGGTACAAAGACCTTCTTCTATAACTAAACAACCTATAAACAAAAATTTTATAAATCGCGCATATTCATACTTATTATGTTTACATGAAATTCCAGTAGAAAATAGTTTATATAGAGCATTTTGTCTAGAAAAATTATATAAAACAATAATAAATGTTCGATATAGATCTAAAAAGAGTGAATGGTATAACTATGCAATCAGTCAAACTTTAACATTAAAACAACAAACCATAAAAGAATTTATTCAAAATCAACATATCAGCTTATCTAAAAAAATAGGTTTACTTTTATTCCTTTATATACCTATAACATATAATTGTTTCATCTTTATCACCGAATTAATGTATAAATTAAAGAAATAAATATATGAAAATTGTCTATTCCATAAATAGTATTCGTGGCTTAGGAGGTATACAAAAAGTCACTCTTTTAAAAGCTAACGCATTGGCTGAAATACCTAACAATGATGTATATATTATTGTAACAGACAATTGGATGAACCATCCATTAACTCATGAGTTATCTCCTAAAATACACTTTGTCAATTTGAAAATAAACTATTACAAGGATGATTATAAATCCCGATTACATCAAATATTGTCCAATTTTAAGTTAGTAAAGCATTATTTCAAACTACAAAAAGCCATTTCACAAATAAAACCAGATATAATTATCAGTGTAGGACAAAGTGAAAAATATATAGTACCTTTACTTCACACAAAAGCTATAAAAATCAGGGAAATACATTTCAATTCCAACTATCGAAACTTCACTTATAAATCGAAAAAATTGGCTAAATTCTTAAATTTTTTAGATTATAAAGTTATGGCAAAAGGATATAATAAAATAGTTTTATTAACTAAAGAAGATAAAGATACATTTTTCCCTAACAACAATAAATATACCTATATCCATAACCCACTAACATTCGAACCTACATATAATTACAACAATAACTCCAATTATATAATTGCCGTTGGAAGATTAAGCCCAGAAAAAGATTTTCTTTCACTTATCAAGGCATGGAGTTTGATTTATCAAAAATGTCCCGATTGGAAAATTAAGATAGTAGGAGATGGACCTGAAAAAAATACTTTAGAAAAAGAGATAAAAAAATTTCAACTTTCAAATAGTATTGAATTAAATGGATATTCCAATAATATAAAAAAAGAAATGTCAAATTCTTCTATTTTTGTAATGACATCCTTTTTTGAAGGATTTGGTTTAGTGTTATTAGAAGCAATGGCCTGTGGTTTGCCCTCTATTGCCTTTGCATGCCAATTTGGCCCTAGAGATATTATCACTGATGGCAAAAATGGACTATTAGTTTATAATAGAAATATAGAAGAATTAAGCAACAAACTATTATTTTTAATTCAACATCCAGATATTAGAAAACAAATAAGTAACCAAGCTTTAATGAAAATACAGGATTTTTCCATTAAAAATATCATTGATAAATGGATGAAGTTGTTTCAACAAGAATTAAATAATAAAAAGATTTTCAAAGAATAACACGATGAAAAAAATATCTATAGTCATACCATGCTATAACGAAGAAGCCTCACTATCTTTGCTCTACAATGAACTTGTAAAACTGATGAATTCTCACCCCAACTATGCTTGGGAAATTTTAATGATAAATGACGGTTCTAAAGACCGAACTTTAGAAATCATAAAGGATTTACGAAAGAAAGATAATAGAATCTGTTATATTGATCTTTCCCGAAATTTCGGAAAAGAGAAAGCCATGTTGGCAGGATTTGATTATGTAACAGGAGACTGTATGGTGATAATGGATGCAGATCTTCAACATCCTCCATATATCGTTAATGAAATGATAACTAAATGGGAAGCAGGTTATGATGATGTATATGCCAAAAGGAAATCACGAGGGAAAGAACCTTGGTTAAGAAAACAATTTTCTCTTCTATTCTACAAAATATTACAAAAAACGACCAAAATAGAAATACTACCTAATGTTGGTGATTTCAGATTATTAGACAGAAAATGTATTGAAAGCCTAAAACAACTTAGAGAAACCGAAAGATACACTAAAGGAATGTACTGCTGGATAGGCTATAAAAAAACAGCTGTAGAATTTGAACAACAAGATCGACAAGCAGGGCAAAGTTCATGGAACTTTCTAAATCTTTTATCTTTAGCCATTGAGGGAATTGTTTCCTTTACTACATTTCCATTAAAAATTGCTACGCTTATAGGAATCTTTACTTCGCTATGTGCTTTTATATATATGATTTACGTCATTATAAAAGCTATACTCTTTGGAGATCCAGTATCAGGCTTTCCAACACTTTTATCTATCATGCTATTTTTAGGTGGCATACAACTACTTGCATTAGGAATTATAGGAGAATACATTGGACGAATATTCCATGAAACCAAAAGAAGACCTGTATATATAGTCAGAGAATATAATAAATCAATTATATGATAAATTTCTACGATATGGTTTCACTTGATATTTTAATTACAGCATCTAACAACAGTATGTTAGTATACAGAAATTAAATGATATTTAAAGAAATATTCAGGTTCGGAATAGTAGGTATAATAGCTACTATCATACATTATGGAATCTATCTTGCATTAAATTTTATAATAGTTTCATGGATTGTAACCATCCAAAATTGGCGTATTGACTAGCATGTTTCTTTCCCATACCTTCGTGCTAAACTTAAAACTTGAAAGATTATGTTTAGCGAAAAAGATTTTGAAAGACTGTGGTTCCTCTACAAAACCGAGGGTGAGCCCCAAGGAGTTTCCATCAACTCATTCTGCATTAGCAACAACATTCCATACACGGCATTCTATGACTGGTTCAAGAAGACACAGAAGAAGGTTGTACCTGTAGAGGTTGAAGGGATTCCGGAAGAGTTGATCCAGACAGGCAATGAAGAGCAGCAGGATGTTGCTAAAGACAAGCCCAAACGTACAACTCCCCATAAAGGAAGCATCATGGTGACGATAAGAACCCGTGAAGGCTTGTGCATACAGAAGAAAGGCTTAGACTATCAGGGGCTGAAAACACTGGTAGAGAAACTGGAGGGCTTATGCTAAGTATAAACGGACTGCATAACTTCTATTATCTTCCTGAACTTCACGACATGAGATGCAAGGCTCAGCGTATATGTGAGATAATCCGTGGTCGATACCATCGTGATCCATTGAATGGTGATGTTTACATGTTCATGTCGAAAGACCAGCGCAAGGTCCGTATGATACACTATGAGCGTAATGCCTACTACCTTCATGAGAAGTCCTTCATTAAGGGGTACAAGTTCATGAAAATAGAGCGTAAGGACGATGTGACAGTGTATAAGATAGACTGGAAAGACCTGGTCACAATACTTGAAACTCCGGTAATAACGAGCATAAAGATTTAATGATAAAACTCTGAAAATCAGCGATAAAAGTTTTTCTAAATATTTGTATATCTCATTGAAAATGAGTATCTTTACATAAAATATTAGAGAACATGGAACTGGAAGAACTCATAGAAAATACACTCAGACGCAAGCATCTTGAAGAGATGATGGGCAGACCCGAAAAGGAGCATACACCCCTTGAAGGTATGGATAATGAGCAGATAAAG
>OGFG01000482.1_pt1 | contig 47018 bp, 55 predicted proteins | sample 1570761 | NCBI WGS metagenome assembly OGFG01 (sample SAMEA2581938, study PRJEB24529) | metagenome | biome: Human gut stool | place: China | collected 2011
TGCAACAGATGTCGGGCAGCATCAGATGTTTACGACTCAGTATATTGAGATTACAAATGACAAGCAGCTTGTCACATCAGGCGGACTTGGAACGATGGGATACGGGTTCCCTGCAGCGATCGGTGCAGCACTGGGAAATCCGGATAAAAAAGTTATTGCTATTTCAGGAGACGGTGGTATGCAGATGAATATTCAGGAATTTGCTACAGCAGTATTGGAAGAACTTCCATTGATTCTCTGTGTATTTAACAATGAATATCTTGGTATGGTACGTCAGTGGCAGAAGCTGTTCTATGGAAAACGTTACAGTATGACGAACCTGAAATCAGGAGCACTTTTCCGCAGAACAAACGGGCAGGAGATGCCGGAGTACACACCGGATTTTGTGAAGCTTGCAGAGAGCTACGGAGCCAAAGGAATCCGTGTTATGAAGAAAGAAGATATCGCAGCTGCATTTGAAGAGGCGAAGAAGAATACAAAGACACCGACACTGATCGAGTTCGTTATCAATCCGGAAGAACTTGTATATCCGATGGTTCAGCCGGGCGGAACACTTGAAGATTTGATCATGGATTGTTAATTGATTGGAACAGAAAAGAGAAGTTAGTGAGGAAGAAAAATGGATAATAATAAGAAAAGTACTACGATCTGGCTGCGCCCCAGCGTGATCAGCCGCATGGATGGTTGGCTGGAAGCAGATAACTGTCAAAGCCGCAGCGAATTCGTGGATAAGGCGCTGCGCTTCTACATGGGCTATCTCGGCACGGAGGACAACACGACCTACATCTCTCGGGCCATCCTGACAGCCATTCAGGGTACGCTGGACGACAACAACAATCGGCTCTGCCGCATTCTTTTCAAGTGCGCGGTGGAACTGAATATGCTGTGCCACACCATCGCCGCGCACTTCCGCGCCGACCCGATCCACACGCGGGAGCTGCGGGCCTACGCCGTGGACGAGGTGAAGCGCACCAACGGTCAGGTGAGTTTTGAAAGCGCGGTGCGGCAGCAGCGCAGGATCGAATATGAGGAGGATGATTTTGAATGAAACAGGACTGGGAAATTTATCGTGACACATGCATCCTCGGCGCGGCTCTGGCGGTGAAAGAAAAATTGGATGAACACGCCGCGCGAGAAGAACAGCAGCATGAGCAAACGATGGGAGGGTTCTAAAAATGGCAAGCATCAAGCAATTGGACGAGCGGCGATATAAGATCACCGTCAGCAACGGCTACCGGCCCAACGGCAAAAAGATCAGCAAGGCAAAGACCATCCAAGTCCCGTCCGGTGTCCCCAAGCGCGGCATCGGGCAGTATGTCGCCCACGCCGCCGAGGAGCTGGAGCGCAGCTTCAAAACCGGCTACGCCGAGGATGGCGAGATGACCTTTGAGGAATTCGCCTCCCGCTGGCTGAACCGACAGACGAAATATGCCCCCAGCACCATCGCTGCATACCGGCGGATGCTGGAGGTGGTGTATCCCATGATCGGCGGCATCCGCCTCAATAAGCTCCGACCGATGGCACTGGAAAATATGCTCTCCGCGCTGCGCAAGCGCAAGCACCACGGAAAGCGCATCAACGAATCCACCGCGCAGCGATACCTCTCTGTGGTCTCCGCCGTACTCAGCGACGCTAAGCGCAATGAGATCATCGAGAAGAATCCCGCGCGGATGTTAGACCTCCCCACACCGCGGCGCACGGTGCAGCGCATCCCCACGCGAAGCGAGGTGGAAAAGCTGCTGGATGCGCTGGCAAAGGAGCCGCGGCACTACCGTCTGTTTTATCTGCTCTCCATGTACACCGGCTGCCGCCGGGGCGAGCTGTGCGCTCTGCAATGGTCGGACTTCACCGGCACGCAGAACGGTCTGCTGCTCACCGTCAGCCGCTCCCGCAGCAGCGTTCCCGGCAAGGGCATCGTGGAGGGCGCCACCAAAAACGGCAAGCGCCGTGAAGTCTATCTCTCCTCTGACCTGCGGGGCATCCTCCTCGCCTACAAGCGCCGCAAGCAGATGGAGGCGGACAAGCAGCGCCGCAGACTCAGTCCCTACCTCTTCACCGACGAGCACGGGCAGCTCATCCACCCGGACACCTTCACCAAGCGGCTGCGGAAGATCTATGCCTCCATCGGTTTTCCGCGGGAGTACCACCTGCACACCCTGCGGCACTACTTCGTGACATCGCTTCTGCACTGCGGCGTGGACAAACAGACGGTGGCAGATCTTGTCGGTCATGCGGACACCGGCTTCCTGGAGCGCACCTACTGCCACCCCCAGCAGGCGCAGAAGGAGCAGGCGGCTGACTCCATGCTCACCATGCTCCGTCCGGACGGCGGACAGATCTTCAATCTCGCCGCTTGTTCTCCGAAGCGGCGCAGCGCATGATTGTTGCTTTCGTAGAAATCGTTTCTCCAAGAAGAATGTGATAGCTTTACCGTCGTGCTTGCGGTATGTTGTGCTTGCAAAATAAGCCTCAACTGTACTGAGAATAAATGAAAGAGAGGTCATTTTTATGGCAAGCATCCGCAAGCGCGGCAGCAGCTATCTCATCGTGGTCTCCATGGGCTATGACTACAACGGCAAGCGCATCAAGCCCCAGCAGAAAACCGTCCACCCGCCGGAGGAGCTGACGCCCAGGCAGGTAGAAAAGTGGCTCAACGAGCAGGCCGTCCTCTTTGAGCGGGAATGCCGCCACACGCCGCAGCCCGTCCAGCAGCTCACGCTGGCAAAATACATCGACCTGTGGCTGACAGACATCGCCCCCGGCAAGCTGGCGAAGTCCACCATCCGCCGTGACCGGCAGGACATCGAACGCATCCTTCCGGCGCTGGGCCACTACAAGCTCACCGAGCTGCGGCCGGAACACTTCCGGAATTTCTACGCAGAACTGCGAAAAGCTATCCGTCCCGACACAAAAAAGCCACTCTCCGAGTACACCATTGAGGGCGTGCACGCGACGCTGTGCAGCATCCTCTCTGATGCTGTGGAGGGTGGCTTTCTTTCGCATAATCCGGCGTGGCGCACCTACCGCTACGCCGGGCGCAAGTGTGAAAAGAAGATTGCGGACGAGGAAACGGCGCAGAGGATCATCGCCGTGCTGGAGGGCGAGAGCATCAAGTACGAAACCTACTTCAAGCTCATCATCGCCACGGGGATGCGGCGGGGCGAGTGCTGCGGATTGAAATGGTGTGACATTGATTGGGAGCAGCGTTCCATCCACATCTGCCGCAACGCGGTCAAGGTGACGGACGAGGAGATCTTCGTAAAAGAACCCAAGACCCGCGCGGGTGACCGCTATGTGTACTTCTCAGCCGAGATGGAAAGTCTCCTGCGAGAGTACCGGCAGGAATGTGCATACATCACCGAAACCTATGACCAGCGGCAGCTGACCGCTGATGACTTCCTGTTCCGCCGTCAAGGAACGCAGCTCCCCATGACGCCCACCACCTTCACCTACCGCTTCAAGCTGATCCTCAAGAAGAACGGCCTACCGCAGGAGCTGAACGTCCATTCCCTCCGGCACACCGCCGCCAGTCTGATGATCGCGGGCGGTACGGATGTGGCCACGGTGGCGGGCATCCTCGGCCACAGCAAGCCCTCCACCACGCTGGACATCTACACCCACGCCTTCGACAAGAACAAAAAGGCCGCCAGCGCGGGCTTGCAGGGAATGTTGGAGATATGAATACAGTCAGCATCGAAATAACAGTAGCTTTGTGCGGCGAGTTGTGGTATGTGTTGTGGCTGCCAAAGGAGGGGATGCCATGTACGACTACATGAAAGCCTTGCAGGCACGGTTTGACAAGAAACCGCCGGAGCAGCTCGTCCGCGCCGTCCAATCTGCCCGTGAGGAGGTACGTGAGGGCATGGATGATGAAAAGCGCAAGAAGCTGCTCCGCCTGCTGGACGCGCAGAATATATTACTGGAGGAGGCCACGTTGATGAGCTTCACGGCGGGCTTCAAACTGGCGTGGGGCATGGCAAAGGAGCTGGGAGCAGATGGACTCTATTCCTTTGAACGAGAGGAAGAAGAACGCATCTGCCATCCGGCAGAGCAGAACGTTTGATCCCAACTCGCAAAACGCTCACCCACGAATAAAAAAGGATGATTTCATAAGAAATCATCCTTTTTGTCAGGCGGCTTCAATATCGTTTAATTCTCAGTTTTCTGCAAGCTGTTCCTCGCAGAACTGCTTCAGGGCGGGAATATCGTTGACCGCGGTTTCCCAAATGATTTCGCGGATCTCTTCGCAGTAATCGCGGATATGCTGGATGCGCTGGCGGTCAGGCTGCGTCATATACATTCAGTTTCTCCTTCATCACGGTTTCACGGAACATTTCCTCGCTGGGCATTTGCGCACGTTGTTCCAGCGCGCTGACAGTAATCAGATCGATTGGCTTTTGCAGCGCCGCTTCAAGGTCGCAATACAGCGCGCCCAAAGAGAGAAGACTGCGCAGGTTCGTTCCGCTGGTATCGACCAGCAAATCGATATCGCTGTCCTCTCGGGCTTCACCTCTTGCGTAAGAGCCAAAGAGGAATATCGCTTTCACACCGTACTGCTTCGTCACCGGCGCGATTCGCTGCTGAATTTCGTAGATTGAATAAATCATAAGCACTCCTCCTTCGGGTTTATTATATCCGACAGCTAACAAAATGTCTACGTTTTAGTAAATTGTCCTCAAATGAGGTCTACCGTGGACAGACCTCATTTGTCAAGTACAAATTCCTGCCGGAGGGCATATCAGGCTGAGTTTCCAAAGCACGGAAATAGTAGCAGACCATTTCCACGCAAAACTTGGTTGACAACCGTATACCTTTCTGCTATGCTGGCCTCAGATAGGTATACAGTCGTATACCGAAAGGAGGAATGTCCTGTGTCCTGCAATCTGACCGACGCGGAGTGGAAACTGATGCACCGTCTCTGGGATAGTGCGCCGCAGACCATCACACAGCTCACCGCCGCCCTGCGAGAGGAAACCGGATGGGAGAAGCACACCGTCATCACCATGCTCTCGCGGCTGGAGGCCAAGGGCGCGGTGCGCCACGAGGAGGGCGTGCGCGCCAAGCAGTTTTATCCTGCCGTCAAACAGGGCGACGCCGCCCGCGCCGAGACCGAGAGCTTCCTCGGCAAGGTCTACGGCGGGAGCCTCGGGCTGATGATGAGCGCCATGGTCGAGGGCCGCACGCTCACGCGCGAGGACATCGACGAGCTGTCCGCCATTTTGGAGCAAGCGGGAGGGAATACAAAATGAAAGAAATTCTGCTCACTTCCTCTGTTTTGATCCTTGCGCTGCTGGCGCTGCGGCGGCTGTTCCGCCGCACCATCTCGCGCCGCATGCAGTACACTCTCTGGGCGCTGGTGCTCGTGCGGCTGCTCGTGCCGCTGAATGTCGGCACGCTGGCGCACAATGTGCTCGCCGCCGAGCCGGTGCAGGCTGCCGTGGAAAAGCGGCTGGAAACGCCCATCCTGTACATGCAGGACGGTACGGAGCGCCGCCCCGCGCAGCTTGCAAACGGCAATGCGCCGCAGGGCGAGCCGCAGTCTCCGCCGTCCGACGCAGCGCAGAGCGCCCCTTCCGACGAATACTCTATCGTGACACCGACCTACCGTGCTGTCGCGCTCTCCGAAGCGCTCACCTATGTTTGGTACGCCGGTATGCTGATCGTGGGTGCGTGGTTCCTTTTCACCAATCTGCGCTTTGCCCGCGCGCTACGCAAGGCGCGCACGCCTTACAGCGTCGAGGGCTGCCGCTATCCAGTCTACCTCGTGTCCGCGCTGCCCTCGCCGTGCCTCTTCGGCGTTCTGCGCCCCGCCATCTATCTCAACAACGCGGCGGCCGCCTCGCCCGAATTGCTACGCTTCGTGCTCGCGCACGAGCAGACCCACGCGCGGCACTTAGACCCACTGTGGTCGCTGCTGCGCGGTCTGTGTCTGACCGTCTACTGGTTCGACCCACTCGTGTGGCTCGCGGCGGTGCTCTCGCGCGAGGACGGCGAGCTTGCCTGCGACGAGGGGACGCTCCGCGCGCTCGGCGCGGACGAGCGCACCGCCTACGGAAAAGCCCTGCTCTCGCTCGTGCCCGTGTGCACCAAGCCGCAAAATCCGCTCCTCGGCGCGACGACCATGACCGGCGGTAAAAAGAGTCTCAAGGAGCGCGTCACCCGCATTGCGGAGAACCGGCAGGCCAAGGCCGCGGCGGTGTTCGCCGTCGTCGCGCTCGCGGCGCTCGTGTGCGCGGTGAGCTTCACCGGCAGCTCCCGTCCGCTGAGCGCGGTCTGCGGTGATTTTTGGGATGCGGAAGCGACCTGCACCTATGTGGAGGAGCGGCCCGACGTGGACGCGCGGTACACCCCCGCCGACGGGACGGTTCGGCTCTCCGAGCATCTTGCGTCCGTTCGCATCGGCAGTGCGCATCCGAAGAAAACAGTCGCCGTCAACCCTGCGTGGTCTACGCTCTACCTTACGCTGCCTGACGCTGACGGGGGCTCTGCCGAGCCTTTGACCATCAACTTCATTCGGGAGTATGACGCGCCGGGGAGCACGGAGGCGGTCTACTCGCTGAACATCGGCACAAGGGACGCTGCCAAGTCCTATAAGGTCCTCTCCGGTCAGGAGGAGATCGACGCATTTCTCGCGTATCTGCGCGGCGAAGCGTCACCGGAGCAAATATCCCATCCTGCGTTCCCCAACAATCTGACGGAGGCCGAGCGCGGCGTCGTCGACGAATTTCTACACTGGGCGCAAGCTCTGCGCGCAGAGGACATTCTCAACCTGCAATTCCGCGATGGCAGCAGCTCGCGCTTCCTCGTCGATGCAGAGCTGACCGCACTTTCGGCGCAGCTCGTGCCCGCCCTCAACGCCCTCACCGAAGCAGAGCTTTACACGCAGCGCGGCTACGGAGACTCCGCATACTACACGCTCACGGTGAATATGCGGGACGGTACACAATACAGTTTTTTCTGCGGCTTCGACTGCGTGCGGCTCCTGCATCCCACCTTTGAGCCGGGGCTCTCCTCAAGCTATCCCAGCGACCGTCAAACGCTCTGGATTGACAGTCCCGCGCTGATGGCGTGTATCAACACCCTCCATTCCCCGCCTACGCTGCTGCCAGACCTTGAGACCGTCGACCCGACGCCGCTCACGGACATCCTTCCCGCGCGGGAGCCGTGGCTGACCATTCCCCTTGCAGGGAAGGCGCAGCGCATTGCCGACCGCCGCATCCCCTCCGATTCCCTTGACTGGCTCATACAGGTGGACATGGACGGCGACGGCGTGTGTGAGATCATCAACAGCTCTCCCAACTTCCCCGCGATCTACTACAAACGCGGCGGTCAGCTCTACGGCGTCGACCTCAAGTCCGTCATCACCGCCGCGTGGCAGGAGCTGAACTGGTGGGACTACACATCCGCCGCTCCCGACAGCCGTTCGGTCCTCTTCTGCGGCTTGTCTGCGGGCAACGCTCCCGGCGATGGGGTCAACTTCACGCGCTATCTCTATTTCGACGGTGAAAATCTGCTGCTCTACAAGCCCGACCGCAGCCACACCGACCACATCGCCGACGCGACGCTTGCCGACCCAAGTGTTCCCGCTGAGGTCGCTGCGCGGGCAAAGCAGCTTGTCCGGCAGCGGTACGACACCCTTGCGGGCAGCGCCGCGCAGTACGACGACTGGTACACGAGCGTCTCCTTCCTCGACGTGGAGACCCGCTACGCGGGTCTGACGCCGGAGGTCTATTGCTTCAGCCAGCATTACCACGCGCAAAAGCCGGAAAAAATCGTGCTTGCGGGCGGCACAGAGGTGGACGAGGACGGCTGGGCTGTTTTGGACGGCGACACGGTTTTGGACGGTCCCTATATCGTCTGCCTTATGGACGGCGGCGCACGGCGCATTTTAGAGGGCAGCATGAGCGGCGATTGCAGCACGGGCAGCCCCGCTTATTATGCCGATCTGACCGCGCTGCTGGCGAAAAACAATGTCCTCCGCCCCGACGCTCTGGACGGCGGCAGACTGAACGAGGTGATGAGCAGCAGCGGCATCAGCTTCCTCAACTGGTTGGGTCAATACGACGACACCGAGCAGGATCGCGCGCTCGAAAGGCTGAGCGCCTACCGCGCCTCGCTCACCGACAGCTACGACCTCGATATGTTCTCCCGCATCGTCGCCTATTTGCTCGGCGACCGTGATGGCCTGACCGACGCGGGCCACGCCGCACAGGCGCGTTTCCGCGCAATGTTTGGATAAACGTCTGGAAGAATGGCAAATTTACGAATTCTTTCGAGAAACTGTAGCTAAATTGTCCATAAAAAAGCAAAGGGCTGTAGCGATTTTTATTTCGCTACAGCCCCGGTTTTGATAATGGTCACATATATTATTGCAATACTGCATTGGCTTTTACAAGGGCATCTTCCTGAACCATCAGCTTAAGGTCACCGATGAGGAGCTGGCCTCCTACGGTCTGGACGACCCCGAGCTGACCGTCCGCGTGGATTATACCGACGACGGGACTTCCGATACCTTCGTTCTGCACATCAGCCGCGCTCCGGAGGAGCGGAAAGAAGCTGCCGACAGCGGCTCGGAGGCGGATACCGCAGACATCACAGACTATACCCGCATCGGCGATTTCAAAATTATCTACCGGCTCTCCGGCAGCAGCTATGAAACGCTGATAGCCGCAGACTATGATGACCTGCGGAATCAGGAAATTTCCCCCCGGCGATTTCGGCGAGGTGAACAGCATCGAGGCAACGCTGGAAAATGTGACATACACGATTGCTTCGCAAAAGGACGGCAAGGCTCTACAGTGTCTCTACCAGGATGAAAAATCGAAATCGATGATCTGCAGAAGGCGTTGGAGGCATTGACCGCCGAGGAGTTTACCTCCGAAAAGGCCACCGGTCAACTGGAGGCCAGCTTGACGCTGCATCTGGGCAACGAGGGTCATCCCGAAGTTATGATCTCTCTGTACCGCTATAATGGCTCCAGTTGTCTCGCCGCCATAGATGGCAAAAGCGTTGCCTATGTACTGCGCAGCGAAGTGGTCGAGCTGATGGAAGCCGTCCGCGCGATCGTGCTGAATTAAGGCCCATTGCATCATCCAAAATAGAAAGATAGCGGAGAATCTTTCAATTTCTTCGCTATCTTTTCTTGTCGGGTGTTTACAGAAAAGATGCAGACCTGTAGCCATTGCAGTACAATAGTTTTCAAGATTAATTTAGAAGATATAGGTCCCCTCCTGTGCCATCAACGCCTGTTCCATCTTGTAGTGCGGCGGCAATTCTGGATACTTAATGTCCATTGCCAAATATAATTTCAAATCAGGAGATTGAATGATTACATTTTTCATAGCCGCAAGACGTTCGATGACTCGGTAGAACACAACTGCTCCCGTGTCCTTATACAACTCCATCAGTCTTGTAATCGTCAGCGGAATGACCGTGATGAAGGGGATATCTGCAACAAGATCCCATTTCTGTGCAATCTCTATCTGATAGAGAGCATCGATACCCAGATATAGTCCTTTATTGGAAGTCTGCGCCTTTCGCAATGCATCCTCTGTCTGCTTTGTCCATGTGAGCCCTATAAAAGGATGCTCTCTCGAGATTTCTTCCAGCGGCGTGTGGGTCCTAAAGCACTCTATGAGCTTACGCAGGTCATCCGCCTTATGGGTGGCCGTGTGCGACTGGGAAAAATATTGCGTATAAGCTTGCAGGTGTTCTGCTGCCTCTTCAAAACGTAGCAGATGGAAAGTCGACACCGCCAAGTCATACTCCAAAATCGGATCCGGCGACTCTTGCTGCAATTCTTTGAACAGCTCCACCACCCGATCATAAAAGCCAAGGGCCATTAAACAATCGCTCCGCATGATTATCTTCAGTTCTTCTGGAAGCTCGTACTGCGAGGCGGCAATTTCTAGAGATTTCGCGGCATCAGCTGCTTCCTGATGCTGAAGTAAAATAGTGTGCAGATGGAAAAAGAATCGAGAGGGATCTTCCTTTATCTTCTCCGGTGCACTTTGCAATATATAGGCAAATGCATCCGTGGCCTCGACCCAGCGTTCCTGAGAAAGCCGATATTGTGCCAATAATTCCATGTGGTCTAAATCTTTATAGTGCCAAAGACGCTCTTCCAGATAGGGGTCAATCTCCTGCTGCCGGTCACTCAAGTTCAAAAACTGTGTGTAGTGCCAATCAGCCTCTGCTTCATCGGAGCGAGTGGGCTTTTGGACCATCTGAGGCATATAGCTGTACATGAGGCGGCTGGTGGCGTTGATTTTGCCGAACATCCGATACGTTTCCGGCGAGTGGCTCTTCATGTGTTCCACCAGTGTGTACCCCGGGTAGATTTGGTCCAGGTGATTTATAAATTGTTCCAGCGATATGACCTCACATAGCTCCTTCAGATCCCCAACAGGGAAGGAAACAGCCTCATCCACCCATTCCCGGCGGAGAATGCACAGCCGCCACTCTTTCTGATAAGCATAAGAAGAGTCCTTATGGAAGGCGGAACGGGTGCCAGGACCATCGGCGCTGGTCCAAGCGTTTTCGTAAGTGACACCTCCATAAATGGCGTATTCTAAGGTCTGTCCTGTCAGCGCTGTCTGGAGTGCTGTTTCAAGCCGCCGCAGAAACTCCTCTGAGTCCCGGAACCAAATCACGACTTTTTGGGCGTTGTCCTTGTCGTTGAAGTTAACTAACTGCCTGCTGGGTTGCTGAATCGTTTTGGCGTCTTCATCAATCTGAAGTCGGTAGAGACAAAAAAGGTTATTGTATCCGTAATTTTCACTGAGCAGCGGCACATGATTGCCCATAACTTCCAATAGATCCTCGCTGAAATGAAAACCAACCTGCCGGAGGCGGTTTTTGGGAATCGTCCCACAGACGCCTTCCATTGGGTCTTTTTGGGCCTTGTTTCCCTCTTTCTGTGTGCCTTCCTCGAGTGCCCTAAAATAGTTCAAAGAGTTCATGTGGAGATTGCCATCCAGAAGGGATTGAACAAAAGCCGGGTCAATAATCTTAAAATACTCGTAACGCATGACCTATTCTCCTTGCATTATAAAGTGGTAGTAGTTTTTGAAACCCCTCTCCAAGGGCTGTGCTACACTGTAAGGGATGCTGTGGATTGGTTTATCGCTCCTTGTATAGCCATAACGCTGGTACAGAAGATGATTCTCAGACAATACTTGCATTTTGTACTATCCCTAAAATTGCTAACCTCTCTTTCGGTTCTAACCATAAATGGAAATCCGCCGCAATTTCCGGGTAAGCACTTACGCCTCCGCCTTTTCCCTGTTTGACATGGAGCCCCACAGCATGAGTCCGTCGGATCCACAACGTCGGTGTAATGGTCAGAGAGGTGGTATGTCCTTGACGGATCAGCTCCGTGCAGACCTGGTCATCGAATTCGGCATTCTGATCCAATTCCCACTGGCGGAGAAACTCTAATGTGTTCCGGCTGCGCATCCAGCTTTGGATCACATATCCTGGAGACTCATCGGAATACCGCCTTGCCAGTTCTGTCAGTGAAACCATGCCATCATGGGCCAGCGTTCTCATATACAGACTGATGGATTCATGATAGTCCCTGATTTTTTGTGTGGCCAGTAGCCTTTCCTCATTCAGCGTATCATAGAATCGCTCTTTTGCTGCGCTGGCCGCTTCCATATCGATCAATCCTTTTGTCAGAAGTGCGTCAATGGCAGACTCATATTGAAATGCCAGGCGTATGTAGCGCTCACGTAGTTCGTTCTCGTTCATGCCCCATTCTCCTTTTTTACCAGTATAACAAGAGAAATGGGTCCTGCATAGTCTCATTTTGTCTCAAAAACTGGAGACCGATACCTGACTGCCTTGCGTGGATGCCCAGCCTTATCATAATCTATGTTGCAGCGCTGGGCCCTCTCAAACTGTGTGTCCATATATACCCTAACGCCAACCAATGGGATATATTTTTTGTTCGTCAGAAGTTTATCCACGGCCGCCCTGGTCCATTTTGTTTTTCCTGTCGGAGAGAGGATGCCTTTTACGAAGAGCATATCAACGATTTTGCCCAAGCTGGCTCCGGCAAGATAAGCGTCAAAGATACTGCGGACTATATCCGCCTTTTCTTCATGTACTGCGATTTCTCCTTCGATCAAAACATAGCCATACGGAAGTTTCATAGCTGCCTCACTTTCTTAAACATCAATAAAAGCAAGTTTGAGGAATCGTCTATCTCCTCAAACCTGCTTGTTTGTCTCATTGATATGTAATTGTGCCCAGTAGTCAGACTGGGTTTTTGTCTGATTTCACCAGTAAAAAGCAAAACCTGCGTATAACTATCGTTACACGCAGGTTTTGTCTACTTTGGTATGCCCGACTGGATTCGAACCAGCGGCCTTCAGAGTCGGAGTCTGACGCTCTATCCAACTGAGCTACGGGCACATATTTGGTTGTGGGTTTCTGCGATAGTCGTCAAATAGTAGTCAACGACCACTCATTTTTTCTCTGCCGTTCCCGCAAACGCAGGTGCGGCAAGGCTTTGCGCCATATCTCAACTGGAGACACCTGAAATGTCGGAGTCTGACGCTCTATCCAACTGAGCTACGGGCACATATTGAATTGGGACGCAGGGGTTAACAAAGTAAGTATAGCAACTTTTCCCACTTCTGTAAAGCTAAAATTTTCGTCAAAGATCGTTAAAAAAATTGACAACTTCTTCTCTCGCTCGTATAATTACAGTATCCTAAAATAAAGGATCGTTCCTTATGAAAAAACGCAAAATTTCCGACGCTGTCGTCCGGCGTCTTCCCCGTTACTACCGCTATCTCGACGATCTGCACTCCAAGGGCATCGTGCGCATCTCGTCGAGCTCGCTCGGCGAGCGCATGGGCATCACCGCTTCACAAATCCGTCAGGACTTGAGTTGCTTCGGCGAGTTCGGCCAGCAGGGCTACGGCTACAACATTTTGGAGCTGCGCACCGAGATCGGTCACATTCTCGGCGTGGACGAGCAGCACCGCCTCGTCGTCGTCGGCGCCGGCCACCTGGGCCACGCGCTGCTGCGCAACTTTGACTTCATGCAGACCGGTTTTCTGCTTGACACCGCGTTCGACGTCTCCCCCACGCTCATCGGCACGCGCGTCAACAACGTGCTTATCCGCTCGTTCGACGAGATCGGCGACTATTTCGCCGTGTGCCATCCCGATGTTGCGGTACTGACCGTGCCCAAGCACATCGCGCAGGAGGTCGCCGAGCAGCTCGTTGCGCTCGGCGTGCGCGGGATCTGGAATTTCACCAATACGGAACTGCACGTCGGCAGCGAGGTCTTCACCGAGGACGTCCACTTTGCCGACAGTCTGCTCACGCTGAGCTACCGCATCTCCAAGACCTCCGCCGAGGCGGAGGAGGAAGGAGCCAAACCGTGAAAAGGCCCATTGCCCTGCTCGCATCGCTCCTCGCAGTGACGGTGCTCGCCACCGCGGCCACGGCCGCAGGGGGAGACAGCAGCGACCCGCTGATCTCGCTCAACTATCTGCAAACAACGTTTACCACCAAGGCGACTTCGTCCATCGACGCCGCCCTCGACAAGTCTGATCAGGCGGCGTATGCAAAGGCTGAGGCCACGCTCCGCTCGACCATCGCCGCGGCAGAGGCCAACGTGGGCGCGCAGCGCGCCGACGTCTTCACCGAGTCGCGCCTCAAGCAGGGCGACATTCTCTCCGGCACGACAGGGCTTCAGGTCATCGTGCTGGCGGGCAGCGTCAATGTGCAGTTTTCCTCCGGTGCGGTCGTCGACGTGACGACCGGCAGCGAGGTCAAAAGCGGCGCGGCGCTCGCGGAAAATCACCGCTATCTTGTCGCCGAGGACACGACGGCGCTTTTCACCGTCATCGGCAAGACCGCGGTCGTGAATTACTGCGGCTTCTATTCCATCGCAAGCTCTTCCTCGGTCGACTATCCGGCCATGGCCGCCTCGCTCAAAACGCTCACGCTCTTCCGCGGGTCGGACACGGGCTACGGCGAGGGCTTTGACCTCGAAAAGGCCCCCACGCGCATGGAGGCGCTCATTATGCTCATTCGTCTTCTCGGCGAGGAGAGCGAGGCGCTGACCTGCACGGCCTACCAGCCCTTTACCGACGTACCCGACTGGGCGCAGCCCTACGCGGCCTACGCCTACTCCAAAGGCTACACCAACGGCGTCGGACCGACGACGTTCGGCACGACGATGAGCGCATCGGCGGAGATGTACACAGAATTTCTGCTGCGCGCGCTGCGCTACAGCTCCACCGCGCAGTCTGATATCTCCAACGCGCCCGAGCGCGCGTACTTTGCGGGCGTCCTGACCGCAGGCGAGGTCAGCGCGCTGCGCGCCTCCGCATTCCTGCGCGCCGACGTCGTATACCTCTCTTACTACGCACTCGAAACGAACGTCAGCGGCGGCAGCAAGCTGAGCGACACGCTCATCGCGCGTGGTGTCTTCTCCGACGCGGCCTACCGCGCTTCCCGCGCGATGGTAAATTCTGCGCGCATCGGCTGACACCTTTTTGCGTTCCCACCATACTATGGATTGAGACCGCCGCGCGGGCGGTTTCAATCTTCATAGGGGGTTCGTTTTATGTGCAATAATAACTGTGGTTTTGGCGGCGGCTGCTGCCTGTGGATCCTGATCCTCATCATCCTGATCTTCGCCTGCGGCGGCTGCGGCGGTGGCTGCGGCTGCAACAATGGCTGTGGCTGCAATAACGGCTGCGGCTGCTAAACCTGCATAAGAAGGGGGCTGTGCGAAAGCGCGGCCCTCTTTTTTGCTTTCTGCGCACAGCGCAGTGGGGATGGCAGCGCCGGTGGCGCTGCACGAATCACCCCCTTGAACCCTCAAGAGAAAAGTTACATTGCCTGTCTCGATCTTGAAGAGCTGCACACGCTGCGCAATGTAAGTGCAGTGTACATGGCTTCGCCATGAAGCCCTGCGATTCGGTTCATCCAGCAACCGCGCCTTACTCCGTGAGGCGCGTGTGACGGTAGACTGGCGGCAGACCGCGTGCGGGCGCGGCATTGCTGCGCTCGCCGCTTTTGGAGGGTGCTTTTTTAGTTTTGTGCTGTGATATAGATTTCTTCTGCTTTTTGCTGGGCAGAGATAAGTGTTTCTTTGGCGTCGCCGTAATTTTGTGTTTCGATTTGGGAAAGTGCGTCGGTGATCGCGTTGAATAAGGTGGTATACATCTTCTGATAGTCCATTGTATTCTCCTTTCGTACGCTATAAAGTATGCTAATTTAGAATCTATATTTAGCATACACCACAGCATACTATATTGCAAGAGGTGATTACCATGGCTGATTTCATCCCGAAGCAATATACCAAGGAACCCATCACGATCCGGATTGCCCCCGATAAGCTGGCGCAGATTGACGCGTTTGCCGCGAAGTTCAACATGAGCAGAAGCGAATTTATCAACCAGTGCATCGACTACGCACTGAACAATCTTCCCCAGACATAAAAACGACCGCCACCGCGGTCGTTTTTTGTTACGCGGCGAGCACAGCAACACCGCGCCCGCATGCAGTCTGTCGCCAGTCTACCGTCACACGCGCCTCACGGTAGTAAGGCGCGGTTAATAGTGGTGCCGAATCGCAGGGATTCATGGCGAAGCCATGTACACCGCACCCGATTCGGCAAGCATTGCAGCTCTTCAAGCTACAGACCGGCAATGAGCGGGGTCGAGGGGGAAGGCCCCTCGTCCCTTTCTCTTGGGGGTGTAAGGGGGGCTGTTCTCTTTCCGAGGAAAGAGAACAGCCCCCCTTTTGCGCACTCCCGCGCGGCGCGGGAGATAATTTCACGTTTTATTAAAACGCGATCACACCCAAATGCTCGAGCAAGATCTTGAGCCCGATCAAAATGAGAATGACGCCGCCGGTGAGCTCGGCGCGGCTCTTGTAGCGCGAGCCGAACACATTGCCGACGTACACACCCGCAATCGAGATCACAAACGTCGTGCAGCCGATGATCGTGATGGCAGGCACAATATTCACCTGTAAAAAAGCAAACGTCACGCCGACGGCCAGCGCGTCGATGCTCGTGGCGACGGCGAGGATGAGCAGCTCCTTGAAGTTGACGCCCGCGTAGGGCTTTTCCTCTTCTTTCTCCTCTTCGCGGCTCTCCTTGATCATGTTAAAGCCGATCAGCGCGAGCAGGACGAAGGCGATCCAGTGGTCGAAGCGCTCGATATACCCTGAAAACCGGCTGCCGAGAAGGTAGCCCGTCAGCGGCATCAGCGCCTGGAAGCCGCCGAAAAAGAGGCCGATGCAGAGCGTATACTTTTTGTCGATCTTCTGCATGGAAAGGCCCTTGCAGATCGACACGGCGAAGGCGTCCATCGAAAGCCCGATGCCGATGAGGAACAGCTCGAAAAATGTCATGGTAAGATCCTCCAAACAACAAAAAATCAGGCGCGATACCGCACCTGAGCATAAGAAAAGAGACACAGGTACAGCGAAGCCATACTCGAGTCTCGTTGTTTAAGACAAGCCAGACCGCAAAGCGGTCAGTCTGTTGACTTGCCACGCCATCTAAAGCAGCTGACGCCATCTACTCCCTCAAAGTATGGAGCAGTATATCATATCCCCGCAGGGCCGTCAAGCATTCTTTGACTCGCATTCAGACATTTTTCATTCAATGTATCATTATTTCTGAATCATTCGATAAAAATGTGAAATCATTGACAAAAGTTCCCTTGCCATTCCCACGCTGCTGTGCTAAACTGGAAATTACATTATAAGAAAGGATCCTCATACCGCTATGGAATTCTTATCGAACAAGCCCCTTCTCATCACCGACACCATCCTGCGCGACGCGCACCAGTCGCAGGCTGCCACGCGCATGACGCTCGAACAGATGCTCCCCGCCTGCGAAATCCTCGACTCGATCGGCTACTACTCTCTCGAGTGCTGGGGCGGCGCCACGTTCGACGCCTGCCTGCGTTTTCTGGATGAGGATCCGTGGGAGCGGCTGCGCCAGCTGCGCGCCCACCTGCCGCACACGAAGCTCCAGATGCTCTTCCGCGGCCAGAACATCTTAGGATACAAGCACTATGCTGACGACGTCGTCGACGAGTTCTGCGGCAAGTCCATTGATAACGGCATCGACATCATCCGCATCTTCGACGCGCTCAACGATGTGCGCAACTTAGAGCAGGCCATCAAGTCCACGAAGAAATACGGTGGTCAGGTCGAGGCCACTCTCTCCTACACCATCTCCCCCATCCACAATGAGGATTATTTCGTGAAGCTCGCTAAGGAGCTCGAGCAGATGGGCGCGGACGCTCTCTGCATCAAGGACATGGCGAACCTGCTGCTGCCGATGGATGCCTACTCCCTTGTCAAGCGCCTCAAGGAGACCGTCAGCATCCCCATCCACCTGCACACGCACAACACCAGCGGCACGGGCGACATGGTCAACCTGACGGCTGCGATGGCGGGCGTCGACATTGTCGACACCGCGCTCTCCCCGCTCGCCAACGGCACGTCCCAGCCCGCGACGGAGTCCCTCGTCGCCACGCTCAAGGGCACGCCGCGCGACACAGGCCTCGACCTGAACAAGATGAGCGAGGCTGCCGTCCACTTCCGCAAGGTCGCGGATGAGCTCAAGGCGAGCGGCGCGCTCGACCCGAAGGTGCTGAATGTCGACACGAACACGCTCCTCTATCAGGTCCCCGGCGGTATGCTCTCTAACCTCATCTCCCAGCTCAAGCAGGCGGGCAAGGAGGACAAGTACTACGACGTGCTCGCTGAGATTCCGCGCGTGCGCGAGGACTTCGGCTATCCCCCGCTGGTCACGCCGTCCAGCCAGATCGTCGGCACGCAGGCCGTGCTGAACATCATCACCGGCGAGCGCTACAAGATGGTCCCCAAGGAGTCCAAGGCCATGCTGCGCGGCGAATACGGCAAGCTGCCCGGAACGGTCAACGAAGAGGTCCGCGCCAAGGCGGGCATCAAGCCCGAGGACGTCATCACCTGCCGCCCCGCCGACCTTCTGGAGCCCGAGCTTCCCAAGTACCGCGAGGAGTACAAGGACCTTGCCCGCAGCGAGGAGGACGTGCTCTCCCTTGCGCTGTTCCCGCAGGTCGCACCCAAGTTCATCAACCGCCGCAACCTGCGCACGCCGAAGCCGCACCGCACGATGGCTCCCATCGCGCACCGCGAAGCGAAGGAGCGCGCCGTCGCGCCGTTCTCCCGCAAGTAAACCGCAGCGAAAAATCGCCCTTCCAAATGGAAGGGCGATTTTCTTATTTTGTCAGGTCGAGCTGCATCTGCACGTGCGGGATGCCGTCTTCCAAGAATTCTTCCGACGTCTGGTAGAAGCCGAAGTTCTCGTACAGTTTCTTCACATAGGTCTGCGCTTCGATCGTGATCTTATCGGCGTGCAGCTTCTCCGTCGCCGTGCCGATGGCCGCGGCGACGATTTGCTTCCCCAGACCGCAGCGCCGTTTCACGGCGATCACGCGGCCGATGGAGACCTCCGGAAACGTTGCGCCGCGCGGCAGAACGCGCGCATAGGCCTCGATACCGTCCTCGTCCCGCAGCCAAACGTGATAGGCGTCCTTGTCCGCGTCGTCGACCTCCTGATAGCAGCATTTCTGCTCCACGACGAAGACCGACACGCGCAGCCTGTAAATTTCATAGAGCTCTTGCGCCGTGAGCTCGGAAAAGTGCTTGACGAACAGCTCCATGCACTTTCCCTCAGCGGATGAAGTGCGTGGCGATCCGCTCTTCCTTTTCAGGCAGGCCGAACTGCTCCTTGCCGAGCGCGATACTCTTCATCAAAAACGTCATGTTGCGCGCGAGCGTGCGCATCGTCTGCCGGCCCTCTCCGTCCTGCTCCGCCTCGCCCGGTGCGCGGCCGTGGACACTGTTCCAGTACTGGCTGGACGCGACCGGCATGCCGGAGATGGTGAAATACTTGTTGAGCTCATCGAACGTCGCCGAGCAGCCGCCGCGGCGCGCGCAGACGACGCTCGCGCCGACCTTCATCGTCTTGTCGAACGGTGTGCTGTAAAACAGGCGATCGAGGCAGGCGATGAGCGTCGCGTTCGCGGACGCGTAATAGACGGGGCTCGCCACGACGAGGCCGTCCGCCTCCTCAAACTTCGGCTTGAGCTCGTTGACCACGTCGTCAAAGACGCACTTGCCGAGCTTGCCACAGGCTCCGCAGGCCGTGCAGCCGCGCACGGCCTGATTGCCGATGAGCACGGTCTCGACCTCCACGCCGCTTGCCTTGAAGATCTCCTCCATCTCACGCAGTGCGACGGCGGTGTTGCCGTTTACGTGCGGGCTGCCGTTGAGCATCAGTACCTTCAAATTTTTCATTGCTGTCTCCTCCTGTATGCTCCGCGCGCCGCTGAGCGCTTGCCTTGCTCAACGCGCACTGTTTTCTATTCTCTCGTCGATCTCGCGAAAAAGCCGCCGGTAGTCTTCGTTCGACCAAATTCTTTTCGGCCGCCAGCAGTCCCGCAACTGTCGCAGCGCGGGCGAATCGCCGCAAAAGACTTTCACCCGCTGCGCCGCGAATTCATTGGCGTCCACCTCGTAAGGAAAGCCCAGATAAGCGTCGCGAAACCTCTCTTCTCCGCCGTCCAAGCGGCACTCCTGCCAGGTTTCGCCGCGCAGGCGGAAGCACGTTCCATCATAGAGCACCACGTAGGGAAGGCTTACGCGGATCATCGCGTCGAAGCGCTCGGGATGCTGGTACTGCTCCGCGTGCCGCAGCTCGTGGACAAGATAGAACATCGCCTCGTACTCCGGCGCACTTTGCAGCACGGCCGGATTGAGAAAAAGCGTTTTTGCCACCGGATCAAACGTGCCGTTGGCCGTCTCGTATCCCTGCGGCATGTCCCACGAAAGTACGACGGACAGTCCGCGCTCTGCGCAGATGCTTTCGACCAGCGTGCTCCATTCCGTCTGTCCCATGGGCTGGCCTCCTCTCGATTACTCCTCGCCCGCGTCCCCTGACATACGGTGGGCTTTGCGCTCTTTTTTGTAGCGGTACATGTTGTGGTCGGCGCGGTCCTTGACCGTGACGACGTTCTCGCTTGAAATCTCTGCCGAGCCGAACGACACCGTCGGCAGGAAATCGAGTTCCTTGCGCCGCTCGTCCAGCCGACGCACAAAGTCCCGTGCACAGGCGTGTTCCCAGTCGCCGTCGCGCAGCAGCACGCAGAATTCATCGCCGCCCGTGCGGTAGCAGTAACCGTGGCGCGCATAGGCCTTCTTGATGCACGCGGCGATCTCGGCAAGGCAGATATCGCCTTTCACGTGGCCATATCGGTCGTTGACCTGCTTGAAGTCGTCCACGTCGAAGACGACGAGCACCTCGCCGCTGCGGCGCATCTCCGCCGTGCGATTGAGATAGCTGTTCTGATTCAAAAGGCCCGTGAGCGCGTCGAGCTGGTTCCACATCTCGCTGCAATAGATGAAATACAGCACCGAAAGCAGCGTGACGCACAGCCATGTCACGTGCAGCTGCGGCAGCGCGATCTGGATGATCGTCTCCGCCGCCAGAAAGACGATGAGCGGATAGAGCAGTACGCGGCTGCGATTCTGAAACTCCCACGCCGTAACGATCGTGGACACGGCAAGGTAGGCGAGCGCGGCGAGATACATCACGATATAGAACGCAAAATACGGTCCGCGCGCATAGACATTATCCTCGCTGACGGAAAACACCATCCCGCTTGGGAGCAGCGCGGTGAGGAGGAGCAGATATACGACCTCGCAGCCCACCGCCGCTTTGAATTTGCGGCTGATGACCGTCTTCTTATCCAGCGCGTACACAAGGCACGCCGACACCGCGGGCGACAGGCCGAAACCGAGGTAGTTCGACAAAATATTCAGACAGCGCAGATGCACCGGCGCACCGTCAACCAGAATCGTGATGACCTCGAGGATCGAGATCACGCCGATGAGCGCAAAGGCGAGGAAAAAGCCGCGCTTCTGCTTTCCGTTGAGCGTTTCGCTCAGCTTTGTGAGGATGCACATGAACGTCAGCACGAAGAGGTCGATCGTCGTTAAAACCAAGAAATACTGATCTATCATAAAATCAAAAATACCTTCTGTCAAAATAAAAGGCCGATAATCCGGCCCGACAAAAATCTCTTCATTTGTCCTCTTTTGGACATTTTTTAGTATATCACAAAGTTTGACATTTGCAAAGCACAGAATGCGACGCACAAAAATTTTACATATCCCGCGCAGGGCCAAAACGCGGTAAAAATTCACATATCGTACGATTATCCGCCCTGCGTATCCCCAAATTACGGAATAATTGTGCATTGTGCAAGGCATATATTTTCCGTATAATGCAACCATTCCGCGGTCTTTGCGGAAAATCGGAAAAAGGGGCTCCGCCCCGAAACAAAAAAGGAGATTTGCAATGAAAAAAACTGTCACTCTGGCGCTCCCCCTCGCGCTTGTGCTGGGCCTTCTGTCCGGCTGCGCCAACAATGACACACCGGCTGATAACGCCGAGAACAGCAAGGCAGCGGAGACTGCCGAAAACTTTACCGACGAAATGAAGATCCCCTACGCTGTCGACCTGTCCCCCTGAGGACGGCGCGGACTCCGTGGAACGCAGCGGCGACCATGAAAACTCGCCCTACTTTGCCCACCCCGACGTCTACAACATGGAGTCCACGGACACGCTGACCGTGCTGACCCACTTCAGGACCATGCAGCAGACCAGCGAATGGTCCTGCGGCGTGACGGCGGCGCTGATGGTACTCGACTGGTACGATGCGCTCGGCGACTGGAACGAAGAGTCCCTCGCGGCGCTGCGCCACTCGCTCGACGGCACGGAGCTTGAGGGCTATCCCGGCACCACACTCAACCAGGCCATTGACATTTTCAACGGCGTAGGCGGTTTTGATATAATATCCTCCAACGACTATCCCGACGGCATCTGGCTCGACGATATTCAGGGCTGGCTGAGCGAAGGCAAGCCCGTTATGATCTGCTGGAACGACTGGGGCGGCCACTGGCAGACCATCATCGGCTACGATACGATGGGCACGGAAAATGAGAACGACGACGTCTTCCTCGTCGCCGACTCCTACGACACCACCGACCACAATCAGGACGGCTACGGCATCTATCCCGCCGAGCGCCTGATGTACAACTTCACGATGTACGGCGCGTTCCCTGAAAGCGAGGGTGGCAGCGACATGCTGTTTCTTGTCGCCTCTCCCAGCGCGAAATAACGATCCAAACGCAGCAAAAAGCAGCAGGCCGTCGGTCTGCTGCTTTTTTCGTTTCACTTACTGTCTGCAAATTTTGATAAGCAGGAGCTTTCCATCCCGCACGGAGATCTTCGCGGTCTTTCCGGGCAGGACCTCGTTGCTCACGCCGTACTGGTATTCGCACGTGATCTCCGCGCCGTCGAGCGGGTACTTCGCATCGCGGATCGTAATCCCCCTCGCACAGCCCGTGATATTGAGCAGCGAGAAAAACGGGTACTTATCCTCGATGGAGACTTCGTCCTTCGAGACGATCTGCATCTCCGAATAGTCGTCCACGATCTCCGCCTTTTTGCCGAGCGAATCAAGGTAGAGCAGGATCGACACGTTTCCGAGCGTGTGGTCGAGCCGCGCGCCGATGACGCCGATGAGCAAAAAGTCGTCATACCCGCGCTGCACCATCGTCTTGACGGCAAACACCGTGTCGGTGTCGTCCTTTTCACACGGGAGCACAACGGTCTCTACATCGAGGTGCGGATTGCAGTGCGAGTCAAAGTCGCCGACGATCAGCGCGGGCTTCACCCCCAGCGCCTCCATGTGCTTGAGGCCGCTGTCGCAGAAGACGACGGCATCATCTTCCCTCAAGTACTGCTTCACGCGCGCATAGTCGCCGATGTCCGCGCCGCCGACGATCACGCAGCGTTTTTTCTCGCTCACTGTCTCATCTCCCATGCCATCTGCCAGAAAGCCATCTCGTAGCGCGAGCAGGCGATGAAAATGTCCTCCAAATGCCGGAGCTGCTCTTCCGTATAGTGCGCGGACAGGCGGTCGAGCGTTTCGATCAGGATGACATTGCCCGCGGCGTACCCGTCTGAGGCGTAGCCGCGGATCCAGTCGCCGTAGAACGGGTCGTCGACCGACTCGGGGCGGTTCGCAACGATCTTCTTGGCGATGACCTCGTAGCTGTAAGCGCACGAGAGCACCGCCGCCAAGACCTCGACCTCGCTCTCATCATAGGCGACGCGCACCATGTAGGACGTATAGGACAGGTTATCGAGCGAGGGCTTCATCGCGTCGATCTCCTCCTGCGTCACTGCAAACTTACCCATGTAACCCTTGTGCACGTCCAGCTCGCCGTTCATCACATTGATGTACTTGGCGAAGAGGTTCGCCGTCTCGACGCTTTTCGCCTTGGCGACGCCCACGGCGTAGGTCTTGGCATAGTCCTTGAGATACAGGAAGTCCTGCATGATGTAGTAGCGGAACTTATCTCGCTCCAGCGTGCCGTTCTGGATGCCGAGCACAAAGGGGTGCTCGTTGTAGGCGTCCCAGATCGTTTTGCTGGCGTTCAGCAGTCTTGCAGATGTTTTCACTTGGTATTCTCCTTTGCAAACTCGCCCCGCAGGTCAAAATTGTGCTGCATGGGCCCCGCCCCCTTGCCGAGGTCCAGCATTGCCGACAGCGCGCCGGAGATGTACTCCTTCGCCCGCGCGACGGACTCGCTGAGCGAGTAGCCCTTGGCGAGGTTCGACGCGATGGCGCTCGAGAGCGTGCAGCCCGTGCCGTGAGTGTTGGGATTGTCGATGCGCTTGCCCTCGAACCACTGCATCTCGCCGCCTGCGTAGAGCAGGTCGTTGGCGTCGTTCACGCGGTGACCGCCCTTTAAGAGCACGGCGCAGCCGTAGGTGTCGCCGATGCGCTTGGCGGCGCGCTCCATGTCGTCCCTGCTCTCGATCTTCTCACTGGAGAGGATCTCACCCTCGGGAATGTTCGGCGTGATGACGGTCGAGAGCGGCAGAAGCTCGTCGATGAGCGTCTGCACCGCGTCGGTCTTCATCAGGCTCGAGCCGCTCGTCGCGACCATCACGGGGTCGACCACGATGTTCTTTGCCCCGTAGTGGCGCAGCCGCTCCGCGATCACGCGGATCAGGTCGGAGGACGAGACCATACCGATCTTGACCGCGTCGGGGAAGATATCTTCAAATACCGCGTCCAGCTGCTCTTTTAAGAATGCAGGCGTTGCCTCCTGAATTGCCCTCACGCCGGTCGTGTTCTGTGCCGTGAGCGCGGTGATCGCAGTCATGGCATAAACACCGTTCATCGTCATCGTTTTGATGTCTGCCTGAATACCGGCGCCTCCGCAGGAATCGCTTCCCGCGATGGATAATGCTGTTTTCATCGTTTTTCGTCCTTTCGATTCAAAATGCATCTCTTTTGTTATGCGACAGAGAGTGGTGCCCCCGGTCTGCCGCCCAAAGCCGCGGCTTTAGTCCGCCGCGGTCATTGCCCAGAATTGCTCCAATTGCTCAAAGCTCGTGATATAGCAGTCCGCCAGCGCTCTGACCTCGTCCTGGCGCTTTTCGCTCTCGTCGAAGACCGCCGCGACGGTAAAGCCGTCTTTTTTCGCAGTCTCAATGGCGTGGATGGCGTCCTCGAAGACCACGGTGCTGCCGCGCTGCGCGCCAAAATGCTCCATCGCGCGGCGGAAGATGACGGGCTCGTCCTTGCCGTGCCCGACCTCGCTGCATGTGAAGATCGCGTCGAAGAGGTTCTCAATGCCGCAGCGGCGCAGCGCCGCTTCGATGAGATAGCGGTCTGTCGCCGTCGCGATGCAGACGTCGACGCCCTTTGCGCGCAGCTCTTTCAAAAACGGGACAACGCCCGGCTTTGGCTGCACCTCGTCGCGGTAAAAATGCTCGATGATGCGGTCGATGCCCGCCATGATCTCCTCGGGCGTCTCCGCAAGGTCATACTCTTTTTTCAGGTGCTCCGCCGCCTGCAAGAGGCTCAGCGCGCGCACCTCCTCGCGCACGGTGGGCTTGGGCTCTTTGCCGCGCGAGCGCACATAGCTCTCCGCCACCGTGTCCCAGAGGTACATGGAGTCGAACAGCGTGCCGTCAAAGTCAAAGATCACGCACTCGAGCTTCATGCGTTCACCATTTTTTCCGACAGCGCGCGCAGCTCGCGGCATTCGCTTTCGATGTCCTCCGCCGAGAAGATGGCGCTGACCAGCGCCACACCGTCCACGCCCGTGCCCGAAAGCTCGAGGATGTTGCTCTTGTTGAGCCCGCCGATGGCCACGACCGGAATATCGACCGCGTCACAGATGGCCTTGAGCGTTTCCTTCGGAAGCACGTCGACGTCCGTCTTTGTCGAGGTCGAGAACATCGCGCCCACGCCGAGGCAGTCTGCCCCGTCGCGCACGGCCTGCTTCGCCTCTTCGACCGAGTGGACGGAAACGCCGATCATCATCTTGTTGCCAACCTTTTCGCGCACCTTCGCCGCGGCCATGTCCTCCTGCCCGACGTGCACGCCCTCGGCACCGCAGGCGATAGCGACGTCCACATTGTCGTTGATGAACAGCGGCACGCCGTAGCGCTTGCACAGCGCCGCAATCTGCTTCGCCTCTTCGAGGAAATCCTCGTCGCCGAGCTTCTTTTCGCGCACCTGCACACAGGTCGCGCCGCCCTTGAGCGCGCATTCGACCTGCTCGTATAAGCTCTGTCTGCCGACCCACGCGCGGTCTGTGACGGCGTAGAGCAGCATCGTCTTCTTATCGCACTTCATACTTTGCGCCTTCCTCCAGCTGTTCGGGCGTCATGTTGTAGATGGCGTCGATGATGTAATTGCGATAGGTGGAGTTGCCGTCCTGCGCGGAAAGGCGCGCGTGCGCGATCTCGCCGGCAAGACCCATGGCGCAGACCGCCGCCGCGGCAGCCTCCAGCGGATGCTCGGGGTTCGCCGTCACATACGCCGCCGTCATGGCGGAGAGCTGGCAGCCCGTGCCCGTGATGGAGGACATCATGGGGTGGCCGTTTCGGATGCAGTAGGCCTTTTTGCCGTCCGCCACAATGTCGATCGCGCCGGTGATGGCGATGACCGCGCCCATCTTTTCGGCAAAGGCCTTGGCGAACGCGACCGCGCTGTCAAGATTCTCCTCGCTCACCTTGTCCGCGACGTCAGCGTCCACGCCCTTGGTCGTGCCGCTGCCGGAGGCAAGGGTCTTGACCTCGGAGATGTTACCGCGGATGACAGTGAACTTGACCTCTTCGAGGAGCTTCTGCGCCGTCTCGGTGCGAAGCTTCGAAGCACCCGCGCCCACGGGGTCGAGCACGGCGGGGTGATTCAGCGCGTTCGCGCGCTTGCCCGCAAGGAGCATTGACTCGATCGTGCGCTTGTTGAGCGTACCGATGTTGATGTTCAATCCACCGCAGATCGTCGTGATTTCCTCGACCTCGCTCTGGTCGTCCGACATGATGGGCGACGCGCCGCAGGCCAGCACGATGTTGGCGCAGTCGTTCACCGTGACATAGTTCGTGATGTTGTGGATGAGGGGGCACTTGCCTCTCACGTTTTCGAGCATTTCCTGAAACATATCTGTTTCTCCTTTCTGAATAAAAACAGGAGGCACCCACAACGGGCGTCTCCTGTAAAAAGCCATGAGGTCAACTTCCTACGGCGGCATTACCCGCATCAGGTGAAAGGGTCGAAGTTGGAGCACTTCCTCTCAGCCCGCCTGCACGAGCTCCCCTGTTTTTTCTTGAACGATTGTATTATACGCTTTTTTTCGGCGTCTGCAAGGGGGAAATGATTCAAATGCCGCAACTCGTCGATCAAAGCGCTTCATTCATCCCGCCGCAGCAGTTTTCCGGAACGGTCAGCGCTGCAATTCACTCTTTGGTGAGCAGGCAGACGGCCTCGATATGTGTCGTCACTATGATAGGAACACATTGACTTTGCCTCGTCGGTTGTATGGGAACACAAACCAGCGTTCTGTTTTGCTGCCTTACTGTTCTTTCTCGGCGGCTTAAAATTGGTGCCGTCCAAACTGTTTTTGAATCCAGTCTTATAGATGAATGTCAGCATGGCCGGGTCTTTGTTACCATCTTCATCATACCCGCCGACGATCACTTTTTCAACTATGCTTTCAAAAACATAACGGTCAAAAGTGTCCAGCACTTCGTTTTCTTCCAGCGTCCTACGAAACTCTGCAATCCGCTTTTTCATAGTGCTTTCTGTTTCAGCAGATTCTTGCAAGCTCTCGCGCTGTTTTTGGAGCTGTTCGATCTGACTGCTTAAATCAAAATACTTTTGCTCGTATGTTTCTTTGTCAATGATTTCTTCCAGCCGCATATCAACCAGCTTGGCCCGCTTTGCGTCCAATGCAGCAATATCTTTCTCTACTTTCGCCAACTGTTTGCTTGCATTACTGTCCGAAAGGGTTTCTTCTGTTCGGGCAATAAATTCATCTAACACGTCTTTATTATTTTGGCACAGAAGCCGGTAGGATTCAATAAATGCCTGCTCAATGGTTTCCTCGGCAATTCCTTTACTGTCAGGACAAAACTTCTTGCCCTTTTTGGTGGCAGTCACACATTGCCAGATAACCTTGTTATACTGTGAACCGCTGTGCCAGCTTCGCCTTGTAAGTGTACCACCGCAGAAGCCACATTCCAGCATACAGCTAAAGGCATATTTCCGGCTGAATTTTTCACGTTTGCCATCCGTACCTAAACGGCGCGGCTTTGCGCGGCGCTTCAAAATCTCCTGTGCCTTTTCAAACATTTCCTCTGATATTATGGCCTCATGGTGATCCCGGATGTAGAACTGATCTTCTTCACCGAAATTATCCAAACGGCGCTTAGAGATAGGGTCAAGCGTAAAAGTTTTCCCCATCAAAATGTCGCCTTTGTATTTTTCATTTTTGATTATGCCGATAACTGTTGTTTCGGCCCATCGGGTGCTGCCGCGTTTGGTCTTGTACCCTAAGTTTTCAAGCTCCTGTGCAATTACGGAACCACCAGCCCCCTCGATATAGCGCCGGAAGATATACCGTACTATTTCAGCTTCTTCCTCATTGATCGAAATGCTCTTATCCTCTGGATGGTAGTCATACCCTAAGCAACCTTGGAACCCAACCAATTCACCGCGCTGCATTTTCATTTTCAAGCCCTTTTTGACATTTGCAGAGATGTTCTCAACTTCCTGCTGCGCCACAGAGCTTAAAATGACGAGAAGCAGCTCACCGTCCATTGTCAAAGTATTTATGTTTTCTTCCTCAAAGAAAACGGCAATTCCTTTTTCTTTCAGCATACGAACATACTTCAACGTGTCCAGTGTATTTCTCGCAAAACGGGAAATAGATTTAGTGATTATCATATCGACATCACCATTCATGCAGTCGTTAATTAACCGCTGAAAATCTTCCCGCTTCGTTACTTGTGTACCTGTAATTGCTTCATCGGCATAGATACCGGCTAAGTCCCATTCAGATTTGCTTTTAATCAAATCGGTATAGTGCTGAACTTGTGACTTGTAACTGTTGAGCTGATCTTCACTATCGGTACTCACTCGACAATAAGCAGCAACACGCAGGCGCTTTGCCAAATTTGTCCTTGCTCTGGACGAAAGCACATTACGCGCCTTGATGATTTCCACGTCTTTCATGGCGGCCCTCCTTTTTGTGTTCCTATTATAGTGTTATTATAACACATAGAGGACGGCAATTCAAGACAATAGATCAGAAACAATTTTGTAGTCTTTCATAAGACGACTTTTGATTAGGGAATATTCTCTATCAGAAATCAGCTTCTTTTCCAAAAGCTGTTTGAGAAAAGCAAGCTGCATACTATATCGAAGCAGATTATCTTTTTTCAAAGAAAATTCCCCCTTTCCATATCTAAAAAGAAAAGGGGCAGTACGGACGGCTGTTGGCGCAGCTCCACGGGAATCTCACCCCCGCGTGGTTCTCACGCGGCCCTACCTATTGCCTGCGACGCTTTTAACGCTCGGACTTGGAAGCCCCGGAAAGAACGGAGCTTCGTTTAGCTATAAGGGAGTATCATTATCGCAATACCGCTGTTTAAGAGCTGCCTTGCTCTCGTCCCGGTGTTTCTCGCTCGCTCATAGGATATGAGGTCATGGCGCACCACGCCGACGCGGAAATTGCAGAATGTGTCCGCTGCCCTATGATGCGCCGCCGTTATCTTGCGGGCATATTTGTCAAAGAACTGTGACGCCACAGACCTTTTGCTGGCGGGGAAAGGGTAAGCCGCTGCATCCAGCCGGGCGGTTATCGTTAAACTTTAACGATAGCTTGGATCAACCTGATCTCTAAACACCGCTTCATGTACTCGTCCACACACAAATGAGGGTAGCCGTCCTCGTCATAGAGCGTCCGGGTACACAGACAATTCATGTAATTGTCATAGTACCGAAGCAGCCGTTCTACGGCTTGGGGATCGCCTGCACGGGCGGACACATACACTGAAAGCGGCAAAGGCTCTTTGCCTTTGTAGGCAGGTTCTGTCATCCGCGTCAACCTCCTTCCGGCATGAGCGCCATCAACTTTACACGCAACTCTTTCAGTGTCTTTGTCCTGTGACGCTGGACGGCGCTGCGGGACATCCCTGTGAGGCTGGCGATCTCGCCGTCTGCCATATCCAGTACGCAGTACAGGATCAAAATGCTTTGTTCCTGTTCCGGCAGGTTGGCAAAAGCGTCGGCCACAAGCTCGTTGTCGATATGTAAATCGTACCCATGAGAGCTAAACACAAAGCTGTCGCTGGGATAGCGGTCTACGGTACAGAGCTTGTCCAACTCATGCTGCGTCAGGTCGCTGAACATCGTTTCACGATCTCTTTGACGCTTCATATTCCGCAGATAAGCCCGTGCCTCGTTCTTCAACACTTTTTTGCAAAAGGCATCAAACTGGCCTCGTCCATAGTCGCGGGGGATAGCTTCCATCATTCTCACCCCCTTTCTGTTGGGGGATTGGGTGGTTCTCTCCCTTTCCGCTACTACTAATCCTGCGATACCCTTTGCTGCCCGCTGAACGCCTCCTTTTTTGACTTTTTTGAAAAAGGTTCCAGAGCAAATTTGAAACCGCAGGAAATGACAAAAATCGCCCGGCAGGTCGTAGACCCACCGGACGAAATGAAAAGCGATATGAAGTTGCGTTACATAGTATAGTTCATATTGTTGGCCGGAGCTGCCCCCTGTTGGGCACAGGCTTTTTTTAAGAAGTTACGCTTTTGAAAAACAGGATATATCAGCATGGCGGCTCCCTCCGTGGGCCGCCGATCCTGCGCCGGGCAAAGAAAAGCGGCGGCCTTGATTTCTCAAAGCCGCCGCAGATTGAATAAGCACGCCAAAGGGCTGCTGAACGACGGCTTTTTTTCTTTGCCGTCGTTCAGCAGTTTAATCAACTATTTTTGTATCTGAAATGTAATAGAAACGGTAAAAGTATCATTCATCACATTTCCCGTTATAAAACCATTCAGGCGTTCTACCAACTCTTTGGCGATTGATAACCCTAATCCTGTTGAGGTTGTGCTTCTCGCTTCATCCGCTTTATAAAAGCGATCAAACACTTTACTGGCCTCAATCGGTTCATGTGCCTGATAGTCATTTTCAAAGGAAATTTGTATGGTATCAGTATTGTTTATAAGACGAACATAAAGATGTTTATTCCCGTGTTCAATGCAATTTTTTAATATATTCTGGAAAATGCGGCGAAGTGCAGGTTCGTTTCCTTGAATAAACACATCCTGTTCGGGAACATCAATAAACGGCTCAATAGCTTTTTGTTTAATATCTTTATAGAAGCTAAAAAGTACACTTAAAAGTATTTCATTCACAGCACATGGGGATAACTCAATTTCATACGCTTTATTTGTCAATTTGGCATAAGTAAATAACTCGTCCAGCATTTCTTTTAAAGAGAAAAGGCGGTCAGAGATAACAGCGGCATATTGTTGTCGTTCCTCTGGATCATCACTTTTCAATAGGAGCTGGAAATATCCGTCCATAGAGGTCAAAGGTGTGCGTATATCATGGGAAAGGTTGATTATGGTATCTTTCAGATGACTTTCATTGTCTGCAATCTCTTTCCTTAAAGCGGCGGTCTGCTCAATTAGGGTATTCAATTCATCTGTCAGCTCGGCAACACAGCCCGATTTCTGGTCGCTGGTTATCAACATATTTGTTTCATGCTGGTTCAAAAAAGAAATCTGGTTTTTGACATTTTTAATCTGGCGTCGATAATAAAAAGCCAACCCTATCCCTAAAACGGCTATAACTACCAAAATGATACACGCAACCGCCATCTTTTCACCTCTTTTCTCATATATCTTTCTTCTGCATCATAAGCCCACTTAAACTTCCCATCAGGATCAACGTGATTATTGCGATAAGAAGGGCTTTCAGGTATAATGAGCCGCCGCTTGCCATAGAAAGAAGCCCTACATTTCCTGATGATAGATAGTTCATAATACTAAAGTCTGCAATCTCTTTTAGACGGGGAATAATGTTTATCAGCAACGCATCCACAACCTGTAAAATTCCTGCCGCCAGCAAAATCCCTGTCAACAGGCTTGCTACCACATTTTGAAATAGGTAAACAAGGAACAGGATCACGCTGCCATAGGCAATATGAAGTAGATATTGCATCCCTAAATACCCGATGAATTTTCCTGCCTCCTGAATATGAACATATCCAAAAAAGAGAACACTTCCGGCCATGATTGCCAGAATTGCCGCAACCAACAGTACAGCAGTAAAAATTGCAATCGAAAGAAGTTTCCCAATTACAAGCTCCCAACGATGTCTGGTCTGTCCGGCGATATTCTTGATAAATCCTGTTCGGATTTCGTTGCCCGCAAAAAGCGCAATAAATGCCACCAAAAACATCAGAAGTAATTTGCTTTGAATATTCATAGAAACAAGCTCTGGCAACGGGATTTTTGCACCAGTACACCATTCAGGCGATACCTGACCGATATAAATACCCCAATTCACTTCATCGCCAGTTTCTCGCAGGGTTTCCATTGCAGACGGGGTTTGCTGATAATAAGAAATATCCTGCTGTGTCATAAAAACAGAAGCAAACATCATTAGCATGGCAGCCGCCAGCACAATATAGGTGTACTTGCTCTTGAACATTCTGTATAAATCCATTTTTATTACTTTAAGCATGATCCACACCTCCTGTCAGCCGCAGGAAATAATCTTCAATGGACTCATTCGTGACGGAAATGGAATGAATATAGATATTCTTCCGTGACAGCTCCATTGTGATTTTTCCGCTTTCGTTCAGCCGTTCAAAAATGTGGATGGTGTTTTCATCAGCCACACGATAATCTTTGAAACCGAGTGCGTCCAGCACTGGCAGGGCTAAATCGGGATGTTCCATCTTAATTTCGATATGTTCCCGGCAAGTAGCTTCTAATTCCTCACGACTTAACTCTTTTACAAGTTGGCCCTTATCAATAATTGCATAGTTTGTAGCGATTTTAGAAAGTTCCTCCAAAATGTGACTGGAAATGATGATGGTTAGCCCTTTTTCTTTGTTCAACCGAAGCAAAGTTTCCCTGACTTCTGCAATTCCTTCCGGGTCAAGCCCGTTAATAGGTTCATCCAGTACGAGAACATCAGGTTCCCCCACAAGAGCCATACCAATACCAAGCCGTTGCTTCATCCCCAAAGAGAAGTGTCCTACTTTCTTTTTCCCTACATTGCCCAAACCGACAATATTCAAAATATTCTCAATGTAGCCGGGGCGGTACAATCCTACACAGATACATTTCAGTTTCAGATTATCATAAGCGGACATATCAGGGTAAAGCCCCGGTGCTTCAATCAATACCCCAATGCGGGAGATAACCTTGTTTCGCTCTGCGCCGTGATACCCGAAAAAGGTAATATCCCCGCTGGTAGGTTTGGAAAGCCCGCTAATCATTTTCAAAAATGTTGTCTTACCCGCACCGTTTTTTCCAATCAGGCCATAAATTTCGCCTTGCCGGATATGCAGGCTGATATTATCAATGGCTGTCTGCCTTTTGAATTTCTTTGTTAAGCAATCCGTAGACAAAAGATATTCCATAACATATTCCTCCTTTGCTTAATCTAAATACAGTGTACCGCAGCAGTACAAATACATCGCAAAGGAATGTTTAAGAAATCATCAAGATTTAATCGGCCAGCTTAAAGCCTACGCCCCAGACCGTTTCAATGTATTCTTTATCGGAAAATGCCTTGATTTTCTGACGGATATTGCTGACATGGACGTTAATGGTTCGATCTTCACCGATATACAGGTCGTCCCACGCATAGTCATATATTTCCTTTTTAGAAAATACCCGTTTAGGGTTCGTAATCAATAGCTCCAAAATCTTAAACTCTTGTCGAGTAAAGGAAATGGGGTGTCCTAAAACGGAAATGCTGTGTTCTGTAATGTTCAAAACCATATCCTTGTAATGATAAACGCTTTCTGTCTTATCTGTGCTGTGTTTTCTAATCTGAACGGCCACCCGTGCTACAAGTTCATCAATTTCAAATGGCTTTGTTATATAATCATCTGCCCCGGAAAAGAGCAGATTTACCTTTGTATCTAATTCGTCTTTTGCCGAAACAACAATGATAGAGGTATCTAAGTACGGCTTTATTTCTTCGACAATACTGTTTCCACTCTTTCCGGGAAGCATTAAGTCCAAAATAATCACACTGAATTTTTCCTTATTGAGATATAGCATGGCTTCTGTTCCAGAAAACGACTGTTTACATTCATACCCTGCCTTTGTCAACGCTGATGCCATCATATTGTTAATATCAGTATCATCTTCGACAATTAAAATTTGTTCCATGTTCTCACTTCCTACTTTCCTTATATCGTCTATCAATGGGCTTGACTGCATCCTTTGGGATCAGCCAGATTGTAGCCATCTTCACAGCGCCGGGAATACGGCCACCGGCGCAATAGTAGTTTACCCGTCGAGGCGTTACACCCCATTTTTCACTCGCTTCTTTCAAAGTCATATACTCCATAGCGCACCTCCACAACGTACATTATAGTTCTTTTGCTCGAACAATGCAACGAACAAAATATGAATAATAAAGTTTAAATCACCTACATATAGCAACATTCCATCGAGATACTATGAACTATACAATGTAAATGGGTGATATTATATGGCGAAAGTTGAAGATTGCCCCGGCTTTGAAACTTTCGGCGCGGACGTGAAAGCTGCGCGGAAAGCAAAGCACCTAACGCGCAAGGTGCTGGCCGAAATAGTGGGAATTGAATGGCGCTATCTTGCCAATATTGAAAATAAAGGCACGATCCCCAGCCTCCCGGTTGTGATCCAGCTTATCAAAGTCTGCGGGCTTCCCGTGGAGCAGTATTTCAACCCGGAAATCATACGAGGGGACAGCGAACAGCGGCAGCGGGTTAGCCACAAGCTGAAACTTTGCCCGGAACACTATTTGCCAGTCATTGAGGGCGCAATCGACGGGGCGCTGAAAATTGAACAATCAGCGAAAGAAACGGGGGATGTGTGAAAGCATCCTCTGTTTTCCGTTTTGCCAGAGGGCCGTAAGGCTCTCTTATTTTTTTGCCCTTTTTTCAGAGAAATACCGTATTTTGCGGGCAGTTGGACGTGTTGGGAGCGTTTTAGTAGCGGAGAAGAAGAAACGTAGCAAGCATAGGAAGTGTAGCCACACTTCCGAAAACCGGCCCGCCCCTGTCCCTGCGGGCCGTGGCCGGTTGCTTGTTGGGGGAAAGCCCCAAACCCCTGTTAAGAAAGGACGGTGAATGAATGGCAAACCGAACACGAAACATTGTGCTGCGCGTCCCTGTGACGCCGGAAGAACGGGCCTTGATCCAGCAGAAAATGGCCCAGCTTCACACGAAGAACTTTTCCGCCTATGCCCGGAAAATGCTCATTGACGGGTATATCGTCCACATGGACACCAGCGACATCCGGGCGCAGACCGCCGAGCTGCAAAAGATTGGCGTCAATGTCAATCAGATTGCCCGGCGTATCAACAGTACCGGGACTGTTTACGCGCAGGACATTGAGGACATCAAAGGGGCGCTGGCAAAGATATGGCAGTTACAAAGATACATCCTATCAAGTCAACGCTGAAAAAGGCGCTGGACTACATCGAGAACCCGGACAAGACCGAGGACAAAATGCTGGTGTCCTCTTTTGGCTGTTCCTATGAAACAGCGGACATAGAATTTGAAATGCTGCTGACGCAGGCCATACAGAAAGGCAACAATCTGGCCCACCACCTGATCCAATCCTTTGCCCCCGGCGAGGCCACGCCGGAACAGGCCCATGAGATCGGCAAGCAGCTTGCCGACGAAGTGCTGCAAGGTAAATACTCCTATGTGCTGACAACCCACATCGACAAGGGCCACGTCCACAATCACCTGATTTTCTGTGCCGTGGATATGGTGAACCACCGCAAGTACAATTCCAACCGGCAGAGCTACGCCTATATCCGGCGTACTAGTGACCGGCTGTGCCGGGAACATGGTTTGTCGGTGGTACAGCCCAGCCGGGATAAAGGCAAGAGCTATGCGGAATGGGATGCTGGGCGCAAGGGCAAGAGCTGGAAAGCCAAACTGAAAGCTGCCATCGACGCTGTGATCCCGCAGGCCAAAGACTTTGACGATTTTCTTCGGCTCATGGCGGCGCAGGGCTATGAGATCAAGCAGGGCAAATTTATCTCGTTCCGCGCCCCCGGCCAGGAACGCTTCACCCGCTGCAAGACGTTGGGCGAGAACTACACCGAGGAAGCCATCACCAGCCGGATCAAGAGGCTGGCCGTGGACAGAGGCCCGAACCGGCAGCACAAGGGTATCACCCTGCGGATCGACTTGGAGAACAACATCAAAGCCCAGCAGAGTGCGGGCTATGCACGTTGGGCAAAGCTCCAAAATTTGAAGCAGGCCGCAAAGACAATCAACTTTCTTACCGAGCATGGCATAGAGCAATATGCCGAGCTGGAAAGCAAGGTTATGGAGATCAGCGCGGCCAACGACGAAGCGGCTGCGGCTCTCAAAGACGTGGAACGGCGTCTTGGAGATATGGCGGTGCTGATAAAAAACCTCACCACCTACAAGCAGCTCCGGCCCGTGGTGCTGGAATACCGCAAGGCCAAAGACAAGGCCGCGTTCCGGCGTGAACATGAAAGCCAGCTCATTTTGTACGAGGCGGCGGCAAAGGCCATCAAGGATGCCGGGATCACAAGGCTGCCCGATCTGGCCGCCCTGAAAACCGAGTACCGGGAGCTGGACAAGCAGAAAGCGCGGTTGTACGAACAGTACGGCGAAGTCAAGCGAGAGCTGAAAGAATACGGTATCATTAAGCAGAATGTGGACAGCATTTTGCGGGTGGCGCCGGGAAAGGAGCAGGCACAAGAGCTATGAGCATACCGAGAATGAATTACCCTCAATACCGCAAGGCCCGGAAGCTGACGCATGAGTGCTGCAACTACTGTGACGGGAACTGCCTCTTGCTGGACGACGGCGAGGAATGTGTGTGCGTTCAGAGCATTTCCTATTCGTTGCTGTGCCGGTGGTTTCGTGCCGCTGTTCTCCCACTGGACGGGGCGCTGTATGCCGAGATCATCCAGAGCCGGGATAGCGTGAAGCGGTGCGCCGTGTGCGGGGCTGCATTTACGCCGAAATCCAACCGGGCGAAATACTGCCCGGATTGCGCGGTGCGGATACGCCGGAAGCAAGAGGCCGAAAGGCAGCGGAAAAGATACCTGCAAGCTACGCAGTTAAGGCGCTGAATAGGCCGCCATAGCGGGCTTCTGGCGGATGATTGACGGGACGGCAATAGGATTGCTCTAATCCTCGCTGAAACGAGCTTTGAAATGCGTAGAATATCCCCCATAGGAAAACGCCGGGCGCAGGGCCATCAGGCCGCCGTGTCCGGCGTTTTCTTATGGGCTGTTCAGGATGGCCCGGATCAGTCTGCTTTGCAATCGGCGCTTCATGTACTCGTCCACCCGCACATGGGGCGAACCGTCCAGATCATAGAGCGTCCGGGTACAGAGCTTGTCTATGTAGCCCTCATAGTACCGCAAAACGCGCTCCACGGCCAGAGGATCACCGGCACGGGCCGCCTCGATCACAGATAGTGGCAACAGCTCCCGCCCACAGAAAGTCGGCTGCTTCATTTCGGTTTCCTCCTTTCGTCCTCCAATCGTTTCCGCAATTCGTTCAGGGCCTTGGTGCGGTGCCGCTGGACTGCGCTGCGGGACATTCCCACAAGACTGCCGATCTCACCGTCTGCCAGCTCCAACACACAATACAGGATCAAAATACCTTGCTCCTGTTCTGGCAGACTGGCAAAGGCGTCGGCCACCAGTTCGTCACGGATATGCAGAGCGTAGCCATAGGCTGTGAATAGGAAGCTGTCACTTGGGTATTCGTCTACTGTGCAGAGCTTGTCCATTTCTTGCTGCGATAAGGCGCTGAACTCGATTTCCCGGTTCCGCTGGCGGCCCAAATCCCGCAGGTGGGTTCTGGCCTCGTTGCGGAGAACGGTTTTGCAGAAAGCGTCAAACCGGCAGCGTTCTCCATAACCATCAGGAGTGTACTTCATCTTCTCACCCCCGATCTGCGGGAGAGTGAGAGGCCGGGGCCGGTTGCGTCGCCCCCTGTATCTATGTTGCTGCGGCAGCTCCGGCCCGCACCGAAATACCGCAGGAAACGACAAAATTCGCCCGGCAGGTCGTAGACCCACCGGGCGAAAATTAAATTGATATGAAGTTTCCTTACATGGTATAGTTCATACCATTGGCCGGAGGATAATGTACAATAACTTGCGCAAATTGAAAACCGCATAAAAGAAGACATAGCTTGCAGGCTCTGGTAGAATGAAGTTACCACACAAACATTCGAAAGGAGACAGCAAACTATGTCCGAGAAAATTGTACAGCTGAATGAAGAAATTATCAAGGGGCAGCTCAAAGAATTAGTTCGAGGAAGCGTGGAGGAAACCCTGAACGAGCTGCTGGAAAAGGAGGCGGAGTCCCTGACGCAGGCGGCCCGCTATGAGCGCAGCGAGGCACGTCAGGGCTACCGCAGCGGTCACTATGACCGGAATCTCACCACAACCTCCGGCGACGTCACGCTCCACATGCCCCGGCTCAAGGGCGTATCCTTCGAGACGGCCATCATCGAGCGGTATCGCCGCCGGGAGAGCAGCGTGGAGGAAGCCCTCATCGAGATGTACCTGGCGGGTGTTTCCGTGCGCCGTGTGGAGGACATCACGGAGGCACTGTGGGGCAGCAAGGTTTCGCCCGCTACCATCAGCGAGCTGAACAAGAAAGCCTACGTCCACATCGAGGACTGGCGGAACCGCCCCTTGCAAGGCGGGCGCTATCCATACGTCTACGTGGACGGCATCTACCTGCGCCGCAACTGGGGCGGAGAGTACGAAAATGTTGCTGTTTTGGTGGCGATCGCCGTGAATGAGGACGGTTTTCGTGAGGTTTTAGGAGCTACCGAGGGCATGAAAGAGGACCAGGCCAGCTGGGCCAATTTCTTCCAGTGGCTCCGCGGACGCGGCTTGGACGGCGTAAAGCTCATCGTCGGTGACAAGTGCATGGGGATGTTGCTTGAAACGAACTGAGAATGCCCCGGTTCATATTCCAAAACAAGAACAGAGATATTCTTAGTTTATTATACCTTTATCATGAGCGACAATGAATCAAAAAGAGATAATTTGCTTCAACCCTTTGAGAATAAGGACATTAAGAGAGCTGTTGCCGATACATACCATCAGCATTTATTATCATTGATGAACATATCAACCTCTTGTGCCGTTGGCATAGCACACATGCCGCCTGGCCTTGTCGCACAAATAGCTCCAGCAGCATTTGCCATAATTGTTCGTTCTACAATATTTTTTTGAGGCTGATAGCATTTTTGATATAGAATAGCGCCCATAAAAGCGTCGCCACATCCAGTGGTGTCAATTGCGTTTACACAATAGGCTTCAGTAAAACCATGTTGACTGACATTAGCAAAGTAAGCACCTTTACTACCCGCGGTGACATATATTTCCTTAGGCCCCAAAGACAAGATCTGCTGCATTCCTGCATTAATATCGTGCCCGCAATCAGTAGCAAGATTCAACTCGTCTTCAGACATTTTTACAATGTCAGCAACTGATAACCCCCATAAGATCTGCTCCTTGGCTTCACTACAGCTTTTCCATAGAGCCTCCCTATAGTTAGGATCAAAAGAAACTAATACATTATTAGATTTCGCACATGCGACAGCCTGCCTTGTTGCTGTATATGCAGGATTGTGCGTTAGAGACAATGTACCAAAATGTAGAATTTTTGTTCGCTGTATTAGGTTTTCCTCTTCCGTACCTAATCTAATCTGAGTATCAGCTCCTGGATTTCGAATAAAAGCGAAGTCGCGCTCCCCAGCGTCATCTACGCTGACAAAAACTAATGTTGTGTTTTCACTTGAAGTTTGTACCCACTTTGTGTCGATATTTATTTCGTCAGCTTTTCGCTTAAGAAATTTTCCAAAAAAATCGTTTCCAATAGCGGCAATAATAGCTGATTTTCCTCCAAGCCTAGCACACGCAGCTAAACAATTGGCTGGTGCTCCGCCAGGATTCATTTCATACTGAGGGTTATTCGTTAAGCCGGTACCATTAGGAGAAAAGTCTATTAAGTATTCACCTATAGCAACGACATCGTATATTTCTTTCATTTTATAAGTATTATTCATACTATACCACCTTTATAGTTGGGTTATACTATTACAAAGCCAGAATTTATCAGCTTTTATCTGAAGACTAAAGGTCTTAGTAGCTTGAAATAGCATCATCAAGAGGTAAAAGAAAAACGTTATGCTTTTCAGGTAAGATAAAAAGAGCTTTTGCAATAGAATCTATTGCATATGGAATGAAATGAGGAACATATGCCCCAATTTTTAACTGAGAATTTGCCTCTATCCTGACAAGATGCAGACTATCTATACTGGGGGGGCAATTATCTTCGACTCTAGTATCTCCCATAAGCATTATAACTGGATCAAAAAAATAGGCGATTTCCACGGAATCATGATATTCGATCATATCATATAAAATGTTGCCACTATCAAACTCCAATTGGTCTGCGGTCATTTTCCGGTTGCCAAAGTTTTCTGCGTCTGGAAAAGTAAAAACACGAAAACGCGAATTTACAGTCCATTCTGCTTCATCAATATGTTTGCAATATACTCCAGATATTGAAACCTCAGATATTTTTAATATATCTTTTTTCATATTCTTTTAATCTTCATAAGAAACAAGCACTAAGTTTTTGTATCCTGATGGACTAAGACCTGTGCTCTTCTTGAAAACCTTACTAAAGTATTTTGGATCATTAAAACCAACTTCAACAGCGATTTCTTCAATTGTTTTGCCAGTCTCAAGAAGATGCGTAGCTTCATTAATCCTAAGAGCATTAATATATTTCATCGGTGTTGTGCCTACAACTTTGTGAAAGGCTCTTGAGAAATAAGAATTACTAACTCTATTAAGAGCAGCGAGATCTTCGATACAAAGTTTTTCCCTGAAATGCTCATGAATATAAAGAAGAGCGCTATTTGACATCAAAGCGTCCGACTGGACAGAAGCCGCTATGTTGTTGCGCATATACTGAATAAGCAACTGGCATAGAGTATCAACCGTTCTTTCTTGGGCAACAAGAAGAGACTGCTTATAAATTTCATTGCAAATCCATCTGAACGAAGCATCTACATCCTGGAGCACAAAAGAATTATTTAACATGTAATCCGTATCAATAGAAAGACCAATACATATTACTTCCTGCCTAAGCTTTACATTTAACAATTCTTTATGTTCAACATTTGAGGGATGAACAACCATATCAAATGCAGATACTGAAAACGGTTTATTTTTAGAAGAAACATTTGCTGCACCTTCTAAAAAATAAATAAATTCAATATATGGGTGGCTATGTCGATCGAAAATCCAAAAATCGCTGTCTTGATTAAACCGACGCGCATAAAGTAATTCTATGGGCTTATTGACTAAAGAATCCACATATTCTTCTACATTAAATAACGAAGAATTTCTTATCAATCGATTACAATCTCCCTAAAACAATAAATTAACGATTATATAACAAGTATAAGTATAACATATATAATATTAAAAAGGCATGGATACACTACTCCTTTACTGTAAAAACGGCTTTTTCAGTAGGCTTGGTATTAGCCAAGTAGAAACTTTATCTGCTTAGCTATAGCTTCTGCCAAGGGACGATGCGATTCGTTTGCTATATGGATTGCATCAGTAGCTGTTTCAGCTACTGATGCAGCTTCAAGAAAAGCGACACCATATTTTTCTGCAATAGCTTTGTAAAAATGAGCGAGTTCTGCACTCCTTTGCGGAGTGTCATCAGCGCAAAACCAGTTTTCCATAACTGAACCATGAAGGTCTCCTACCTGAACAGGTGACATTATCAACAGTTTTGGGGCTTTATGATCTCTTCCTGCTGAACTGTTAAGTATTTTTTTTGCTATTTCTTCGACACCCATCGAAATGTCACATGCGGTAAGGGAGAATCTTTTTTTAAGATCTGGCTGCCCAAGCATCATCACAAATACATCAATTGGATCATGACTCTCCAGACATGGAATAATGTGTTCTCTTGCATTTTTTCCAGATTCAACAGGGTCATCTCGAGTCGCACGACCAGGTTGACCTTCTTCAATTATATGAAATTCGGGGCCTAACAATTCTGAGAGAATGCCAGTCCAACGTTCTGTGTATGGTAGTCTGTTTCCACTCCTATTGTCGTACCCCCAGGTATTTGTATCTCCAAAACAAACAATGTTAAACATAATAATTCCTCGTCAATCAATCATTCATTAATTGGGCTGTCGTGAAAAGTTCACGACAGCCCACATTTTCATTATAACTTGTATAGCCTTGCAGCATTGTTCCACAAAATATCTTCTTTTTCCTTATCGGAAATATCAGTTGTTAAGATATCTTTGGGAAGTGTGCCTTCTCCGCCATATAACACCTTTTCTGAACTTAGATACTTGCAGGCATGTTCGATCCAATCTTTGACTGTTACCTGAGGAAACTGGTTTTCAGCATAATACTGTAACCAAGCTGTATCGAGATAAGCATTTTCAAAGCGCATGCAAATACTCAAGCACTGGAAATATGTATCTCCACCCATGTGAGCCATTATTAGTTTGAGCTGAGGATACTTTTCAAGAACAGTACAGAACTGAACAGGATATCCAAGTGTAGAAGCCTTACAAGGTTTTGCTCCTATTTGGGAAGGATGCACTAAACTGCTACGCTGAAAACCGACGTGGAGAAGAATAGGAATATCCAATTCCAAGCATTTTTCATAGATTGGATTAATTGAATCATCATCTAGCATAAAATGCTCAGCATAAGGATAAAGTTTAATTCCACGGACCCAACCGCCTTTTACGGCCTCTTCAAGTTTTTCTAAGGAGGCTTCCATGTCATTTACATTAACATATCCAAGCCCAAAAAACTTGTCAGGTTCTGCCTGAACGACTTTTTTCATTTCAGCATTCTCTTTTTCAGAGATAGCTATCATTGCAGTTTTATCTATCTTGTTTTCCGCCATGTAGGTATAGATATCTTTATCATTATAGTAATCCACATCCTTCATGGACCAGACATGCATATGGGAATCAACGATCATTTATTTCACCTTCTATTTAAAATTTTCCCTATTATTCGTAAATCATTGAAAGGATTTCAGGTGTATCAATTGTTGATGCATCATACCAGAAAAAGCCTACGTCATACTCAGGATCTACAGTCTCCCCATTGAGAATCTGAATAGCTTTTTCAACAGCATAATAACCAACATGATAAGGATCCTGGGTCATAGCACCGAGTTCCCATCCGCCACGAATAGCAGCACACTGAGCTGACCCAGAGTCAAAACCAACTACAATGTAATTACCTTCAGTTCCGGTTTCTTTTAAAGCGCTGAGAAGACCAGTAAGAGGACCTTCACCATTGGCAAAAAAGCCCTTGAGATCAGGATAAGCATTAATCATTGCTGTAGTGGCGTCAGCACTCTTCAGGTGGTCGCCCTCGGTGTACTGAATATCAACGATTTCAGCGTTAGGACAATTTTCTGTCAAACCGGCAACAAAACCGTCGCGTCTGCCAGTTGAATAGACAGTGAACTGATCAACAAGTACTAATCCTACCTGGCCACCTTTCTCACCAAGAGCTTCTGCCATCTTTTCACCAGCCGTGTATCCAGCATCGAATTCACTGCCGGAACCGACAAAAGTAACGGGGATGTCATTGTTTACAGGGTTCAGCATACTTACAACAAGTATTCCCTCGTCTTTTGCACGCTGCAAAGTAGATGTGAATGCTTCTGGGTCAGTTGCACTCAAAACGATACAGTCAACGCCACGATCGATTGCGGCTTCAACCATCTCTATCTGTTTGTCTGTCATCGCATCAGTTTCAGGTCCATCATAAGAATACTTTACACCATATTTTTCGGCAGCATCTACTGCACCAGCTTTCATATACTGACCAAACTGATGATAAATTGCTGTACCAATAATGGCAAGTTCAAAAGGCTCTTCTGCTGCGGTTGCGGATTCGGCTGCGGGTGTGGGTTCGGCTGCGGGTGTGGGTTCTGCTTTCTGTTCACAAGCACACAAAGCAAATACCATTACAACAACAATCATCAGTGCAAAAAACTTTTTCATGCTTTCCTCCGTTTTTCATTATTTTTTTATGTTTTGTTGACTCTGCAGAATCATAACAAACTTATTTGTAACACTTTGTTTATGCTTGGCTCTTTTTACGCAACACATCAACACAGACTGCAAGAATAACAACAACACCGGTTAGAACAGTCTGCCATTCTGTAGCTACTGACATCATACGTAGACCATTTGTTAGGACACTTATAATAAACGCACCAACGATAGTACCGATGATAGTTCCTTCGCCGCCCCTAGTAGATGCTCCTCCAATTATTGCTGCAGCGATTGCATCCATTTCATATCCAGAACCAAGAGCAGGCTGGGCTGAACTAAGTCTTGATGACATTAATAAGCCGGCAAGACCAGCAAAAAAGCCAGTAGTCACATATATAAGCATTTTCCATTTATCAACATTAATACCTGAAAGGCGGGTTGCTTCTTCGTTGCTGCCAATTGCATATATATATCTACCAAATGTTGAGTGGCTTAGAATAATATGTGAAATAGCAGCAAGAATTAAAAGAAGAATAAAGCCATTTGGCAAATTTACACCAATTAGAGAATCAATAACCGAACCAGTTGCTAAAGCGCAGAACCCAGGATACTCATTAAGATAAACAGGTCGGGAACCAGTAAGAATCAGTGACAATCCTTTTGTAACCATCATCATTCCTAGCGTCATAATAAATGGCGGAATCTTGATCTTAGCTATTCCTAGGCCGTTGATGAGGCCATAGCCAGCACAGGTTAATAGACCACATAATATCGCAAGGGGCACTGCCATGTGGGCTCGAGTAATATAAATAGCAATCATAACTGAGCCAAATGTCATGCCTGTTCCAACTGACAAGTCAATACCTCCGCCAATTAAAGCAAAAGTAATACCAACAGCAAGCACACCATTTATCATGGTGGCAAGTAGAATTCCATTCATGTTTTTCCACGTTAAGAAATTTGGTGCAATTGTTGCGAAAATTAAGAATATTGCCGCTAATGCCAGAAACATGAATACAATTTGCTTCGTTCCTGAATTTAAGTTCTTTTTCACTTGGTTTTGCTCCTTTACTGAACTTGATTGGTTGCTAAAGATAGAATTGCCTCTTGATTAGCTTCTTTTCGGCTCAAGATGCCAGTCAATTGACCTTCACAAATAACGGCAACACGATCACTCATCCTTAGTATTTCCGGAAGCTCGGAAGAAATCATTATGATTGATTTCCCTTCCTTGGCTAGTTGTTCCATTAAAGAATAGATTTCAGCCTTTGCCCCAACGTCTATGCCTCGAGTTGGCTCATCAATAATTAAAATATCAGAATTCTTAAGTAGCCATTTTGCTATGATGACTTTTTGTTGATTCCCACCAGACAACCCATCAACAATTTGCGATAAAGATGGCGTTTTAATTGACAATAAATGTACAAACTCTTCAGCCCGTTGGGCTTCTTTTTTAGTCTTAATCATGCCAAAGCAGTTTGAAAGCTCTTCTAGAGAGGAAAGCGTAGTATTAAACTTGACAGACTTGCTAAGAACTAAGCCGAGGCTCTTTCGATCTTCAGACAAATATCCAATCCTGTGTGAAACTGCGTCTTTTGGAGTTTTAATCTTTATAGGAGCACCATTTAATTCTACTGTACCACTGTAAAGCGGATCGGCACCAAATATAGCTCTTGCTATTTCTGTCCGGCCAGCTCCTACAAGACCTGCCAAACCAAGTATTTCGCCTTGCTTGAGTTCGAAACTAACATTTTTAAACTTTCTACCTGTTATGCTGTTAACCTTTAATACAGTTGGAGAGCCCTCGTTACAACTATAACTCTTCTTGAAATCTTCAAGAGAACGCCCCACCATAGCTGAGATGATTTCTGGTACAGTTATCGCATCTAAATCTGCAGTCATGATATATTTTCCATCACGCATTACAGTAATTCGGTCGCCAATAACACTAAGCTCTTCCATCCTGTGAGAAATATAAATTACTGCTATACCTTGTGCTTTTAATGAACGTATAATTTCAAATAGCTGATCGATTTCACTAGAAGTCAACGGAGCAGTAGGCTCATCCATAATCAGAATCTTTACATTGTTATAAACAGCTTTCGCGACTTCTACCATCTGTTGCTCGGCAACAGATAGGGTCGATACTTTCGCACTTGGATCAATTTTAAATTTTAGAGAGTCAAATAACTTTTGAGAATCATTTAATAAACGTTTATCGCTAAAAAAGAATTTGTGATTTCCAGCAGTTTCCTTACCGATAAAAATGTTTTGTGCGACGCTTAAATGAGGAATAAGGTTTAACTCTTGATGAACTATGAAAATACCATCATTCATTGCCTGCTTCGGATTAGCGAACGACACTTCCTGTCCATCAAAAATTACTGTGCCAGCATCTCTTTGGTAAATGCCGCAGAGAATCTTTACTAATGTTGATTTTCCAGCACCATTTTCTCCTACTAGGCAATGAACTTCTCCTTTTGAAAGAGTCAGTTCACAATTGTCAAGAGCAGTGACACCGGAAAACCGCTTAGTAATACCTTTCATTTCAAGAATTGTGATATTGTCTTTCATTTAAACACCAACGCCTTTTCTAAAGTTGTGGTTTAATCTATTATAAAAATCCACCTCAAGTTCAGGTTTTAGTCTATCATTAAAGTTTATAATAGTACACCTATAAAAATGATCAATTAGTGCAAAATATTGAACAGCACTACAATTAACGCTTCAAATTCGCATTATAATTTGTAAATTATCATAAATTTTAATCAAAATATATAGGAAATATGCCTTAATTACTGTCTTCTTTCTCTCAATTAAGAAGAAACTTTTTGTGCATTTTAGTACACTTTATTTTAAAAATGTCAAGAGGTAAAATACCTGCAACATGGGCATAGTTTTTACGCTGAAAGAGCTACGGAATCAGTTACCGGCATTGGCCCCTCTGATATAGGTGGATTGGTTACCGACAGGTCAATGGTCCGCCGTGAGCGCTGCCGTCTAAGAGTGTGGATTAAAATATGCCAACATAGTATTTTCGTAGATCGCTCGAACCGTAAATGTCCGAAGCTCCTTCGGGATGCCTTTCAGCGCCAAATTTTTGTCCCTGTCGCAGGTATTTTGCCTCTTGACATCGGGCACAATGTCATTAAGTTAATTTTTAAGACGCTCGATCACTTATAATGGTGGTTGAGCGTTTTTTATTTAAGCGTGGGGGACATATAATAATATGTGCTTATCGGCTTAACACAGCAGAACACAAG